>Ga0307930_1001773_pt1 | contig 16901 bp, 17 predicted proteins | sample OrgLakmetageno46_FD_203161 | JGI IMG/M metagenome (GOLD analysis project Ga0307930, IMG submission 203161) | Saline water microbial communities from Organic Lake, Antarctica - #46 | ecosystem: Environmental > Aquatic > Non-marine Saline and Alkaline > Saline | place: Antarctica: Organic Lake...
TTCAAGCTCAAAAAGACCATCTTGACAGTGCTAGCTTGCGTGCAGCAGCTCTGCAAGTTGCTGACAAGCTCCTTCAAGACTGCAACGATACGGATAACAGCTCTATCGGTGCATGCATCGCACTGGTGAGTCAGCTGCAACTTTTAGAGGGCATTCCCGCAGCACGTCTGGTGGAAATCGCTACACAAAGGGGCATGTGGGAAACGGCTGAAGATGTGGTAGACGTCGCACGACGATTAGAGCAGGCTCAGGATGGCGACAGGAAATCTATTGATTTTACTGCTGCAGCAACCGCGCTAGTGTCTGCAGCATTGGAGGCATCACGGTATCGCCAAGGTGATCTGTGTGCGCGCCGTTTCGGTATATCTGCACAATTCCCAGATGCATCGCTCCTCCATGCTCGCGATACCGTAAGTTCTTACATCTTTGATTGAATGAGCGCCATTGAAACTTGCTCGTAATATTGTGGTCCTAAGTTGGCATTAATTCCTGCAACAGATCTCGAAGTTGTCAAGAAAATCTCAAATCAACCTGGTTGAAAGCGTTGTAGACGATGCTTCTCCATTCATGAATTCGGAGCGCATCGCCGACCTACGTGCCTATGCGATAGAATGCTTAGGCGAAACGGGCGAGGTAATTTTTAAGATAAAATCCCATGTTCTAAAGTACAATCTATATGGCTCATCATTATGGCCTTTCCTGTGTATCTTTTTCAATGCGCAGTTTGCTTTGGCGCTCGAGCTTTCACATCGTTGGGGGCTCCTTGACACAGCCAATGATTCACATGAAGCTTTGGAGGCGAGGTTGGAGTCTGCGCGTGCTGCCAGGCGAGAGCGACACATTTCATTCGATGACATTGCAAAGCCAGAAAGCTTTCGCTTAGCAGCCTTGAGGCCAATTAAGGCTCCTCGATCGCTCGTAGACACCCCGAGTGGCTTAGCAGAAGCTATCGCAATTCTAAGCAGTGCACCTGATGGAGATCGTATGAAACAAGCTGTCGTTGGATTTGATGTGGAGTGGGCATCGGAGCTTCATTCGCGTAGCAGCAAAAAACGCGCAAGATTAGCTTCTACCGGGAGTAGTGGTGCTGCTGAAAGTCAGGAAGATGACAACGGCAATACGAATTCGAAGGGCAAGCCAACTGCTGCTCTTTTACAGCTTGCTTCTCGCGACAACGTATTTCTCATCGACATGGCGACACTTTCTGAAACTTCAACAGGCCGCGAGGCGTTGGCGTCTCATCTGGGTCCATTCTTTGACGATGAGAAGGTGATCAAACTCGGATTTGGGGCAACTAACGACTTATCTGTTCTTGCACGAGCAACGCTACCCTATCAGTTATTTCGTGCTGGTTCGCCGAAAAGTTTGGTTGATCTCAAAGGAGAAGGCCCGAAGATATCTCCCGTGCTCAAAGACCGTGGACTGAAGGAATACTCTGTAGAGTTCTTGGGAAAACCGCTCGATAAATCTGAGCAGTGTAGCAATTGGTCGATTCGGCCGCTTCGGCAAAGCCAAATGGAGTATGCTGCCATTGATGCCTGGGTCTTGGTCGCGATCTGGGAGCGCATCCAGGTTCTCAAAGCTGATATGGTGCATGCCTAAACCTTATGCACTAGTTCAGAGCTCGCTGTTCTTAAATTTTAGACTAAAGCACGACAGTGTGTAGTAGGTAACGAGCACTGGAGCAAAACAGTGCATAAAAAATAAGCCAATCTTAATTTGAGAGTAAAGTTATCTGTTATCTAACCTGATCTTCGCTACCAATAGCCAACTACCAATGTATAATTCCATGGTGATTTGAAATCCGAAATGAGGGACCTTGGCCTTGGACTTGTCTTCCTTTGTTATGAATTCAAATGCAATGGGGAACTAGCCCATCGAGAAGCAGGGCCTAAATCAGGCGACGAGAACGTGGGGAAAAATTTGGTTGATCTATGCTCCAGGACATGAGGAATTATTTACCTTTAGGAGTTCGCAATGCCATTATTCGACATTGAAAATCAAGGGTGCCATTGACGCAGCATTATTAAAGTAATTTCCGCCTGTTATCTGTTATTTAATCAATTACCATAAACTTAAACACAGGTGTATACTTGGAGAAGGTAGACGACTACCGTTTCTTTATGGCGACGTCATGAGCTTGTTTCGGGCCTGTTCGCTGGCTGATTTCAGGCGCTGTAATTCTGCTTCCATGGCCAAAGTGTCGCACGAGTCTTCGTCTGAATAGCTGGACCCGCTGGGTGTCCCACCCCTTGAAGCTGAGCCTACACCTGTTGAGTCAGCTGCCCCGTTCGACTGGCTCGGTGTCGAAATCGAGGACGGATTGACGGCCACGTCAGCAGCCTGGGCTGTTTCCGCCGTGGTTGGTTGCGAGTCAAGAGCCATTCCACCTGAAGTTGAGCCTGGAGACAGAGGCGAAAGCGGAGACACGCTGTCTTCAGCTTCCGCTTCTACAATATCGCCTTCTTCGCTTTCCAAAGCCGACGCAGCAATGTCAACCTCTGCAGCATCTTCCTCGTTCACCTCCGCTTCAGGCTTCTCCAGCTCTTTTTCTGACAGCGTTTCGCTGCCCTTGTCACTTGAATTTTCCTCCTCCAATGGCGCCACTGCGGCTGCAGCACCTCCACCTACGATATCTGCTTCATCACTGCCTTCGCTTGCGGAATCTTGTTGGCGTTTCGTCTCTGCTGTCTGAATCGTCGTGGTCATGCCAACGGTGACGTTGAGTACCGAGACCTCGAGGGCGCTGTCGTATGTGTCGACATTATTCTGCTCAACCCCTGTTGAGGGCACCTCGTCACTTTCGGTGCCACTTGCAACTTCTGTTGAAGGGCCAATGTCAGCATGATTGTTGTCTGAGCCGCCGCTTTCGTCGCTGGTTGGTGGAATGGGATCAGACATGCTTTGAACCACTGGCACTGCAGCTACTGGATCAGCAGCAGGGTCGCGTTCTTCAACCATCTCTCTTTCATTCAATTCTAGGCTTTTGCGACTCTCACGAACCACCTCTTGCTTCTTAACAGCATTTTCTTCTTCGCTGGCATTGGCTGACTGGCCACTACTTGCATCTACCGGCGTTGTCGTTGCTTCTATGACCTCTGCAGGCTCAGGGCATGTCTCCACTGCTTCCGTGACGTGCGTTTCCGCCATGTCGGTTTTCACTTCCTTTCTGTCTTCCAGGTCTGCATTGTTATCCTCTTCATGCTCTATATGCGCCTCTTTTTGTGCTACAGGGACCTCTCCGAGATGCGTTTTCTCGTCCTGGATTTCTTCCATTCTGGAAGTCCCAGCATTGGAGGTGTCTTGAGAAGGAACTCCTTCACAGGTCTCAACGGTAATTACCTTTTCATTTTGAGGAATGTCTTGCAAGCTCAACGGCTCAGCTTTACCAGGCGCTTCGGTTGCAGCGATGACTGACTCGTTTATTTCTACCGGCTCCATCACATCATTGCTCTCATTGAGTGGTGCTGCGTTCACCCCCCTATGACGATGGCTCCTTTTCTCAACTTTACGGCGGACCCAGCCGGGAGCTGGTGGCTCGTCCTCATTTTCTTTTGTGGTGCTATGACGTTGTCCGTTGACTTCGTTGCGGGCCAGGGCCTTTGAAATGGCAGCATTGGTGCGATCGCGCTCGGCTCGCAGCGCAGACACTGCTTTCGCGCGCTCAGACACCTGAGATTGGCGTTTGGAGGCAGAGCATGGGTGTAAGTTACAATAACATCACAAACGAAGTAGCACACAATCGAGCGCACTCTCTCGCAATAAAAGTACATGGTGCAAACTTATTTACAAGCACTATTACTGTCGATTTTTCAAACACTCACAATTAGCTCTTCGAGTCCATCGACAACTGCACCCCATTCCGCATCTCGTGTCGCCGCAGCTTCTAGTGCCTTTGTTAGCGCTTGTTTCGCACTCGCAAGCTCAGCATCCTTCATATTTGCTTCTTGCTCGAGGACTAGCACACGCGCGGCTGCTAACTCATGAGCGAGAGTTTCAGTGCGATCCTGTGAAGGCTGCCTTGATTGGTCTTCTGCCCACCCCATTTGAGTCACATTTGAAACCGCAAATTCAGATGTCATAGTACCACTTTCAGCCTGATTGTCTCTGTGGTCCAATGTATCGTCGACACGGCGTGTGCCTGCTTGGTTTAGCAAATCGTTTCCGATGCGTGTTTCACTGTTCATGCGCCTACAGCTCTCCTCTGTGGTCATATTTCGCTGCCATTTGTGCAAATCAACGGTGGCTTCCGTAGCGCGCTCTTCAGCAAGGGCTAGCTCCTGCGCGAGCCGTGATTTCTCGCTCTGTGCAAAGGCTACATCCTCTTCAAGACCTTGTACCTGATAACAGGACAACCACACGATCAATGTCCATTGAACTGAGCAATCAAAACGGTTGGTGCTTATCCCTGAGAATTACGAACTAGATTACAATAATTTATGCCTCATGCACCTGAGCCTCAGCTGCCTCCGCGCGCTTGACAGCGGCCGCCCGGTCAACTCTTAATTGCTTAATTTTTGTCATTGCAGCATCGAGATGTTGAATGCCGCGTGTCTCAAATGCTGCCCGTGCATCCAAGAGCTGTTCTTCCTTCGACCACAAGTCCAACTTGCATGCCTTAAGCTCTGCTTGCGTGCGAGACAAACGCGCCGCAACTTTCATGGATTCTGCTCGCCCCGCTTTCAGAGTATTATTTTCCGCCCTAAGCGCCTCCATTTCGTCCATCTCTGAGCTTTTGCCATAAGTCATTCTGGGTCGTGCCCAGAACCCAGAACTGTCTCTATATCAACGTCCTTCTTTAGTAGACATGTTCAGGTACCCGCGCGATGCGCGGTTGAGGGGCGCAACGAGTTCGCTGCGGCACACACTGCAGCGGCGCGGGGGCGCCGCGCCACGATCAACGAAGGAGTTTTTATGTCGATACCGTTCTCAACCTTCAAACCATCAAGCTCTTCACAGCGCACATCATGGTTGATCTCACCTACTGCTGCACAGCGCTACAGAATTATCTATGGGATTACTACGTACAAACGCTATCGTCATGTCATAAGTCACACATAAGTCACACATGTGAGACCATAGTGTAAGCATGCGAACCTATGTTAAGCACGTGCTAGCATATGACAACGTGTCAGAACAAGCACGCAAGGATTTTTGTGCCTGTGATGTAACAGAGTGACTGACTGACGGACACACAGCACTTTTGGGATGCCGGTACAAAACATCAACTATGTATGTTGTCACACTGCTTGCGCTCGACCTTCTCGACCCCTTCTATGAACGCTGTGGTGATATCACACTATTGAGACGTTAGTGTAAGCACGCAGCCTACCATGGAGATGTTATTTTAAAGATGACAGGAGTCGACCCGTGGAAACAACAGAACATGAATGTACGTAAGTATGTAACGCTATGTATGTCAGTGACAACGTGTCAGAACATATGTACCCTGATAAGAATGTGATGTGACACACAGACAGACAGACACATTTTCTTGGTAGGCACTTTCTGGTCGTGGTCGCATAAAACATCAACTCTTCGTTAGAGTTGATCTATTCGTTTGTGTTTTCTAGATGGCTTGATGCGCGCCCTTTAGTGCCCGTGGCCCGTGGCCCGTGGCCCGTGGCCCGTGGCCCGTGCTCGTGGCCCTCATTTCCGTTCTTGGTATGCGAGTGCTGTACGGACAGAGCAAAAGCACTTCTCTTCCAATATATACGGGTCCGTCCACAAATATACGTCGGACACGAACGAACCACGTACGAAACAACAATTATAATTGAGAGGATTCTGATGAAAGACTGGCCTACTGTGCTGTATGCTCAAACTACTTTTTCCGCGCCTCCCCTGAGGGGAGAAACGGCGTTACTGATGTAAGTATACAAGGAAGGGAACCATTCAAGCAGCATCATGATGTAGGAATCCCCTTGCCCGGCTCGGAAGCCAGGCTCGGGTTCCTAAACTATTCACACATCTCGTCGTATTCGCTACCGTAGTTGTTGCGGATGGAAGAACCGCGGGGCGTGAACTCAATTGTTACTCCATTTCGGGAGATTTTTTGGTTAATTCGGTGCAGGTTCTGAAGCGCCAGAATTAGAGGGCCAACATTAAGATGTAGAGATACAAAGCAACGCAGCTTATACTAGAAGAAGAGCTTAGCAGGAAAACATTCCTGAGTGGCCTTGGAAGTGACGGCAACGGCGCAGGTCCGAAAGGGTTAATCATCTGCTTATGTAAGCAGTTTATATCTGCCGCACTAGGATATTATTTTTTTAAATACAGAGCGACAACCTCATCTAGGGCTCTAAAGGGCTGCAAAGAAAATATATTGAAGTTCAGAAAACCTTGTATTATTATCGAAATCCCGCACAAAATAATAAGTGTACTGAAGCCGGACTTGTGTAAAGTAACAATGGAATCATTTCTGAAACAGGCCCCGAGGCTTAGGACGTAGGGGGCTGACAGTCAGAAAGGGAATGTAACATAAATCTACGGGGTAAAAAAATTAATAGAACTCGCATGTCCGAGCTGCCGTTATGGAAGTATAGAACTTATTTCTCGTTTTGTGCCGGGTACTTTATAATGCTTCTCTAATGCAATTGAAGACGAAGAATGAAAATTTTGAAGCTAACTATGGTGCCAGCGATTAAATTTTGCAGGGGATTTAAATGGGAATGAGGGAGAGGAGAAGGCTCTTCAAGCCATTTTCCTTGGCTGGGGCACCAGTCATTGAAGCCGAAAACGAGATCGATTTTCGAGTTACGATATAGCGCGCTCTATGATTACCTATGTAATCAGCGACAATTAAATCACCCTTGTCTGAGCCGGCACTATTAAGCTATACCAACTAGTGCCTGCACTATTACGCTAGTATACCAACTACCACACCAAAATAATTCCCGGTGATTCCCAATAGAGATGTGATCCAGATGTTGGGTAGATCACCATATTATCCTCCATCTCAAGTTTTCGACTTAACCATCATGTTCGTTCGAAGTACTTTTAAGACAACTAAGCCGTATTTTAAGTCGTGAGTAAATGAGTGAAAATGAATATGTCTGTGATTCGGTGTGGTTGAAGTGACAAGATGAGACATCATGTACAATCAGCACCTCATTGAAAAGTCAGCAATGCGGTGCCTTACTCATTTTGTTCGCTTCATTGTATGGGTCTCGTTTCTAGCGGGCGCACTAGCTCAACCACGGGACCGAGATGATGAAGAATATGATCCTGGTGAGAAGAAGTCTCTTTTGTTTACTGCAATGCTTTGTATTATCTCTCATTTTTAAACTTTATGCAGTCGATTATAGAACGCAGACTCTGATTATGATTGTGTACATCATCGTCCTTGTGCTCATCCTGGGCATGCTGGGCTGCATGGTAAAGTCTTGGGCATGTTGTGAAAATTTATTGGTCGAGACTATTGGGTTTCGTTGTTGCGAGAGGGTCTTTTGTGGAGGTAAAAAAAATCGTGGGAGCAGAAAGAGGAACTGGTGGCTCCGCTTTTGGAGTTATTGTACTTGTCTGCCTTTGGGAGAGCCGGGTAGCGAGCGATGGATGCTTCAAAGACAATTTTATCTTCTTTCATGGAAACGAGTGCTTGAAAACAGCCGTAGCGCAACGTCATCGACTTTATATTATTGCTTGCCATTGGTCTCACTGATTGTCATTAAGATACTCTATGGCGTGTTCACAGGATTTGCGACCTTCAGAAGCAGCGGTATGATTGAAGTTTTTGCTACTCCTCTCTTGTTTAGTGTGGCTTTCTTAATGACAACGGGTTCTATAGTCGGCGAAAAAGCGTCAAAACTCCTGGAATCGATGCGCATTATGTCTTTGCGAAATTTGCCATACTGGAGCTCCTATTTCTTTATAGACGCCATCCTACAAGGTCTGCTATTAGCTGCATTGATGACACTTCTATCAGCCGCACTGGGGCTGTATTGGGTTGGCGGTCAAGGCAAGAATGGGCATGGCAATGGAAGTTATGGAGAACTCTTTATTCTCTTGTACTTTTCGATCATCGCACTCACAACTTTGTCCTTTGCACTTGCATCCTGCTTCGATAGTCCACAAGCATCTAGCATGGCGGCGTTCTTTGTCCTTGTCGGAAGCTCTGTTTTCTTCTTTGTTATTGCATTCACTGTGCCACAACTGTACGATACGGTGACGGAACAGATTCTATGGTGCCTTGTACCGCCTATTGGACTTCAGATTGGATTGATGACGAGGTTTAATTATGAAACTGCTACCCATTCTGGAGTGTTTGGGGATGTACTCGATGAAAGTGTTGTTGATTTCGGTGTCATATTGGGTATGCTCGTTTTAGATATGTTCCTCTTCTCTTTTCTTGCCTGGTATCTTGGCCAAGTGGTTCCCAGCGAGTATGGCGTAACGAGGGCTCCATGGTTTTTGTGCCAACGACAATATTGGTTCAATAGACGCCCTCATTCCATTTCAGATGACCATGATGAAAGATATCCTGAAATGACAGAAGCAGAAGCTTCGTTCCCTTGTGAAGAAGTTGACCGTTCGATTGCTGGTGATCCTAGCGTGGTAATCAAAAGAATGCGTAAGACTTTCGGCTCATTTGTCGCAGTGAAGGATCTCACGCTTTTACTTTACGAAGGCGAATGCCTTGCCTTGCTCGGTCATAATGGGGTGAGTTTTTGTAATTGTTTTTACATACTAGAAAGTGGCGACATCTTACCTTCATTACCTTGTTTCGCAGGCAGGAAAGACGACATTAATCAACTGTCTCACCGGTATAACAGCCCCAGACATCACAAGCAAGCATACAACGATTTATGGCAGTCGATTAGACTCTGATCTTGCTTCCGTGCGAAAAAATATTGGTGTCTGTCCTCAGCATGACGTTCTGTTCGAAAAATTAACAATTCGTGAGACCATAGTTCTATTCAGTTTGCTCAAGGGTAAAATGTACACTTTTTCCGAAGCAGAATCCGAAGCTGACGAGCTACTCAAGATGTTTCAGCTTCAAAAGCAAGCTGACTATGTGGGTGCAGAGCTCTCTGGGGGCATGAAGCGGAAGTTGTCTGTGGCGATAGCAGTATGCGGAGGAAGCAGATTCGTCCTCCTTGACGAACCCACATCTGGAATGGGTAAGTTTATACTTGCCTTTTCTGATCCGAGGCAATCATGTCTGTAAGTTCATCTTCCTATGATCAACCTCACGCAAACCATTTTTTAGATCCACTTGCCCGACGAGATCTATGGAATTTGATTCGAGAGCTTCGGCACGGACGAACCATTATTTTGACTACGCACTACATGGATGAAGCAGATATTCTAGGCGATCGCATCACGATTATGAGTGGAGGTCAACTCAAATGTTTGGGAACGTCAACATTTTTGAAGCGCCAATTTGGCACAGGTTACAAACTTTACACATCTATGGAGAGTGGGGCTCTAAAAGAGCACTTCGAAAGTCGCTGCAACACCATGAACTCCGACGAACTTCAGCAGCATCCTCTTGTCACAAAGTTTTTAAGTTTTGCTAGTGAATTCATAGATGGAATTTCAGTAAATGAGAGCGAAAGTAGTGAATCCAGAGTATGCTACATGCTACCTTTCGCGGAGGCAAGAAACTTTGCTAAGCTATTTTTTGCTCTTGATGAACAGATGTCCAACTTCGGCGTGCTCGGGTAGGTGCCGTTCCCGTCGCATATATGTCTATGGAGTGAATATTACTTTCCTTTACTTACATCTAGTAAGTAATAATTTGATTTTGTGCGTTACCTCTATCAACATACATGCAGGTACGGTGTGAGTATCTCATCCCTCGAAGAAGTATTCTTGAAAACGGGTGGCGATCGTGATATCCCTGAATCAGCTGATTTTGGTGGCGAGATCAAACAGTCTGACGATGAAGCAATGAATTTTGGAGATGACTTTGACCGAGGAGTCACACTTCGAAAGCAAGTGAATGGCTTGTGGAGGCGGCGCATGGCGTTAGCTAGAAATGATATTTTCCGGGCTGTGGCATTCACCAGCTTTCCCCTCATCGTAGGTCTGATTGGATTTCTATTGAATGTGTTTGGAGTTCTTGGAACTCCAGGAGATTTGCAGAGTAATATCGTAATGAGCCTCATTGTCGCTGCTGGCTATCTACCAGTGGTTTCATTGGTTTCGGATGGCATTGTTTTCGAACGTACTTCCAAGCTCCGTAACATTCTTACAATAATTGGTCTTGAGCCGCGTTCATATTGGATTGGCACATTCTTGGGAGAGTACACCCTTCTTGTAATTCCGGGTGTACTTCTTTACATAATAGCACTGATTTGTGCGTACGTTCCGCCTCCAGTTGAGGAATCTAGAGACGATTACTTGACATCGATGGTGGAGGGCGGGAAACTACTTTGGCTTCTGCTCCTGTCCACGGCCCAACTTATCTGCTTCTGCGCTATGTTGTCGTTTTTCTTTTCATCGCCGAGACTTGCAATAGCAACAATGCCATTTTTCAGCATTGTTTTGGCATTTCTTCCAGTTATTCTTGTGGCAATGTTTTGGTACGGCTTCGGACCATTAGGTGAGTACTTGATATGGCTTTCAGGATAGATCTATCACTTGTTCAGAGCACAGCCAATTATTTTCCAATGCACCCGTGTGTCTCGAATCTGCTCTAACATGGGTATTCCTACGATACTCACTTCCCATTGGCAGGCACTGATTTGGTGTATTTTTCGGACGAAACGGTGCCACTGAACATTCTAAGAGGAATTGCGGTTTGTTCTCCTCATGGAGCCTTGTGCATTGGAGTCCTGAGAATAACAGGCGTGTGCTCGGAAGTTCGGAGTGAGTTGTGCGTTGTACCTCCCTACTGGCAAATCATTATCATTATTGCGGGAGAAGCCATTGTATTTGCTGTCGCCACCTATTTCATTGATCGGCGAGACTTCCTTCCGTTACAAGAGCGGGAGTTCCAAATGCCTGAAGGTGAACTGCGTAATCTCGACGATGATGTCGCAGCTGAGCGGATAAATGTTCTCACGCGAAGTGAATCAGCCCACTCCCTGCGCTTTGCCAATCTGCGCAAGTTATTTCCTGGAAAGGGAGCAGAACCCCCGCTTGAAGCAGTTAAGGCCCTCAATTTGGGTATAATGCATGGCGAGCTCTTTGGACTTTTGGGTGCTAATGGTGCTGGCAAAACAACGGCCATCTTATGTGTAATGCGCGTCTTGTATCCGAATGCAGGAAGCGTTCACATTGAAGGACATTCCGTCGGAACTGATTTCACAGAGGCCTCGAAGCACTTAGGAGTTGTAACACAGCACAATACACTTTGGGAGAAGCTGTCGTGTACTGATCATTTGAGGCTATTTGCACGTGTGCGCGGGGTGCCCCCTAGTCAGTTGGAGAAAGTGGTACAAAGCTGCGTTGAACGACTGGAGCTCGGTCCGTATGCGACACGGCTTGCAGGCCAACTCAGTGGCGGAATGAAGCGCAAATTGGTTTGTGGTCTAGATTGATTTTTTGTATCCTCTCTAACGTTCCAATTTTGCTGAAACTTGCTTGTTTAATCTCATCACTCGATATTTATTTTAGTGTGTGGCTATTGCTCTCATTGGCAATCCCGGAGTTGTGGTTCTTGACGAACCCTCTTCGGGACTTGACCCAGTTTCTCGGCGTAACTTGTGGTAAGTGCATGCCCTTTTGACGTTCCTAGGGAAACGAAAATCTCTTTGCCCTTCTATCTGAGTACGAAAGTCAACTTCACTATGCGCCTGTTGTTGACACCCTTTCTCTGCATAGGAACACTCTTATCAAGACGATGAGCTCCCGAGCAGTGTTACTGACCACGCACAGCATGGAAGAGGCCGAGGCCTTGTACGTCATAATGATTAAGCGTACTGCCGAATTATAATGACTTTTGCTTTGCTTGCCGTATGATATTCTCATTCACACAATCTTCTCGGAAAGGTCTGCGATTTGGGATTCGGATCTAAGCTCAATTACCCCTGCTCATTTTGTCAGGTGCAGTCGAACCGGAATTATGGTTCAGGGCCAACTTGAGGCTTTGGGTACATCGGAGCATCTCAAGCATAAGTTCGGTGGTGGATACGATCTTGTCTTGAGGCTGAGCCCGTTAGGTGGTGCTGCCTTGCCTGATGATCCAAAACGCGTCAATGCTATTACTGAATATGTGCTGAACATGTTTCCTGATGCGGATTTCATCTCGGATAATGGTGGCCTCTTGACTTATCGTGTACCACGAGAGTCAATACACGTTGGAACGGCGTTTGCAGGTCACGTATGAATGTTATTGGACTACTTTTCCTGAAACCCTAACACCTCAATATCAATGTAAATATTTGCGCACAATTTTTACAGCTCTTGAAGATAAACATGAAGAACTTGGGCTCTCCGACTACTCTGTATCGCAACCCACTCTAGAGCAAGGTTTGAATTATTTACTTCACGTCAACGACCACTCGAATATCGCCATTAAACTGACCTGTGTGGTTTCTTGCTTTCGTGTCGTGGTGCGTGCTTACAGTGTTTGTGAGGACTGTCCGAGCCAAAGCCGTCGAGAAAAGAGGTGAATTTTTTTCTGTGATACTTTTTACACCACAGTCCTTGAATTTCTTAAGTCAAGTGACAACATGATTTTGATTAATACTCCAGGAAGTGCTGAGGAAGCTTCATCTAATAAATCTACAGCTCCGAGGAGTTTATCTCCAAGTAGTGGTAGTGATAGAGAAGTCGAAGAAAGCAATAGTCCGAGAGAAGGGAATACTTCAGAGTCGGCGAATGAACCACCAATTCCGAGCCGTTCACGCTCTTCTGCGCAATCCAACAATAAACTCGAAGAAACGCCAAAAACAGCCGCGTTTGACTTGAGCACTGGCGAGCGGAAAAAATGGCTTGGCATGAATCGCCGCGTGCACCGTAGCATGTGTATTTTGATGACCTTATTTGTGTGAGTCTATTTACCTTGCCCCCATCTCAAAGATTAGTGACTTACTGCGTACCAACAGATTTAAGTCTACTGTTCTAATCCGTCATAACTTTGTGCTGGTGAACAGAATTGCGTCATACATCGCTGTTGTGCCGGCAGAAATCGGGTACGTCTTCTTTCCCTTCTTATTAGCCTTCTTACTATGCGCAATTTCGTGCATCGGTTGTTGTTGCGTGATCCCCAAAGATCCGAATGACGTTTAACGGTAGCAGCAAAGAAGGTCAAACTAAACGATTTGGTGGACACATGAGATGAGGTGTAGCATTATGAAAGGCTTGTATTTTGTTCCACTTGGACATTACACTTGCTGCTGAGCGTGATTTAAGAGAACGGAACCGGCGCACACTCAATCGTATAACTAGTCATACCAGGAAGGGCCTTAAATTCTTCAGACTTCAGTGGTGGTTTCAATCGAAGATTTGACGCCAAGTACTTTGAATTTCCCACATATTGCCTAGCTAGGCCAGTTAGTGCTGACGTACCCATATCCACACCCACCCTCGATAGAGAAACAAGACCGCAGAAACAGAAGCCCACGTCTCAAGGTCGAAATCGAAAGACAGTTACGAAGTAGGAAATCTTGAAGTTCCAAAATTCCACGCTGGTGTTGATACAAATGGGCGGTATAAAGTACATAGTACATGCTCCGATTCCAATTCCAACCCAGTTGCAATCAGGGCGTCTTTAAGCCTGAAGATAGCGATTAGGGAGTAGGCTTGATTAGAGTGGCCTCTCTTCAGCTATGTGCGCTATCTATACGATCCATAAATCGGCTAATGAGCTTCGTAAAATTGATACGGCGCATCAGAACTTTCTTTGGGTTAGCGCAAATGGGCCTTCTTGTTGATTACTCGTCTTCCAGGTCGATTTCGGCAGCATCCGTCCGAGCCTTCTTGGCCGCTGGATTGCCTTCTTCCGCTTCACCTCTGTCTCCTGTGGCACTCACGGCTCCTTCTTCTTCTTCGGTAAGCGCCGGCGCTGCCGCCGGTGTGGGTGCCGCCGGAATTTGCCCTGTGGTTTTCCAGAGCCTGGCCATTTCCAGGAGCTTGAGGTTGACAGGGGCATCTCGGTCGTCGGGGAAGTGGTAATCGTAGTACTCCTCCCAGCCTTCGTCTTCACCGCCCGTGCCGCCGCCGGCGATGGCGCGGCGTTTCTTCACTTTCTTGGGCATCATGGAAGTGACTTCTTGCAGCGCTTGGAGCTTGCGAGGGGCGCGCTTCTCCAGGTCGCGCCAACCTTCGAGCAAGACCACACGGTCTTCCTTCTCGCCGGACGCCTGGTGGGTACAAAGGAGGGTGGCAACAAGTTAATCATAGGGTACGAAAATTAGGAGGATGAGAAACGAGACGCAGTTCAGAGCTCAACTGCGCAACCAAATCTTTCTCTTTTTCTTCTTCTCTTCTCTGCTGGAATGTCCATCTTCTCATAAATCTCATTTCCTCCCCTATCATAATATCGAAAACGCATGCCCCTAAATCGTTATCCTATCTCGTTGAAGGCGAGATCCAAACACACACCAGCAACTCTCTCTGTCTTTCACACCTTGAGCGCCTCGTAGGCGCGGCGGTAAATAGCCCTTGCTGCAGTCAGGCCGCCTCCGACCCCAACGCTGCCGGTGCCATCGGGGACATCCTTGGACGCTTCAAAGGCCGCGTAAGACGCCCACACCTTCACGTGCTGCGTGCGGTCCAAGAGGCGCTCATAGAGCTCACGCACCTTGAGAAGTGGTACGTGAGTGAGAGGTAAAAGAGGATTAAGCAAGAGAAGGGCGGCAGCAATCAAGAAGGAAGCAACAGGAAACTTCGATGGGAAAGGGAAGACATAGCTGAGCGTGAGTGCGAGAGAATGTAGTGAAGGAGAAATACACGATTACAATAGAGAGCAACAAAAGGAAGTGCGCCTTTGCGTTCAATTCCTCACTTTTTGCCCACGCGCGCCGTCCTCGTCATCAACGTCGCCCTGTTCTTCGCGTTCAACCTTCGCCACCTCAATCTCAAACTCAATGTAACGCTTCCACAAGACCTGCGCAAAAATGAGAAGGCGCACATCACTCGAATGCGCCTTTCTTTTTCAAGCGCACCTAAGCCTTCTTGATTCTTCTTGTCATTATCGTTTCAGCGCTACTGCGTGTCCTTCTATGCACTTGCGTGCTCATTCTATCATAACCCCAACTACTACATTAGCACAACCACCCCACGAACCTCCGGCATGTCGAGAGCTTGTTGGGCCACTGCTACTTCGAACACTGCGCGAGCGCGCGCGTCCTCCCCCAGGCTAGCCTCTAGATCCGCGAACTTGATCCAAGCCCCACAATTGGTGGGGAGAGCTTCCACGTACCTGTGGAGAAAAAATGAAGGTGGTGGTGGAGATGAAGTGACAAGAAAAATGGAGAATGAAAATGACAAGGATGGAAAGACAAAAGACTAGCGTCATTTCCACCAAGAAGTGCTATGGATTCTATTGGCCTCTACACAAAGTGCCTGGTTCTCAAAGACCGAAGAATAAAAACAAAGTAAATGTAAACGAGTTCCTATTTTTGATCCAAGCACTCACTTGTGGAAGATGCTTCGGCACCGGTCTACCTCTCCCAATTGCCTTTCCAAATGAATGTAGTCCTTGAACACTTTCTCTTTGCCGAGCTTGCTGGTGTAGCCTAACCCTTGCCCCAGCAGCCGCCGGGCTCCTGCCAAATCCCGCTGCCGCACCTGTGGCATGGTAGATGGATGGACCAATAGATGGTAGTGGTGATGATTGATGATGGAAGCACAAGTGAGTGAAAAGATGGCTTAGGAAGAATTCAAAGAGAAAGGTGAGAGAAACGAAAAGCAGAATAAAAAGTGCAAATAAATTGGAGCAGGTAGAGGCAGTAAAAAAAGGATATTTCTGTGCACCCTTTCACCTCCAGCATGGCCGCCAAGGTAAACGCTTTCGCAAACGAGAAGTGCTGGTGGGGAATCGTGGCCAAAAGCGCGCGGTACACCTGTGTTGTGATGTTGACGACCAAGGGAAAGTGGGGTCAAATGTGTCAAGAGAAATATAGTCGCGCACGCATATACAAGCTCTTCAAATATGCAATTCATGCTATATGTAATGATAACCAAGAGAAGGGGGGGGTCATCGGCCTCAGAAGTAAGCAAAAATACGAAAACACGTACACACGTGCATGTACCAACTCTTCAGATGTGCCGTTCATGCAACTACAGGTGGTCTCTAGAGGTGCATGTGGCCTCTCCCTCAACATGTCCTTTCTCCTCACCTCCCGCGCTCGTCCCACGTCTTCAGCCACCAGTTCCTCGAACAAGGCGTAGTTGATCCACAGGTACACGTAGCGCCGCCAGAACCGCTTCTCGGTGCTTACAGGGGGCACCATGGCCACGGCCCGCTCGTACACCTCGCGCACCCGCTCGCTGTTGGCCGCGGCCCCTTCCTCCTCGAGCCGCGCGTAGTCAAACCTGACACACGCACGAAAGAACAACAGCAACAAGAAGGAAGCGGCACAAAAAAAGAGTCAAGTGCATGCCTTGATTCTTGCATGAAGATTCAATGACGACGATTCCGCGTCTTTGTGTTGTGATAGCTTCATTGATATGATTGATACATACCACGTGTCGTAGTCGTGCGGTGCAGCGGCTAGTGCTTCCTCGTATTGCAAGCGGCGTTTTCCCACAATCGCGTCTTCGATGCCGTCCTTGCTGCCAAATTTCTTCTCGAACGCAATGTAGCAGCGGTACAGCTCCGGCATTTGCTCGCGACCGAGCTCATCTAACGCATACCTTTCGTGGGTTTAGTACAAAGACTTAGGTATCGAAGAATCGGGGTGAGATTAGTTCAATTCATAAGATTTCGTGGTGTGAATAAGTTCCAAAATGAAGGCAAAGTCAAAGAGATAGAGCTTATCAAAGGCATTCCTAGAGTAGCAGCTACA
>Ga0307930_1001775_pt1 | contig 16899 bp, 12 predicted proteins | sample OrgLakmetageno46_FD_203161 | JGI IMG/M metagenome (GOLD analysis project Ga0307930, IMG submission 203161) | Saline water microbial communities from Organic Lake, Antarctica - #46 | ecosystem: Environmental > Aquatic > Non-marine Saline and Alkaline > Saline | place: Antarctica: Organic Lake...
TATGCTTCCTGCCCTCTACACACTATCCTCTTTACGATTTTGACTTGCGCGCAACGCACGCGCGTACACTTCTGCCCGCAGCATTGGCTTCTGTGTCATTTGGGTTTGTATTAGTTCGAGTTCTTAAAAAGAACTGGCAAGGAGCCCCGGCTATTGCTATCTCTGATAGGCGCCAAAAGTGCCACATCCACCCCAATTCTTATTTCGCATACTTCATGGGTGTAAATCATACGCATACGGCCCGAAGCTCTCTTCTCTTCATTGCAGAAACAGACGCAGAAACGACTTAAGTCTGGCTTCAAAATTATTTCATGATCACTTTTTACTTTAGACGTGGTTGGAAGAATTGTGCTTCCTGCCCTCTACACACTATTCTCTTTACGATTTTGACTTGCGCGCAACGCACGCGCGTACACTACTTCCCGCAGCACTGGCTTCTGTGTCATTTGGGTTTGTATTAGCTCGAGTTCGAATTCGCTTCGAATTACGATACTTGAGATCATCCGAGACTTCCGGATCCGGATCTCCCATTATTGCGGTCCAAAAACACGAATCGCAAATGCGGCCTGAAAGATTGGCCCGCACCGCATGTTCACTTTCCCGGAAAGCCAAAGCATCTCGATTTTCGGTGCGTTCCTCAAAAAAATTTCTGTTCGTAAGTCGCGCCCAAGCTCTCGAGGTACACTTTCCCCTCCCTCTTCTCACTTCCCCCGAGGTCAATTTTTCTGAGCCCCCCCCCCCCCCCGAGGAAGGACTGGATTTAGTAACCAACAGGGCAACGGACTGGGCGCCATCTAGCCGGCGTCCACAGAGTCCCCCAGGCCAGACTGAAAGTCTCTATTTTTGTTTTTATTGGTTTTTGACACAGGCTCCGAAGGGCCTGAATTAGAGGGCTAGCACAAAGGAATTCAATTAGTGTGCTCTTTAAGCACCCCTAAGGAGAAAACTCCCACGGCTGCCTTTTTGTTGGTTTTTGGTTGTTGCAGAAATGCGTACTATAGTATAGTCCTGACTTGATGAAGAAAGCCTTTCAGCATCCTTTAGCCATGATGGGGTGTTTTACTAGAGTTTTTTTCTAAGCCCCCTTCGGGGAGGCTGGATTTAGTAATTGATAGGCAGGGTACCATCTTGTCGGCGACTACAGAGTCCTCTGGGCCTGACTGAAAACCAGGCTCTGGAGCTTTTTGTCATAGGCCCAGAGAGGCAGGAATTTGTGGGAGTAGCCGAGACACGATGTTGGATGCTCCGTTGGACGGCAACATCTCAACGAATTGAAGACTTCCTGCCCCTCGGGGCATTTCCCAAGAGACTCGTTACAGAAAAGAAGATAACAGAACAAAGAAAAAAATTATTGGACACCTCATGAGGATAGACACGGAACTGCCAGGCAGATGGCGCCATATGGTGCGCCTTAGTCAGAAACAGCGCGCTAGCAGCTTAGTCAGAGGCACTGCTCACGTGTTACACAACTGTGCAACACCATTAATTCCATTCCACCCCAGATAAGTCCCACTACGGTCCCGAGTTATATGCTGTGCCACACTGTGCTTACCCCACTGTGCTTACCTTCACTGCCTTACATCAACAGAGGAGTGATAAGACATACCTACGAGCTCTTTGATTATACAAACAACTAAAAAACGATGTCGGTGAAACTGAGCCGATGTTCGGAGTAGATCTACGCGCCAAATAAGTTACTTTTTTTACTCCCCAAGGGGGCGTAGTTAGAAGAAAAGGCAGAACGGGAAGCCCAAATTATGTTTGCTTCGTGTGGACTAACCAAGGGCGCATACCCAAGCGGCCATGAAAGTGGTGACCACGGTCCAAATTGGCCTTAAGCCCGTGCCCTTGGCGGAAGCAGTTGGCCGACGTGTTTAAGAGAGCTCTAACTTCTGGCGCGTTTAGTTGGGATTATAAGTGGATGGAAGTATTGAACCCACCCAGTGTAACGAACCCGACGGAAAGCAACGAGTGCCTAGCGGTGGGTGTCTTTGGACGTACAGTAACTTCGTGTGTTGATTAGGAGACTCGAGCTCAACTTGCGCCGCACGTGCGGAAATGGTGCGAGATTCCCAGTGGCATTAAAGTGTTGATAGAGGACCTAAGTGACCCCTTCGTCAAAAACCTGGCAGCTCAGCTCAAGAGAAGAGCTTACACCCCACCACTCACCTCCAGCCTCCAGCAGATCCTTCTAGGCTAATTGTAAAAAAGCTCCAAAAAGTGCAAAAAAACGCTCCAAATAACGCTTTCGGCGGTTTACTCCCTTATTTACCGTATTTTTAATCGCAAATGGCCCCTAAAGAGAGGGTTTCGGGGTTCCTTTGGATTGAATACGTTGACCGTTGGAGTATAATTTCTCCGTTGGGGAGCGGTTTTGGAGCTTTTTTTCCAGGGAATCCCAAAAAAATGCCGATCTTTTGTACCACAAGCCTAGATCCTGCTACCCATTTATCCCAACGGGTCCTCCGGGGCATTTCCTTGAATCACTCGATCCCCCCTGTATTGTATATTTTCTGCTGGATTCGCTCCACGAGAAGAATTCATCGAGAGGAAAGAGGCGAAGAGGCTACAACTTTGAGCATCGAAAGGCCATGACACTTGCTTCAACCCGTGATCGCTTTCTAAGCTCTGACAGCGACAGTAGCGCCGAAGCAACAGGACCGCAGCACCGTGTGTATAAAGTGAGTGTTGTGGAACACTTATACGATTTGCCTTGCTTCTCTTCGCTTGATGTATCTGTTGGAACATACAGGTCCAGCGCTCGAAGCTCATCAGTTTGATCAACTGGTACCATGTGTCGAGCGTGTTTTTTCCCTACATTCTACTCGGCCTCATCAGTCTCTTCATCTTCCAGTTTTCGTACTCAATGTGCGTATTATTAAGCTGTATACTTTCGGTGGTAGGAGTATCGAGAGACCTAACTTGCCTGCGTGGGTGTGCAGGACTTCATGACAGCACTATAGCTCTCATTACTGCGAATTTCATTCTCGATTACACCTAGCATCGCTTTACCTTTTTAAAGACTAGCCTAAGTGCCTTCAATGCGCTATTATTTTTCATGCCATTTGATGGCATTCGCGTCGCTTGATCATTCAATTTGTTTGCCTTGTGGCCTTGAATCGTCGCCAGGTACGAGAACCGCGCCCAAGTCGAGGAGCTCGTGGTGTACACCGTCACCGGAAAACCAGCGGTTTGGTTGCTCGGATGGCAGGGAACCATCTTAACACTCACGCTAGTGTACCTCTTCGCGCGCGTAGAGTCCCCCTGCTATCTCGTTGATTTTGTCACTTGGGAACCTCCGGCGGACTGGAAGGTGAAATATAACAAGAAGAAAAGCTATGCTTTATAATACCTTCGGTTGCTGCAATCATCATATGGAGACAATCGCTTATTTAACTTTGCTTTGTAGAAATGTGCATTACTTTCAAGTCATCAAAGAGCCAAAAATCGAATGAATAACGATCACAGTGCTTTCTTCGTTTGTGTATGTTTGCCCCCAGGTGAACCACGAGCAGCTCTTGAGGATGATGCGCGCGCAGAACTGTTTTTCCGACGACTCGATGACCTTTCTCGCCAAAATTTTGGCACAAAGCGGCACGGGCCAAGCCACCGCGTGGCCCCCGTCGATTGTGCAGTGCCTACATGACGGAAAACCGCAGGTAACTGCCAGAGAGCCTGCCGCTAGTGTTTGGCAGATTCATCCTTCCTGCCTTGCTTTTTTCTTCTACGCAATCTTCTTGCAGCCTGCAACACCACTTCCTAATAAGGCCGTCCTCGCTCAATATTCTTCACCTTCCTTCTGTTTTTTCGGGGTGTTTTATCTTGGACCTTCTCAGGACACCTCCGTGGAAAACGCTCGGGCCGAGTCGAAACGCGTCATTTGCGACCTCATTCGCGACTTGCTCCAGCGCACCGGGACTCAGCCCCAGGAAGTGGACATTTTGATCGTGAACTGCTCGCTATTTTCCCCGACCCCGAGCCTCTGTGCATTGGCGGCCCATGAATTTGGCATGCGCACCGACTTGTCCTCCTACAACCTCAGCGGAATGGGCTGCTCGGCCTCGGTAATATTTCTGGATTAAAATCATACCAAGGCGTTCCGTCTGTTTTTTTACTCTGAGATGCGAAAGTGTGAGAAACAACGCCAATTGCCGTACTTTCCTGAATGAATCCTTGCGCGCGTGCGTTTTTAGAGCGTGCTGCTTTACATGTGTTCTTCTTCTCCTTCCTTCAAACCACCAAAGCATAACCACCACCACCACCGCCACGTCACCACACCAGGTCATTGCAGTGGATTTGGCAAAGCAGCTCCTGAAAGCGCGCCCCAACGCGCTGGCCCTGGTGGTGTCCACCGAAAACTTGACGCAAAACTTATACTTGGGCAACGACCGCAGCATGCTCCTGCAGAACACTTTGTTCCGCTGTGGGGGCGCCGCCCTCTTGCTCAGCAACAGGCGCAGCGATTCGCTTCGGGCCAAGTTTAAGTTGTTGCACACCTTGCGCAAGCAGGTAGGGAGAAGTCTGATTTGTCGGTGTGGGAGAAGTCTGACCACGTTTTCTGCATTGAGTTATTTCCAAATGGTGTGTTAAAACAGCGAAGATGAGTCCTTCTTACGTGGCGTGAGGTTCCTCTTGTACAAGTTACTATCAGTTGAGAGCTTTCTGCTACAAAGTGTTCCATTTCACTCTCTTGAAACTTGTCCCAGTTTCCATTGGGTCATTTCTGTCGCTCTGCTATTTTCTTTTTTACAGGGCATCGATGATGAGTCGTACGAATGCGTGTACGAGTGCCAAGATTCGGTGGGTAACCGCGGCGTTCGCCTCTCCAAGCAAATCGTCAAGGTGAGCAATTGACATTCTGTATTTCCTTCCTTTTTTTCCTTTTCTATATTCTTATGCCCCACTCACACTTGAGGATGTGTGCAATGGGATATATTTATGGTAGCGAATGCTTTTAAGACGTGTAATTCTCACTCGGCTTTTTATTTATTGACGCTTCGTCGTTATTTTTCATGCCTGCATTACTAGGTGGCTGGGCGGGCGATGGAGCGTAATTTTACGTCACTGGGCCCTCACGTGCTGCCCATCTCCGAAATGTACAAGGTATGTGTGTGACACACATGATCGCACACGAAAAGCGCCTTCCTCAGGGAAATGAATTATTGAAAGGAACAAGGCATAAGGCTCTACTATGCCAATTTGCTTATTTACTCATTCGCTCACGAAAAGGTTTTGCAATTACATTTGGGGCGTATAGTAATAACACCATTGTTTGCGTGCCATTCGATCTGATGTTTCATCGATCTCTCTGCTAAGGTGGCGCGTGCGATGGTGCTGCGTGACGTTCTGAAGCGAACCCGCATCTTGTTCGAATCCCTCAAACTCACCAGCCTGTCTCGGAAGTTCCCCGTGGTAAGTAATGCATGCTACGTGTAAGGTAGAAATGAACGTATTTATCTATGGATCTTCCCCTTTTATCAGTGCTATGTTTTCGAAGTATCGTACCACCAACGCTACATGTACGCTCTCCTTTCTATATGTGCTATTACCCTACCAGGTGCGGCCCTACGTGCCTGACTTCAAGCGGGGCATCGACCATTGGTGCATTCACGCGGGCGGGCGCGCAGTGGTCGACGGCGTGGGCGAAAACCTGAAGCTGGGCGAGCGCCAGATTGAGCCCTCTAGAGCGACCCTGTACAAGTGGGTGGATAAGTGATTGAAATTGTCATTGCTGGTTCCTATATGAGCCCTGATTTACAATCAATTTCTCTCGATTTCTCTTCTTCTATTTTTTTGCTCCAAATGCATGCTTCCTTTCCTCTCTTTTGGTTGCTTTTCACTTGAATGCTTCGTGTTTTTGTTGTACCTGTGTGTGTGTGCCTTGCCTTTTGTTAGATATGGCAACACTTCATCATCGTCGATCTGGTACGATGCATTTGAATCGCACGTCGAACTAATTGCAAACTGTTCTTAATCTGATTTCAAACAAACTTCGATTTATTTTTGCACCTTCTACTTAAATGCTTATAATGAGTCGCCACGTGGACCTCATTAACCCGGAAGGAATGTCTTCAGTGTTACTTGCCTTCTAATTTCAATTTTTTCCTGTTCGTGCCGTGACCTCAATTTCTTCTCCTTCTGACACCACCATCACTTCTTCTCCAACGTCAAGGTACGAGCTGGAGCACGTCCGAAAGCACATCGGTCTCCGCAAGGGGCACCGGGTCTTGCAGCTGGCGTTTGGAAGCGGGTTCAAGTGCAATTCTGCAGTGTGGCTCTGCCTTCAGGATGGCCCCGTGCCCGATAAACTCAAAGACAACAAACCGTGGTTGTTGCCAGCGGAGCCGCCCTTGCCGATTCCACCCTCGGAAGACAAAAAAGCGGTGTAGATGGCCTACTGACGTCTGAACTTTTGGTGTGAGATCAACTCCGTGAATTGTGGAAGCAGGCAGGCTGCCGAGGAAGCGCAAAGTGTATCTTTCTCTAATGCCGTTGACGCGCGCCCGGTTAGCCACGTCGGATCAGCTATTTTATTCTTCCTGTTTATGAGTTTCTGAGTTCTTCTTTTGATTTCCTTGTGCTTTTGCTCTCATGTATTTCCAATGGGATCCTTGTTTCCTTGTGTAAAGTGTAATGCGCAATCCACGAGTGCCATATCTCAAAGTACTGAAGTGCCGAATTCTGAAGTTTGAGGATATGTAGATCCAGAGTGGATCGTGGATTAAGCTAGTAGCTAGAGTCGACGAGGCGATTATATTCATGTATTTAAGACGTAAGAATGATGGAAGTCTTATATGTCTTATAACGGACGAGGTAGAGGGCGGATAACAAGTCAAAAGAATTTTCAGTTCGCATCTCCCCCCGATTCCCGATTCCCGATGAAAAACTATTTCTGCGGCTTAGTCGGCTTACCTCTTTTTTTAAATACGAACTCGAATTCGGAATCCAGGGGCAGCAGGGCAGGGGCAGGAACAGGAACAGGTAGACAGGAGAGAGCGACAGAACGAAATAGCCTCCTGGTGTGCTTAGAGTAGGTAATCACGACAACTATTCCAGGAGACCAAATGAAACAAAGGATTAAGGAACAGCGGCCGCTCGACTTGGGTGCGAGCACTGAACTCCGTACTCTGGCCGATATGTAATATCCAATATCTCTGACTGAGAAGACCATCGCGATATCTCTTGCCAGGAAGCCACTTCGTGACTGGCAAATCCACTCGTCTCTCGTCTCTTGAAGGGCCCGTTGCTCTCAGTACAACGGGTTCGTCAAAAGGAGGGCGCTTGAAAAAGAAGATGAAGAAACTTCGTCAGCCATGGCTGTTGTAGCCGTTGTCTAGTCTTTTGAATTGGCTGTTGAAGCCGCGTTTGTACTGGCATTCTCCAGACCATCTTCACCAGGATCAGTGGAATCGTCTTCATTGGAAAAGGCCGCCTCGTCACCGTCGCTGGTTGGCGGAGCATCGCCGTTGAAACTCCCGGTAACGCGGGTCGAGTTGCCACTCAGCACCATTGCCAGCCGCAAATCCGCCGCTTTCTTCGCCTCGTTGGCCTGCGACTTCTCGAGCATGCTCCGCTTCGCCCATTCCGGCATGTACGTGGTCTCCTGGACGTCGGCATAAATGGTCCGGGTCACGATGTCCAACCTCAGAGCACGGCGAAAAGGCTCTTCGATCATAAGGCCAATTTCTTGAATCCCGTACAGCCCCCAAGTCACCACGCCAGTCACCGGCACCACCAGGAAACCCAACTGCCCTACGAGAGCTGGCGCCAGCGTCAAGCACCTGTCGCAGCGAGCAAATAGGGAGAACCGCATTTTAAAGAACCTCAAAGACGTGATTGCTTTGTTATGTTTGTAATGTTATCGTTGCCGGTCAGTACTGCAGGTAGTTAAGCTTAGTAGTGAGAACGAGAAAGCCCACGAAAAATTCGCACGCGAGCATGTGTGCATGTGGCAATGATTGCAGCACTCACCACAAGCTGAGGAAGCGGCTAGTGTGTCGAGCATAGTTGAGGGGAATGGGAGTCTGGACAAGCCGCTCACAGGAGCCGACGGACTTGGCGATTTTGTCCACCAATGAAAGCATCGCGAGGCGCTCCCGGGAGCTGAACAAGATTTGGTCCCCTTCGGTCTTGTCTGGAATGGCCTTGATTTCCATGCCCATGGTGTTGGCGAGCCCCAAAGGGCGGTTCCCGATCCGGTTCAACAGCAGCAAGTCCTCACGCGTCACCAAGTGGGAGTAGTTGTCGGTGACCCGGGCGCCGAGATGCTCCGAGAGCACGAAGGGGAAGGTGCAGACCAAGTTGGCTACCCGTTTCACGCGCTCCCGGCCCAATTCTCGCCTGTAGAGCATGCACATGCGCGCTAAGTCCCGCGTATGACCCAGCAAACTTTCCCAAATGGTGCGCCCTTCCCAGAAGCGCTGGTACGCAGCGTTGGTCCGAAACACCAGCAAGAGCCCGAGCTGTGTAGCCACCACCCATGAAAACAATGATCAAGAATACGATAGGAAAGCAAAACAAAAGAGGAAGCGGTAAATGATGAAAATTGATTAGAAGGCAATGGGAAAGGATCGAAATCGAACAAGAGGAGTTGCAATTTAAGCAGTGCAGAGGGCCATCACAGCCAGCCTGAAGAAAACCGTGCTGTCTATTGATTACCGCGGAACCCATGAGCGCGTGCATTTCGTAAAAGATGCGCGTGGGGGTGCCTAGCACTTGTTGCGCGACCGCCACCGCAGCAGCGAAAATCACATTCACCAGCAGCGGGTTCCAGATCCGCCGGAGCACGATGGAATTGGGCGTCGCCCATAAAATGTGGGCCCTGGCATGTGGGAGTCATTGCGAGTGGTTGAGAACAGCTTGCCAAACATGAAAACGAAGCTTCTAGAACAAAACAAGCAAAGAGGAGAAAAGGAAGCTCTTCTTGTTGACCAAACGCACCAGTCGCTGCTTCTATAGCGTTCAGCTTGAGGAACTGAGAGCTGCCTTCCACCTCTGCTGGAGCGAATGACCACGTCGTCGTGGTGGGTGCTGCCCTTCTCCGTGAGCCGTGAAAAGAGCTCCGACTTGCTGAGCTCGTCCACATACCGCTGCTTGCCCTGCGAGCGCGGCTGCGACCGCCCTTCAAATCCATAGCTTTCGAGCTGCACTTTCTTGCGACTACGGGGTACTTGCATCCCATCTTCCTCGTCCGAATAAGACTCTTCGCCGGCTCTTCTCCTCCAAGTACGTAGGTGGTTCCCACCCGCAATGCGCCCGTGCATCAGAACAAAAGCATCGGCGCAAGGAACCAATGATATTCCAGCGGCCAAGATCACTGAATAAGTCGACTGAGAAGAAGTGGGCAGGCAAGCTGCGAGCGTTGTTATGGTCGCCAGCTTAAGACTTCGCTGAGTCGTGAACACCGCAGTGCGGCGGTTGACTTTGGTCATTGTACCGTACGCAACGTGCTCTAGGCTAGTTCTAAATGCTTCGAAGCTAAAAATTGTAGCCTCCGCCAAGTAAAGTGCAACTTGCTGTTGCTGAAGGCGTTGGTGATGAAGCCTCGGGCCAAACACTTCTAGAGCAGAGGGTTAGATGAGAAGCTGAAGCGGGGGCCTGAAGTGCAGTGCTGCAGTGCTCAGAAACAGGAAGTAGCCGAGGAAAGCATGATGATGAATCTCGAAAAAATGTGTAGGGTATTTAATTCCTCCTAATGTGGTATTTTATTTGACAACCCAATGTGCTCAATGCTCAAATCCAACCCTTCGCCCTCTTCACACTTTCCCCTCGGTGACAACCAAGAAAATTGATGGGGACCCTGCCCGAGGCAGGCTGCGCGGAAGTCCGTTGGTGGCTGGGTGTGGAGATCGGGGTGTATGTGCGTCTGCCCGTGAGCTTTGGCCTTTGGAATTCGATACCGAACTTTTTCTAGAGTATGGTCCAAAATGCCAGAAATCAACGTGGCCAAAGTTGGGCGTGTCGACAAAATCACGACCGTTTGATCTTGTGGTGTGGCCAACGTGAGGGCGACAAGACATTTAAAGCGACTTCAGGCGAAACGATGGTATATCGCTGCTTTTCTCTGCACGCTTTTTCAATGCTTCTATGTTTTCCGTCTCCCAACCCGTGGTTTTCATCATTATTCATCCTTGACTAATCGCTGTAAATCCATGCACATATCTCGCTCGCTTTGGATGCGGCCAGGACGTCGATGGTCTCCTTGGTAAGTGAACCAGCACTACGTCCAGTGAATCAGTCGAATTGAATTTTAAATAAGTTGCTGTATTGTAGTGCGCAGCGGTGGCCATTCTGGGTTCTCATTTATTGGATCCATCCTTGTTCGTAATCCACCGCTTCCCGGTCATTGTATGTACAAAACGCATCTAACATGCCTCTCTGCCCGCTCATTTTGTCTTCCTCAGGATCGGAAGAGCCCGACTACGATGACGATGGCGAGGAGTATGAAGTAGAAATGGGAGAAGAGGAAGGCGTAAGCGAGCCTCATTATGACGACGAGGAGGAAGAAGAGGAGGAGGAAGAGCCACAGCAATCTGAGGACGATGCCGAGGTAGATGGCGAAGAAGAGCCTGAAGAGGACGAGGAAGAAGAAGAAGAAGAATACGGCGACGAAGGCGACGACGACGGCCGGTCCATTGAAGAAAGTTCGGCGCGCATGTCTTCGCCGGCGCGTTCCACGGCGGAGTCGAGCGTGGGGCGCACCGCAGGGACCCGCACCGAAGCCCTCTTCGAGCACGCCAACTGGAAAGAACGCAAACTCGAAGAAAAGCGCGCCCAAGAAGCGGCCAAGCACAGCTTCGCGCCCAAGACCAACACCGGCAAATACCGGGGTCCTGGCGGCCCGACGGTCAACCACAGCCGGCTCGGCGTGCACGACCGCCTATACGAGTCCTCGGCGCGCAAGCGGGAAGCGAGCTTGACCGCCAAACGCCGGGAGATCGACGACCGGGAACACTACGGTGTCTTTTCCAAGCACGACTACAACAAGCCTGCTTACGAGCGCCTCGCTAGCCGCATGCCTCCAAGCCAGCCCGCGTGGCAGGACCCCAACGGGCCAGGGGGTGGCAATGACCGCACCTGGGGCGACGTGCTGGATCTGGGCCACCCTTCCGACTTCCCCGACGACCGCAGCTCCATGCACGGCTCCATGGGCCCGTCCTCCGGCTACGGGGGGTCGCGGTGGGGCGGGGACCGCGGCGGTGGCAACCACAGTGGCCGCGCGCGGTCGGCTTCCCAGAGCAGCCGCACTTCGACCCGCCGCACCGACGCCCTGTACCTCGAGTCCATCCTGCGGCAGCAGCGCCGCGAAGCCCGGGTGCGGGACCAGGAAGACGAGCACAGCTTCCAGCCCGACTTGAGCCGGGGGCGGTCCCTGTACCGCCAGCCCTTCGAAGCCACGTCGGTGCGGTCGGACCGCAGCCAGTCGGTGCACGATCGCCTCTACGACGACGGGAGCCGGAAGCGGGAGTTCACCCAGGAAGTAGTGGCCAAAGCCTACAGCCGCAGCCGGGTGGCTCGGCACCGCCGCATGGCAGAATTCGGCGCCGACGGCAACGCCGACGAAGTTCTGGACGAAAACGGCGACTTCTTGGACGAGTTTGAAACCAAGTCCCTGGGCGGGTTCAGCGTGGGTGGCGGCGGGAGCGTCACTTCCACGCACACGCAGCGCACCGACGCGCTCTATTTGGAGGCCACCCTGCGCCGCGCGCGCCGCGAAGAGAAAGCGTCGCTGCCCCCAGCGGAGCACACTTTCCAACCCCTGACCAACAACTCGCCGTTCGGTGGGATCGCGGCGGTGGACAGCAACCCGCGGGCTCGGGCGCGCTCGGCTTCCGTCGGGCGCTACCGGTCCATGTCGGACGTGTCGGGCATCACGCGCCACGACTTGCTCTATTCCGACGGGGAGCGGAAGCGGCAGCGCAACATCGACGCGCGGTTTGATCCGTACCAAAAGGGCACGGGGGAGCTGATGGGGGTCTACAACCGCCAGTGGTCTTCGGGCGCCCGCGGCACCAGCTCGAACCCGCTGTTGGTGAACAAGCAAGAAGACGCCCTCCTGAAGCGCTTCGACCGCCGGCACGGTGGCAACGGTGGCGGACACGGAAACGGAAACGGCGTGCACGAGACCCGCAGCTTGGACGGGTTCAGTGTTGGGGTGTCGGAAGCGCAGAGCGCGTATTCCGGCAAAAGCCACACCCGGCGCACGGAAGCCCTGTACCTCGAGGCCAGCCTGCGCGCGGCGCGCAAGGAAGCCATGCGCGAAGCCCACAACGACCAGGGCTACTCGTACCAGCCGGCCATCAAGGACAAGACGGGCACCTGGAACAAGTTTGCGACCCGGTCCTTGACCAACGTGGTGCAGCGGCTCTACAACCCGGCGGCCGCCGTGGAGAAGAAGGCCGACAGGGCCGAGAAGTCGGCCGCGTTTGAAATGCGGCATTTCGTGGGGAAGCCCGAAATCAAGAAATTGCCGACCAAGGTACGCCGCAAAACAAAAACACAAAATTTGTCCTTTGTATGGGCAGTGCCGTTCTCTTTGTGCGTTGCATTATACACAATTTGCGAGGTGTTTCGATTGTCATCATCTGTAACACATCCTCTTTTTCTATCTCCTTTTTTTTCTCTACCTTGCCTCGCACAGTCCAAGCTGATGGAGAAGGATGCCTACGTGCGCAACCACAGTGCGGCACGGCAGAAGGAAGAAGCGATTCGGCAGAAAGCCGCCGCCCTCCTGGCCCAAGAACAGAAAGTCTACACTTTCAAGCCCAACTTGGTGGCGGGGCCTCCTCGGAGCTCGTCGACTTCGTCTCGTTTGCGCGCGCGCCGCTCGAGCGACAGCACCAACGACGGCAGCCGCGCGCCCTCGACGTCGTCGTCGTCGTTCACCTCTTCCGGCGCTGCGCCCGGCCGTTCCTGGAAGCCGAAAATTGGCAGCGCGGTGACGCACCCGCGAAGCTTTTCGTCGGACGTCGTCACCTCTAGCCTGCCGCCACTGCCCACCTACGCCAGCCGCGCGGCTCAGTCCTCTTCGTCTTCCTCCTTTGTCGCTGCTGCTGCTAGTGCAGACGGGCAGCAGCCGGAAGCGCCTTGGTCGCCGGCCAAATCTAGCAGTGGCAACTACGACGCGAAAACCGGAAGGTCGGCGGGTGCTGTAGCAGTCGCGCCTGAACCCGCGCCGCTCACGGCTCTGGAGCGATTCCGGAAGCGGCAAGCCGAGCGAGCCCTGCAACAACAACAGCAACAGAGCAGCAGCAGCGGCGACAATAATAAGAGTGCTGCGGGGAAGTCAGCAGGTGGCGACTCGTCCAGCCACCGCGGCCGAGAAAACAACGCAGCTGAGGCCGCCGCCGCGCGGTACCGAGGCCGGAGCCCACGGGGCACGTCCTCAGACAACGTGAACCCAATTCTGGCGGGCTTGAGCCTGGAAGACGCGTAAGCAGCGAGAACAGAGCCGAACACCTGCAGTAGAAAGAAACCAACCAATAGAGAACCGACAAAACGCTGAGGCACGTCAACGAAAATCAAAGAAAGAAACGAAGAGAGGGTGGATATCAACGGTAGAAGATGCAAGATGCACAGGGATATCCCATGACTACTAGGAATTCAGTGCGATGAGGCTCTTCTCTTTCTCTTGAGCAACAAATTTAGATTTATGCTTTCGAAAGTCAAAACAAGTATGAGAATTGATTCACCCCGCTTTTTAGCTACTTATTAACTATTAACTATTAGGAATGAACTTATGAAATATCTCCCATCTCCGATTCAAAGATATAAGATATTAATCCTAGGGAATAAGATGGAGGGAGGAGGGAGATAAGTGAACATTTCCACTACCCGGGCGCCTTTTGCCAAATTAGCCTTTGCCTTGTGCCGTGGTATCTTAATATTTCTAAGAACCGAAGTTGGTAGTTGCGAGATTGGCGTCGTATATGGATTCACTTCTGCATGCTGCTTGCCCTGCCTATTACCTATTATATTATACGGCAGTTCCTAAAATGTTCCTACTAATACTTATATAACTCGGGTCTCGCGTCTCGTGTGGCTTTCCTATTAAATATTCACAAATCACACCACTTATTCAATTTCCGAGTTCCAAGTTCCCAAACTGTAGAATTCTAAGGAATGGCAATGGCAATGGGCATGAGCTCAAGAGTGACTGAAATCATTCCAGATCCACATAAAGCACGGCTTCCAAATGGTTTATGAGTAAATCAGGCCCACTCGGTAGCTATGTTAACATGGCCTCGCGCGTCACTGTGCCATCAGCAGACGTGATTTCACGGTAGCCTCCAGCGGCGTGCTCTTTGAGCACCACTCCATCTGGAAATATGCTCACCTGTATGCCATCGGCGCGGATTTCCTGCACAACGCGCACACAAATCGGGCCCATAGTAAGAAGAAGGAGAAGACGAAGGATGCGAGTTCAGGCCACTTCTGAATTGGCCTACACGATGAGCGATGTTTCAGTATCAAGAAACCCATACATACACACACATCATGGCAAAAACTACCATGTGCAATATCAATAACATGCATTTGTGTCAACGTACCTTGCGGGTCCCGTCGGGAAACTTGATTTCCTTCGCGCCGTTTGCCCGGTGGGTCTCCACTTGGCCCGACGGAAACTCAAACACCTCATCGCCATTGGGGAAGGTCGAGTGCGTGGTTTTGGCCGACTCGTAAAAGTACGTCACGGCGCCGTCGGCGCTCGTGCGCTTCACGTCGCCGTTGCTGAACCGCACGCAGGTGGACCCATCAGGCCGCCGCTCCTTGTGCGTGCCGTTGCTGTACCAGGTCACCACCCGCCCGTCGGGAAACTTGCGCTCGATTTTGTCCGACCCGGGTCCTGCTGGCGGTGCTGCTACTGGAGCAGCTTGAGCAGCTTGAGCATCTGGAGCAGGAGAACCGCCAGGAGCAGCCGTAGCCCTCTTTGAGGCGTCGTCTTTGCTGCTGTTGCTCGGAGGGCCATTTGGAGGTCGAGTGCCCTGTCGAGACGAAGAGCGAGACGAGGATACAGGCGGAGGTGGGAGCAGCTGGTCAGGATGCTCGTCTGTGGACGAAGGTGGCAAGTCAAGGGCACGCGAATCGAAAGGCTGCTGCTGCTCCTGCTGGGAAGGCTTCGCTCTTGTGCTCGGTTCCTGCTGTGGATTCATTCCTCCTTCGCTTGTTAAGGCAGCGCTATCATCGCCACCACCGTAGCGCGTTGGGTCATAATTGTGCCCGCTTCCTGCAGCGATCCCGCCCACATGAGCGCTGCTGCTGCTGCTGTTGCTGCTTCCTTGTGAGTAGTGGTGGTGGTCGTAGTGGCCGGTGGGATCATGATTTGTGAAAGGGTCCTGTTTCGCGAGCGAATCACGAGTGGGTAAATTGTGGAAGTCGGGGTTCGTGCCCCAATGATCGTTCTGGGAAAACGCCCTCTGGTCTCTTTCTTCTTCTGCTCCTCTCTCAAAGTGGGCTAGGCGGTCATCATAGCCTTCATCGTCCCCCGGTAAGTGCGGCTGAGGCACGCCTACTCTTGCAAACGATGACGCCTGCCCGTTGTTTGCGTTGCTGCCGCTGCCTCTCCTTCTAGCTGAAGATGAAGAAACATGCGAAGGATTGGAGCGCGGTGCCGCAGTTAAAGGCGGCTGCTGTGGCGGCTTACGGGATGCATCGGGATTCGACGCTAACTTCTGCCGCTGCTGCTGCTGCTGCTGCACCTGCTGCAGCTGTGTACGCGATGGCAACGCCTGCGAAGGTGCACCTAATTGGGCAGAGGAGGAGGACGCCGCTGCAGCAGCTGCTGCCTCTGCACGCAAGTTGGCCTCGTTGAGCGCTTGCTTCAGCGCTTCCATCTCGGCAAACACCCCTACCCGCTCGCGCTCCAGGAAAGCCACCTGGTCGTCGAGCTCCGTGCGCTTGGCTTCGGCTTCCTGCAAGCTTTGCTTCAGGCGCTGCTCCGTGAGCTTGAAGCGCCCTTTGCAACGGCTTTCTTCCATTTTGAGGGTGTTGACGGTGGCTTTGAGGGCCTCGATTTCCGCGCGCTCCTTCTTGGACGGCGGTTGGATCACCAGCCCTGCTGCCTGCCGCTGCACCAGCCGCCGCTCTTTCACCAGGGCAGCTCTCTGTTCCGTGCACCATTGCTCCACGGACGCCTTCTCCGCTGCGGCCCACTCCCCCACTTCTTCTCGCTTTCGCCGCATTTCTTGCAGCAGCGCGTCGGCGGCATGCTTGGCGCGAGCGGTCGCGCTCCTTTCGCTCTTCATGGCCGCCATTTCAGCGTCTAAATCGGCCACTTTCGCTGCCACTGCTTCGGCCACTCGCTTGTCGATTTCAGCCCAGGGGTCATCACCGTCATTTGGAGTTGTAGTGTTGCCCTTGCCGCCGTTATTGCTACTATTTCCGCGACGACCCTTGCTGTTCGGCCCTCTGCTGCTGCCCGAGCCCCTCTGGCCTCGCACTGGTGGTGCCTGCTGCTGGCGACTGTTCGCGCGCCTTTGCTCGTCCCGTGCTTTGCTAGCAAACGCGCGCCGCACTGGTTCAGACGGAAGAGGCTCTTCTTCTTCTGCTTCAACTTCTTGGTCGAACTGATCGCCGAAATTGTCGCCGAAATCCTCGCCAAAATCCTCGCGTGCATCCATGTTGTCGCCGTTATGGGCGCCAGCGCTGCCCATGACAGAGTCCGAAAAGTGCACGTGTGGCGACGGCACACTCCCAGCATCATTCGCTTGACGGTATTCACCACCATCATCATTGCCCCACTGGTTGTCTGACTCCAGCGCATTGCTGCCTCTAAAGCCGTCAATCCCACTATCCCGCTGCTGCTGCTGCTGCTCGTAAGGTGTCGTTCTATCCTGACCCATACCTCCTACTCCTCCTTGTTGTGGCTGGTCCACCCAGGTTTCCGCGCCCCAATATTCC
>Ga0307930_1001779_pt1 | contig 16879 bp, 24 predicted proteins | sample OrgLakmetageno46_FD_203161 | JGI IMG/M metagenome (GOLD analysis project Ga0307930, IMG submission 203161) | Saline water microbial communities from Organic Lake, Antarctica - #46 | ecosystem: Environmental > Aquatic > Non-marine Saline and Alkaline > Saline | place: Antarctica: Organic Lake...
GAAATTTGCCCAAACCTCACAGGCGTTTCAACAGAAGCAGGGCTCAGTTGCCGTGCCTAGTTCCTCAATTGAAGGCGACTTTACGGGGTATTTTTGGGATGTGCGCGTGTACTGTGCGTAATTCCGCCTACCAAAATATCGCATCATACATGGTACCCACTTTTGAATGACATACGAAACGCATCGGAGAGCAATTTTCCCAAACCCGCAAATGCCCATACCGAGCCCATATTTGTACTAGCATGCTAAAATGGAGAACCCGTTATTCGGCTGTATCTGTGCAAATATCAAGTATCGGGTATCTGCAGTACTGCAGTGCGTTAGTCTGCAGTATCAAGTATCAGTCGTAAGTCTGCAGTATCAGCGGATTCATTGACGTTTTTGGGTCATCTGAATGGCGTATTCTTTGAAGCTCCAGCGCTCCAGCGCTCCAGCCAGCCAGCCTGCCTAGCTAGCCTAGCTAGCTAGCTAGCCTCTAATTACTACAGTAGCTACAGGTGTAAGTTAGAGCTCTAACAGTAGAGTAGCTACTGCAGAGCTGCAGCTAAAATTAGTGAGCCACTAGCTTACGCAGATGGTTTATACTTTGGCAGGTGCTCACTAAAAGCTGGTTAGCTATCTTTAACAGCGAAGAGGAATTGGAGCTGGCTAGTCAAGCTGACGCGGTTGCACTTATAAGTATTTCTTTGACAGTCCCAATAGCCAGTTGCCAATACCGTACCGTGGTCAATTTTGTTACACTTGTACTCTAACCTATTCGGACGACTGGACAAGCGTTGAAAAAGACAGTGATCTATTTAAGTGAAACTATTCTATGTCAACTGTGCCGCCGGTACCACGTGCTGACCAAGAGCGCTTCATGCAGTTGGCGCTCGAGCAAGGCGAGCTCGCTGTGGCCGCGGGGGAAGTGCCCGTAGGATGCGTCTACGTCGACGACCGCGGGCGTGTAGTAGGCGCAGGATTCAATGCAACAAACTTAGAAAATGATGCAACTAGGCACGCTGAGCTCGTTGCGGCGGACGAGATACTACGAAGGGCTACGGCGAAGGTTAGCGCGACAGATCACGAGGATAGCAACGCAGCTGATAACGCTGTCAAGTCGCCGAGCGACTTAGCTTCAGGACACTGTAATAGAGAACTTCCTGAACAGTCAAGACCTGATGATCTCTCGGAGGCGCCGACAGTTGATTTTAGTTCCTGCGACCTTTACGTGACGTGCGAGCCGTGTATCATGTGCGCCGACGCGCTCGGCCGTTTAGGCATTCGGCGAGTGTTCTTCGGGTGCTGCAACGACCGATTCGGAGGCTGCGGGTAGGTACCATGCTTGTGCACCTACCTCATCTGAGTTTCAGTAGCTTTCTACCTCAGCTTCCTGAGCTGTTGCAGGTGTGAGTCCTTTTCCTCATCGTTTCTGTGTTTCAGCTCACGTTTCCCTTCATTCGCAGGTCTATTCTTAGTCTACATGAAGGCCGTTACCCGGTTGAAAAAGGGCTTATGAATGCCGAGGCTGTGGCTCTCTTTCGCCGCTTCTACTCGCGAGAAAACACACGCGCACCTGAAGCCAAACGAAAGCGAAAGGGCGGTGAGGCCTCTTCAGCTGTGGCCGGCTCGACTTGAGAGAATACACAAGGAGTTGCCGTGAGTATACCCCTTCACCCTTTGTATCTATAACTTCTAGGCCTGTTTTTTTTTGTTGGCGGCTAATATTAACACCTAATGATAGCTCTGTATTGAGAGAGCCATATTAAAAGAAGCCATTTGTATTGAATCGAAGCAACTGGGAATAGGGAAACCCTGCTCAATTATTCTTGGAGAGTCCGCATATAGCATATACGGTATACGTGCGGGATGTGCGTCGTGGATTTGCGAAATGAAGTGCTACCTAGATCCTTTTTTTTTTCGGTGTTGCGGCTAGATGATAATGCCCGGGAAACTCAGGAATATCAGCAATTAACGTAGAGCCTTATACTGACGAGCCTACCTGAATGGTTACATTTGGCCAGAGCTAGCTGGTTATCTCTTTAAAGCTATAACTAAGGAAGGGCAAGTCAAGAAACAGTGGCCTTAGGCCTGAATGCAGAATATCAAATGAATTTTTGGTACAATTTGCGGACTTAGCGATATACGTCAATTCCAATGTATATATCAAATAGTGATTACCATAATCTATTCCTTTCTTTTTGCCTAGTCTTCGAACTTCTCCGTCCAGATGACATAAGACTTGGTCGAGATGCTGAGATCTCTAATGTCACTTTAAGTTTAACTTAACTCCGCGGTAGAATTAATTGTGGCATTACGGACAATTTTAAAACAAGCAGCTACATTTATTCGTCCACATTATAGAGTGCTTTAGTGACTTTTATAGAGGCAAAAATTGTTCTCATTTAGCCAATTTGCTCGTGCAGAAGCAAGAAATTTCAAGTACTTACGTTGGTCAATGGATTCATTTGTTCATACTTTGCACTCTATGCATAATTGTTCTGCTATTCTTGCGGGATAAGAAGAGATATCGACAGATCATGCTTTTCATTAATTGTTTTACTGTTGAAATAGTAGTTGAAACAGTCTGGTATATCGTTCGTAGACAGTGTTATGTCATGCAACTCGAAACAATCCAATTTTGTAGACAGGTTGCCAATCATTTTTTTTATAGATGTCATGAAGCTAGAACCTAAAGACCTGGTGTCATTCAAAGAAATGCGGCTTGAGTAAATACCTTGTCGTTTCTTTTAACACTAAGTACATACTTACAGGCATTGTAAAGGTATCGAGGCATCATCATTGAATGATAATCAAATCATACCAATACGAAGTAGCTCTTATAAAAACAAATAATCATATTTGTACTCTAGCATTGCACATGTAGAATGAACAAGTTATACACTCAGCCAAACTTAGTGCCAGCACACTTCGAAAAGATATGAAAAAGATATAATTTATAGGCAGTTATAAGTACTCAGGCTCGACCCTAAGTAATGATCCATCAAGTCGATTATGAAAAGGACATTGTCAGTTGTGCACAGTTGCTTGATACTATCATCTTCTAAGTTGCAATTTCCAACATGGAATATCATCAAAGCGACGTTTTACGTCCTGTTGCCAATGTTAATGTTGCACCAGGTGAAGCACAAACGAACGAAGCAGCCCCTGATGTATCAGTGCCTGTATCAGCCGTGCCTGGCGTACCCACGGTCAATTGCGATGGTTCCAACTTTATCGAAGGACCTCATTTGTTATATGCCACTGAGCACGTAATTCCAGTAGATGAAAAATATTGTGGGCCAAAGACTTACGCAGTTGCTGGATTGCTCTCCGTATTATGTTTACTCCCGTGTGCCGCATGCTTACCCTTCTACCCGTGCGATACTCGTAGAATCAACAAACGGAGATACCTCATACGATAACAATACAATTCATGAAATTATTTTTCCTTGTCAAACATTTTGATCAGGTAATATTTACGACATTTGTCTTGTTGAGAATACTAGATTCCATGTTGCATAATCCTTATGCCTTAAATGAAAGAAACATTTACATCATATTGCATATCACTGAGCTAAATTTATGCAGAGACAAAAGTACGATAGTTTAAAGGCAATCGTTATGTCACAAATCATCATATGAGTATCTTCATTTATTCATTTATTATAGGCTACTTACTAAATAAAAGGCGCCTCTCTTTATAGTATCTACTATCTGAAAGGTGTATTAGCCAACTCTTATGTGCATTCCACCAAGCTCAAAAATGATTTATAATACTTTAGGCTGTAACCACAACCGCCGCTTTTGAAAGTCCTTTTGGTTGTTGCCGTAGGATTTACAGTTGCAAGTGCCCTCGTGTATAACCATGGCGAAGCATGCGACTTTTTTTAGTGCCAATGGGCAAACATGAAGAAAAGCACACTGGAGGGCGTAGGTTCTAAGCAGCGGATTCAAATCAAACGGCTTTGTGGTTTTTGCTCATGACCTATACGCACAGGATCCTTAGAGCTCCAAGCCCGGAGTTCAAAATTCGGATGTGTAATGTCTTACTTATTTATAACCACCCCACACAACCACAACACCGCAACCACAACCGTAACAGTCTGCTTCGCTGGTGAGGTGGTGAGTGGCGAGTGGTGTCGGCGTCGTAACTTAATGGTTAAATGGGGCCGTTCAGAGAATTATATGGGTTAAGCCGTTGCTTGCTCTTTGGAACTTTCCCATATATGTGTACTTTACTTTGTATTTTACATATTTGCATTAACATGAAAATGGCTGCATGGCTGCCCCATAAATCCATAAATACAGCAGTGTAGCTAGTAGCTTTCTATGAAACTTCACTTGAACCCACCAAAACCCATCGCCGCCATCATTTCGGGGTCCATGCCCTCTAGTTCGAGGTTTTCAGCCTCCTTCTTTTTTGCCACCTTCGCTTCGCGCTTCATGCGTTTCTTGCGCTCCTCTTCGCCCATGATCTGGGCCATTCGAGACTCGTAGGCTTCTACGGCGCTCGGGCCATGATTACCAGCTGCTTCTTCTTCCTTGCGCTTCTTGCTCTCTTCCAACCGTCCTTGCACTTGATCTACAGTGGAGCGCTCGACGCGCATTGAGTAGCCCAGCGCACGCTGATGCTTCTTTCCATTGATGTGGTCAAGGTAGTTCGATGAGTCTTTCAGGAGGCACTCGCACACGTCACAATACCAACCTCCGCCCTTTTGACGGACCCCACTGTCACCAATGACCTGCGTCTTTCCAATGGCAGCTGTAAGATTTAAGTTGGTTGTGCGGTGCTTAACAAACGCCCGAGACGACCCCGAGGGCCCTGCCATACCCGCTGATGCACTCTTGAATTCTTCACGGTCCCGGAGCGGGCGCGAGTCAACGTCGCCCTCTTTGAGATCGTCGTCGCCTAGTTCAGCACGCTCTTTCGCGCGCTTCTCATACTCTTCAATGTCCCAGGTGCGCCGCTGGGCTCCACCTACGTTCTTGCCATCCGTTTTCCTGGAGCCTGCAGTGGGCTCAGACGACTTGTCTTTGGAGCTTTCGTCCGCCATAATTCTAGAGTATGAAGACAGGACACTAGAAGAAAACAAAATACAAAGCAGCAGCGCTCAAATATACGCCAAGCACGAGATATCCTTCTAAAAAGGAAATAGAAGCGGAGTGAGTAGAGCAGTAGTCTAGCTAGAGCGCACAGACGCACAGAGATCAGAGATAGGCGGCTTCGGGCTTCGGACTTCGGAGCTTTTTTTGTCTGTTTGTCGTCAGATGAGAGCTGAGAGAGAGCGGTCACACACACGTTCACGTACTCCCCAATCCTTTCGACGGTTGTTTCATTTTTCGCAACAATGGAGAACTCAAGCTACGTGGACAAAGAAAATATTGCGGAGCGCCTCGAGCGGCTCCATGACAAAATCGAAGGTTTAAAGGTAATACGCTATATTAATTATCATCCGAGTCGCTGAGCTTTTTCATGAGGCAAGGCAGCCTACGAAGTTTCAAGCTCCAACTGCCATCCACGTTTTCTGCCTCATTTCGTGAACAAATCACCTTACAACGAAATGTGCGCCATCCCGCTAATTGTTTAGGGCAAAGCTCTAGCCGACGGGGAAACCAACTGGTCTGTGGGAGGTGCCAAAACTCACCAACTGGATTGTTCGCAGCCTGGAAGTGACGGTGCGTCGAAGCTTGAATGCAATTTCTTACCTGCTCTGAGAGAGAGTTTGTTCTTGTTCGAACTCACCTTCCTGGTATTGCTTTGAGGTGTGCTGTGGATGGAAAATAACACTAAATATTCTATCTCACCTAGTGCTTGGCGTGGAGAGCGCAGCGCTCGAGTTGCGCAAAGTTCTTGCTTCGGTAGATGGCCCGCACGGGCTAGCGGCTAGCTTGTCGGGCGAGGGCGCTGCTGCGGCCGCTGCACAGCGAAACGCGAAGCAAGCCACACAAGCTCTGGAAGTGGCAACGGCTCTAGAAGCTGTGGCAGGCTTGGGCGCTGGCCTTGAGGTCTGTTTCTTGAACACGTCTCCTTTTCCTTCTTTCTCTCTTCCAACGAATACCGCATCCTCTCTGTTGCTGTCCTTCGCTGGCGTTTCATATACTAGTGCATTTTAACGAAGTCTCTGCTGCGCATGTCTCCACAACACTCCATCGACAACAGGCCCTGGATGTCCACTTGCACCAACGACAGTTTCTCGCAGCGGCAGAGAGCTTAGTCGCGCTCGAAGCACGCCTCGCCCATCTCCAGGAGCAGGCCGACAATGCCCTTGCCCTACAAGCAGCTCACCAACAACAGCAGCAGCAGCCAGACGGGTCGACGTCGTCGTCGGAAGCATTGGACGCTGTGGCAGGGGCTGCGCCGCTGAGTCGGCTCGTGGGCCTGTGCGCCAACCAAACTAAGGTCTGTCCGTTTTTTTAAAACCTAAGTAGCTTCAACGCGTGTTTTAATTTTAGCTTTTTGTCGTTCATTATCGTTAGGTGCGGCGTGCTGAGCTGAAGGGCGCTCTCGCAAGCTTATGGCGGTTTGCTGTGCGAGCTCATCCTGTGCTTGCCTCGGACGACACTGTTGCTGAGAGCAATGAGAGCTATTCGGCGGGAGCAGCAGCTGCAGCACCCGCCGTGAGCACGGTGCTCCTGCACTCGTCCCTAGAAGGGCTGTGCGGCGGGATACAACTCGATCAGAGCCTGCCAATCGGCGACCTCCGCCGTGCTCTTGAAATCATTGGCGACGGTGCGTCTTTGCACTCACACACAAACACGCAAGCTCCCAAAGTGGGCTTGAACTTGTGCTTTTTATTCCGTTGTCTTCTTTTTTTTTGCTTCCTCGCCGGGCCCCTTGACTCTTTTCTGGGTTTCGTCCTGTGCGGGGCACTCTTCATTATTCATTTCGTCGATTTGGTGTGTTTGTGGTGCGCGTGTAGGATCTGCCGAAGACCTCGTGCTCGAATCTGTGGCCGCTCTGCAGACCCATGTGCTCATTCCCCTCTGCGAACACGCCCAGCGCGACCTCAAGGCACTTCCATCATCATCCTCTGCACCCGGCGCCTTTGCGTTTGTTTCAGCTGTACGAGCGGACACTGCCGCCGTTACAGGCGCCACCGGCGACTCGCACACTCTCGTCTTTGCACCTCCGCTGCCACCGCAGCAAGCTTCATCCACAGGCGACCATCCAGACGATGCTAATACCGAAGAAAGTTCGCCATCAGCAGCGGCATCCTCCTTGGCAGTGGGTCGGGCCCGGCGGGTGAATGTGCCACTCGATGGCTGCGACGACGATGGCATGAGCCCGGCCGCCGCCGCAGAGTTGGCGGCGCAACAGCGCGCAGCTCAGCTACCAGCCCGGCTGCAACGGGTGCAAGTGCTCCTCCGAGACCTTTTTGCGGTGCTGGACTTTACGTGTGCGACGTTGCTCGGCGGGTCGCTCAGGTACACTTGCCACAACTCCTAGAAACAAATAGAATGGAACACGTATTCGGCGGCGCTGTTGAGAAAAAGCCGGAAAGATACGCCGCTACTGTTGATACCGTGCATTTACGACGTCGTGCATAATACTGGCATAGATAACAACGAATGTAGTGTATTTCCATCTTGCTTTTTAATATCATCATACCTCTGCAATCGAAAGGTACGCGGCGAAAGCAGGCGCGCGGCTCTTTGCAGACCCCGAATACCAAGAAGATCTCTCTTCCTCAACCACCCAACCGACGGGACCCTCATCCAACAGCAGCAGCAGCAGTGGTGGTCCTGCTCGAGCAGCCGAAGCGGGTGCTGCCCTCTTGGCAGTCCTCACTGGAAGCAATGCCACTGACTCTGGTAATTCGACTAGCAATGGCAACTTTGGCCATAGCACTAATGGCAATAGCAGCAGCTACGGCCACGGTGACTTCATGCGCGCGCTCGGTGAAGCTGTAGAAGCCGTGTCCGGAGGAAGCGGCAGCACCAACAGCTGGGCGTGCTTGCCGCCGCTGCCTGCGGAGCTCAAGGCGCTGCGCACCGCCCTCGGAGACCTGGAACAGCGGCTCTTTGAGCTGGGCCTATTGGCGGACCTCCCCAACACCAGCGGACAGGAGCGGTAGGCAAAAATGCTATCGGTTGAAAGAGAGTTTGGAACTTCCTTTCCTGGCCTGAAAAATAGAGAGAGAGAAGCACTGAAGTTGTTGTATACACAACGATTTCGCGACTGTTCATGTTGCACTGTGCGTAACTTCCTCGTGTTGTATGTAATTTCCATGCCTTGTCTTCCATTTCTTGTCGCACATAATCTTTCGTTTAGGCGAGCCCTCGAGGCGGCTGACCAGGCGGACTCCCTCGCCGATTCATCCGAAGAAGTCGTGGGTTCTTCCGGTCAGCTCTTCCTAGCTTCTGCCACTGGCAGCACGAGCACCACTGGCAGCAGCAGCAGTGGCAAAGGCCGCGCGTTGCGGCCGCCCGCGTCTCCGCTGTCGTGCTTGGGGGCTCGGTTGCCGGCGCGGTGGGCGAGCAGCGCAAGAGCCAAACTCTTAGCGCAAGCACGGGTGCGGATGCTGGCCGCCGACTACCACAACAGCGTGCCGTCCAGCGACGCACTCAGCTTGAGCGGGTGCTTGGGCAGTGGCAACGACAGTGCTTCGTCGTCACCGCTGGCTTTTCCAACCTGCCAGGTATTTCACATTGTCTCTTCTTCCTCCTTTGCTTCCTTTTCTTCCTTCCCTTTGAATAAAATATGGAATATGGACTGACTTTGGATTCTTTCTGTTCTTAAGACTCAAGTCCCTTTGCTCTCCTTTTTCCTTTTTTCGAGTGCACAGGTGACTTCGGTCTGCCTGGTGGTACTGAAGTCTGCCCACGAAGCCTTGCACGCAGCTTGCGCGAACGGCCTCCCTGCCCTCGCGAGTGCCACGCTTTACCGCGCCGCTCGTGAACTGCTCGACCTCTTTCGCGCTGTGGTGTGAATAGTACCCCACCTTCTTTCTTTATCGACGCACCTTTTCTCGTTATATCTATCACATATACGCAAATAGGCGGCTCTTCTTTCGTGCAATTTCATTGTTCACGCGCATTTCCACGATTTATTCACTTTGCCCCTCTCTCCCTTTACTCACCCTATCTCCTATCATCACCACTCAAATCCAGGTGCCTCAGCGGCATTCCGAAGCGCTCACCACGCTGCCGCGGCTCGCAGCCCTCTTCCACAACGACTGTTTGCTCCTCGCCCACGCCTGCTTGGGCCCCTTGGTGCACGCCTACCGCCACAAGCTCCCCGCGCCGCTGAACCGGAGCGCCACTTGTGTGGATTTGGCCCCCGCGCTGAGGAGCTTGGGGGAACAGGCCCTCCTGCGTCAGCTCGCCGTGCAGCAGGTGCATACTATATGCAAGCGTTTAATTGAAAGTCATTGATTAGTCACGCGCGAGCTCGCTCCGCGTCTTTTTGCTGGTTGCGTGCTATATGCGTGCAAACTTTTACAAATCACCCTAACCTCTTTCACTTCCATGCATGCTGGGCGGCGGTTCTGACTGGAAGGTGCAACTGGATGAGTTCCTGAAAGGCGTGGTGTGGGTGCCAGACGATGAGGACGAAGAAGAAGGGAGTGACGAAGAAGGAGAAGCTGCAGCAATAGCAGCGGCAGGCTCCTCTGCAAGCAGCCCGGAGCAGGCGATTGCGCAGTGCTTGTTTCACTTGCACCATCTGGCGAATCTGTGGCAGCCCGTGTTATCCCCCGAGGTTCGACACTGTCGTTGTTACACGAAAATACGCACATTAAATTATCTTCGTATTGTCACTACTTTGATCCTTTATCTACCCATCGTTCAGCTATCAAAGATGACGCGCAAAATTTTGTCCTCTTATGATTGTCCCTCCTTTTTCTCCACCCTATTCTCCCATCTTCTCCTCAAATTCCCAAAAGGTGTACCGCGCGTGCCTCGGCCGGCTCTTGCGGCACGCCACCGCTCCGCTGGCCTCGGCCCTCGTGGCCTCGACAGCCGTGGCGGAAACCACCACTCACCGCCTCCACGCCATCCTCTCGGACCTCCTCCGGGCCCATGCGGCGCTCTTTGGGAGCACGCCAGCCACCTCGGGCCTTGCCACCACTGATGACGTCAGCAGCAGCGAGCATTCCAACGGTTTCAACAACAGCCTCAGCAGCAATACGAATGACGTCAGTAGCAGCAATCGAGAGGTGTCCTCCTCCCTGGAAGCGTCGCTGGAGTCGATTCAAGACAGCGAAGGGTGGCAAGGGGCTTGGTGGCGAAGGCTGGTGGCGCTCCGAGGACTCTTGGTATGGCATAAATGGTTTATGTGTTTCATTTCTGAAGCTGATGAATGTCACTGGTTTCTCCCAGCCCCTTTCGTATGTTTTCATGATGTTTATGTTTTGGCTCCTATGACCTCGTTGTTTCGAAGCATGCTCATAGTTTTTTCGTGTTTCTTGTTTTTGAAGCGAACAGAGACAGAATACGAGCCTACCCATTAAGTGCCTTATTTTTCTGTCTTTGCCTTACCAATTTCAGGTGTGGCGCTTGGATGAGATCGCCGAGCAGCTGGGACGCGGCGCTTTGGTAGACTTTTCAGCGGCAGAGCTGGGACACTTACTGGAAGCGCTCTTTGAGGATGGCGACAAGCTTCGGCGACTTCTGGCGGCCGTGTGCCAAGCCTAAGTTCTTTTAAGGAAAGAAAGAAAACCGTCATCCCCACTGCTTACTTGCATGCCAACTGGTTCTCCGTCTACAAACGCAAACAGAGGTGCATGAGAATTCCATGGGGCCCCGTGCCACCCCTAGGCCCCTAGGGCAATGCAAATGTAGGCCTACAGATCTATAGTATGGGCTAGTATAGGGCTGGTATAGCTGCTACTTCTATTCGTTTATTGTTCTCTAGCACCGAATTTAAATGCAGCATGGCTTCCGAGAATGAATAATTTAGTATATAGAATTGAGGCAGTAACGGAGAATATCGACGGTTTTCCCGGTTTCGTCCGAGTTCGCTGAAATGCCCCTTCAGATATTCCCAAGTACCAAGGTCCCTTTCTTCGTGGCGGGCCTTAGGTGGAACATATGCCCTTGCCTATTTGAATACTGGGAACTGGTGTGTGGCAAATAGGGGCCGGGGGTGGCACTGAGATAGGATATACCGAAGTGCCGTCCAGTTGTACTTGCTTTTGCGTTTGGTGGTTGACAAGAAAAGCATTTTTTCACCAACCAGCGCCTTCCTTTAAGGATAGAACACTTTGTCAGAACAAAACCGAGATTTCCGAGAACCGAGACCTTTCTCGGATCCGAGTTTTGTGCACACCCAAACTCGGATATCTCCTCTGGGAGGGCGGGTACTCGTCAGTAATGTTAGGCTCGTAGGCCCTCCAAGAAGTCTACGAGTGGTTGAAGGGATACATGCTACGTGAAGGAGCTGACTGCTGCGAAGGGTGTAGGGCTGTGGCCATTTATTATGGCTATTGATCTTTACGGTAGATTCTGCGTTCTTGACATCACTGATGTACACTGATTCGATATCGCGGTTCGCTTGATATACACAGCAAATATTTTTCTGGCTAAATGGAAAACCGAGTTGGCTCCTCGTTTTTTCGGTTACTGAATTGAGGAGAAAGAGCTTTATTCTCTATTCTACTAGGTTAGGAATTCCGCGGAAATCGACCACGCGGAAAGTGAATTTTCAACGATACCGAAGTGATTCATGTTCGCACTAAAGGATTCCCTAGACGTAAATTTGGCGAGTGAATCACGCGCGAATTTCGCCTAAATCACGCGGAAAGGAAATATACGGCTATTCAGAAGCCAAAGCCTTGTTCAGACAGAAGCTTTCACACAAATAGGGTCACGAAATTGCTCGGGGATGGGCGACTCTTCTTCTGGATCGCCTGAGGGACTTCGTTGTAGTCCCCTCCTCTGCGGGCGGAAACTCTTCTTTTGAGCTGCACTCTCAGAGCATGGAGGTGTGTGTCACTTTGGGCCGCTACCATCACTTCCATGGCCACTCGGGCATGTGCGCCTGATTATCTTCTTAGGTCTAGTTTGCGCTGCTTTGCTTTTCTTCTCTACCTCTTAGTCTTCTAATTCCGGCCCTTCGGGGCCTGTCTCAAATATACAGCCTCCACGCGTGATAAACGCAGCCTCTCTATTCTAGATTCAAGATTCTAGATAGGGCATGGACAGAGAAGAATAACGGAGGGAAATTAGGGCAGGGACACTTAAGAGTGTGGCGAATGAAGTACATCAGCTATCATTTATAAGAGCAAAGAGGGGAGGGGAGCTCCAGCTCAAGCTCTGAGCTGAGCTCTACTAATACTCTCTTACTCTCTCCTAGCTAGTAGAAGAAAAGTAGATCCGTTGAAATGTAATGCACGGTATGCACGTAAAGCTCAAGATTCATGAGATCATGATCAGAGAACTTCAGAAGTTCAGAAGCACCAGTCAACTTTTATGTCAAACTCGCACGCACCAACCATCAAGAAGCGCTATAGTATCACAATTGATATCTTTGCCTGTTGCTGCAGCCAGACCAGTCTAGACAATGAGCGCGTCTGAACCTCTCGTGCTGCCTCCTCCAACTGACCCTACGGAGAGCCGTCGGTGGCTGAACCTTGCCCTGTCGTAAGTGAAGTTGTAATCATTAGTGAAGATGTACTCAACTCAACACGAGCCTTGTGGTCATAGTTGCCTTTTAACATGTACGCGCCGGTATTGATCGCCGCTTTTTTGGAGCAGGCGAATTGCATCGGAAGAAGTTCTTATCGATGACACAACGACGAACCCTGGCTCGACCTTCAAGAAGGGCTTCACGACTTACCGCATCAAGATTACACGTCCGGCGGAACTCGGTGGCGAAACGACAGTCGACCGTCGCTACTCGGAGGTAAGAGCTCTTAGCTGCGAATTGCAATGCGATGAGGATAAGACTTTAATTCCTATTTTCAGTCTTTTTATGTGTGAATAGGTCTGCGCACTCGCTTAATATTCATCGTCTCTCTATTTCTATGTCTGTGCTTGCTATCTTTCTTTCTTGCTTGCTTGTGCGTACGTACTACTTTTGTCTCAAGTTCGAAGCCATTTGGAGCGCTATGGAGCGCCGCTACGCAAGCACTGGCATGTTGGTGCCACCTCTACCCACGAAGGTATCTCCTACGATACAAAACGCCGTGACTTACGAAAATGCCTCTTCCTCTCCTTTCCTCCCAATCTTTGATTTCCTCTGCATATGCAAAGGGATGATGTTCCGTGCTTTTGCAATCAAAATGCATCGATTCGCACTATCTTAGTTGTGATGTGACCTAATTTAACACTATCGAAATAACACAGGACACGAACATGACCCCCGACGTGAAGCGGCGCACGCGGGGTTTGGCCATTGCTCTTTCGGCCGTGTGCCGCGTGCCGTTCCTGCGCTTCGACCCCCTCGTCGTGGCCTTTGTGAGTACTCTAGAGCAGTAGGAACAAGAGGAAAGTCATCTAGATATTAACCCCCCCCACTCCATTTCGCTTCTTGGTTGGTTCCTTTTCTTGCTTTTAAATACTTCTTGTTGAGAGTCGTTCATTATTCTTGGAAGCGCATCGTGGCAATGTCATGCTTGGGTGCATGCTTCAACCGATAGTACCATCTATCAACCATTGCGTTCGATATGCCCCCCTCCACCCTCTTCCTTTTTCTACTTCTCATTTTAATGTTCGCTGTATCTCTTTTTTATACTTTTTCAGTTGCACCCTGACGGCTCCGACAACAGCGACAAGAAGTTCGTGACGGGCGAAAAGTGCGACGGGCGCTGGGAAGAGTTTCTGCCCACCCTGCCGGCGACGCTGGACGAGCTGAAAGAAGACGAGCTCGAAAAGAAGTGCAGCACTTTGCTCGAGGAAACCACCAAGGTTTGTTCTAATTCGTGCTGAGAGCATAACTGGGCGAACAGCAAACCAAAAGAGGTGTATTTTGAGCGAGATAGATTGCAATGAAATTCTTCTGCACTTGCACGCTTTTATTTTCCTTCAAATGAGTTCATCGGACCTCGGTTTTCCAAAACCTTGAAGTCACTCTTCGTCTCAATTTTTTTACGATGTACTCTTCAGGTGGGCAAGAGCATGGAAGGGATTCTCAAGAGCTTGGACAAGCAATTGACTGCGCTGACTGCTTTAGCAGCGGCACAAAGCGACTTTGAAGCGTCTTCGAAACTTTGGAGCGAAACTGAGGTGCGGGGAGAGGGGAATTAGAGAGTGGCAACTCTCGGACTTTTTATTTCCTTCCTTCTCTCCTTGTGATCATGTGGGTTTGTTCGTACGCGGTTCAGTGCAATCGGTACTGTACTCTTCTTTTTTTTTTTCAATTACCATTCTATGCTATACCTACCAGGCCGCGGCTCTGAGCATGAACGACGCGACCGGCTGGCCGAACCCGTTGTTGGCAAGCGGGCCCGCGCCGCCTCCGCAGCACACCGCCGCCCAAGTGAGCGCAGCGCAGCTCCCCCTGGTGGGGACCTTGAGCGCCACGACCCTGCAGAGCCGCGACACCCTCAAGTGCTTGCAGGTGAGCACTGCAATGGGTGGAACACGTTGAGTTTGAAAGCCAAAAATAATCGACTGAGGCCTTTCCTTCGCATCTGATTTCTTGTTTTTTAATCCCTGAATGTCGTCGACATCAATGTGCGAAAATCTGGATCCTCTTGATTTCTCCTCAATGCACAAATGTATTGTCAACCAATTGTTCACAACCAATCGACCCAGATTTGGCCTGTGGAATACGTGAACGAGTTGAACAAGACCCTTCGCACCATGCTGGGCAACGGCGCAGAACTGAAGAAGAAAGCCGCAGCCAAATGGCAAGCTTTCTACAAGATCCAAGCCAAGCCTGTGAAGCCCAACGCGCCCGAACAAGTAAGCATGTCAACATTCGATTTATGATGAATTCTGGGGAATGGGAAATTTTGTGGCCGCACACACGCGTGCACGCGCGCACGCATATGCTCCAATATTGTACCCCCCAAAACAAAAACGTGAGACTTTCCTACGCGCACCACTCTCGCTCGCTCTCAGTCACTCTGATTCGGACCCTTGTACTCATTGAAGGCGCAACTCGTGCAGAAAAAGATTATTCTCCAGTCAAAGGTTTCCTCTTCATTGCGTGTGTGTGTGTGTTCAGAAGAAAGTACACGATCTGATGACATCTCAGTGCAAAAACAAAAGAAATCGCTCAGAATGAAAAGAAAATTTTTAATATTTTTTTTATTCCTTCATTCTAATTTCTTTTCTCTTTCTATCATCGTGTACTTTTCCAAACTTAATCATAAAACAACAACATTGTAAAGGAAAAGTCGGAGGTGGACACGGCGAAGGAAGTCGCCACTGAAGCTCAGCTCGAATGGACCAAGTTCGTGAAAGTGCTGTTCCTGGTGGGGGTCCCTAATATGGTAGTGGAGCGAAGCACCCTGTGCCGGGACCAGGCCGCTGCGCTTGCTGTGACCAGCCGCCTCGCGGGAGCGTCTGCTGTTGGTACGTCTGTTTACACACACATTTTTTTCTTTGAAGTTTACGTGCTTACGCCGCCACTCTTGCTCTCGCCTTCTTATTCACTCGCGAACACATGGTTACTCCTCTGCATACATAATAATACATTTTACTCATTTGGCTGTTTCCTCCTTTCTGTTTTCTCTTTTTCCCATGTGTGTGCTCGCCAAAAAAAAAAAAGTGTGCGCGAACCATTTCTTTTCACATCTGGAAGCGGCGGGCGCTACTCTGGGCTGTGCCAACTCCAACGGCTGGAACCTGGCTTCAGTGACGGCGAGTTCGGACCAAGCGCTCAACAACGCCAAGGAAGAGGTGTGTATAGAAAGGACTTGTAAATTCTAGCACTTTTGGTATCGTTCGTTTTTGTCATTTATCTCCATCTTCTATTTTTCTATGAACATTTGCGCCTCTCAACTTTAGCTACTGCTACAGGCCTCCTCTTGAATGTTCTTGTCTTTTTCTTTTCTTTTGATCAGGTGAAACTCAGCACTTTTGCTCCGAGCGAGGACGAAACCGACGCGGTCATCACTCCCATTCCCGCGCTCGATTCTCCGCCACCGCCAAAAGTGGCAGCCGCGCCACCACCTCCCGTGCCGGCAGCTCCTGCCTCTGCTGTGGCGCCGCCTCCGCCGGTGCCGCCGCCGCCTGCTGCAGCCCCGGTGGTCCCAGCGGCGCCTGCAGCAGTGGCAGCTGCCGCCGCACCTACGCCACCGCCTCCCGTGCCGGCACCGCCGGCCGCCGCTGCCGCCGCAGCCGCTCCTGCTCCGTCGGCCGCCGATTCGCTGTTTGGCGACGTGCCCGACGGCCCACCCGCCGGGACGACGAGCAGCAGTGGCGGTGCGGCTAAGAGCGAGATTGACGCGCTGCTCTCGGGTGCGTCGGGCGCGAATGACTCCAACGATTTGTTCGGCGACGAGGCGGGCGTTTAAAGGCAAATGATGCGAGTGGGAAAAATGGCTGGTGAGTGGTGAGAGGAGAACGATGCAAACCGCTGTTCGAAGTAAGAAGATTTTATCCAGGTCACCTCGCGGCGATGCATCTGGAAAATTTACTGATCTCAAAGAGAAACGGGAAAATAACAAAGCACTTCGGATTTATATGGTTCAAGGGTTTAATCTGCGATTGTGAATTGGAAGTAATCGAAATTTATGCGATTTAGAATTGATAAAGAGCCGCGATTGCCCGTGCACGACAGATGATGAACCCTTCCGTTATAAATTTGCAGCACCGCTTGGTACTTGAATTATCCGTGGGACTCTCGTTTGATCAAAGGCAGGCACAATGGAGGATTGAATTATTTTGGCAGCAGCTACAAGCATTGTCAGCACGATCTTGCCGATCACTAGCGCGGAACCTGCACTCTTCGGGGTATACGCAGTCGACTTGCTCTCAAGGTGGAGGGCCTTGCGAGGGTTTCGAA
>Ga0307930_1001780_pt1 | contig 16877 bp, 19 predicted proteins | sample OrgLakmetageno46_FD_203161 | JGI IMG/M metagenome (GOLD analysis project Ga0307930, IMG submission 203161) | Saline water microbial communities from Organic Lake, Antarctica - #46 | ecosystem: Environmental > Aquatic > Non-marine Saline and Alkaline > Saline | place: Antarctica: Organic Lake...
ATGCCATGAAGACCCAGTGCAGGCGAGATGTTTGACTGCTTTACGCTAAGATTTCGCACTTCAAGATTACCAACCGAAGGCCATTTCTGTCCACTTCTCAAAGGCTCACTGGTGTCAGTGCTGCTACAACTATTAATGTTAGTACTGCTAATTTGAGTCTCATTACTAGTCCCAATGCCGAGAGCAGTCGCCTGCGGCAGGTGTGCGAAATCCACCAGTCGTTTCGCTGATACCTGAGAGCAGAGCAAGAGCAACTTCAGTAAACAAAATATTCGCAAAATCGCCAACGACGACTTCATCCTTGCCAGCACAAGTGATCACACCACATCGAGTGAAATCAATGAGAGGAAAAAACTTACCATATGAGTGTCGAGATCGCTAGTTAGGCACCTAGCCTGATTCCCAAACTCGCTCAATTGCAGCACACAAAACAGCGACAAAACAAGGAACCCATTCCCCGCCAAGAATGGAGGCGAAGATGATGACAAAGGCGACGGTTCATAGGACGATGCATCCGTTAGCTCGCATGTCAGAGTGGCAGCGAATATGCAAGCACCAAATAACGAGATGCAGAGAGCGTCTAGGCGGTACCTGATACATCGCATCGACTTAAGTTACAATGCGCTCCTTGAGCTTATAGTGAATATCACGAATGGAAAAGGCGAAATGGAAGAAGTGAGTAGTGCAATGAGACCTTCATAATTGTAGATTAAATCTATGCATCCTAACTCAAAAGAAATATTGTATCAATAGTCGAAGTTGTTGCAAGTGTGACTGTGCCGTTTACCCTAGCCAATGTGTCTGAGCCAATAATGCGAAGTTGGCGCGCGTGTTAGCATCCAACACTTTGAAACCCGCAGCTCTTATGAAAGCTTCTTGCTTCGCTGCACGAATTGCCACCGCACCGTGCATCAGTTCAACGAGATGACGGCCAATTTGTCGCCGACTTTTTGCTTCGATATGCGCTAAACAACGGTTGCATGGTTTGCTGTAGCGATACAACCATACAAACACAGCAGAAAACGGGACTGCAGCGGCGATTACTGGTATGTCGGCAGTAATGGCAAGGATGAAAACAACGAAGCACCACGCACAGCACTTTGAAAAATTCAAGAAAGTGTAAGGCAGTCGGTCTTCCAGAATTCCGACGTCTTTATGAAATCGGCTCAAAATTTGTTCTGTTGCAAAACCAGCGCAAACAAAGAAGATTAATGCTACGCCATACAGTGCTCGTGAACAAAAGCATAATTTGTAAACAATCCCTACACAAAGAATGGAAACGCATCTTACTTCTTGATGGATGGCAAAGGTAGCTATTTAATATCACATCAGTTGATGAACATCGCAGCACTAGGATACAGATTCTTCTTAATTGACTCACCATAGAGCGAATCACCGAATAAATCAATGGGAGCTTGTAGCACGCGCCGAAGAGCTGTGTCACGGAGCTTCTCGGACGCGTCAAGCAACTTTGTAAGGGCATTATAGGCGCAAGCGAAGGACATCAAAAGAGATAGAATTGCCAGCACAGCTAGCCCAAATGCCCATGCTGAGCCACCCTGCTGCCATGAAGTATCAGCTCGCTCTTCCTTGGCTGTACCTCCAGAATTCACCTGGTCATCTACAAGATTATCATCATTGGCTGCATCGCTACCATGAGCTAGGCTCCACTGCACGATCCATGCAGGAACGGCCATAGCCACTACCTTTACACATCAAGCAGCCCCGAGCAGCAAATTGCCAAATTACAAGATGCCGACGAAACCAAAGAAGTACTATACGTGAGTTTTTGAGCTCACACTAAATTCACTCTGCACTATTCATGGCATCTTTCATTACCTGAGTCGCGATGACAAAAATTATGAGCCAAAGCGTCGCGCCTGATCCAATAGTCATAGAACAGAAGATCTTGTATGTTTCCCACGAAAGTGCTCCGTTGTTAGACTCTACTGCCGTTGCCACCTCATTGTTTCCATTTGATGCGCTATGTGAATGCTCGTCACCATGACTGCTTTCGCGGGGCTGACTATTATCGTTTGCGGCTGAATGATCTAAGATTTCAACGTCGTGACGAAGTTCAGCATCCTCCAAGCCATCTGCTCCGCTGCCAATTCTAGCAAAATCTACTACATTATCGAACGCGCCTTCGTCGGCGGGCGTCAATTTACTCTTCACAGAAGTGCTACTTAAATCCTCGTCTCGAGTGTTCAAACCAACTCTAGTGCATACTGATCCACTCGTACGATTTTTGACGCGCTCGCTGATGTCATCACCGCACGACTCGCTCATCAAAACTTCTATTCGCGAACGTACCTGCAGAAACGGCCCGTAAGCAGCGACGCGCCCACTTTGATCTAGTGCAAGAATTCTGCCAACGGCTGACGAGTGCAATTGCTGCACTTGACGAGTGCAAAGTACGACGGCTTTATGTCGTAAAAGCGCGCGCGGACCACCGATAATAGCATCAAAGAACTCACTTGCAACCTAAAGCACAAAGAATTAGTATCAAGTGCTTAGTGACATTCAATACGCAAGTTGATGCATAGCAATTGCAAAACAGACCTTTCGATCAAAGATTGAAAATGGGTCATCCAATAAGACTAGGTGTACGTCATCGCGGCAAAGAGCTGAGTAGCAGCAACGTGCTAACCCCAAGCATCTTCGCTGGCTGCTGCTAAGCACCCCATCATCTTCGCTCAGATTCGTCATGTCGCCATGGGGCAACATCTTGACAACTTCAAGAAGTTGACACGCTGAAAGGCATGCGTTATAGAGATCAAGATCGAATAGCTCACCAAAGGTCACGCATGCCCTGAGGCTACCGTTGAAAACAACTTGATCCTGCCCGAAGTATACGACCCGACGAGCTGTCATAGGGCCGTCATCACGGTGATCTGGGTCAAGTACCATTACAGATGGTAGTTGTACGTCTTTGTCGCCACCGTCAATAGTGGTGCCAGTCCTTTTAGTCACAGACTCCTCTGATAGTTCTCCCAAAATTGCAAAGAGAAGCGAGCTTTTGCCACACCCCTCAGGACCCACTACGACGACCACCTGTATAGAATTTCACAACATGGTATGAAAGTTATTGATCCTAAGTCATAGTAGAAACACGTTCGCTTACCTCTCCGAGCCGGCATTCAAAACTAACGTCTCGAAGGACCTGTTCCGCAGTGTTCAACTTTGATTCCTTCGTTTTAAGCTCTTGAGTATTCTCGGCCGCATCTAAATCAATAACCGTGCCTCCTATTCTGTTCACTAGCAGGGACCCATTTTGGCCCTGCCAGGATGTACTAAGACCATGCACCTCAAGCACAGGCACATGGCCGAGCAAGGCATGTACAGAAGCGCCCCATTCCCCATCCGATTCAGAAACATCTGTCTCAGAAGCTGAGCCGTTGCCACCTTGATCCATAGACAGCGAGCGCCATCGGCGTGGTGGTGGAGGAAAGTCATCTTCGCACGGCAGCAGATCCTCCATACGATCTGCAAACAAATCAGCGCCTTCCAAATCATCTGCCTCATCTTCGCATCCTTCGGCGAGATCGCTTAGAGTTGCACTGAATCCACCCAAACCGTCTTTGGCAAGCACCTTGGTTTTGGCAGCAGATTTTCGTAGTGCTTTTTGAGCGAGTGCCCGGCGTCGGCGCCGCACAGCAGCTGGTGGTGGGGTCTGTGCAGCTGGTGGTAAAGGAGCGTCAGGGAGCTCCATGAAGCGCTGTAGTGTTTGCATGGAGGCGTGGGCTGCGGAGCAGTTCTTAAGGGCGTGCAAAATAAAGTTATTCATGCCTGCCTGAATGATCGTGTACAAGGCCAAGGTCGATACTACCTGCTCTGTAGAGAGCACTTGCTTAAAACAGAAGACGTGAAATGCGAATGCCAAAGCCGCAACAAGTCCCGGGCCGCACATGTGCAAAGTGTCACACATTGCCCGCTGGATTAAAGCATACCGAATGCCTGCAACTTCACGTGCGCGTGCAGCGACAATGCGATCTGCAACTAAGAACTCCCACCCACACATTTTTATTGAGCGCATGTAATTAAAAACCTGGGAAGTAAGTTGCAAGCGCTCGTTTTTATCATCCGACGATACGTTCTGCAAGGCATTAAAGCGGCGTTCACATCTCAGTCGCAGGAGGGACAAGGCGACCTGCAGTACAAAGCCGCATGCAAATGCTGGACCAAGAGTAACAATACTACCTACTACCAATCCAGCAATTACTTCTAGTGGTCCAGCCCATAAATAATGACCTGCCCCGGCCATCCGTGTGCAACTTTCGATCTCGTTCAATACCAAGTTTGCAGCCTATCAGGGATAAGCGAAGTGAGTATATTTAGGATATTCTGTGAGGTTGCCGGGACAGTAAATAGTTTACCTGCACAGGTGTGATTCCTTTGAATGCCAACAAAGGAATGTGTAGCAACTTATCGAAAGCAGCACTCGTGAGTGCAGTCCGTAGCTGCATGCTCGCGCGTGAGCTCATGAAAGAGTAGAGGTGCTGCAACTGGAACTCAATCAGACTGAGAACCACGAGTGCTGTAGCCCAGATCCATAATGATCCAGTTATGCTTGGGTCAGCAATTATTAAGCATAACCGACCAATGGCATATGCTCTCAAAATGTGTACCACTGTGATGATGAGTAGAATAATACCAGTCCGGTGAGCTCCTGTGGCAACGAAGGCTAGCACTGTAGCACGCAGGAGGCTCAAATCGTTTGACTGCCATCGAGAAATACCATCACACAGGCTTGATGCATGAGTATAATTGCCAATTTCAGCAGCAGGTTGCCTCTCTTGCCTCCAAAAGCCTAGCAATCGAACGCTCAGATTCTCAGCAGCATCTACAGGCCTTACTGCCCAGAGAGTCGCCTCATTCAGCGTGCTGTGAGCGCCACGCGCAATGAGTGAGCCAACCCATCTAAAGGTTAAAAGTGATAATGTGTTTGGAGGATTGAAATACTGAAGATCCAGTGGGTTAGGCTCATGTTCCGCCTTGTTGTCGTCTATATCAATACTCTTCTCGTTGTCATACTTCATCCTATTGTCGCTTCTTGGAGGCGACAGTCTTCAAGAGACTAGGCAGCTAAGGTGAAGTATTGGAGTTAACGAAAATCATCGAGCACTGTAAATGAAAACCAGCGGCGGTGCATCTCTACATTAAGGACCTTAATGATAAAATTTCGAGGCCCGAGCATCATCATAGCAGCTCTTCTATTTTCTATTTCCATCTAGTCTATCTGTTTCATTCATGTTCTTGATTTTGAACTGTTACAGGGTAGTCTTCCTTCGCAGATATCGAAGCTTCGATCGAAGCTCCTACAGATACATACTTCACACTTCACACACTCTGACTGACACCAATAGCTCTTGCTGACACTCTGACCTCTAACCAGCAAACAATCTAAATTATAAGCCTTACTAAGCCAAGCTCCCTCTAGAAAACACAAAAGTTACAAACAACTAATAACAACCTAGCAATGTGCTATTCTTCAGCGTATTCGTTTTCATCTCCATTATGTCTCTGCACCAGCAAGGTCTTAATGTGGACACAGAATCAGATTGAGATCTATGGAATGACGTACAGCATCTAAATTTGCCATAGGCTCTTCCCACAATTATCTCAGTTTAGTTGTTACACGAAAGATCAAATAATTCTCTAGCCGGGCTATTTTTTTCTGAATTTGAGCTGCCCGCACCACCGAAATGAGAACATACGAGCTGGAATTGGCTTACACACTCAGGTTCTCGGTATGGGGGCTACGAGAAAATCTTTCACAAACCCTGACTGTGGCACCTGTCGAAGTCGACTGGGCACCACTTACAAGTGGTGATGTACATGGTGCTTTCAAAGATCTTGAAGACTTGGAAATGATTTTAAGCTCGAGCAGTGGCGACAAGGCTATACGGATCGGGCGCGTTGGGAATCCACTTCGAGAGGTGAAAGTACTCGTAACGACTGACGAAAGCGTTTTTATTGAGGAACTAGACGGCACCAGAAGTCGTCGTTGGCTTCCTATCGATCAATTGGTAATACTGAGAGTGCATTGCTTGCAATGTCCTATGCTCATTTTTTTGCTTTCGTAAATAACGCCGAAATTCACACGACATACGCAAATTTCTAGGAAGGAGCGCCGATTCGCAGTAATAGTGACGACTGGCGAGATTCTATCAAAGTTTTTCTTGACAAGTTTTCAGATAGTCCCCTTGCTCTGACGGCAGTGCCGCCGCCGTTGCCGTCATCTCTCGCGGAGCCATGGATTCCTGGGAGCCCACTAGTTTACAGAGGCCTTCTCAATGCGTATGATCGCGCATCCATTTTCGCTGCGGCTCGAGATTGCTTTCAAAGTGGTTGGGGCACTGTGCGGCGGCGGTCTGTTGGTATGCCGGAAAAGCAGCACCTCACAACCCCTATCCAAACCCATTTAAGGCTTACTCGGCACTTTCGCGAGATGGCTCCAACAGCATGGGCTCGATTGCGTGACGCGACTGCTCACGCTGACGAAGTACTAGGCACCAAGCTCAGTGCAAGCAGCGCGATCACATCTGCAACCATGAAGAGAGCTGCTTCTCCGGAAGTTGCCACTCCAACTTTAGAGGGCGCATTCAAGCAGGCCGACTTTTTGCATTACTCTGGGGCAGGAAAAGATTGGGTCGGTTGGCACGACCATGCAGGTGAAAGCGAACTTTTCATCGTTGCGCTTTTGGCGGATGAATTTGAAGGTGGCTCGTTCATGTACCGCAATGCACTGTCGAATGAGGAAGTAGCCCTCGATTTGGCACTGGGTGATGCGGTGGTGTGCCCAAGTCCGATGGAACACTGCGTGCGGCCACTTGCCTCTGGACTACGTGTCAGTTTGAACATTGATTTTTGGAGCGTGGCGCAGCAGGCAGACACGCGATCAGCTGCAAACAAGTACTGAGTTAATATTGAACTGCTTGATTGCGCTATTTTGACTTGGCTATTTCGGTGCACGCTTTTCTTCGCCGTTAACTTGTAAAACTATAAAACTGGGTGCTCTGCCTGGACCACTATCATCACTTCCATGGCCACTCGGGCATGTGTGTTGGTATTTAGCTCTTTTCGCTGAGGGACTGAATTGCTTTGTATTTCTGCCTCACGTCCCCATAATTCAAGCCCTTTGTAGCATTTTCTAAAACCAAATCGAATTGAATGGGCTTTCCATTCCCCTCCCCTGATCAGCTGATCACGAAACAGCGGAATGTGGCTAACTCCGAATACCCCCGTCCTTCAGCTGAGGACATTTGCCCATGTTTCCAATGCGGAAACTACATCCAGAATTGACTTTGAGAGGCTTGTGCCTTGTGGCTTGTTCCCTGTTGAGTGCACGAGCCGAGTCATCAGTCATCGACAAGCGATGAGGAGCTCCAAAAGAGTGAGTGGAGCCGAGAAGAAGAAAATCTCCAATTATTCTCTCCCTGTAAGTACGTGTGCAAATCTTTTCTTGTTGCTTTTCATGATGCAACTAGGCTCCACAATAAAACACCTGACGTATTTTCTCCAGAATATAAGGCAAATACGTCGCGACGTATCCGCTTTTCTGCTGACCTCATCGCAAACACGTCATCAAATGTACGCCTATATACGGCGTTTGCCATGCATTTAGCGGGAATCTGCCCTAATATAACGCAATTTACGGTATTGGCGTATTGGTTGACGTATTTGATTCAAATTTTTGACGTATTTTTGTAAGGCCTCTAGATGCAACACGCACGCTCCACTCTCTTCTTCTTTGTGTTTCGTGTTGCGCGACGTTGAGGCGTCGTACTACGTTGTGGCTTACTACTAAGAGAATCTCGTTCACTCTACCCTAGAACTCCTTGCTATCATCCGAGCGCAAAGTTACAGGTTGAGTATCAGCTACTTGCGATAATTGCAACATCGTACAAGCGAGTCAGTAGCCAGTTGCTCCCGGGAAAGTTCAGCAATGAAAGCAAGAATATCTCTCTTGCTTTCGTTCATTGCGTTCTCGAGCGCTTTTGCCCCGACTTCTAGGTCTAAGCTAGGAACAACAAGCCGCCCATTAAAGAGGCATGCTATAGCTACTGCAGCTGACCAGGGCGCAGTCTCGCCCCAAGAAGCTGCGGCCTCTCTGCGCGTACAACGACTCGATGAATCGGACCTGACGGCGGCGGCTGAGCTGTGCGTGCAATGCTTCTTTGGAGAAGCCAGGTTTTCACCTTTGAAAGCGAGCCATTTGCGACAGCTGTGCAAAGAGCAACGCGCTGATCTGGCTGCGAAGCTTGACAAGCCAGATGTGTCGAGCCTTTTCTGCTTACGTACTGCTGCCGACGAGGCCGGCGAATTTGTGGGAGTGGTGGAAGTGAGTTTGAGTCCAGCGTTCGTCTTTTTAGGCCCTGGAGAGGCTCAATCTGAACGTGGCAGGCCTTTGCTATCAAACTTGGCGGTGGATCCGCGTTATAGAGGGCGTGGCTTAGGGCGGGCTCTTACAGAAGCTTGCGAGAACGAAGCCGTCACTTGGGGCTTCTCGGAAATAGTGTTGCAAGTTGACGAGGACAACAGCGGGGCGCGGGCTTTCTACGAGAGCGTGGGCTACAGAGAGGTGTTTCAGGACCGCTCAGCGAGGCGCTACAACGCAGATGGCCTATGGCTGAGCAGCGAGAGAACAGCTCGGTGCACGCTTTGCAAAGACCTCACTTCCTTAGTGGAAAGTAGAAAGAGCCAGGCCGACCTTTTAGTGGAGGCTCTACTTAAGGCCTGGGCCGGCTTAGAAGGAGCTCTGGGCAGCTTGATCGATGGGTTGAGGAAGTGAAATCCATTTCTTTCCATTTCTATAGTTAGCTAAGAGACCCGAAAGTAAATCAGCAGTTCCCTGTTTCTATTTTTGAAGGGAATGCCTATATAATACGTACTTTTCTGAAATAGAAAGCCAAAGCCAGTAGCTAAAGTGTTTGATGCGTCTGTGCTATGCACAAGCAGAAATGAGTTTGATTGTTTATTCGCGATTGTATCAGTTCTTCTTTAAAGTTTGCTCTGTGTCAAAGGAGAGAAAGAAATTAGGGATATAGGATATAGGGTCGTGTGCTGATATTAAATATTATACCATCTTTATCTATAGCATTTAGCATATGCGTTGGAAATTATTGAGGTGGCTTTTAAAATTTAGACAAGTTTCAATCCGAAGCCATAGGACATGAATTACAAGGGCCTTGGCGGGCATGCAACACCTGAATTCATTTCTTTTTGTCCCAAAAACGCCAGCTTGACTTCTTTTTGACAGCCCCTTCATCAACTCCGCCGTCCATATCAGTGCCATCGGGCTCGTCCCCAAAGTTTCCCGTGTCTCCGTGAAGCTCTTCTGCTGAATCGTCGTCGTCCTCATCGCCCTCTTCTCCGTACTCATCATTGTCCCACTCGTAGTCTTCGTCCATGACTTCGTCTGGCATACCACTGGGCGTGAATGGTCCTCCGACTTGATGATGAGGATGACGGCGCATGCCACCGCCATGCCCCTTTCTGAAACCTCCAGCGGGAAATTCTTGTTCCATGGGCCCTCGCGCGAGCGCGCCTTCTACAGGGACCCGCCAAGTGCTCGCGAATTGCGCAGATTGGTGCATGCTTGCCGCACCTCCTGCACTGCCATCCTCCGCACCAAACCCATCGTGCTCAGCACCTGAGTAAGCAGCAAGAGTTCAAGTACACATCCCACCGCATTCAATATTAGTGAACTTTATTGCTTTTCATCGAAATCAAGCATTAAAAAAAGCAAAAGAGTGCTCACAGGAGCAGGAGTACTATGACTCCACGTATATTCCATTTACCGCTGTCAGCAGCGCCTCCAACGCGGACGTAGTAAACGCAGCCGGTTTGTTCGTCGAATTCTTCGACCCAGGCAGGAGGCACCCATGAAGTCGCCTGCACGCAGATAAACGAGACAGATGCAGAGTACAATGTTATGAAACTCCGAGTAATAGGCGCAGCGTGCAAACCACGTATGTTCTTCTTATCTTAATTCCTCAAGTACCAATTTTCACTAAGACACAACCCGAAAATACCCGAAAATACTTACGTGAGTCAAATCGTTCCAGTAGTACACGTGGCCGCTGTCGTCTTCTCGCGCGTGCCAAAGACCTCCGCCACGGCCGCTCGCGTAGCCCGCAGCTGCTGCTTCTGCAGCCGCCACCTCTGCTGCGGCTGCTGAGGCTGCTTCGTTTCTCCCCATGCTGGTTCCATACAAGTCATCGTCTCCGCTCTGCTCGTCTTCGCCCTCGTCGCTACCGCGGCTGCTCTCATCACTGACAGCGGCCGAGACGTTGCTAGGTGACACCGGCGGCGACGCTAGGTCTACGAGGTGTGCACTTCCACTATTCCCACTGCCTTCAAAACACCACCCAAACCCGTCGCAGCGACCTGACAAGAGACCTGCGTCATTGTCATCACCGTCATTGTCGTCGCTGTCATCTTCAACTTGACCGTTGCGCCTTCTCCTTCTTTCTCTCCTTCTCCTACTCTTTCTCCTGCTGCTGCGCGCTAGCTTGTGGACTTTCACTTTGCGCCAAGGGCCACATGTAGCCACGGCCTCGACGTCTCGGGCGCAGCCGACGGTGCCGACAATGGGGGACCAATCAAAAGGCTCTGCGCGACACACGTGGCGGTACGCCAGCGACGCTGCTGGCCCTACAGAGGGGGGCACCAATTGCAGAGAGCGACGCTGGGAAGCAGCTGCAGCGGCGGCAGCAGCAGCATGAGTGACAACTTCCTCAGCAATTAAGTCGTCGTCATCGTCGTCATCAGCGCTATCGATGTCGCTATCGGACTGGAAAGATTCTGCCTTCTTTTCTTCTGAGATGTCCTGCCGACGGTTCGTATCATTTCTCATGCTAGAGGTCGCTTCAGATTGCGCAAAGGCACTCTGTTTTCATGGCATGACAGTTGAAAATGAATACAAAGGAAGGAATGTAAATGAATACAAATGAAAGATTTGCAAAGAACCTGATGTGCATAGAAGTAGTCACACATCTCTTTCTAAGTGTCCCTCTGAATCAACTGCGCGCCCTTGTTTCTCCTTAAGTAAACCCCACCTCCAAATTGATCCCTCCCTCCGAAAACGTGGAGTTCTGCTCTGCTCTTCCCTCTTGTCGAGCAGCTGCGAATTCTTTGGCTTCTCGTTCGATGGCATTCAGAGCTGCAGCCACTGCTGCGGCTTCTTCTTTGTCAAGCTCGTCTCTCGTTGCCGCCTGTTCTTCTGCTGCGGCCTTCTCTCGAGCGGCAGCATCTAAAGCTGCTCTAGCGGCACCGCCGCGACTGCTGCCAGGTCGACTACTAGTAGGTTGACTGCTGCTTGGTCTACTGCTGCTTGGTCGGCTATTACTATTGCTGCTAGTATTGCCACCACCACTGCCTCCGGGTTCGCTACTAGAGGATGCACCTGGACTCACTACCGACGCTACCGGAGAAGGTTCAAAGCCACTAGAGGCCATCGCTGCCTTCTCCGCTGCAGCCTTCTCAGCAGCTGACGGCGTGCCAATGTCATTGGAGCTACTAGGGTGAGCAGCCGAACGATTGCGGAAAGGGCTAGGCCTTGGACTTCGCGGTATGTGCCGAGCTTGGTCGCTGTTGTTTGCGTTACTAGTACTAGTACTGCTATTGCTACTCTTCTCAACTGTGCTCTTCGATTCCGAAGAAGGAGAAGCTGGCGAGGCATTCGGCGATAACGGGTCCATGTTGCTACTGCTGCCTGGCGCTGTGGCGGAGGTACGGCTAGTAGCAGTCGAGAGGTTCTCCTACAAGTCGAGAAGAGAGGATAGGATGCAGATAAAGTCAAAGCAAGAAGATTGGATGTAAATTAACCAAAGCATCTCGCATGTGAGCACTTCTATTTTTTTGTAAATCTCTTCAGTGTCGTTGTTTTCAGCTCATTTGTTTGGATGCTCAATACATCAGGCCTCTACGTCAATTCTTGTAGCATGTAAATGTCATCTACCTGAGCCGCTCGCGCCATTGCTTCAAGCACTGCTTGGGCTTCTTTCGGGTCTGCGTCAGCCACGAAGCGTTCCGCCATCTGAAGGGGAAAGAGACCGCAAAGCGGATATACCAATCAAATGACAATGAAGAATGAAGGTTTAAAGTGAATTGATGAGGTAGAAAGTAAAAAGAAGGTTAACTCAACCATCGATATATCGCAAAATATATCGAATCTCGCAACCGTACGCGCAAAATAAAGGGAGTACGATTTTTTCTTTACTAGCAGTAACCCTCAATTTCTCGTCCTCTTACTTCTTCCAGGGCTCTTCTTAAGGTTGGCTCGTCCGCGCCGGCTTCAAACTTGGCCTGGACTTCCGCCCATGCCCCCACAAAGGAGGGCCCTAGCTTCGCCAATAGCTCTTCGGAGGCACGCCCGCCACCCGCCACGGCAGCTGCAGATGTAAAGGGAGACGACGACGATGGAGTTGATGTAGTGGTAGAAGATGGAGCAGAAGGTGAGGAAGAGGAAGAGGCAGTGTGTGATGGTTGCTCAGAATCAGGGCTCCCAAACGGGTATGCTGAAGAAGGCGCAGGCCTTGATCTAGGAGAAGGCGTTGCTGATGAAGTTGACGGCCTGCTGCCACTCTTCGAGGTCCTGATGGGGCTCTGGCCTAAGTTGCTGCTGTTCATGCTGTTCGCGTCAACACTGGAGTCAGCTTTGTCGTTGCCATTGTCATGGCCGTCGTCGTCGTTGTTCGATCCCGTGAGCACTGCTACCGATTCACTCCAAGTGCTCACTACGGGTCGCATCGCTCGTACGCGAAACTCGTATATCGTGTCGGCAGCCAAGTTTTTCTAGAAGAAGATCAGCAAAATCAACAATAATTGCGAAGTAATTCCAATGCGCAATGTAAACAGACAGTATTTATGAAGTCATGAAGTCAAAAGTACAATTTGTTCCTAAAAACTTAATACAATCATTCGTGCCCAACAAAAATATTCAAGTAACCAAAACACATTACCTTCACCACCCGATGTGCTTTCACCGTAGCCTCCGACCAAGGCGCTAGCCTGCCTTCGTAACCCGCCACTACCGACCGCCACTGCAGCGCATACGCCCGCGCAGCTAGTGGCGAAGGCCCTCCTCCATCTTCGTGTTGTTGTTGCGTGGCTTGGCGCAGATGTGGCGGCAGAAATGGAGGGGTCCAGGCTACATGTACCGTGTGAGCTCCCGAGGCTGAGGCAGTGACGTCAGTAGGGCATGATCCGTTGAAGCGATTGTTGCTGCCAGCGGTGTTGCTGCTAGATTTATCAGTACTACTGCTCCTGCTGGTATTCTGTGGTTTGTTCATGAACCCTTTCGGCGCCCACCTATCGTGGGACTGCCCATGGTGGTCTTTGGCTTCATCATGACCATTGGCTCCACCTCTTTCTGCCTTCCCATTGCCACTACTACTGCTACTGCTGCTGCTACTGCTGTCATGCATGCCGGATCGCCGCCCCACCCCAGGGCCATTCCGGTCGAGGCCATGCTCGTGCTCGGACTCGTCTGAAGACTCGCCGTCATCCGAGGAGTCCTCGGAATCCGACCACACCGCCTTCTTCTTCTGTTGTTGCTGCGGCGGCGGTTGATCATCATGCACCACTTTTCCGTTGGACATGACGCGAAACGTGGAAGTGCGCATTCCACTTGAGAGGCCGTCCGGTGTTGGCCTTCTTGGGCCTGCTCCTTTGGCCGCTGCTGCTCCCGCTTCAGCTGACGGTGTCTCCGAGGAGGCCCCAGTTGTCGTGCTAGGCTCACTAATGTTGCTCTTTTCAGTGTCATCTTGTGCCTTCGAGCCATCTCCAGATGCGGCTGCCGCTGCTTCTCTTTTCGCTTCTGCTTCTCTCCTTGCTTCAGCTCGCGCTGCTACTGCGGCAGCTTCGGACCGTTTGTGCCGCTGGAGCGCCGCCAGTGTTTCTGCGGCTGCTGCTGCTTCTGCCTCCGCAGCGGTGGCCTCTTCCTCGGCCATCCGTGCTTCGGTAGCGGCGGCGTGCACTTCGGCTGCGCGTTTGCGAATCTTTTCCAGCTCGCTCGCTCCAAACATACTCGACGACGCACCGCCTTGCATGCCACCAGTTCTGTCTGCATCGCCGTCATTGTCATCGTCGTCGTCATCGCTAGCGTAGTTCTCGTTGTATTTGCCATCGCTCTCAGCATCTTGATCATCGTCAGAGCTTCCGTTGTCGTTTCCAAATGGTTTCCCCTCCCACTGCACGCCTACCCCATACGACTTGCCCTCCCACATGCGCTGCCGCTCCAAGAACCCTTTCTCCTGGGCTTTGGCCGCTTCGCCTTTGCGTCGTATTTCTTCGGCCATCCTCGCTCTCGCCGCGGCGGCCAGTGCCGCTTTGGTGGTGGCCTGCCGCTCGCTGATCGTCGCTTCGCTGTAACGGGCGCGTGCCGCCGCGTCTTCCTCTTCTTGCCGCCGTCGCAGCACTGCTGCTTCCCGCGCCTGAGCTTCGGCCTCCCTCTGTTGCCGTCTGGCAGTAGCCGCGGCAGCTGCTTCCGAGGCCGCGGCTGCTGCTTGCGCTGCTGTGGCTTTGGCTCTTTCTTGGTCCGCTTTCTGCTGCGCTATGAGGTCCTTGCGAGCCCGTTCTGCCTCTTCTTCTTGCCGCTTTCGAATGACTTCTGCTTCGCGCTGGCTCGCCTCCCTTGCTTTCTTCGCCTTCGCCTGCGCGGCCTCTTTCTCTCTCGCCAAACGCGCCGTTCGAGCGGCCGCTGCCAGCGCAGCCTTCACGCGCACCTCTTCGGCGGCTTCGGACTCTTGCGCGGACCTGAAACAGCAGATTGGGAGAAGATGAAAAACGGGACAAATTAGTTGTGGTCTACAAAGAAGGAAAACCGTGAAGACTTCAAAGATAGTACATCTATCATTATGTTTGTCTTGAAATTAATAACGCAAACATAAAGCAAGCAATATAATGACTCACCGGTACCGCCGGCGCGCTTCTGCGTCTTCTTCTGCGCGCCGCTTTTCAAACACTGACGCTTCTCTCGCTTCTGTTGCTTCCGCTCTCTCGGCTTGCCGGGCCTATTGTTGGCGGTGTTGTTGCATAGGGTAGCCAATAATTGTGTGGAAATGAATAGTGGTGAGAAAGCAAATGAGGAGAGGATGAGGTCAAAAGTCCGAAAAACTAAAATTCGAAAAACAAAACATGGCACAAGTACATTATTTTCAAGGATAAAACAAAATAAATCCTCAGAGTGCGTTTACTTTACCGCTTCTGCTTCTTCTTGCCACGCTCGTGCTTCTTCCTTCGCTTGTTCCTGCGCTTCTTCGTACATCTCCTGAGCCCTCTGCCTCGCTTCGGCCTCGCGGCGCTCTCTCGCGGCTTCGCGAGCTGCCTGGCGTTCCGCTTCCCGCTTACGAGTCGCGTCCACCTGTACATGAAATAGACAAAAGTAACAGACAGCAACGCGAGAAGATCGAAACTGCAGGCTTGACAAGCAAAATCACGCCATCTATGAAGCTAGAATGGCCGAAAAGCAAGTTCATGCAAAGAACCAACAACTTCGTTCTCTGCACAACATCACATAAAATGCAGGTAGGTGTATAGACGATTGTATAAAAGGATGTACTTTCTCCGAGTTGTTTCCTTCTCTTCACCTGAGCTGCCCGTTCCTTCTCGCGCCGCCGCTGGAATGCTTCTTCTCGTCGCGCTTGTCTCTCTGCTTCTTCGCGCTCCATGCGCTCGCGCCATTCGTTCTGCTGCTCCCAGTAGTAGTTCGCGTAGTCTGCGTCGCTGTAGTGCTCTTCTGCGGGCTCTTCCTGTGAAGGGACCATTTTCGAGGACCAATTCCCACGCCGACAAACACATCCACGCATAGAAACATGCATAGAAAGAGTCCAGTATTTTAAAAAAAAGCCGTGCATGTACCAAGTACTCTAAGTTAGTGCTATTTATATGGTTCAAATTTCTGGCAATAATCCCGCGTTACCCGGTACTGTTTATACTCTCGGAAGAAATCTCGGCTTTGCGCTCCGTTGGCTGCATATGGCTTCTTTGGTTTGGCTCTTTCTGACTCGCCCTGTGAGGACTGCCACTGGGAAGAAGACTGGTGAGCGCTGGCCTGAGGCTTGGTGCCCTCTGGTTGGCTCGCTGCTGCTGCTGCTGGGCGTGGTTGTTGCGGCTTAGGCTTTGGCGGCGCAGGTGGGGCCGACGGCGGAGGCTTGTGGCTAGGATCAGCAGCGCGTTGGCTCGCCACTTGCAAGCTTTGAAACAGCTGGGTGGTTGTGCCCTGCGTCTTGTCTGGGTGGTACTTCAGGGCTTGCTTTCGAAACGCGCGCCGTACGTCAGCTTCGGAGCTGCCGGCTGCGACCCCGAGTGCCTCGTGCGGCCGACGAACTACTTCAGCTAAGCCTTGCGACAAAAGCTTGCCTGCGTCCACACCCCCCACTCCCCCGCCTTTGGCTGCTATCGTGTCCTGCAAGAGCAATGCCACAGCCTCGCGCGCTGCATCTCCCGTGCCCTTTCTCAGCAGAGCCTCCGCAGATGCTTTCGTTCGGCTGCTTACGTAAAGAGATGGATTCATCCTTACCGTTGGGGTTACAACCGTTAACGCAAACACACGATTAAATCCTTGCTACTATGGCTCTTCACGAGTGATTCAAGGATAGACAGAGTGGTTTAATCTCGAAGCAACCGGTAGAGGAGCAAGCCATCGCAGAAAAATGGCAGCTTCGTACGACGGAAATCGATCATGCAGTGCGTGGGAGTTCACTAAGATGCTGGGAACTGTTACTTAGACTAGCTGCTGTCATTAGGGCCAGAGTTGAATCAGGAAAATCGTGGAGAAACGAAACACCTACTTTTGGGGGGCTGTTTCGCATGGCACTCAAAAGTAGAAACGAAACAGAAAACTAGCTTCGAATTTGCGTTTCGTTTCA
>Ga0307930_1001782_pt1 | contig 16869 bp, 21 predicted proteins | sample OrgLakmetageno46_FD_203161 | JGI IMG/M metagenome (GOLD analysis project Ga0307930, IMG submission 203161) | Saline water microbial communities from Organic Lake, Antarctica - #46 | ecosystem: Environmental > Aquatic > Non-marine Saline and Alkaline > Saline | place: Antarctica: Organic Lake...
CCCCAAGAAGAGCGCACCACCCGACGCAGTCCGCTGCACGAATGCAAGCTACTTAGACCTAGTGGTGGACTTCCCCAATGTTAATTTCGTGCGTGAAAAGGTCAGTGAAAGGTTGAATATGACATATGCGTGATTGACTGAATTGGGAGAGAGTGCAGAACTCGAGACGCTGAACGCAGAGCTACGCAGGCTAGGCAACTTTGCATTTGAACCAAACTAAGAGCCTCAAATACAAATCACTGTCTACAATCAGGCGGGCAAATTTGGCGAGCAGTTTCTGGAACTGCTGAGCCAAGGCGGTGGTTCTAAGAGTGCTCCTCATCTAGACGACACAAGCGGTGCAACAGCGGCTCCACTGGTAATAGTTTCCGATTTGGCCCACCATGCGCAGACATATGACGATAAAAGCCGTATAGCCAATACTGCCGTATAGCTTATGTGTGCAACAGCTCAGAGCCTTTCTGTACCCGAACTTCCCAGCCTAGCTTTACATGCATTTAGACCTTCAGCTGAAAGTGCCTTTTCTGCACCTCAACATACCCCTTTTATTCCTTTCCCAAGGTGATGTTTCTGGTGGATGATCTGATTCTCTTCGACACTTTGAACCTGGATGCGGTTGGACGCCTCCTGGTATGCTCTCCAGTGCCGTATTTTCCATGTCTTTGGCCATATATTTCTCTATCTTCGCGCGAGTGTTCATGAATGCATGCGTGTACTTATTGGCCAGTCGCTGCTGAGAGAAACAATTAGGACGAGATTATAACTGTCTTCCATCTGCTTATTGATCCGGGAATGGCCTCACTATGAATAGGTTTTGAAATACTTCCTCTTTCTAATATTTTCACCTCATGATCTCATATTTCCTAGCAAGCGCGGCCATCGATGTGGGCCTACCAGCCTAAGCTGCACCCAGGCATAGTGTGGTCCCATCCAAGCAGCAAACCTTGCGCTCGCCCTCCCTTGCAATGGGCACCCATGCCACCACCACCACCACAGCCATTGCCAACAGTAGCTACGCCAGCTATGCCCGCTATGCCCGAGAAGCTATCGGTTGCTGGCCTTCCAGACCATGGCAATGTAGAGATAGTTGCTGCGACAGGCACTGGGGAGGGAGGTCAGGACGAGAGGGCGAAGCCTTTAGGCGTAGTATCAGAAGCAGCAGTGGCAGGCTCTCACGGTGCTTGCATGGTCTTTCAGCGAGGCGAAGGATCGGGCGATTGGAATTATCCGTGAGTTATACCAGGAGAGAAGCTTCAAGTGATTGCGTACCAGAGTTCTCGTACCTGTGCTGTGATGTTGACGAATACAAACCCTCTTCCCTCTTCTCTGAATAGCACAATTATAACCTCCATTGGATTCTTACCCGCTCTCATTTCAATCATTTTCTGCACTGTTCCTTTCTCTTCTTGAATTATGCGTCCCAAAACAAAGGTGGGACTTGTGCGGGAGTGTGTACCGGCTGTCCGACGCCATCGCAGTGTGCTCAGCCGCTGTCGAGCGCTTCGGTCCCAACGCCATCGCGAACCCAAACAAGCTGGAGGCTTACGGGGATCGCATTTGCACGCAAGCTCAGGCTAACCTTGACAAGATCTTGAAAGAAGGAGCAATAGAAACAGCAACTCCTTCCAGCAGCAGCAGCAGCAGCAGCAGTGATGGTAATAATCCACACCCTCCGCCTGCGTCATCATCATCACTGAAAACAACAGCCTCGGCCTCAACATCTACTCCAGAATCGCCTCACCGGAACCACCTTGAAAGTCTATTGCGCAGATCTACACTCATGGCATGCCCGGAAGAAGCTTGTGTAGCCGTGGTGACAGTGAACGTCGTGCAGCGCACTTACAAGGTAAGTACTACTGCTGTACTGCTGTATGAAAGTACTAAGTATGCACTTGCTCACAGACTTGTGAGCGTGAAGATGTAGCATTTTTTTCATTTACAGAATGCAATTTAGATTGCTTTGATCTTTGTGTTTTTACATAAGAAACGCGCTGAAGATCTTGTTTTCGTTCATGTTTTCAGGTGCCCATTTACACCTCACCTGTTGTCAACCTCCGCCAAAATGATGCGATGCTTGCACCCGCTGCTCCCGATTCCGCCCCATCACCTCAGCCGTCACCACCATTACCACTATCGTCAACAGAAAAAGTTACGACCGAAACCCTTGAGGTAAATCTAGGGCCGGCCGAGGCACCAGCAACGGCTACAACGGACTTTCCCTCTGTTGACGGTAGCGTGGAGTCGCTTGAGAAACTGCGGCGCTGGCGGCCAGACACCGTCACTCCCGCTGCCGACGATAGCAGCAGCGGCACGAATGACGTCAGCAAGAAGGATGAACCCATCAAACAGGATGACGATGCCAACCATCAGGCAGAGGCGCTGTTGTCAACAGGTTATGGAAGTGGCTGCGTCGAGTTGGACTTGAAGGCTTACAAGCGGCTGTGCTTGCGGCAATGTTCTGTTCACGTGGGTGAGCTGCACTTGCGACTCAACCCGAGCAGAAAAGCTGACCGCGAGGGCAATAGCGGGGGCGGCAGTAGGAAATCTGCTCACCACAATAATGACACTATCGCCAAGTCTACGAATGCAGCGATTGTGGCCAACGGCGGAAGTACCGCTCCTGTCAACGATGACAATAACGACGACAAAGACGACAGCAATGTTGACGTACCTCTGGTCACCGTGCTGATGCCCTGCTTCAATTGTGAGGCGTTTGTGGGATGTGCAGTGCGAAGCGTCCTGGACCAAGATCAGGTTATTTCTTCATCTCCATTATGATACCAGTGCATTATCGAACCCAGTGGCACCATATCCATCATCTCCGTCTTAGACCTTCATCCAATAGGGAAGGCAGAGAGGCAAATGTGACTTCTCTGTGGTTTGAGTTGTGCTTTCCTGACAAAAAGAATCAGATTGATATTTTTAAAACCAAACTAATCGTGCATTTCTATTCAAATGCTGAATGCGCAGGAGACTAGGTACGCCCTAGAGCTGTTGCTCATTGATGACGGGTCGAAAGATGGATCTGCCGCTGTGGCGCGCGCAGCTGGTTGCGGCGATCCGCGTTTACGTGTAGTGGAGCGAGCGGAAAACCGAGGTCTCATTGCGACTCTTAACGAGGTTGGAAATACATGAATGAAAGGAATGAGCCTTTTGAGCTTTATGAAGATAATTCTCTTTTTGATTTCATACCTTTTCTTCACTTATCTGTTTGTTCTTGAGCAAATGCCTCTCTTCAGCTTTTCTTATGCCTCCTCCGTTTCCGCATCCTCTTGTATCTGAACCCTTCCTTTCAGGGCTTAGCTTTAGCGCGAGGCAGTGTCATAGTACGCCTAGATGCGGATGACGTTTGCGCACCTCAACGGATCAGTCGACAGCTCTCAGCGCTGACTGCGGCAGGGCCGCACCTAGCTGCAATAGGTGGCGCCGTTACACTCTTCACTGAAGAGGCAGACCATGTAGAGGACGAGAATGAAAGTAGTAGCGATGAAAGAGTCATTGACGATGCAACAAACAAAACAGAGCACGTTAGCAACAACATTAATGCGAGCAGCACCTGCACCGACAGCGCAATCAGCAACGACAGCGATGCAGCAACAGCAGCAGCAGCATCTTCGGCATTGACACCCAATCGGAAGCCTCCTTGGCGGTCGCTTCGTCGCACGGTCGTGCACCCGTCTGAGCCCTTGCTTGTGCAGTGGGGGCTGTGGTGGTCGTGCTGCGTGGCTCATCCTGCAGTGGCCATGCGCCGCCACTACGACCTTGCGTCAACATCCACCACCACTGTTACTGCTACTGTTACTGCTACTGCTACTGCTGGTGCTGCTGGTGCTGCTGGTGCTGCTGGTGCTGCTGGTGCTGGTGCTACTGCTTCAGCTGCTGGTGCAGGCACTGCTGACTCTTCTGCCGCCGCGCCCTCTCCTGTTGCCACCTCATCCTTAGCCAACGACACCTCCACCTCTACTGCAGAACAAGCAGTGCCTCCGCAACGACGGCAAGTGCGTGTGGCCTACCGGCCAAGTGCTGAGGGGGCTGAAGACTACGACCTCTGGTTTCGCTTGAGTGCAGCCACGGGTGGAGTGGCCAATTTGCCGAGCGTAGTCACGCACCATCGCCGCCACGCTAAGAACGCTACCGTAACATTCCGCCTCTCACCAGAGAGTGCACAGGGTGCAACAATGATACCTGGGGATACTGCTGCTGCTGCTTCCGCTGCAACTACAGCGGCTTCGGAGCCAACTATGGGAAAGGAAATACATGCAGAAGGCAGATTTACTGCAGCTGGCTCTGATGTTGGTGTAGATCTACGCAGTGGCACAAAATGCAGCAGTAGCGAGCAAAGCAGCAGCTCTTACGATGATGGCAGTATACTTTCCGAAGAAGAGGAGGTCGACGATAACGGTCCGAAGATTTTGAGCCCTGCAGAGGCGGCAGCGGAGTGGGTGGCGGGAACTGAAGATCCTACCACTGCTGCTACTCTCAACGCTACCACTGCTGCTCCTGCTCTCTCTGTTGCTGATACGGCTACTGCTGCTGCTGAAACTGTTACAGCTGCTTCAGCTACAGCTACGGCTACCATCCAACGGGGCCCGTTGGCAGAGCGAGGCAAGTCTGCAGCGCTCCGCGTCGCCACTGCTCACATGACTGCTGCCCTCAGTAGAACCAGCATGGCAGCAGCAGCAGCAGCAGATCAAATGAAAAGCAGCGTGGAAAGAAAGGAAGGCAAAAAAGTGAGCCTTCGTGCCGCGGCGTGTGCGCGAGACCCGTCCGGAGCCGCAGCATGGGGCGCCACGCCAAAAGACTTCATGGATGCGGCCAACTTGATGCTTGACCTGGAGAAGGCTACTCTTCGTGCGCATTCTGCTGCAGCAGGAGCAGGAGAAGGAGCAGCAGCAGCAGCAGCAGTACAACCGCCCTTCGCATACGAGTCCCCATGGGCACGATCCGTGGTGACCGCGGATTGCACAGCCCGAATCGGGGAGTTAGCGCTCGCTGCCATGGCGACACACGGCAGTGACACGTCGCAAGTGTGGGAGATGTGGGCAAAACGAGCTGGCCCAGAAGCACAAGTCGCTGCCCTCCGGGGCTTGCTTGGGAGCGGGAAGTGAAAGGAGGCCAGGAATGCGTAGGACAACAAAGGAAATCGAAAGCGTTACTTGTATTGCTTTCGAGCGTCTCGAATGTAATTTTGATGAATTCGTTCTGCTGCAACTGAATTGAATTTGTTTCATATAAATGTGAATTATCTCTTACGGCTCCCAGGTCAGAGCTATATCGAAATCGAAAAGAGGGCAATGAAGTATGATGCTGCACAACATACAACACAGAGACTCAGACACGGCAGAAACGAGATGTACGGATGTGCGAGATGCGAGGTAAATGGCCATATATCATATATATTATTATTATATGTTATATGTGGATCGTGTAGAAGTAGTAGAAGAGCTAGGCAATAGTTTAATAGAAAAGGTTATAAAAGGAAAGGGAAGTGCACAGCAGTTGTGACTTCGTCCTCTGTAACTTCCCCTTACAGGGGAGATCAGTTTCTACATTTCCCTGGTACTCGCTCCGCGCTGAAAAGGAGATAAATTGCGCAGCGAAGAAACCCTTGTTGTTTTATCTCTTGGTGTCTTCCAGTATTTTTCGAACTGTGCTGGATTCGTATAGGTATGGTGCGCTCCCATTCAGAATACCAACTTTGCGATCAAATTCGGCTATGTTTGCTGTGTTCTTCGTCAGTAAGTCAGAAGGATTTTGTGTGCCAGGGATAAAGTCGAGCCAGATAAGTCCACTATCAAGTGCGTCTTCGACGTAAAAATGTGCCAATTCACACGAGGCGACTTTCCGGGTATGGGAGTCCATGCCATGTTGAAGCTGCGAGATTACCGGCTTGCTATCGTCAAGGACGCGAACAAATCCATGTGGTTGGTGCATGAATTCTGCCCAAAGGCCAGTCAGAGATTTTAATTTCAACACCAGGAACCATGGCTTTGACTTCTGCTTCAGTAGATGTGAGGCTTACAGTAGTTTGCCGTCGCGTTTTCCAGGATATTTCAGCGCCATTTAGTAATACCGCTGCGCCCGATGTTACCTTAACTCCATCGTGCGGGAAGTCCGCATCAAAATTGGCAATAAGCTTATTCAAATGATCATACGGTTGATAAAGGACTTCGGTGCTGCCATGATAAGTCAGACCGGCATCAAGGTGTCCAAGGATGTAACGCTGTGCACTTCAACCTCTGTAACTTCCCTTGCAGGGGAGATCAGTTTCTACGGATCGGGCTGTACGCTATAATACGGCAATACGGCATTCATTCCCCATCGGATCTCTAAGGGCTAGGGCGGCTGGCTTCGACTTAGCTATAAGCCTTATCGCGCGAAGTTTGGGTGTCGGGATTGCGATCTGCATCTATTATCTATTTGCTACTGTTGCATATCGCATATCGTGATATCGGTATCGTGAAGAAGAAAGTATGACACAGGCGAGTGTAGGGCCTTCATTCCAGGGTCATCTCCAATATCAATTAGCTATCTATACAGAGCTGGAAGAATAATTACGGGAGAGCACACTACTTAGCTATAAGCCTTATCGCGCGAAGTTTGGGTGTCGGGATTGCGATCTGCATCTATTATCTATTTGCTACTGTTGCATATCGCATATCGGTATCGTGAAGAAGAAGGTATGACACAGGCGAGTGTAGGGCCTTCATTCCAGGATCATCTCCAATATCAATTAGCTATCTATACAGAGCTGGAAGAATAATTACGGGAGAGCACAGCGCGCTTCGAGGGGCGTTTGTGTGATAAACTTTGCTCAAGAATCCACTCCTCGGCGTATGCTCGTTGGATAGGGGCTGCTGCAGACACTGCTACAAAATATTCTCAGCCAGGCTGAGAACGTATAGCAGCTCGCGCGGCTCCGCTTGGTTGCACACGAAGAAAAGGCTTTACATGCCCACCTTTTGCAGGGTGAGCACGAAGACGCCAATCCACACGATGGCAGTTACCGACACAATCACAGCGCCGCCCGCAGGGCCGAAGGATTCTGCAACAAGAAGGATGGAGGGAAAGAAAACATGAGCATGAAGACCGTGCGCGCGAGGAAAAAAAATATGTAGAAAGTGCATGCATAATAGTCGCTCTCAGCTATCTCTCCTCTACAATGTGCGTTTCTGGTGGCACGCCCTGAAGTCAGTGTGAGGGCCACGTAAGCTCCCCGCAGGCATCTAAACAGCGCTATGTGTTCGCACTCTTGCATAAAATGCCACCCACCAGCGAAAGGAGCAGCCAGGATAGGGAAGCCCAAGCCGCCCACCACGCCAATGCGCGCGATTTTGGACTCCACGTCGTCTTCTACCTCCACGGCGTTGAGCTGAGTCACAGGCTCGCGGACAGGGGCCGCAGTGCGCGCGAGGGCCCGAGGGGTCGCAGGCACGAAGGCCGCAGCCGACGCGAAAAGGGTGAGCAACACAGCAGCAGACTTCATTGTAAATATCTGACAGCACAGCGTCAAACAAAAATACAAGTCGAACAGGTGAGGGAAAAGCTTAGAAACCTACATGGCAAGTAGGCAGTGAGCGGACACAGCGAACTGTAATTCGATCAGGGCAAGACTCAGATCACATAGGCGAAGAGGACCCCTATGATAGTCTACGAAATGTAGATTTCATAAATAAATATTCTCAGGCCAATTGCTCGCTCTCCATACGTCTCTCTTGGCACTTGAACTGAGGGTGTTCACTTCGCCCACGTACAAGTTGAGCTTTTTCACGATGTGGATCTCGGGTGACTTACTACCTACCACAGCGAAAAAAAAGGAAAGTGTTTCGCTTTTTGTAGTAGTACCCTAAAAGTGAACAAAATTACGTATTATTGATAATTGATACCATCTGTATCTGTACACTGTGTACTACTGTAGGACTGTAGGACCAAGTACTTGCTCTTCAACTCCAACATAATGATTACACGGCGGCTATTATCCCTTTTCAGAAATGGATAATCTCGTCGATTGCAGACACTAGGATCTCCGATGTTCCCAATCGATTCATTCCTATGTGCTATGTGCCGCTCTTGCTCTCGCCCCTGTCGCCATGTCGTGGGCAAATTCACACGCCTGCAACTGGGCCACACGTGCAACTCGGCGGCGCTTGTTCCACTTTCCTTCACGGCGCTTTAACTGCGCTATTATCTGCACTCAGTTAGGGCTATACTGCTGCTGTTGTTCCCGCGGCCGCTGCGACTCGCCAAATTCACCGCTCATCCGGCCAGTCGCCGATCGAAAAGTGGCTCCAGAAAGGGACCCACTCCCGGACGCAAGCTCGTCAAAGCCATTGCTGTTCATGCTATTGCCGTCCACGCTGTTCTCATCGTTGCCTCTGCCGTCGTTGTCGTCGTCATTACGGCGAAATCCCGCTAATGTGTTAGCGTGGTTGGGCCCCGCAGCTTTACCTGGCGCTCGCCCGAACGGATCACCAAAGGGCACCGCTCTTAAATCAGCTTCGACACGCGAAAGCTGCTCGGCTTGCTGGGCTGCCTGGGCTTTGGCCTGGAGCTCTTCGGGAGTGGGCGCGGAGTAGCCTTGGCCCATGGGTACCTGCAACTGCGGCGCCAGCTGCGCGCGTTGTCGTGACACGACGGACGACGCAATTTCGGCGTCGCGCTGGCTGGCCGGGTTGCCGCCGGGCTGCTTCAATGAACAGAAGGGAAAGCAAAGGGAAGTGTTAAAAGGGAGCAACAGGTAAGCATATAAGAGAAATACATTGACGAAAGCAAAAAAGTAAAATTTCAATTCGAAAGTACGGCCATGACGAAAAACAAAAAAAATTATGTACAGAGAAGTTTTCCTTTTTATATTCCTGATACCTGAGGCAGGTGCATGGGCCAGGGGTCGGGTGTGCCTGGGCGGAAGTCGTCGTCGGTGACGCGCTGCTGGTACGGGTTGACCTTCAGGGAGATCTGCGAGTCGGTGTCCAGTGAAGCTCCGTACAAACTAGACGCGGTAGCTTCAGCCCGGTTATGCGCTGATTCGAAACGATTGGAGAGCGAATCGCCAACCTTGTGCAGTTGGGATGATGCAGACGAAGAATTCAAGTGTAGAATAGGGAGTGAGAAGGACGAATAATTCATCTAGAGAGCAGGCAAGAGTGCATAGACTATGGCATGGTGATGATGAAGACGAAGACTTTACTTACGGTGCGCGTGCGTCGACTCTCCGGCAATTTGGCGGTGACTGCTCGCATGAAGTCTTGCCAGGTCTTGGAGCCGTGGTTGACTACCGACGAGGGCCCTACCAGCTGATCCCAGTCCCGGCCCGCGTACCTGTTCGAGGTTTTGAGCGTGGTAGAGGGAACGAGAGAGAGAGTAGGTACGTGCATGTGGGCATGCGGGTGAACAAACATGAGATGGCATGGCATGGCATAGAAAAGGAGACGGAAGTCTCAGACGAGTGGTTGAGTTGGCATTATCATCATCAGCTTTGCACGAGGACGGCACTTCGTAACGCAACCACATGCATGCGTGCACTCATTTGTCGTGATTACATACACACGTACCCGGCGCGGCCTTTGCCAGCAGTTTTCATCCATTCTTTCTTCATCGGCTCAGGCAGCGCGTCGGTCAGGCCCGTCCGCACGAACTCCAAGCAGCCGTGCAAGGTCACCAGGTCTTGCCGCATCATTTCGTTCGTTTCATACTGCCTCGCGAGGTTCTAACGAGAGAAGGAAGAAGAGAGAAAATTAAAGTAATACGAAGAAGAGGCAAAGCAAATCAAGGACTACAGAATAAGAATGGTTTTAAAAAAATTGCATGAAGTCTTCAAAAGAGAGTGAGCGAATACGATGATAGAGGAACGGCTACAAAAGTAGCAGAAGTGGCGACAAGAGAAGGGAAGAAGTTATGACAAGAAGAGGAGCTTGGTTGCACACGCACCTCAGCCGTGTTAGCAGCCACGGACCCCAAATCTTCGCTTTGGTTGTCATCCTCTTCGGATTGTACCGAAGCAGCCCCACCACCAGGCGCTTTGATCTCTTTGTACAAGTCCTCGCCTCCAAATTCGGTTACCTGTAGACGAGTGTATGTGCCGAGTAAAAGCAGACAGAAAATTAATTGATTGTTGGCGTGCAGCTCTTCAGTATCTGCGCCAAGAACTGAAAGTTATCAACCGAAGTGCGTTGGCGCTTGCGTCAAGCTTATGACTGATAAATTAAGAAGAGTGCCAAGCACGCTGCTACCTCTCTGAAGTTCACGAGGCTGAAGGCAAACTGCAGCCTTTCCAGCGCCGACCGCTCCGCTTCCACCATGGGCGGGGGGGCTTCCTTGTAGACCACTTTCACGCCGCCGCCACCCCCATTGCCATTGCGGCCCCCACGCGAGGTGCGCCTCCGCCCGTTGGCCGTGCGCGCGCTGCTGGTGCTCCGGCTGGTGTCCATCGCGCTGCCTCCCAGGTCGCTGCGCTCCGTCGCCAGGCCCCCGTTGTTGCCGCCTCCCCCGCCGCCTGCGCCCCCACCGTTCATGTTGCTGATGTTGCCTGGAGAAGCCATCGATTGCGACGACGACGCACTTCCGGGCAGCTCCAGGGGCGCCAAATCCGAGGAAGACAACGACTGCAATGGTGACTGTGGCTGCTGCCCAGGAGATAGCTGTTCGGCGCTTGTTGTGGTGGCCATGGAGTCACTTCTGTCCCCTGGAGTTAACCGCAACGGAGAATTGGCCGCGGCACCACCTCCTCCCTCTGAAGTGGCACCATCAGCAGCATTCGCCGCTTCGGTAGCGCTGACGCGCTCTGCCGCCGCCGCCGCAGCATCGGGCAGCCGGTTGTTCGCAGCGGTGATGTTAGCGCTCTGCGCACTGCCTTCGGCGCCCTGCCGTAAGGTGGTCTCGTGGGCGAGGCCCGCGGCCAGAATCGCCTTTTCTCCAACGGACAAATTGCGCTCACCGACCTCCGCGCGGCGTTTTTTGACGTCCTGCAATTGGTCGCCGTGGCTTTCCATCCATTCCTCTGCGTTATCCATGGCGGCGTCCTGCGCCTCCTGGGCGTCGGACTCCCCGCGAAGCATCGCCAAATCGTCCAATTGGCGGTCGGGAAACCCAAAGGAGGGCTGTAAGGCTAACAAGTGGTTCACGACCGTAGGTTGCACCTTTATTTCGGGGGGGGAGTTGATGATGATGGGTGAAGGAGGAGAAAAGAATGTAATAGGATAGAAACGAGGGTGCGAAGGATGTGACAGAACAGCACCGCCAAAAATGACTTTCCCTAATATACAATACCTGCGCAACGCTGTCGACCACCGCTCGCATGCGGACCACGTCCATCTCGCAGTGGTGCAAGGCCATCTGCAAAGCCTGCACTTCGCGCTCGCGGCCTTCCAGCTGGGCCTCCAGGGCCTTCACCTGAGGACGGTGATATGACATATGCAAATACATATATTAGGGCAAGTAGTGTTGAAAAAGGGAAAGCTTGGCATGTCGGCACAAGACGAAGGCAGAGAAACAAAAACAAAGGAACATGAACAAGAGGTTTTAAGCAAACAAGCAAAAGCAGGAGCAAACGCAAAGGCACAAAGAAACGTTCATATCTTCACTCACCGCTTCGTGCTCTTCCGCCACTTGTCTAGACGACTCTTCCATGGCACTGGCGAACTTGGTGCCCTGGTAGGCCAAGGACTTGGCGTGCTGCTTCTGCTCTTCCAGCGACCGCATCAACTCGGTCCGGCTGTACAGACCCTCCACCCGCCCAAACACCGCTTGGTGCCGCCAGGTGCGCAGCACCTTGAAGCACAGGCCCCGGTTCTTGAGGCGGCGGTACTGCGACAGGAGACGCTCGTTGTCCACCTATATAGTACACGAATAAAGTAGGAGCAGAACGAAGGAAAATGTGGTGGAAATCCTGAAATTTCGCACGATTACTTTGAAGCAAAAAATTAGAGGGTATAGAGACCAGAATATCGAAGAAAGCTGACAACGATCCGTGGTGGTGTATTTCACGCAGGCGCACATGTATGTAGAAAAGGAATTCCTCACTCCATCCTCTCTAGTTTCAGTCTGCATTTACCTTAACTTTGTGCCGCTCGTCGACCCACAGGAACCACGCCCGAAACGGCCGCTCAATCAGCCGGCGCCCCACCGCCTTCCAAGTGGTGACGGTTTCGCGCCGCCACTGCCGCTGCTGCACCGCCCGCTCCCGCCACGCCGCCATGTGCGCTGCGCCAAAACGCGTGATTTGCTCGCGCTCCAGCACCCGCGCCGTGGCGTAGCGGTGAGCGGCGATTCGCCACGCGGGCACCACCTTGTAGGCAGTGGAAGTGAGAAGAACAAAAAAGACGCAAAACGGAGGAAACAGAGGGAGGAGAAAGAAACAGAACGAGAAAATGATTTTAAAAGTCAGCTATCAAAGGAACAGGCGCAAATTTAGCCACGGTCCCATTCCAACGCACACCCTCACTTCTCGAGCCACTCCCTCTCTTCTCTCCCTCCCTCTGCGCACTATTCTCTCTCTACCCGCTCTGCCCACTCTCCGCCCATACCTTTCGCAAGATGCGGTGCCGAGCCCAGGTGTCGACCCTCCTCCGGTTGTAAGGCACTTCGTAGCGCCGCGGCCCGCGCCACTGCTTGCGGTCTAAGCCCTTGGCCCGGACATGGGTCCAGTCGCTCCAGGGGTAGAACACCAGGCGCCACAGGGCCAGGGCATGGTGCCGCACTGCCGTGGCTTGACGCTCGCGCGCTTGCAAGACTCCGTCCTTTTGGTAGGGGGGAACACATGGAGGATCGATGGATGAAGCAAATTGAAAAGTGTAAGACAAAGACGGAAAGTAGCTTATGCTAGCTAAAGAGGCAAGGTCCAGTGCAAAGCGCACATAGCCTCACTAATCCTGGATTATTTTTCATCACTTATGTACCAATCGCAACAGAAACAGGAATGCGTGCGTGGCTGCGCCCACCTTCAATCCCGCCAAGTGTTGCACCAAGCAATGAAACCGCTTCCGCTGCACCAAGTCGTTGTACAGCCGTCGGTTCACCTCTTCGGCCACGTCTTGGGCCGAAATCAGGCCCGGTGACGGAGGCTCCCAGCCGGGTGGGAGTTGACCCCCGTGCTTCAAACGGGCCGTAGCCTCTGCCGCCTCCACCACCTAATATGAGACCAAAAAAATAGCAAATAAATAAGAAGTTTAGGCAACCATTGCAACCAAAGCTGTAGCCGCACAAGAGAAATAACAGCTCATGTGGAAGTGCGAAAGGTAGAGAACGCATTTGTCGTACACGCGCATGCTTAAAATCAACACCCTTCTCCTATTCCTTATCATGGACACCCTTATCATTCACAAACTCAACAACATAACCCCTCACCTTCACTTGCAGGGCCGCTCTCGCGGCGTCTCGCCTGGCGTTGTAGCGGTGCAGACACGCTTTCTTGGAGCTGGGCCCATCCACCACGCTACGCCAGCTCCGAACCACTTGCCGCAGCCACCGGTGGTTGATAGCCCCCTCCATCACGTTGACCGCTCCCTTCACATGGCCCCGGAGCGCGGCGCCTTTTCGCATTTCGCCTTCCCACGCTTTCAACACCGCCTGAAATGTGTACGAACAAATGTCAAATTACAAGGAGGAAGAATAAATGCAGATTGCAGGACAAACAAGGAGGAGCCACAAAATTTCACCAGGAATGAACATAAGATGTGTATGCAGGAAAAAATAAAAGTAAAAATTGAAGACAAATCGGCGCTCCGATAAACCCCTCCCCCGTCGATTCATGGTGTACTTCGTGTGTGTCAACCACGGCAATTTTCCATGCTCACCTGGCACAGGCGCATGTTTTGCATGGTGGTGAGCTGTTGCACTTTCAGTTTGATCCGCCGCTGCCGGTCCAGCTCGCGCTGCACGATCAGCACCAGTTCTGCGGCGTGCCGCTTGCGCCAGGCCGCCGTAGCCGCTTGCATGGCGCGGTAGCGCCGCTGCATGAGCCGCCGCCGGTACAGCTGCTGCAAATAGGTGGCGCTCCGCTCGCGCACGTCCTCTGTGTGAATGACACGAACGAAAGGAAAGAATGATCGAACGAACGAGTAAGTGAGACAATGAACATGAGCAACTACAGTAGAGTTCATACGCACTCCTGCTTTTAAAGAGAGAAAACCCCAAATGACAAGAAGTTCAAGGAATCTCGGCGAAAAATACCATATTGTTGGAAAACCCCATCCTTCCTTTTTCTTTCTTTGCAAAATTCTATTCACCTTCATTCACGTCAGCGTGGAACACTTCTCGCAGTTGGCCGAGCTTGTCTCGGACCCCTTCCATTTGCGACTCGAGCCTCGACACGGCGTTGGCTTGCGCTGCAGACCTAGACCCATTGCTTTTACCACTGCTAATCTTCGTGGTGTTGGCCTTGGAATTGCCCCTGGAAACTGCTTGTGATGAATGCCGCCCGCCACCACCACCACCACCACCACCAAACTCGCCTACGTCATCATCGTTGTCAGACAGCAAGCCGCCACCGCCACCGCTGCCACCGCCGCGGCTCGGCCGACCAAACTCTTGATTGACATCGCCTGGCATCTCACCACCCTCACCACCGTCGTCGAAATCGTCGTAGTCGTCGGGGTTCACGGAGCGCAGCCGCTTTCGCTCGGATTCCGCCAGCTGCGCTTCCACCGCCACCAACTTCGAGGCCAGCGCGTCGCACTTCGCGGCCAGCGCCGCAACGGCTTCCTCCGCCAGGGCATTGGCTTTCGCCGTCTCGGCCGCGCGCACCGAGGCCACGGCACTGGCTTTGACCGGGGGGATAGGGGTATACCCCGGGTGGATCGCGCTGCCGGGGGTCCCAAAGCCCCACGCATTTGGCGCGTCAGCAGCGGACGACCAGGACCAGGTCTGCGGAGACGACGACGGCGACGACGCCCCCAAGAACGCACCCGCGCTGCCACTAAGGCCGCCGCCGCTAGTGCCACCGCTAGTGCCACCGCCCGTGCTAAGATTGCCTCTGGAAAGATCCAAGCCGCTTCCACCAAACGCCGCCATGCCAGCCGAGTGCAGGGAAGCCTGGCCGCCGAAACCCGCGCTCTGCGGCGACCCGCCAACGGTGAAACGCACGGCGCCGCTGCCTGGCATGACGTGCCCAAGTAAATGGTCTCCGCTCAGGCTAGGCTGGCTTTGTTGTTGGCTGTGGTGGCCACCGCCGTAGCTAGTAGCGCTGTGCGAGAGGGGCGCCAAAGGGGTGGAAGGAGTGTGCGCACGGGGCTGGGGCAGGAACCCTCCTGAAGGTAGCCGGTGCTGACGCCGCTGCATCTCGACAGCGCTGGCTCGCTGAGTAGCGCGCTTGCTCGTTGCCTAATGCGTTCGAGAGAAGTACGAACAAAGTAAGGTGCTCATGAGTGCGCCTACCCTGCTAGGCATTTGAGAGCTGCGTGCACAACGGTCCTATCAGTGGTCTTGATGGAACAAGGTGTCATAAAGCTAAAAATAAAATGCACGCGAGGCAGAAAAAGACTCAAGTCAGGCTACCTCGCTTGGTAAGCGACTCCTTGCCGAAGGAGCAGAGTGGCTGGGCTCGCCCTGAATTTTGGTAAGCCGGCGCTGTAGCATCACTTCCTCTACGCTTCGTGTCTCCGGCTCAGGCGGCAGCCGCCGTTGTTGTGGCGTGTGCATGGCCAGCTGACGATTCACACACAAGCGGTCCGCCGAAGATGAAGCTGCAAGATGAAGCCCTGTATTGAAGCTCGGTTCAACAAGTTATGACTGGTAAATGTGAGCTCCAGTTCGAAGACGGCTAAGACGGCGCGCTTCTCCCCGTTATATCCACTTTCTACCTGTGACCTGCGACTTGAGCGCTATATATTTATTACTGTAGGGCTATCACGCTATCACGTATTTTTATGAATATATAATATTAGTGTAATATATTTCCACACACATCATCAGTCGTCTTCGTTCTGCTTGTTCGCGGACTTTTCTTCCTCCCGAGAAAATTATTTTGTTCAGCTTCGTGTCATCTGTCACGACGTCACGACCGGCATCACAGAGATGACACGGGACTCGAAACAAGCTCTGACTTTGATTCGACGTTGTCAACTTCCTAAGTTAACAGGTGATAGGACGTGACTCGACTTGAGCACTCGCTGTTTTTTTATGACACCACTTAGTCTTGCAAAATCTTGAAACAAAACTCCCTTGGTGGAAACCCAAAACCATGGCATAAGTGCACCCCCGGCAGCTACAAGAAGCACGCAAAAAATCGAGGAGTGGAATGGAACCACCATTTCACACTGCTGCAGCCATCGGATCGTCCTGCAGAGATATCCCGGCGGCGGCCCTAACACCCTCTCGAACTGCTGCTACTGTTGCGATGCACAAGGGTAGTGTCTCAGGCCTCCCGCAGTCATCACTAGCTCAAAAAGGCCCAGCTCCGCGAACGACGCGGATTCAGGGTGATCAGAGCGATTCAAAAATAGAAGAAAGTTGTGCTGGGAGCAAACATGATGTTGCGGGGGGCAATATGCGCGTGCAACCGCAGCCACGTCCTGTGATTCGCCCCAGCACTCACCGCACCGACCGCGCTGAGAAAGACTCTACTTCCTCAATTCCGCGCCGCCCACCCCGCAGCAGCACTCACAAAAGCATTGAGCGGCGTCCAGCGTCAAAACCCATTGCTATTTCAGCCCGCGTAATGGAGCGCGTGCTCGAGGGTGAACGTGCGGAAGACGAAGTGGCGCAACAATGCAACTCGGCCGACGAGCAAATGTACCTGCGGCTCCAACATGCGCGGCGACCAGTGACGGCACCGGGAGGTGAGCTCGGCGAGCCAAACTGCGCGCCCCCACAGCCTCGCACTGGCGGAATGATGACTCGCAAGCGATCTTCCGCGGAAATGATCTTCATGATGGA
>Ga0307930_1001784_pt1 | contig 16863 bp, 19 predicted proteins | sample OrgLakmetageno46_FD_203161 | JGI IMG/M metagenome (GOLD analysis project Ga0307930, IMG submission 203161) | Saline water microbial communities from Organic Lake, Antarctica - #46 | ecosystem: Environmental > Aquatic > Non-marine Saline and Alkaline > Saline | place: Antarctica: Organic Lake...
GTTGACTACGGTCGCGGAGGTGCTCAGGGGCGGAAAATGCTGCTTCAAGCTGTACGAGAGCGCACTTGGGTGTCCACGAATGAAGGAGGAGGTTTCTTTCCGCTGTTGATGGCAGCGTGGAATGGGCACTTGCCTGTGGTGCGATGGCTATTCGTTCACGGTGCAACTCTGTCTGATGTTTGCTTTCTTGGTCGCACACCTATTTTCTACGCCAGAACGCAAGGCCATTTTGACGTTGTTCGCTGGCTCTTATTGAATGGTGGTGCTAGTAAATGCCTGAGAACTCGTAACGATCGGAGCTCTGATAGCCCATATGTCGACGATGCGCTTGTACGGTCAGGATTCTACGAAGATATCGATTCTGGAGGAGCAGATGACAGTGCTGTGGTAAGTTTTGTCATGTGCATTCAACTATCACAAACCTTGCTTTGTATAGGATACGTCTTTATTTTCTCAGTGATTGAATATCGCTTACGTATAATATGAAAATAACATGCTAATCACTTTCAGGTTGGTCCAGCAGGAGCAATTTGCCGCGGGGAAATTATTAAGTGGGCGCGCAATACAGTTCGAGATTATGTAAACCTTCGGATATTCTTGGTTTCCGTTTGTCATTCTAACATGGAAATTTGCCAGTATGGCTATACGAGCAGTGCTAGCAGCGTTAACAGCACATGGAGTAGCCGCCGCCGTCGTCGAGGTTATTCCTGCTCTTCGTCTCGTCCGAAGACCCCTTGGGTTGGATTGCGGAATTCGCATGCAGCAAAACGACTTATCACGTCATTTCTGTGTGATTTGAGCTATTTTCAAGGCCCGGCTTTACAAATCCTGATGGCGTTCGTTGCCTCGATTGACCGGAAGTTGGCCACCGACGAGCATCACATTACAAAAGCTTCAGATGAAACGAAAGTCCTTATTCCCCTTGAACACTCAAAAGCCAAATCAGCGAAGCGTTCCCTTGAGCAGACTTCAACTTCTGCGGAAGACCCGTATCTGATGGAGATGGCAGCACTTGGAAATTGCAATGTATTTGTTACGGGTTTTGGTCATTGATTCCATTTGCTAATACAGTTCGAAAATACATGTTGAAGTCGTAGATTAGCTTTCTGACTGCTCGCATGAGTTTGCTTTTAACGGAAAAGTCAAGATGTTTCACTTCTTCCTGGCACTTGAATATATGCCCATGGCTTGTCAAAATCTTAAAATTTTAGTGTTGCACGCACGGGCCATGTCTGGCGTGGTGTAAAATTTTGCTTACCAAGTTTTTATTGATCGGCGTTCCTCTATTCATAACTCATAAGGCACCTATCTCTTCTTTGGATTTACGGAAAGCATGGCTTCACTTATTCCAGAGATACACCATACATCTGATATCTAATGATGTCATTGCTTTTACTTACACAAGAGAACATTCCTGAATTAAGCCGGAGGGGGCATCTTTGCGTGTAGCTTTCTATGTATCTCAGGGCGATTATGGCTCGTAAAAGCAGAGGGCGCTGGGCGGGTGTCAAGAAAAACACACATAATGATATTGGCGTTTATTTATCGCATAGCTCTGCGCCATGCAATGCGTTTCTTTGATTTTAAATTCTTAAGTTTTGATTTCTGCTCGCGGCAATGGCCTCTATACCAATCGGGTTGATATGATTCGTTGTTCGGGTTCGAGTTCGATTATCATAAACCTAACGAGGTCTTGAGGACGCAGGGCCGCAGGGCCCTCTTCAGGGGGTAACCTGGGGTTGAGCGCGTGGCGATAAAATTCGTGATCGCAATTGCATTTCGAGTGAATTTGGGTGAATGGCGCACCATGCGCCATTATAGAAGGCGGGATGGAGTTGAATTAGCGGAATTACTCAAAAATTTCGCCCGTTGCTCTTTGTTTGGCTCTTTGGCTCGCCTGAGTCCCTGAGAGACGATTCTCGATGGGCTTCGTGTGAGTTAAAGATTTAGTATGGTTTAATGAAATTATCTCCCTTGTATCGGCCCTTTCCGTCATTGCAAGCTCCTTTGAATTTCAAAAATTTTTAACTTCTTACTCCTCGATCCTCGAAACCTGTGCCAAAGAACCCATTTGTCGTGCACTGTATTTTCAATTATAAGTCCATAATAAAGAGACTGCACAGCAGGAAACCATCCATCAACTTTTGCTGCTCTCATCGTCGCCAAAGACCAGCATGGGGTCTCGCTCGCCGTTGCCGTTGCCTCCGCTCTCCACTTCGTTGAACCCTGCTCCGCCGTGGCTGCTGTGGCCGTGGCTGCTGCTGCTCATGCCCAGGCCGCCCCCACCGCTTTGGCCGCCATTGTCGGCTTTCCGCTCGGCGAGCGTGTGCTGAAGCTGCGTGCAGAGCCACAGCAGCACCACGGCAGACAGCACCAGCTGCACAAGATAACAAGAAGGGAGCAAAGAGAGAAAGAGAGTGATGAATAAAATTGTCGCGGGTTAGGACAAGAAACGTATGGCATGTGGAGAAGAAACTGTGTAATTATCAGGCATTCACAGATCATAAAGGGGGAGGATGATAAGGGGCAACGAGCAGCTTACTGCGTGTATATATCATCGCAGAGTTGTGCCTCAAAATTACAATATTTTGATGAAATGAATTGTCTAAAGAAAAGTCTTATTCTTACCCCATTAAAAGGCGTGAAATTGAAGAAGGCTGCCCCGCCCGATAAAACCGCTGCCATGACAGCATCGTACGCTAACTTTCCCGCACTGCCGTGCCATCGGTGCACCGGCACCTAATTCCAACCATGAGTATGAGGAGAACAGGAGGGAAAAGCACATAGCGCTGCAGATACAACAAGCACGTGCACACGCGCATCCAATTGATTTAATGCCAATAACCGCGAAGTCGTGCACATCCAGCGAGAGTGAATTACCACGTAGGCTTTGCAACTCAATAAAAACTCCCCCCACAAAAAAAGTGAACTTCTTTGTACCGGAGATGCCGCTTTGGCGGGTCCAACGAAGGCTTGGACGGCCACGAATAAGGTAGCAGTGGCGCCCAGCCACGAGTGAACGGAGGCGGGGATCAAGGATTTGTCGATCGCAGTCTTGTGAGCCACAATGAACAATAAGCCACAGCTCAAGAAAAAGGTACCCCCAATCTACGCAGTACATGTAGCAAAAATTAAAAATAAACGGCAAGAGAGGGTCAATAAAAAAAGAAGAGAGAGAAAGCGTGCAATCAGTACTGTAATGAGGTACAGCACGAACTAACTGCACTAATACGAAGAGGCACTATCTAAAATAAACAAAAAACTGAACGTCATTTCTTTTTGAAAAAAATGCCAAAAAAATCGAAAAGAAGAGACAGGAAGTAGATTCACATAACAACATATTCCAGGCAAACGAAGTCCATGCGTTTACGCACACACCTGGAGGGCCATGTGAATGGACTTCGCTTTGGCTTTGAACGAGGAGCCCCCCATGAGAGGAGCAAAGAGGGACACCAAGCCACCGTTTTTGTACACGAGCAACCCTTCGGTCATCAAAAGCACGCAACCTGTAGCACACGCGCCATAGAGGAAACGAAGGACTTTAAAAGCGCGCACAAGTGCGTTCGAAATAGGGCGCCATATTTGTATGCAAACACAATAGAGCAAGAGTACGAATACAAAGTACGTGTATGTAAAAAGTGCTTGCTAACCTAAGAGCACGCCAACTGAAGCAATGTGTGACTAAGTTTAACGCGTTGGAGAAATATTCCATTATAGAAAGAAGAAGCTTAAGGAGGAGTAGAAAACAAGGAAGGGGCGAAAAAGGTCCGTGCACTGGCTGTTTACCGATAGACATGAAGAGCGGATGAAAGACAAACAAATTGAGTCTTCGGACTTGGTTGAACACAGCGGCCATCAAACCAACGGACGCCTGCATACACACACACATACAAACACGCACGTTTCCTGAAATTTGTGCCACATGCACGAAGCCGCATGGTGCACGCGAAGCCAGTTTCAATCCGAAGGTACTACACAGGAGCACGCTAGCTGACCAGCTAGCGCTCTCAAGAAAACAAAGTTGCAGGCACCTACCAGTGCTGCTAGGACGTGCGTTATATGCGGCGATAGGAATAGCCCGTGCACCACAGAAAAAGGAGCTAAACAAGCACAAAACAACGTGCACGCAAAGCAATCAAGCTCACGAACAAACAACCAGTCGATTAGTCCGTGATCATAGTAAACCTGCAATTATCTATTCTCAGTAAGAACGAATGTTTCGAATTCGGAGTAAAAAGCGCACCTTTATCTACGATTACATCAATTACTCGAGACCGTCCTTTAGCAGCAAAGCTAGAAACTGGCGGAACAATCCTGCATCGAAAGGAAGCAGAGAGTGAGTAGTGTAAGACAAGCTGGATAATTCGAAATTAGATTTCGATGTTGTGAGCCTTTAGACGTAAATACCTATCAAGCAAGCTCAAAACGCGCTCAGAGATGGCCAATTTCTCAGCCATCCACTCAAGCTTCTCCATCTTCTTTTTCTCGGGGGCGTTAGTGAACCGAATACTGAATATGGGGCCCTTCTAAAGGGTGTCACGCTATCTATCTGAGTGATGCTTCTATCTACACTGTATTGTACACACTCTCCTACTAGAGCGTTCCCGTCATTGTTCTGTAGCCACACTAACTACAAGATGTCGTGATGTCGTGATGATGTCGTGATTCGCGATTCACTGATTCACCGACGAGATGTGATGCCTCCTGTACAGAGGTGCGAGAGCCACCACCCAGATTAAAAAATGTAACCGTGACTTTGTCTCATCAAGGAATCAAGGCGTACAAGTAGCTAAGGTCAACATACTAATACATCAAGTAATATCAAGCTAAGTTACTTACATACATCCTTTTAATTTTGCTCCTTCCTCCTTCCTCCTTCCTTCCTCCTTGTCGCGGACAAGATGCAAAGATTCTGATTTCAGAGAATCGAGAGCTTTTAAACTGACAGAGGACTCAACCTTAGTTTAAAAGTTAATATCTAATTTATACTGCTCGCACTCGCAGTCCACCAATAACTGCTTTCTAGCTTGGACACGAAATGAAAATTTTAGGTAACTCGAGTACTACCATATCACTCATAAATAAACAGCCTTCGCGACTATTCAGTGCGGCATTCATAGCTGACTTCACGCGCCTTAGTCTCCCAATCGCAGATACCATTGCAAACACTGCGATTGAAGAGGCCACTCGTAGAAATTTCGCACCTGTCACCGTGGTAGTTGTGGATCCAGCTGGTCGAGTGATCGTGCACAAACGAATGGACCACTGTGCGAACGGGCCTGCGGCATTCGCGCAAGCTAAAGTACGCAAAACTATATCCATCCAAAGCATGCTTGAGTCCTCTAGCTTTCTTGCAATTCAGGCACTAGCGTTGTTGTTACTAGTCTGCAGAGGTTATCTGCCAACTCGGAGCTTTGTCTCAAAATTCTCAACGTGGCTGAACCAGTGATGTACCAGTTCAATGTACTTGGAATGACACGGCCACTTATTGCATCCTGCAGGCTTCTACAGCAGTGTCCGTCAATGGCGGCACGCGTGCCCTGGCTCCGCGGTACGCCGAGCGTGGCAATCAAGTGACGGCTATGGTGAATCTGGCTCCTGGTGGGTTTTGGGTCGGAGCAGGTGGTGTGCTCATGATGGCGCCAGCCGAGAGCAGCAGCAAAGACGATGAGAGTGCATCGAAAGGTCCCATGCGCGTGATTGGCGGTGTAGGTGTTTCGGGGGCGTCCGCCGATGAGGACGAGCATTGCGCCATTGTCGGCGCACAGGGTGAGTGGTTGAATGTAAAAATGTGCTGTTGGGAGGGACACCAATCACCAAACATGGGCCATTTTATTGAGTTTTGCTCATGTCTCAAATGCCTTTATCAGAGTTCACGATTAATCTCTTGCTCTCGTTTGAACAGCTGCTGGATTTGCCACTAGCCCACAAAGCAGCGCGCTATAGGCATTTACGTAGGAACAGGCCCATTCCAGCTTACCACCGCCGATTTCTTGCTGTAACTATAAACAAATAATGCGCTGACATAGTTCCCGATATCACAACTCCAGTGAAAGCGAAAGGATTAAAATAAACGGGTGCTCGTGTATGTTATAGCTTATAGCATAAGAATACAACAAAATTTAAAATTCAATATTAAATCTTATTCAATATTCAAAGAACCAAATAACAATAACAATTATCAAACTAGGTTTAGGTAATATACAAAACTTAGACGCCATTTCTGCGACGGGAATTTGGATTTGGCACTGCCTTAATGACTACGGCGCAGAAAATCCGCGGAAATACCGCAGAAATACCACGCGATATGATTTTTTTAGCCGACGCGCGGAATTTCCGCGGAAACGGGAATCGCAACCCTGACTATCAATTGACTCTTAAAGTTTTCACACAAAAAAACAATCACCATCACGAAGCTTTCCCATTTTTCCGCTGTGTGAAGGGCAATTTGGGTACAACTGAATGCTTCCTTAGCGAATCTCCTAATTAAGAATCCATAACCAGATTCCCAGAACAGATTTGCCCAACTGGGAATAGCATCCGATAATAATCGCCAATGGCATTCACTATGAAACCTATGCTGCTGATTTTATTCCCTCAGAGTGTGCTCTTTTGCGGGCTGGTGAGAAATCCAGCAGCTGACAAGAAAAAAAAAAACCAGAGAAAAGTGTAAGCTCAAAAACGCAGCTTTATGCCGCTCGTTGTTGCGGAATAACCCTATCGAGAACTAGAGAGATAACGGGGATTTGTTGGGAATTTGGCTTTCACGTTTTAGGTGAATTTGGGTTATTTCGCAACACAACCTGATGATTAGACGCACAAATGATATCCCTACAACACTGCTTTCTAAGCACTCACCCTGTGCGCCGACAATGGCGCAATGCTCGTCCTCATCGGCGGACGCCCCCGAAACACCTACACCGCCAATCACGCGCATGGGACTTTTCGATGCACTCTCATCGTCTTTGCTGCTGCTCTCGGCTGGCGCCATCATGAGCACACCACCTGCTCCGACCCAAAACCCACCAGGAGCCAGATTCACCATAGCCGTCACTTGATTGCCACGCTCGGCGTACCGCGGAGCCAGGGCACGCGTGCCACCATTGACGGACACTGCTGTAGAAGCCTGCAGGGAGGAGCGAGTTGTTAGGTCAGACTACATGTATCAGGAATACTTACCGGCTCGATAATATGCACAGCCAACACCGCAAATAAAGTCAACAATAGATTAGCAGGTAGTTATGTGAGAGTAGTACTTTTGACAAAGAGTCTTTAACAACCTTGGCTTGCGCGAATGCCGCAGGCCCGTTCGCACAGTGGTCCATTCGTTTGTGCACGATCACTCGACCAGCTGGATCCACGACTACCACAGTGACAGGGGCGAAATTTCTACGTGTGGCCTCTTCAATCGCAGCGTTTGCAACAGCGTCTGCGACTGGGAGACTAAGGCCAGTAAAGTCAGCTGTAAAAGCCACATTAGGTCCCTTTTGAGCTGCCGGAGGGCGTGTCCAGGATGACGAGACCTCAGGTGGCGCAGCTGAGCTTACGCATGCGATCAGTATTGATGCCAACACGAGGGCAAAATGCAACACCATCATGGTCTGAAGAAGCTCAGTAGTTTGGATAAAAAGCACTCGTGCACGCTTCGTTGAAGAGTCGAATCTAGAGGCGCTTATGCCTATGATGGTGCCTTCAATAGATACGCTAGTCTAGCCTAATTTTCAATGCATAAACAGCCTATTGACAATTTAAATGATTGGATGGAGGCTTGAAGGATTTAGTAAGCTTCACGGAGGTAGCAGATATATAACTTCTCCTTCTATTTGCTACGTCTTTCTTTGGCGCTCGAGCACTCATCAAAGGCGGCTACGCTACAAGAAGTAGAAAAGAGGCTTGTCGGTTTTTGGCTATCCCTTGACTTGATTGGCGCACACCAATGAATTTCAAGGATTCGCCGAAATTCTGGAACTCAAATGCCGCGGTTCCAAAACACGCATGCGTTCTATCAACAGCTTTTTCCTTGTTGAATCTTCGCAAATAGTGAAGCGGTAAATCAAGCCAGATGATGAAGAAGTGCTCCGTCGCCACCGCCTTGCTCGCGTGCCTCACGGCGGTCGACGCGTGGCAATCTTTTCATCATGCGGGAATATCAGTGCAGCGTCCGCTCCGCTCGTTCAATACTAGAACTGCCGAGATCGTCGGGTCGAAAGCTGCCGCCTCGCGATCCAGTGTAGTGGTTGCTAGCAGCGCTTTTATCCCGGCGGACTCATGCGATCCCTTCAATCCCGAGTTCTGCGAACCTCTGGAAATCCCCGCCGAGACGCAGCCTAAGTTTGATGCCAAGCGCTTCTTGAAGCTCACCACGCTCTTCGGGGCCTGGTAATGAAGCCCTTCAAAAGTAGAAATGTCAGATTGCGTGATTCGAGTTTTTTCTCTTTTTTCCCCCATTTGAACAACATGATCCTTGCCACAGAGGTTTCCAGAGCAATTATTTGTGATGCGATTAGGATATGCTTCTAGTTACGAAGTATGTAGTGCTTTAGCCTCTTTAGAAGTCACAAGTGTTGCTCATACACTTCGTTGTCATCAAACCCCTACACTGCAAGGTACATTCTCAACATCGCCTACAATATTGGCAACAAGCTAGTGCTGAACGCGTTGCCTATTCCATGGACGGCTGCCACTGTAGAGCTCTTCTTTGGGTTTCCTTTGGTGGCGTTTTTGTGGACCACTGGACTTCGCAAAACCCCAAAGCTTTCGTTCGGCAATATTAAAACGCTCTCTAGCCAGGTAGAATTTTTGCTCAAAAGTCAGGTTCACAGCCTTCATCTACCAAATTCGAAAAATTGCCATTAGCTCAATCATTTTCTTCACTACCTATGCTTCCTGCATCTTTCTTCGCCTTTATTTTACCTCCTCTCTATTTCAACCTAATTTGTGTCAATCTTGTTGAAATTTATCATGTAATTTAGGCGTTTTTCCTCGCTGCGACCCACGTGTGCGGCGTCATTTCTTTCGGCGCCGGCGCCATTTCCTTCACGCACATCCTCAAAGCCACCGAGCCGATTTGGGCCGCGCTAATTGGTGCAGTGTTTTTCCGGGATTTCTTGCCGCTGCCAGTGTATTTGAGCCTGTTGCCCATCATGGGCGGCGTGGGCTTAGCGTCGATGAAAGAGGTGAGATTCGCCACAAGCGCGAAACGAAAAGAAGGAACAATGGAAGGAGGAGGCGAAGGGAAAAGGTGGAAGTTTTAAAAGCCCGTTTCCTCGATGGTTTGACCAACCTGAAATTGTCATTCTTTTACTTTGTTCCTTTTCGTTCCCGAATGCCTCTTTTTATTTCTCTTGCCGCAGCTCTCGTTCACGTGGTTGTCGTTTTACGCGGGCACGCTGAGTGCTGTGACGTCGGCGGCCAAAGCCATTTTGAGCAAGAAAGTGTTGAGTGGCAAACCTCTGGGAGAAAACTTGACGCCATCCAACATGTTTGCGGTGCTAACCATCCTCGGCTTCTTCATGATCTTGCCAGCGTCCCTTGCGATCGAAGGACCAGCAGCTGTGAAGGTGAGCACAAAATGTGTTTCTCATGAGTTTATTTTTGTGCGTGTGTTTTTTGTAAAGCAAACCCTTTCCTATTCGAATTTCTTTTTAGGAAGAGGAAATTGACCAATAATTCATTCAACGTCCTTTCATTTTCTCTCTCTTTCGCTCTTTACCCCTCACGCGACTTTCTCAGACGGCGTGGGCAGCTGCCATTGCCGCAGGGCACACTCCTGCCCACTTGATGACGCTCCTGAGCTGCTCGGGCGCCCTGTACTACATGTACAACGAAGTGGCCTTCTTAGCGCTCTGCGAGGTAAACATCAAATATCGAGAGCCGTTTCTTTTTGCTTTGAGAAACAATAGTGCAAGTCAAACACGAAGAAAAGAGGAGGGAAGTAAAGACACGAACTCATTTCATTTCATTTCTAATCCTTGTTTGTTCGTTTGTTATTTGTTTATCATCACATTATTACATTCTCAGGTTGCGCCTGTGACCCACGCGGTGACTAACACGGTGAAGCGCGTAGTGATAATCTTGGCGTCGATTCTCTTTTTCCACACTCCAGTGAGCGCGCTCGGCATGTTTGGGTCCGCCATTGCCATTCTCGGCGCCACTGGCTACTCGTACGCGAAGGGGAAGTACAAGTAAGCAGTACGCCCAGCCCTCATTTTTCGCTTCGCACTTCGCACTGGAAAGTGATCTCTTCTCTAAAACCAGCTTCTTCCGCCTGAGAACACCTTTTATTTCCAAACTAATTTTTGAATTGACACCTGGTTTGGTTTGGTTTCATAAGAAAGCCAAAGCCCAATAAACGAATCAAAATTATGGCCGTCCGACGTTGCCGTTGCCTTGTCGCCTTGGGGTATTCGTTCTTCATGTCAAAGAACGGAGTCCGGCTTTCGGCTTTGTATTCAGCATTCGCTTTGTTATTATACAACGATTAATAATTAACAAAAACAAAAACATAAGTACCAAGGGTAGTTAATCAATAACTTATTCCGAACTTCTAGAATGGAAATCAGAAAAAGATACTCGGAATTTCTATCTCGGTTGACACCCAGCATTCAGATGAGCTCACTACAATATAATGCCAAATGCCGGGCTACTTAAGGTTTGGATTGTGTTGTACTTCGTGTGTTAACTACCCAAAGTATAAACCAATGGACATCAGAGCACCAGAGAACCAAAAACAATTACCAATTTTTTGCGACTTGCGACGCAATCTTGTTGGCATTCATCTTTCCTTCTTAACGAATCAGTGGTCGTCGACATGGACGACATCTGACATCTGGGTCTTCCCAAGGCGCCTCCAGAATCACCAAAGCTTCCCTCAGATTGCGCAACTCGCGGCCTGTTGGCACGCCTAAAAACTCGGCGATGAGCACTTTCAAATGCTTGCCATGGTTTTTGGTGCTCTTGGGCGGGAGCGCAAAATGATCTGCGTTGAATACCTTGGACAAACCTCCTCCTTTTCCTATGGTTTTGCGAAGGCTTATATCGTTTTCATTGTTGCCGTCCTCATTGTCATCGTCGTCGGCATTGTCGGCATTGTCGGCATTGCCGGCAACTATCACCGCGTTTCCGACGGCTCCTCGGCGCCGCGGTCCCGCTCCGCGCGTTCGGTTCATTGGCCCTGGCCATTTCTTCGGCGGCGGCCCCGCTCGAATGCAGAGGAGGCGCAGCCATTCTGGCGCAGCACTTGCAGCCGCTGGATCGGAAGGAAGAGGAGCACTCACTGGCGCGGACCGAAAACGCCCCGGTAGCCGTTTTTGTTTTCGCTGAGGCAGTGGCGACACCTCTCCACCGTCTCTGCTAGAGCTCCTACTATTAGCTTCAACTGCAACGGATTTGCTCGTAGCGCCACCACGAGCACCTGCTCCACCATTTTTCTTGGCTCTTGTGGTGGTCACTGGCGGCAGTTTCCTCCCCTCAGGCGGACGCATAGCTAAGAGGAGCAAGCCTTGCCAGATGCCCTCGTTCAAGTAGACTTGCTCTTTGCACCATGCTTGTAAAGCGTTTCGCGGCGAGGTATCAGGATGGTGGTGGAGCGACATCTGTCGGGGAAAGAGAGAGAGAGAGAGAAATGGAGAAAGATACAAGGTTAAATAAATGCTTTCACGTACACACACCCCTCACTTACAACCCAAAACAATCACAATGCAGTCAGATTTATCGAATGAACAACAGGAGAAGCGCGGGGAAGGTGAAGGTATATATTACCCGTAGTTTTAAGTGCGGCGGCACGTCCCGGTTCAAGGCCGCTTTGCTAACGTGGCCCGCGGCAGTGCGCTGCCATCCGAGATGCAGGGCTGCTTCTTCCGCTTCGGTCATCAAGCCGCGCTCTTCCGTGTCGAGTTTGTCCGGCCACCACAGAGGCTCGTGGGGATCGAGCACTGCAATCGCAGCAGCAGCGGCAGCGGCTGCACCAGCAGCGGAGGTACCAGCCGAAGGTGTATGAGCAGTGCGTTTTTTGGAAGCTGAAGAAGTTCTCGAAGTTCCGGTTGTGGGGTTGCGGGTGCTTTTGGCGCTGCCATGGCGACTGCCGCCACCTCTAGCACTGCCTCCGTGTTGCGATAGGCCACCAAGAGTTGCTGGCGTTGGCAATTCGTCAAGGTAGTAATTGCAAGCACCGCGGGCCTATAAAAGTGTACGAGAAAATAGTGAGAAAGGGTTGGAATGCAATGAGAAGGATGAAATGAATCGCGCTAATAAGCGAAAAATACGAACAAATACCGTGGTTTCAACTCGATCGTCCATAGAGCGCACTCAACGAGAGAATATTTGGCAACGTGACATGTGCACACGCACATGCAGACTCTCACCAGTAGGAACCGATACACGGGTGCGTGGCCTTGTCGAGCGGCGAGGGCGAGGGGGGACCGTTGGTGGTGGTTGCGTTGGGCTATCTGACATCCGGTTGGGCCTTCTGAGGCATCCCCGTCAACCAACCACTGCACCTGTTCATGGTGTGTGCACGCACAAGGAAGAATAGGAGAAAGAAAACCCAGAAGGCAGAACATGTAAAAAAAAACGACAAAAGCGATTAGCTTTGTGAAGTATCCAAGAAATGAGGAACATTCATTGCGTACAGAAGAAACTCACCACATGCATCCAGCCTCGGTGCGCCGCCAAATGCAGAGGCGTGTCGCCAAGGGCGTTGTCGCTGTTGTTGACCAAAGGGCCACTTTTGAGCAGAGCTGCCGGTGGTGGTGGAGGATTCGGAGGCAGCGCAGGTAAAGCATTGCCATTGTGGTTGCTCTTGTGTTGAATTGGAAGAGCATTGGAATCACTTACTGCGCCAAATCCCTGAGCGGTGGCGTCCTTATACACGCGGGAGGCACGAGGTGAGGCACGAGCACGAATACTCATTCAAAGAAGACTGCAGACGTCAATGAAAAGTGCGCAGGTGTAACCACAACACAACGCATGCCATACGTAGTTTGTTCTCGTCAAACCGCGAGAAATGTTAGACAAGACAACGACGACCACAACAACAACATCAGCAACAAATATTGCGCGTAAAGACAGTGCAAAGCAACCACCTTCAGGAGGTGCTTAGCAATAGCCAGGTCGCCTTCGTAGCAAGCCTCGTGGAAGGCAGTGACCTGTAGAGAGAGAAACAGAACAGGAGGTGGCTTTGATGGAAGGGTGAAGGTAAATGGTGTAAGCTCCTGCAATTTGAATCTCTGTATAAGAAGTAAAGCACGCGCAGTTCTCTCCTCCATTCCTATACGTCTATAACTTGCATCCCACGCCCTATCCTACGCCCCCACACTTCTTTTCCATACGTCCGTGGCGCCGGCATTACCTTCAAGAGCGCGGGCGACCATGAGGCCGGCATCCGGCTCGCAGGGCCCATCTGATGCGGCACCACCCCCTTGCGAATCAGCCAGCGCCGGCACCGCGTCGCCACGTGTTGCGGCGACTCTGGAAGCGGAGGCGGGCCCCCATAAGCTTTGGATGGCGCCGACACGTCCCAGGGACTCCGCGTTGGCGTTCTCTTGGCAGCTGCGTGGGCAAGACCCTTCTTGGCATCGTTTCCAGAAGCGCCAACACGATTCGACAAGTCTAGAGCAAAATCGCCGTCATCTTCGTCGTCATCGTCCATATTGCGCGACGAGCCCCAGTGGTTGGAGGACCACAGCCCGAGCCCAACTTTCCCCGCAGGGAGCTTGTGGTTGGCGGAGCGGCGCAGCTGCCCGGGTTGCGGCGCGGGGCTGATTGGCCGGCCAAGGTCGTCACTATTGGGTAGGTTGTTGCTCACTTGATCAAGAGCTTCCTCAGAGTGTTCAGCCCACCACATATCCTTTTCAATCGGCAGCGCTTCTGTTTTATCCAACAGCTGCGTCGAAGTTGCGGCTTCAACCAAAGAGGAACCAGAGGTTGTCGCGCCGGAGGCATTTGCGAATTTGTGTGCGACTACGACGGCTTTCGCTGCCGCTGCTGCTTTCGTTTTCATTTGGGCCAGCGATGGCAGGGCGCTCTTTGGTCCGCCACCTTCACCGCTGCCGTCCTCATCGCCAGCCGCGGACTTGCTCCGGATGGCCTCTGTCGAAGTTTCGTCCACTAAATCGGCCAGCCGCATGAAGGGTGAGCGAGCTGCCGTGGCTGCCACGAAAGATTGGCGGCGATTTTTCAACGCTTTCGCGCTCACTGGCGTCCTCGGGCGGCCGTTGTCATAGGTAACTAGCGCCGGAAGCGCCTCGCCGTATTCCCGGTCTTTGATCGGCACAGCGGAGCCCGCTAGCAAGTGACGAAACATACTGTCAAATCGCTATGGGAAAAGCCTAGCTAGAGGGCTAAGTCACGCTGATAGTGTTATTTGTTATTTGAGTCGTCTACCACTGAAAGAGAATTTCTCGGCACGTGTAGGGTTCTAGAGGCTATCACATTGTCATAGCAAAAACGGGACGGAAAGTTTTATGACATTTTTGTGCGTTTGTACCAATCAACGAACTGGGAAACTGCGCTGCGTTGTTGGTGCAGAGTTGGTGACTTTTCAACGCATGATGGATGACAAAGTGACAACACTGTAACGCTTGCTCGGCTCACTAGCTAGTGCTGCTACCAGTTGCCAAAAGGCTCTTGGTATAGCGACGCTTCATATATTCATCCGTTGTTCTCAGTTAAATTGATGCTAAGTGCCTCGAATTTGTAGAGAATCAATCCTTTCTAGCTAGAGACAATGAGTGACATCCTCAGCTTCACGTCTGTGTTCATCGGCGGCGGGTCTGAGGCTGGAGCGTGGGCGGCTGAATTAGTCGTACGAGGCGCAGCTGCTGGAGCTGCTATCGTGTCAGATCAACCACCTGATGCGCCTCCCTACGACCGTAGCCGCGGCTTCACGCGCGCCCTTCTTGAGCCCCAGAACAGCAAATGCCGCCGCTTTGATGGTCTGCCCTTCTGCTCGTATACGGTTAGTTATCTGTTATTGAATTATAAGGTTCAATTTGCAGTGCTCACTGGCATAGACCTCGCCAGTAGTTTTCTTGGAAACATGGATTGATGATAGATGGAGTACTTTATTCTCAGAGTTTCACGTAGACTACTTTTTTTATCGTGTAAATCTCACTGACCGTGGGCTTGGTTTCGGTGGATGTTCATATGCGTGTGCGGGAAAAGCTGCCACCATCGGAAAACGAGGACGACGAAGAAGAGGAAGACGAAGACTCTGACGCAGAGCCAGTGGAGGTGCCGTTGCCCAAAGGTCTATCGCCTGGTGAGCCCTCGGTGGTGCAGGATCGAGCGTGGTATGCCGCAAACGGCATTACCTTGCTCACTGGCCTCGCGCTAGTAGATGCCCAACTCGACAATCAAACGCTTTTCTTTGCTCCGGTGTCTCTTTCATCAAGCGACAAGACTACAACTCCTGCACTGGAGGAAGTTGGGTCTGAAGCAACGGACAAATTGGCTGTCGCTGAAGACAACAACGCCGCTGCAGGGGAAGCATTCGCAAACAGCCCAGAGGTTGTGCCAGAGGATGATGCAGATGCCATCGTTGAAGCCGGTGCACGTAAAGATGTTAATACTTCTCCTGCCCAACCGGGCCGCGTAGCTTTACGGTACAATCAAGTGTGCGTTGGCACGGGACTGCAGCCGCAAGCAGTACCGGGCCCTGGCCCTCAGCCCGGTTGGGCCGTGGACTGCGCTATCATCTCTGAAGCCAATGACAACGACGACAAAAACAATGGCGGCGATGAAGCCATCAAAGATGACGCCATTGTGAATTCCACGCCTGCCAACATCGCCGGAGCCGGCAATAGCTTTGATGATCGGAGCAATAGCTCCGCAGCTGCTGCGGCGGTGGCGCCTGCAGGCGGTGGTGCTGCGGCTGCGGCCGCACTGCGGTCGAGCAAAGTGGATGGAAGCGCTGTTGCAGCATCTTCTGAGGGAAGTTTGGCGGTGGAAGCCACTCCTGAGACGCCCAAAAACAATGGCGAGGGTCAAGAAGGGGTTGTGGCAGCAACAGCAGCAGGCACAGCAACTACAGGAGCTACTGCTCTTGTTGGAGCCACCGGCAACGGCAACAAATGGCTCGCGCTGGCAAAAGACGACCCTCGTTACGGGTTCGGCTCAGCCCATTACTGCGGCGACGTCGGCGACGCCACCAAGCTCGTGCACGCACTGAGCCGGCCCGAAGACGACGGCCAGGACATTTGCTTCGACCCAGTCCTTGTGGTAGGCGGTGGGCCCCTCGCGCTCGAAGTGATCTCCACTCTCCTTGACCGTTTTCCCGATTTGCCACTAGTACTGGTGCTGCCGCACCAACACATTTTGCCGGAATTGTTCGGTGGGTTTGTAAAGCGGGCGAGCAGTTCCGCTGGCAGCATGACTGGTGGTGGTGGTGGTGGAGGAGAAGAGCAACGCCGCGAGTCCCTCGAGTCACAGGAGTCAGATGCCAAGGGCACGGATGCTGGCGGTGGTGGCGGCGGCGGTTTGGGTGGAGGAGGCGGCGGCGGCGGTGCCTGCGAAGAAGTGGCCAGTTTCTACGAGCAGCAACTGGTGAAACGGGGCGTGAAGTTGGCGAAAGGCTTCACCGTCAGCCGCTTGTGGCCGACGCAACAGGCAGGGAACCTGGCAACCCTCGACGGGCCACCTACCGGCCTGAAAGCTACAAGGCCTCGCCTGTTTGGCCCAGCCCCGACTCAGTTCGTGCAGAGCCGGGGCCTGGTGTTTGTACCTACCGCAGGCGCACCCGCTGCTGCTGCTGCCGTTGCCGGCTCCGCTGTTCCCGCCCCGAATGAGATATTCTTGCCGGCCAGGCTGTCGATCATCTGCACCGAGCCCGTGCCTTCCGTGCCTCCTTGCCTGGTCAACCTCTTG
>Ga0307930_1001791_pt1 | contig 16822 bp, 10 predicted proteins | sample OrgLakmetageno46_FD_203161 | JGI IMG/M metagenome (GOLD analysis project Ga0307930, IMG submission 203161) | Saline water microbial communities from Organic Lake, Antarctica - #46 | ecosystem: Environmental > Aquatic > Non-marine Saline and Alkaline > Saline | place: Antarctica: Organic Lake...
CTCCAAACTTCCTCGCCTCTACACACTTCCTATTTACGATTTTGACTTGCGCGCAACGCACGCGCGTGCACCTCTGCCCGCAGCATTGGCTCCTGTGTCATTTGGGTTTGTATTAGTTCGAGTTCGAGTTCCCTCGAGAAACCTGAGGCGGATATACGGCCCTCCAGCCTCTAGCCTACTACGACAGATCCATGGCCCACCCACTGGCAGAACGGCAGAACGAAGGGACTCGGGATTGGGATTAGGGATCCGGGATTCGTCGGAACAAGCACATACATGTACTTGAACGTGAGACTTTTCGGAAATTTTTTTTTTTTTTTCCGACTTATTATCTAGTTTTCAGCGAATCACAATGCTATAGCTCTGTACTTACCGCCTGTGCCGCTGTTTACAAATCACTGTCACCCTTTACGTACCTGAGAAGGCAACAGTAGTAGAGACCACACAGGATATAAGTCTTGTCGCTCGCCAAAGTGACAGCAACATAGCAGCAGCGCTCGTCAGAGCAATAGACACGAAGATCAAGAATAGTAGACTCTCTTGGAAGCTATAGCCACTCACGTAGCTACTTGATTACCTTTCTCCATTTGCACTTCGTTACTTTCTCCGACCTCGTCATGGGAGTCACACTCAAATCTCACGCTTTACCGGTAGCATGCACGATACTCTGGTACGCTTCATCCTCTATCGCCCAAATATCAAACAAGCGTGCTCTTGAACGAGGAGTCCCGGTAATTTCCTTAGTGTTTTGCCAACTACTATTTGGGTCGGCATACGGGTTGACACATCTACTTGCGGGAGAACTCCGCATTTCCTTCTCACGAATTATTACATCTAGCAGGAGCCTGGAATGCAGTAGGCCATTGTACGACGATGTTTGCTACCGGGTTAATCCCGACGACATTGGCGCACATGCTGCGAAGCACCGAATCACTATTCATCGCGGCTATTTTAGTGAGCTCGGGCCATCAAAAGCTGTCACTCTGGAGCACAGCATCGATAGTAGTAGTCTTCATAGGGGTTTATCTTGAATCCGTGGAGGAAATGAATCGAAATTTAATGTCAAGCGAAAAATTCACTTCCCTCCTCGGCATCTCACTTGCTTTAATGAGCAACGTCAATCTCGGAATGAGGGCTCTCGCTGTGAAGTCCTACAACAGTACATCGGATGTTAAAGCCTCTTATTATACCGTTTGTTCTTATGGTGCGATTTGTCTTCTGCCTGCGTTCTGTTGGGTGAACAAGTCTATGCTGATCCTCACGTGCCCAGAAAACATCGTCGCGTGCATCTTTCACTTGATTTACTCTGAGGCTTCGTTCTATGTTTTATCGAAAGTTGATGCAGCATCACATGGCTTCATTAAAATGGGTTCTCGCGTTGCTATTGTGCTATCAACGGCTGTTGCCTTCAAATTTGAAATAACGCCACTTCGGTCAATTGGATTGCTCTTGATTGCATCTGGAATTATCTCGTATGTGTTTGGTAAACCTAAGAGTAGCTCGGAATTTGAGTTGCCCCAATTTCTTCTGAAAAGAACGAAAATTGCGGTGATGACAACAAGCATTATGCTAATAATTTCTACCTCGTATTTATCCCCTCCTGCTGGCTCAGAAGACCAATATTTGCACCTTCAGCATGTACCCACCTTTACTTTGAATGATCGCTCAAACACTTGTCAAACAAAACGAGCAGGCGGCAATAGGCAGCTTAACCGCTCACTCGAAGTTGGTGCAGTCAGTCCATGCAGCAGGTTCTTCTCTATTCATCGCATCGATCGAGAGAATGTTGGTGATCTCCTATCAGCTCCCTACCAATACTTCCCAGAACTCTCGACTGCCACTGAAGGGCGAATTTATGACATTGAGTCTCTCAAGTTCGATAATCATCATTCAAATGAAGAGGATATTGTGATCATTGGTGGAGGCGGGCTACTTCGAGACCCGGTGCATCCGTGGTCGAAGACTATCGTTAGAATTTGCGAGAAATCGAGGTGCATTGGATGGGGACTTGGGTTGAACGTTTACAGGAATATGAAATACGCTTATCCAGACTACGCTAAAACGAAAAGCCACGGTGGCATCTTCAACACAATAGGTATCAGAGATAAATTCCACCCGAACAATCCTCTACTGAAGTCTAACGGTGTCCCTAAAACTAGCCCTGACGCAACATGCCTGCATCCTGAGATTTTAAAACTTGAAGGAAAGTGCACCAAAGGTCATAAGCGAAAGATAGGTTATTACCTTCATGACCGCTGTGGTTGGAATGCCACTGAAGCTCGCTATAGTATTTGTACAGACCATCCGGCAACGCGAGAATCAGAAAACTTTGACGTTCTTCTAGGAGGTGACGATCCTTCATCTGACATCCTACTTCAAGTCAAGTCCAAAGACGTACTCTTCAACGGAGAAAATCGTTTATCCAGAATTTTGAAGTTCATCTGCTCATCGGAAGTTATACTGACATCCTCCTATCATGGTGCCCTTTGGGCATCGTATCTAGATAAAAAAGTGATCGTTGCAAATCCATTTTCGTCAAAATTTGATACCCTCGATGTTCCGGTGCGCAAAATGGTTCCGGGAAAATCTCTTGAAAGGCAATTTCAAGAAATGCCAACGCCCAAAGGTGAACGACAGGTGTGCGCGAAAAAAAATGAGGCGTTCTATGAAAAGCACGTACGCCCCTTGATCATGCCACTAGGAGCTTATAAGTGAACTATGATGGTTTAATTGCCTCTCAAGAATACCCTCTCCCCTACCTGGTGCAAGAAACGGAGTGCTCAGCCAAACTACAGCACCAATCTGGATCATCAACTACGAGTAGGTGACAAGACAAGGCTCCAATGATCGTAGTTAGGGATGACCAGAGTGCACGTTTTCTTTGCTGAAAAGAGATAAGGGTGCCTGTAGGCTAGTTGCTAGTTGATATCCATTTCAATGTCAAAGCTATAAACTTCTGTAAGACCATTTCTCACTTCAACCCCCCCCCGCTCTCTTTACTAAGGGATATACAAAGGGCGAGCCGATTTGTCAGCCACGTCTATTCAGGCCTACTCTCTTCGTGTATGCGACTATACAAGCATAATCGCCAACTGAAAACTACTGGCATCTAGCACACCTCTCTTTTTCTTTGAATTTTAATAAAAACTCCCACGTGCAAAGCGCCGAAGGCGATGGAAAGCGCCTTAATCCTGACGTTTAACGCACTTAGATTGAGGCATAATCATAACCCAGATGACACATAACCTATATATCATCCTGAAACGTCCGGATATTTGGAATATAAGTATACTAATTTAATAATGGTGCTTATCAAACTTTTTGAGCCGACTAAAATCAGAATTCGGAGAGGTTGTGTGATTCATTGCGCAATCATCGGCACCAGCTTACTTCCATTGCAACTGCAGCTCCAAGCGGCAATTGTATTTCTTACAAGTAGCGTACAATGATTTGCTTCTCTCGTTTCTCTCTTTAACGTTGGTTCCTTGCTTCATAATTTCGTCGCGTAATCCTTACTCTCAATTCGATCTCGTTTCTTCTTTTCGCCTGACCTGAACCAGGAGTTTTTCTTTTCTCTCACTGCTGTCTCGTATAAAAGAGCTACTTTCGCTACTTCTCGATTCATTGCTCGCCTTTGCGTTTGGAGCATAGTTTGTCGCCACAGCTGGTGCACCGCTCGTTGCCCTTGGCTGTCACCTGGCTGACGGTTTGGGCAAATCGGAGGCTGCCCACGGACTCTTGCACGCTGTCGGTTTCGGGCGAGAGGGCGCAGAGCAGGAGGCTCTTGCCGTCGCCAGTGAAGCAGTCTTGCAGCAAGAACGTGAGCTTCGAGTCGCGGAAAGGCACGTGCCTGCCGCCCGACACCAGAGCCGACATGGTGTTGCCCAGCGCGCTCAAGCTCTTGTTGATGGCCTGCGCTTCGCGGAGCAAGGCGGGGTCGTCGCTGCTGCCGGATTTGGCCAAACGCTCCGAGCCGGCCAGGTCGCAAAAGTGCAACGCCCCGCTCTTGGTCACGCCGGTCTCCACGTTGGTCTTGGCGAAGCGCACGATGAGCACGCAGTGGCTGCGGCTCGACTGGTCGTTGCACTTGGTGGCCTTGGTCGCGCGCTGTCGCAGGGCTTGGTTCAAGTAACCCACAGCATCATTCACCTGGGTCACCGCATGTGCTTCAATGCCCTCGATGTACACGGCGCCGCCACTCTTGGGGTCCTTGCGAATCTCCAGGTTGGTCGGTGGGGCACCCTTCTTCGGCTGCACCGTCGGGAGCAAGTCGCGGAGCTTTTCGTTGTAGATTTCCACCGCCTCGATGGTCACCGTCGACTCGTACACGGCAGAGCCTGCCGCGCACTTGTTGTTGAGCTCCGCGAAGATTTGCTCGCACGCGCGGTACACAATCCCGCGGTCCAAGCCCGAGGTGGGGGCGGCGGCCAAAGCATCGCCAGGCGCAACGACTTCGGTGTCCCCGATCATCGAGTGGGTCTTGCCGCTGCCGGTTTGGCCGTAGGCAAAGATGCACAGCGAGTAGCCGTCGAGTGCCGACTGCACCAGAGGCGCCACCTCGCTGTAGACTTGATCTTGCGTGGACGAGCCATCGAAAACCTTGTCGAACCCAAACTGGTGGCGCTTCCCGCCGCCGTAGCGCTTCAGGCCCGAGTCTGTACCCACGGGCGCGCCGTCGAACACGTCGATCACTTCCGCAGACGAGTTGGTAGGGTGCGCGTTCACCTCGAGGGCGCCGCCGTCGGTGGGGGTGGGGGCCAAACCCTGCAGCTGCCGCTTCGAGGGGCGAATGCGGCAAAACACGCGAATGTTGCCCTTGAGGTCGATGATTTCGTTGTGCATTTTCTTGCGGAGCGCTTGCAATGCGTCCACTTCCTCCTTCCACTTTTCGCTGTTCCGCAGAGCTACTTGTTCGTTGGCCACCGCAGCCGCGTGGGCACTGGTGAGGCGCTCAATGGTGGAGGCCGCATTAAACAGTTCTTGCTCCGCGGCGCCCTTGGCTTGGTCGATGGCCTTCACTTCAGCCGCTGCATTGGTGACCGCAGCCTCGGCTTCACTGGCCCGCGACTCGGCAGACGCCACGCGCGCCAACGCTTCGTCCCGGCTCGTGCATACCTCCGCCAGCTCGCTGCGAACCGCCGCCAAGTGTTGGTCGCGTTCGGCGATTTCCCGGGCCGCTTCCGCGCCCGCGCTGGCCATGCCCGCGTGCAAGCCCTCGATGGTGCGCTCGAAGTCCTGGGCGCGGTCTTCGCCGGCTGACGTCAGCTGAGCCACTTGCTCCGCGTAAGCCGCCAGACTCGTGGCCCGCTCGCTGCTTTGCTCTTCCAGCGTCTCAATGGTGGCTTTCAGCGACGCAGCGTCCGTCTCCAGGGCCACGATCTTGTCTTCAGCAGTCGTTGCGTGTGACACCGCAACTGCCAGGGTGGCCTCGGTCTCCGCTGCCTGTGCGGCGAGCTGCTGCTGGAAGCTTTCTGCTTGAGTGGCATGTTCTTCTTCCGCCGCGGTGGCGCGCATCTCCGCGGATTGCGCGGCCTCTTGAGCTGCCTGCAGTTGAGCAAAGAGGGCCTCCACTTCAGTTGCACTCGCGGCCAGAGCTGACTCAGTGCCCGCCGAGACTTCATCAAGCTGCTGTTGCAGAGTAGCAATCTGCTCCGCGGCCGCTGCTGCTGCCTCCTTGGCGCCCTCTTGGATTGAAGCCAAGTCTGCTCGAAGGGCCTCCAATTCCATAGCAGCCTTGGCCGCAGCCTCTTCAGCTCCCACCTCGGCATTCGCCACTTCAGACTGCAAGGTCTCAATTTCAGTCGCCGCTGTAGCCGCTGCCTCAGCGGCAGCAGACTTCGTTTGTTCGAGCTCGTTTTGGAGTTCCCCGTTTTCGGTCATCAGTTTCGATGCGGATTCTTCAGCCCCAACCTCCGCGTTGGCCAACTTGGATTGGAGTTCCTCAATCTCAGCCGCCGCTGTAGCCGCTGCTTCTGCCGCAGCCGTTTGCATTTCTTGAAGTTCGTTTTGGAGGGCTTCCAATTCCATAGCAGCCTTGGCCGCAGCCTCTTCAGCGGTCACCTCTGCGTTCGCTACTTCAGACTGCAAGGTCTCAATCTCAGTAGCTGCCGTAGCCGCTGCGTCAGCGGCAGCAGACTTCGTTTGTTCGAGCTCGTTTTGGAGTTCCTCGTTCTCTGTCATCAGTTTCGATGCGGATTCTTCAGCTCCCACTTCTGCATTCGCCAACTTGGATTGCAGTGCCTCAATCTCAGCCGCTGCCGTGGCCGCTGCATCTGCCGCAGCCGTCTTCACTTCTTGAAGTTCGTTTTGGAGGGCTTCCAAATCCATAGCAGCCTTGGCCGCAGCCTCTTCAGCGGTCACCTCTGCGTTCGCCACTTCCGTTTGCAGCACTTCAATCTCAGCCGCCGCAGCAACTTCGGCCTCATTCGCCGAAGCACGAGCATCGCTCAGCTCCTTCTGAAGGGCTTCGAAACGAGCGCTGGCAGCAGCGTTGGCTTCCACGGATTGCGCCGAGATCTCATCCAGCTCGGCTCGCAAAGTGTCGTTGGCTGCGAGCGCGTCGGCATGTTTGGCGTTCTGTTCAGTGGCGGCCTCTTCGGCGCGGGCAGCTTCCTCGATCGCTGATTGGCTGGCTTCCTCGGCCTTGAGCTCGGCGGTGGCCAGCTCCTCGGTCAACGCATCGATCTCGGCCTGAGCTTTTTCGAGTTCGGTGTTCAGAGCCGCGTCCGAGGCTTCTCCCTTGTGTTGCGCCTCGGTGAGTGTCGCCTGCAGCTGCACGACTTCTTGCTTTGCTTCCTCGTTGGTTTGCGCGCTTTGCCGCTGCATGGTCGCCAATTCGCCCTCCAGCTTTTCCACGTTCTCTTGCGCGGCAGCTTCCTGAGCAGCGCGAGCATCCAGCGCTTCCGTTAGCTTCACTTCCAGCGCCTTCTTCTCCTCGGCTTCTGTGTTGGCGGCCGTGCAGATCTCCTCAGCTTGCTTGGTCACGAAGTCCAGGTCCACCTTGAGCGACGCCACTTCCTCGAGGGCGGCTTCCAGCTTCTGGGTCGCCACGTCACGGGCGACGCCGTTTTCTTGGGCTTGTTTGGCCTCCGCTTCCGACTCTGACGTGGCCGCCTCCATCTTGAGCATCACCGCAGCGAGCTCTGCGCGAAGCGTCTCCACTTCTTCCATCTTCTCCGCCTCCATTGAAGCCGCTTGGGCCTTGCAGGTAACAAGTTCGTAACGCAACGCCTCGAGGTCAGCCGTGGTTGCTTGTGTGGCCGCTTCCTGTGCCTTGGCCTCGGCATTCGCCAGCTCTGCGCGAAGCTCGTTCAACTCAATGGCTGCTTCTTCTGCGTTGGCATCGGCCGTGGCCAATTCGGTCGTCATCGCTTCCTCGTTCGCTTCCGCCTTGGCCTCAATCTCAGCGCGCTCCACAGTCAGGGCTTCCAACTTCGCGTTTGCTTCAGTCACGCGTGACTCAGCCTCCTGCACGGTTGCTTCAAGCTTGGCGGTTTGCTCCGACTTGGCCATGATCTCAGCGTGAGCCTCCTCGTTGGCTTTGATCAGCTGTTGGTTCAGTTCTCCCAGCTCCTTTTGGAGGACCTCGTTCTCCGCGGCACTTGCGGCCAGGGCATCGGAGTTGTCAGCCGCTGCCTTAGCAGCACTTAGTTCAGCCTGTAGAGCGGCCATTTCGCTAGCATGTTGCTCCATGCACATCGCGAGCGCCTCTTGGGCCTTGACCGCATCCACCTCCGCCTGGAGCTTCAGTTGCTCCAGCTCGCGCGCGGCCTCTTGGTCCCGGTGGCCTTCCCATTGGGCTTCGTGCAAGTCTTGGAGTTCCTTTCGGAGCAAGTTGGCCGATCGCTCCTGGTCGCTGATCTCTTGCCGTGCTGCCACGAGCTCACGGTTGGTGGCTTCGCAGAGCGCCGACAGAGACGTGTTGCCATCTTCCAGAATCACCAGCCCCTCGTTGGCTTCAGTGGCCGCCTTCTGATAGTGCGCGCACTCTTCGTTCTTGGCCTCGAACGCTTCCTTGAAAGCGAGCACAGAAGCTTGCGACTCCGCCAGCTCGTCAGACAGCGCGCTCCGCGCCTCTTCGTGTTCGATCAGCTTCTCGAGGTGCAGCGCGATGTACCGCTTGAGCTTGGACGGGGTGCAGTGGTGCTCCAGCTCTTCGATCGGCGTGTCCACCATGGCTCGGGGGCTCAGCAAGTCCGATTGCGAGTCACCAGTGGCAGCTGCAGCAGCAGCGGAGGTGTTCTCCTCGTCGTCGTCGTCGCAGAGCGAGAGGGACTTCTCAGCGTCCTCCGCAGCACCGGCCGCAGACCACATGTTCATCGCGTTGAGCCACACTGTGTGCACCGCTGGCGACTTCGGAGACACGGCTGTGCGGCGGCCGCTCGATGGCGTGGCCGAGTTGGGCGTGCCGCTGGTGCTCTCAGGCTTCTTGGGGGCCGGAGAGGCCGCGGTTACGTCTTCAGTGGCCCAAGGCGCCTCACCCGCGAGCGCCTTCTTGGCAGTAGACGACTGTTTGGCTGCCGAGTCCGTTCCGTTGCCTTTGGATGGCGTGGCCGCCAACAGGGGAGCCATACCAGAAGATAGAACTGGCGGTGCCTTTGTTTTCTTGTTGCCTAGGAGGAGAAATCAATGATTTGATCAGTGAGGAGTGACAATGATTGGCGGAATTAGCTTGGTAGCAAAGGTCTTGAAGAGACGTTTTATAATATCAGACATACCAGGAGAATACTCGAGGACAACGCCGCTTCGCGGGCGAGGCTTTTCAGGCACTGGATCTGCAAGCTTTACTGGCCCTGATAATTGCATTGACATATTCAATCGAGGAGTATAAGTAAGTTTAGGCATCAGTGAAGAATCGTTGTACTCGGCCCCTCAGAGACGTGTGCTTTCATTGAGACATGTAGGTGCGCATTGTTTCGTACCAGGCGAGAAAACAAGCATGGCTCCCTTCGTATTTGACTTGAACTCAGTCGGCTGCACGGTGCTCTCCGGCTCATTCTTTGAGAGGTTTGGCTGCTTCCAAGGCTTGGCCGCGTCGGTGTTCTCCTTGTCGTGCACAATATCAGAAGTGGAGTCCATGACAGCTTTTTTCTTTAGACCAGCTCCGAATGGTTGGCTGTCGGGCGAGCGGGATAGAGGCTGCGAGAAAAGGACAGGGTATGTGATTAGTGGCTACGCTGAGGTAGGCGCGTGCAGTTCAGTGCTGGGTGCACGCATACCATTTTTGCAGATGCCAAAACGCTAAAACAAACGACTACTAAAAGTGATACGTATCCGTTGGGACTGATGTACTGATGTACAGGGGCGTGCACACCCAGGTAGACACCCTCCCCGTAATCGCGAAATTTCTCGGAGATCGCTGAAAATCTAAGAAGAACGCAGTGGTACAAATAGAGTAGTCAAAGCAAGCTAAGGAGGTACTCTGAAGTTTTATAAACCATCATAGCGTGATGGGTGGAGATCGCAATGGAAAAGGCAAAGGGAAAGGGAAGGGAAAAGGGAAAGGCGGTAAAAGCGGCAAAGGTAAGACCTTGAAATAGCCTAGATACACTAACAAGCAATACGTAGTTACTTGATAGTAGGTGAGGTCGAGGAATCGTTGCAAAGTTTCTAGGCTAAATCTACTGGCGGCGTGTTAGATAACTTATTTTTTTCAACGCTTAAGACTGCAGTTAATTGTATTCAAGAAATGTCGAAAATTTGAATGCTTTGACCCTGGTTGATTCCTTCATTCCTGCAGGGCATGGTGGTGGCGGCGACAACACTTGCTTTGCATTCCAACGTGGAAAATGCGATAATGGAGATGCATGCCGATTCGAGCACTCGAAGTATGGTCCTGGCAAAGGAAAAGGAAAAGGTAAGGGCGGTGACAGTGGCGGGAGTATTTGCTTTGCTTACCAGCGCGGCGCGTGCGAGAATGGCGACGCTTGCCGGTTTGAGCACGAGATTCAAAATCGCCGTGGGAAGGGCAAAGGCAAAGGGGGCGACGGCGGAAAAGGTTTCGGGTTCAGGCCAGGGCCTCAGTACGATGCTTACGTCACCTCTCTTCGAGACTTGCCGCCTCCACCCGAGGGATTGACGGAGGCTGAAGTGGGCATCAGCGGTTACGTGCACGCTGCGCCTGGGTTTTCGGGCTTGTTTCGGGAGCGATACAGCGATTTCATGGTGCATGAGGTAGCGCTGGATGGGCAAGTCGCTAAAGTTGCCACCTTGGAGGTAGATCCGCTGCTAGGTTTCAGCGCCAGTGCAGTTGCAGGTGTCAAGCGCGCTCGAGTTGATGAGGCCGGGGAAGCCAGCGTGTTAGGTGCACAGTCAACTGAAAGGAATGACATTGGAGGCAAAAGTGGCGCGGTTTCCGAAGGGACAGCTGGGGAAGGAGCAGCAGAAGAAGGCACGGCGACGAAGAAAGCACGCGCAGAGGATGGCAGTGAGCCCATTGCTGATGAAGAAGCAGCGGACGCTTCAACCATGGAGACTACCAATGGAGACGGTCAAGCAGCTACACCTGACGCTGCTACTGCGGCTGCTGCGTCAGTAGACTCAGCAGCTGCAGCAGAAGCAGCTCGCATGAAGGCAATTGTGGCGCAGGCGTGGGAGAGCGCGGCTGCCGCACTCGAGGAAGCGTATGCCGCCATTGGCCAGGGCAGCGCTGCCCGTGTGGCCATTGAATCCCTGCGCGATGCGGAGGACACCCGGCTAAGGGTTTTGCTCCCACCTACGCTCGACAAAGCTGTTCGAAAGGCCGCCCACGATGCTCTCCACACTCATCTCCCCGATGCCGTAGACGCAGACACGATCGATGAACCGGAGGCTGCCGCTGTGCGCGCTCAAGAAGTCGCCGCAGAGAAGGAAAAACTGGAGGCGGAGGCTGCGGCTGCGAATGAGAAAGACACCAAGGACGCAGCACTGGCACCGTCAGCACCACCAGCAGCTGCTGTGAGCATCATGAACCCCATGGATCGGTTCAAGCGTGACACCTACGGGATCAAACCGCCGCCGCCGAAGTCTGCGAGCACAGGGAGTGCTGCTGCTGCTGGTACTGGTGCTGCTGAGGCTCCGAGTTTAGGCGCCATCGCTGCCAAGTTCCCCAAGCTGCCCATGTGCCTGCGCATCTGGCGCCGCCCCCCGCGGGGTCAAAAGCGCGGGAAACTGGTGGGGACCTCGGAAGGTGAGGTGGGGCGAGACAGCCGGTCGAATGAGTGGCAGCGGCGCGCTCGCACGGCGTGGCCCAGCGATAGGCCGGAGTACTTGAGGTTTGCGCTCTACAAGGAGAACGTCGACACCATGCAGGCCATGGACCGTGTGGCAACCGCCCTCAGGGTAAGTGGTTTGAAAAGCTTCCAGATAAATAATCCATCTCTGTATTAGTTTTGATGTTGCCTTTTTACTTGAATTGAAGTCCTGACTGAGTGTTCTCCCTCTTACTTCTTTTGCGCTTTCTCTAGATCAACAGCGGCGAGTTAGGCTACGGCGGCACCAAGGACAAGCGAGCATGCACCACTCAATGGGTGACCATCCGAAAGTTGCCGGCCACTGATGTCGCCCACACCCTAAACCGCACCTTCATCGACGCCTTACGCCCCACTGAGTCCAGCGAGAACAGTTCCCAAAACAACCATCGAGCTCGGCAACTGCTAGCTGGCTCGTTTAGTTATGTGGATGCCCCTCTGCAGCTCGGCGATTTGAAAGGCAACCGGTTTGGGATCACGCTGCGCCGCTTGCGGCCGCACCGGGGCATCGACGAGAAGCGAAACCCGGAGGAAACCCGAGCACAGGCTGAGGCGCTCTTGTGCTCTAATGTAGCCGCTGCTTGCGAAGCGGCTGCGGCGTCGGGCGGTGCGTTTGTCAACTTTTTCGGCCTGCAGAGGTTCGGAAGCGGGGGCATCTCAACAGCTTCGGTGGGCGCGGCGGTGCTGAAGAATGATTGGGCCAAAGTAATTGATCTGGTGAGAGGCTTGTGCATGAGAAAGAGATGGGTAATTTCTAGAAATTCCTGCTCTCCTAAATTGATGTACTTCTCTTCATAATCTCCCTCTCACCTCTTTTGCCTACTTCTTATCCAGTTGTTGAGCCCTCGCGGTGGCGACCATCCAGACGCTGTTCTCGCCAAGCACGTGTGGCGCTCTTACACCGATGCCAGCGACTCTTCGTCTTCATCATCAAGCGGCTCCATTCTGGTGGACCGTGCCAAGCTAGCCCTTGCGCCGATGCCTCCCTGGATGGCGAGTGAGCACGCCGTCTTGTCAGGGCTGGCCCGCGGATCCACTCTGCAACAAGCATTCCAGCGCGCCCCACACAAGCTCCGGCTCATGTACCTCCATGCTTACCAGTCCAAACTGTGGAATGCCGCTGCTGCCAGCCGCGCGCAACTAGGCCTCGAAGTGATTGCGGGTGACCTAGTGCTCGTCGATAACCCCTCGACAGCCGAAGTGGATGGTAAAGGAATGGAATCATGTGGCGGCGATGACGACGTAGCCATGCCCGATGCCGCAGATGCTGCTCAAGCGAAGAATGACAAACCCAACGACGACAAGAATTATGAAGAAGCGCAGGGCAGCTCCGGAGGTCGCGCCAAAGGCGAAGTGCGCGGCTTGCGGGGGCGAATCGTGCACCGCGTGACGGTCTCCGATGTGCTGGCCAAGACTTTCTCTATCGACCAAGTGGTGCTTCCGCTGCCTGGTCACGGCGTGGAGTATCCCAGTTACAGCCCTGCTCCGTCTCCTGCCTCTAAGGAGGTTGCAGCGAAGGCAGAAGGAGCATCAGGTGAAGTGGCAGAGGGAGTAGATGATGGTGTCGGCTTCTATGACGCCCTACTGGCCGCAGATGGCTTAACCCAAGCCTCTCTGAAACGGCAAGACGAGTACACACTGTCAGGAGACTACCGCCCCCTCTTGCAGCGGGCCTCTGGCTTCACCTGGCACCTGGCGCGCTACAAGGACGCCACGGACGTTGTGCTCCCGAGCGACGCAGACGAGCTCACCGCGGCACATGTGGCCAAGCTGCAAGCCTCTAAAGGGGGCGCTGATGCGAGTGCTGCTGGTGCTGCGAGTGCTGCTGGTGCTGCACCACTAGTGGCGGCCGAGACGACCCTACCTACGTCAGGTGACACCAAGCTTGAAGAAGAAGTCTCTGCGAAAGATGCCACGAGTGTGGCCGTGTCGGGAGAAGGACCAGAGCTAGCAGTGGCGCTGACCTTCATGCTGCCCTCGTCGAGCTACGCGACCGTTTTCCTCCGTGAGCTCTTGAAGCAGCCAATGGACTCCGGCTACCACACTTCCCTGACCCAGTCCTTCAATGCCGCAGACAGTGAAGACGCGGCGGTGGCCACAGGAGATGCGGAGGAGGAGGAGGAGGAGGAGGAGGCAACTGCCGCCACAGGTGAGGGCGTTGCGCCTGAAGAAGGGGCAAAAGCGGCGGTTGATATCAGCACTTAGCCACGGTGCCGAGGACGCGTTCTATTGCCGCGATCGCTTACCGCACCAGTAAGTTATTGCGAATGCACGAAGAGGGGCAGGGTCAGGCCAGGAGCTCCGGTTCTTTCTTGTCGCCTTATGGGAATGCTAAACAGCTGCAGCTGGGTTTTGAGGTATGGGAAGTGGCCATAGGTACGCAGACAGATAGAAGTTAGTGAGCCTCGCACCCGCGCGGCTGTCTCGCGCGAATACAGAACACGAAACAAGTTTGCCAAACAAGGCGCCAGGCGCTCGTGCTAACTTCCCTCTCCCTCTCCCTCTTCCTCTTCCTTCTTCCCTTGTCCCTTAATTCGCTACCCAATACCCAGTACCAGTACCCAGAGAACAAGAGGAAACCAAAGAAGTTATACATAACTTCCCGTCGCCATCGCGAGTTCGGAATTTGGTTGAGCTCGAAGGTCGCATCAATGGCACTAGATGTGCCAGATTTGGGATATGAGGCCTGAGGCCCTAGCTACGTAGCTGTTAGCTGTTTCATATATTGCTTTGCAGTTTTATAGATATATTCTTATAGTAATAGCAATACGTAATCGTAGTAGTAATCGTAGTAACAAAACGCAAAACGTAATATTGTATAGATGGGCCTGAGTTAGGGTTAGACAAAGTAGTCGTGAGTGAGGCCCCGGTCTCTTAGGGTATCGATAAAGAGGCCTCTCACGAGTTTCCCGCCACTGCCCTCAGCGACTAGAAGGGCAATGAGGCAGCCCGCAGGCCGGTGCGCTCTGTGGCCCTCTTCCATCGGAGGAAAGCAGGCATTCAAAATCAAACTAGACCGGCCTGTGCAAATTTGGCCTGCAGTGTGTTCAGAGAAGTATCGTCTTCTAGAGCAGCTAGCAGCATTCGCTTGAAAGCAGCTTTATCCATGGATCCGCCGCCTGGGCGCTGCTCTGTCGCCTGCAGTTTTGGCACGTTTGCCTCGCCCAAAATGTCACCTGGTGTCAAGTACTCCATGTTCTCCGATGTGGCCGCTTCGTCAGAATCGTTAGCAGGGGGAGCAGGCGGTGCAGCTTGCTGCTGGCGAGGCGGAGGCGGCGGAGTCGCATTTGCTTGTCGTGCTTGCTGGGCACGCTCAAATTGCTTGTACTCGAGCTGCTGCTGCGCTTGCTGCTGTTGCTGCTGCTCCGCCATTGCGATATTGTTGTTGTTCCGCGGCGGGGGCTGATGCTGCACTTGTGGCGGCGCGTCGTCAGCCATGTTTTCAGCTTTGACGCACCTGGTCATGAGGTCATAGATATTCTTGCGCTCTCCTTCGGCAGGAAACCAAATTCCGTGAATGGTCGGGGGCGCACCTGCCTCGTTCGGTTGAGACTTGAAAATGAGGTAGGGTTCAACCAACTCGAAGTGGAACATGGCAGTTATAGGGTGAGAGAAGTTGTTGCGGCTAAGCCGGTTGACAATGGCGAGGCGAAAGCGCGGGTCGCCGTTTCGCTTCACTACAAAAAGGGGGCCCTCGCAGTCGTAACGAGCCCACTTGACCGTAGCCGGATCAAACTGGTACATAGTCACGTGCGAGGCTGACCCTAGAACGCCCGTGACATTAGGGTCCATCCGCTGTAATGTTTCTAGATTCTTTTTGTCTTTCATCTGGTCATTGACTTGCTGTATTTTTAAGCGCGCAGGCGAAAGAGAAAGAGCACGCAGTAATAGGTAAGGCAAGAGGCAGTACATTGTAAGGACATCCACAATAGAAAATATTTCGCAACGAAAGTAAACAAGGATACATATTACAGATTAGGACGCACCAACATGTTTATCTATTGACAAGAAGGTGCAGCGTAGGGATATAAACGGCCCTTCTCTCTGCGGTCGGGTGTCGAGCTGTCCACGTGCGCGACGATTTTATTAGAGAGAGAGGATCAAAGAGCAAAGAGGGGGTGGAAAAAAGTGTGGAAGAAGCGGCGAAGTGGTAGTGAGTAGTGAGTGCGTGCACAACAAAACTACGTCAATGAAATGGCCCAAATACGCTAATGAATACGTCTATACTACAGTACTACCAAGATACCCTTGGTACTACAATAGACAATAGACCATTTCCGAAACCCTTAAAAACCCAGTCCTTCGCCGAATGGCGCCGCAACATCGTTTTCACACACTCAAAACCACAAAATGGAGGTAGCTTTGCTGCATCGTTATAGCCTAAGAACATAACCATTTTAGCAGCTGTCTGCGCGAATACTTCTCAGGCATTTGAAAATGGTGCTAGCAACAATATCCCACGCCTGCTACTATTTAATATTCTTTCTGAGACCTACACCAACTGTCGTAAGCTTCGACCACGTGACCGGGCTGTTCTCACCTTCCTGGAGCCTTTGAGTGGCAGAAAAGCTCCTGCTCAGCCCCTTTGATGCAGAATTTGAAGTGCTGTGATAGTTCTTTTGCCATGTATAACTGGATCATTGGTGCTGGGCTATTAGACGCAAGAATTTGCGGTATTTGTTATTTACTCTTTGTATGGCAAGCGCCACCATTTCGCTTTGCGGCCTTTGAATGCGGTGGCCGTTTGCCAGGAGCGTGTTCGCTAGAAATGGGAAACTATTGAGTTGATCTTTATTCCATTCATTGGTGTCCGCGATTTATGTAAAGTGTGCTAATTGAGTATGGTGTTGTTCTAGGCCAGCTGAACCTACGGCAGAACTGGTTCTGTGTCTTCTGACAATATCGAAGCCCCGCAGGTGGCTACTTGCCCTCGATGGACACTGCGAGATAAATTTGCATGAATGAATAGCATATGAAGCGATGAGTATGAAGGGCAGCGAGCGTAAATGTCGAGGAGATGAGCCTTGATGATCAGAAGGTGAGATGTTCTTTTTCGTACTAGTGTATGATTGTCGGATTAAAGTAAATGCTTATATATTTCCAGCTAAAATTGGATACGCATGACATGAAGAATTGTTCCCAATTTCATGGTAATTTCATGGATTGTACCACCAAAGACAAGGTATGCGCCTCCAGTGCGCAATTTTATTGTGCTTTACAATAATGCTGTATGCTGCTAAGACGATGTACAAGCGCCTGTTTTCCCTAGCTTGTCGCATTGACCAAGCGCTAAATCATTCAAATAGGATTAATGCTCTTGTGTATGGGTGAAACTGATACTTACGTGAATGTGCTCCTCGCTGCTTCAGGCATGGGCTAGAGACCCATGTGACTGGCGATTCGAATGTCGCAGAGAGAGCTAAACGGTCGAGGTATAGATCAGCCCCGTAGTCACCTTTTGAGAACTTGAAGCTATTCCTGGTGTTCGTAGGCCTGTGTTCATTCGTGTTCGCACAGCCTACAGCATTGCAGCCACGTGATCCATCCTTCGTTAGCAAGAAAGAGGACAGGCGATGCTGAGATCGGCTGGCGCC
>Ga0307930_1001792_pt1 | contig 16818 bp, 12 predicted proteins | sample OrgLakmetageno46_FD_203161 | JGI IMG/M metagenome (GOLD analysis project Ga0307930, IMG submission 203161) | Saline water microbial communities from Organic Lake, Antarctica - #46 | ecosystem: Environmental > Aquatic > Non-marine Saline and Alkaline > Saline | place: Antarctica: Organic Lake...
AAGAGCTAAACCCATATATCTTCCATCAAACGCCACGGACGCTAGTCGTGGTCGTCCTCCAGCGTTTTTCGAAACCCTCGCAAGGCCCTCCACCTTGAGAGCAAGTCGACTGCGTATACCCCGAAGTGTGCAGGTTCCGCGCTAGTGATCGGCAAGATCGTGCTGACAATGCTTGTAGCTGCTGCAAAAATAAATCAATAAGTGAAATCCGCGGTATTTAAGATTGGAGGTCGGTTCCACTCCGGGTTGGTTTCTAGTCCGTTCTTTCGCTGTGGGTTCGTTAATTCGGCGGGAAACGAACTTTTCTTTCAGTTTGGTTCGTTAGTGTAGCAAAACCGAACTTTCCTTTCGGTTCCGTTCAAAAGACCGGCACTGCCTTTGGCATGACGCATGACAGACAACACTGTCTCCTGACTCCTGACGTCATGGGTGGGGTTCGTGCGATACTTACCTCCGAGCGAAGCAACAGAAGAAGTTCAAGAAATTGTTTGCTATAAGGTCCCTCTGCCCGTTTGAGTACAACGTAAAGACAAGGAAGTGAACAGCCCTGAGGATGCTGCAAAAAATCTTACAATGGAGTTTTATCGTCGCATTCGGGTCTCTCAGAATTGACGCCCTTAATGTAGGGAATGGGTTGAATCGGTTGCCTGTCGCTGTCCGTGGGAATAGTGTCAACCGGGGCACCATCACTATGCGAAAGGGGCGCCCGTCAACTCGTATTGTGCCAAAGAAGAGCCCAAGCAGCGATACTGCGAGCAATATTAATTGGGTGCAGATTGCGGCTGCGGAGTCGGTCAGTGATCACTGCTAGGTTGTGTGTTTTTTGGAATTATTGATGAAACTAACTAACAGTCGTTGCATTTAACCTGTTCTCAGGAACTTCCAGAGGAAGGAAAGTCCCAGGCAATTACTTTACCCGGAGGAAAAGTTCTTGTAAGTTTATTTTTATCTGCAGTTGCTGCGGTCTCTCTCGTTCATGTTCATTCATTCTATTTGTGCCTCTTTCGATCATGTTGGTCTTGCAACCATTCATATTTTGGGCTTCTTGTTTTAACCAGATGGTTCTTAAAGCGGGCGACTCTTTTCGACTTTTGGGAGCAAGCTGCAAGAAGTGCAAATTTCCACTTTTGAATGCTGAACTAGATCGTGATGAAGGGTCCATTGCTTGCAGGTGATGCATACATCGAATGGATTGCTATTTTCGCGTTGAATTTGCTTCGTTCTTACTGTTCTTAATATGTTCTTTGCAGTGTGTGTGGCACGAAATATTCTTTCGAGAATGGGGCTACGGGCATGTTCCCCAAAGTTCCTAAGTCAGGCCCAGCCGCTCTGTTCAGCGACATTATGAGCAGCTCAGGGGGAGGGCCTATCGAAGCATACGAAGTAAAGACTGCACCCACTGGAAAGGTCTACGCTGCCATGCCAAAACTTTAAATCAAAGAGAGCTGAACTAGTTGTGGCTTTTATTTGAGCGAACACAGGGTTATTAGTATGTGCTCGTCATGTTTTTTTTGTCCCGAACGCACACCGCAATCCGGCCGGCTGGCGGCTGGCGGCCAGGCCCAAGAGATTCAAATTTGACAACGCGAATATCATTTTCGGAAATTTCACTGCTGTCTAGCGCCAGAAAGATAAGCAGCTCATTACCTCGTGGAACTGGGGCATAGGCTTGTCACAGCTGCGAGCAAGCACCATGCTACTGCTACAAGCTACAGGCTACAGGGTTGAGATTCCCGTTTCCGCGGATTTCCCGCGCGGTGCGCGGTGGCTACATTTCACTTCACGTGGTATTTCCGCGGGTTTCCGCGGGATTTCTGTGCCGTAGTTATAAAGGCACTGCTAAATTCCCGTCGCGGAAATCACGTCTGGTTTGTAAAAATTTCCCTTTCCGCGGGAATTCCGCGGAATTTCCCGCGGGAAACCGAACCTAGCCATGCTATAAGTTTCGCTCAATGGGTGTGCGCCGTGTAGAATGAGTCAATTTAGACCTTCCATTTTGGAATTTTTGGCAGGCGTTTTCGTGCTCATTGATTTCTTCGGCTGGTCCGTGAGTTGGTATCTCCGGCATCAGTGACGAAACAGCCGACCATGAACTGTCAACCGTGGGTCCAGCCGCGCCACTACTACGCCGGACCGTAACATTTTCAGGAATTTGGATGCCGACTGCGTCAGCTCCCGTTGCGACATCATCTTCGTTTGTGCCAACGGGGGTGGCGTCAAGTTCGCCTGGCTGAGAACTGCGTTCGTCCTCGGGGTCGCTCATAGTTGCGCCTAAACTTCGCGACAAGCGGATCGCACTGGTAGCCCTTAACCTTCTACATCTAGTTGAGCTGTGTGGTAATAAATAGCATAATAACTAACTACGTGTGGTTATATCGGATGGGGGGGCGGTCTCTACGAACCGCCCACGGGAATTATCAATCTAAGGCGCGCTTGGTGCGCTCTTCTTTATCATTTCCTGTCGATCAGCTCCGGCTGAATTGGCTACAGGGGGATATGTTCGCATCACCCTGTTCGTAATGCCTTTTGTCTTTAGGTGAGAGGTCTGTTCCTTTCTGTGTTTGATCCGCTTCCTCGATGCGGATCCGCCTATATTGTACATTCGGAGAACTGCTAGGGCGCACCCACTTTGGCGCAGCCACTTATCGCTTTTCAGAAGATTTTAGCTATTCAAAAAAATTACTCATTCTTATCATACATCCCCAAGTTCTTTAAACTTTAATTCAATCCAACAAAAGCTGAGATCCCATCTTCGATAATGGATAATCTTTTGATAGGCGATAGGCGCAGGGCGTAGCAGGGCGGCGGTTCACGTGCGCGCGCGGCGCGCGATTCACGATTAGATTAGATCATACTCCCCAAACCCTCCCACCGGAGGGTCATGGTGACTCGAAAGGTGGCCTCCCTGATGAACGGAGCATTAAAATTCACCATATTCATGTATCATTTGGCCTACGGCCGCCAATTTGTACACTCTACCGCCTACATTACCTCCATATCTCCGTCTACCCCATCTTCAGCAGCGTGCCCGGTCGGGGTTCAGTTTTCACCGCGGAAGAGAGGAGGCAGTGCATTGCGATCGTCTACGACGACATATTTTGGAATCCTCTTTTGGCCTGCATTTCGCGAATTTTTCGCACAATTTAGGAGGGTATTTCAGGAAAGATTTTTTTCACGAAATACGCGATATATTTGGCACCATCTGGGCGAAATTAATTCCGTTTTGAACCACAAGAAAAATTCCGCGCGAAATTTTCTACTTCCGGCCCTTCGGGGCCTGTCTCAAAATTGTAAAAACATCTCGCGTAAATTTCGTAGGCTCGGCCTTGTTTATGCAGTAAGGCGTGAATAAAATGGAGGTTTCTCGGACATGTACTTAAAAAAACTTTTCTTAATGAAAATCGCGCTTTAAATCGCATCTGGGCCTCGGTAATTCGAGAAGCCCCATTTTTGACTTTGCCATCGTGTTTCCTTTCTTTAATCCCCCGGGGGGGAGCTGGATATTTTTGGGAATTTTCGCGAATTTCGTTGCGGAACCAGCGAAATCCACGAAACTTTTTACAATCAAACGAGATATAGATCGAAATTTGGGCCTTTTTAGAGCGAAATACGAAACTAAATATGGCCCTTTTCAAACGGAATACAGGTGAAGGCCCACCTACGATTTCCCCTGCTTTGTAGCTTGCTTCCAAGTGTGCGATCTACCCTGCGAGCCTAGGCTCGCAGCTCTTTGTTGGGTTAAGGCATCCCATCGGTTAGAGTTTGAAGACCGCGGAGAGGAAGTCGGTTCAGGATAAGCGTGAAAACCCCCACCAAACTCGGATACATGTGAGTCCGAGTCTGAACACAGCCGACTCTATGAACGACCTCGTGAAGTACTTATGCATAGGGCTGGAGAAACAATCACCGACGGTAAACGGCGTGTAGCCGCACCATACGGCGACGTGATCCATGATTGGCCCTATGCAGCAAGAAAGAGGACAGGCGAAGCTGAGAGTTTCTAGCGCCCGAGGCTTGACAAGAATATTGAGCCGGTGCCCCACTGGGGCGAAAAAGTAGCCCGGAGAAATGCCTCGTGTACCTGGGACGTGAAACACAATGGGCACTCAGACCCCGCCAACTTGATCGAAAGGAAGACGCCAGATAGAGCCTTCTGGAACGCGCAGATACATGCCATATATGAAAACACTAATTACATCTGAGAGCGTACTATTGCTGCCCTTGTCTTTCTTTACACTGGGGGAGTATAATCTAATCTAATATAATTGCCAGTTGCACAGAAACAACAACAAGTAGCATAAAGCAACGTTTTGATGAACCCTCCAGAACAACGCATTAACCAAGAAAACAGGAGAGCCTGCTGGATTTTTCCTGCTGTTTTTTTAATCGGATCTTCTGCCGAATTGAAGTGGGTAAAAAACCGGAGAACCCGCGGTTTTCGGTTTTGAGACAGGCCCCGAAGGGCCGGAATAAGAAGACTAACAGGTAGAGACGAAAAGCAAAGCAGCGCAAACTAGACCTAAGAAGGTTTTCTTGGTTACTGAGAACAAGCCTGACTGGGCTGAGTGCCCTTTTGCGTAATGAAATGTGCATCTTTGCTCTCACGAACTCTGCAGGACACGTTTGATCACTCCCCAGTCTCTCCAGATCAACAGTTCTAACCGGCAGTAGACTGCAAACGTCCACGCAAACGCCATTTGCCATGCATGGTTTACTCCTCTGCCGTGAATCCTCGAAAAAATATTCGCTGGATATGAAAAATTCTACCTATGTATTAATTTATGTTTCGTTCGTTCGTTTGTTTGTTTGTTGGTTGGTTGGTTGGTTGGTTGGTTGGTTGGTGTCCGCCCTTTCTTTTTGTACTGCACTACTTTACAGTTCTGTTGTGCATGTGCTGTAGATAAGAAAAGAAAATGCGGACCATGGGCACAAGAACACAAGAAGGGCCACGCGCCACGGGCACTACATGGCGCACTCATCCACGGGCACCTCAAGGCCGCGAACAAAGGGGCACGGTGCTCCGCACCAAACTATCTGCACCTGAACCGCGCATCTCGCGGGCACCCGAACTTGTTTTGACTTAAAGTTTGACTCGTTCGTTGGATATGAGGTTTTGATTTCCGGATTTTGGACCGGGGGAATTGGGCTTGGACTAGCCCGCAGCCAGTAGTGTCGATATTGATTGAAAACACTGGGGTTTGTAGTCTCCTTTAGGAGCCGTAGAGCTATACAGGGAGGGCCCCTGTTGTTGGAGATGCTTCTCTCTCACCTCGATAATGATTCCTGGTCACTTCCGAGTCTCTAGCTCGTCGAAGTTACGTGCCCTGCGGTGGTGTTATACAAACGGTTGAATACAATTCGCGTTCTATGGTTAAAATTGCAGCTAAGGACTATAAGCTATGATCTATATGTAAAATGAGGCCTCTTATCGTAGAAGCATCTATTTTCTTAGCAAGAGAACACAATTAGTGCGTCAGACTGCCCTGTCAGCCAATGTTCTATGCTCAGTGTGATCCTATGAAGAAAATTTGCGGTATCTGCGAGTACTATCAATTCACCCGCACGATATCAAAATTACTGGCTTCGAAATTTAGTGCGCCTCTCGCATAGTCAGTACAGCTTCGCTACGCGAGGCATTTAGATTGATTTGGATCTATTTCAGGCCCATATTTGTTCAAATAGAGCGGCTCTTGGTACCAGGAATTCCTCTGGATGGGGCCGGACTGGTCCCAGCGGTCAAATTGAGTGGGTTCGATTAGGTTGGGAGAAACTTGATTTGATTTGCGCGTGCCATGATTCGGTTTGCGCGTGCCATGGCCAGAGCCAATAAAAGGAGACTTAGACACGGGAATAGAGGGCTAGAAGGCAAAGAGGGAATTTAAAGAAGCATGTATCAGGCGGTGGGTCGATTTCCAGAAGCAGCCCCTTTCAGCTACCAGCAGTTCTTCGGTCTTCGGTGCATGCACCTCTCTCGTCAGGTCCTCACTACGGCACCGATCTTGGCTGCGGCAGCTCGGATGGACTTATTCGTGCCTACTGCGGGCATCGGTAGCTAACTCCAGCTGCTGATAGGGCACCGGGTTATCAAATATCGGACGTGTGGGTGTGAGCTTTCGCTTTTGGTCTTCGAAGCACCCGAGGCCACGACACCTCACAGACGACAAAAGACCAATCGGCAGCTAAAAGGGGGTCAACATTTCACAAAGGCAGAAATTTGAGCACTAATGTTTTCATGTAGCACAAATATTTGATAGGAAAGCTGCGACTTCTGCGTTATGTAGATGTCTCGTGTGACATGCAGCCAAGCGCTGGGATTCTGTAACGTACATCTGCAAGAAAGACCCTCTGGATGAAGAATTCGGTCTTAGTTTCAGCGCTCCTACCGCATTCTTATAGCAGCTCGGCGGTGCTGGAATATTTGAGCGAGTTGGACTGATTATAGGCCCCAAACCTAAGTGAGGCCGGATGCTTGAAAGGTGTCTCATGTGCAAACGGCTTCCGGCCAACCTCAAGGAATGGCGCCCCACCGCAGAGGACAGAAATGGAGGGACCTTGCATAAGTGCTGTGCTCGGTAGAAGTAGAATGAGGTTTACGGGCATATGATCTTCTCTTTGACTCTTTGAGAGTTTAAACAGAAAAATAGTAAAGGATTGGGCACATGCCACGTGAGTACCTTGGGATGGCCACATGAGTTTAGTACGTAGTACACCACTGAAGTTGAAGGCAATCTTCCCCGGGCTGCCCGGGCTCGACTGAAATATACAAGGATACAAGGCTCAGGGTCCACATCGAAAGAAGTATAGGGGGTTGTTTCTTCTTTGTAATTTATGAAATTTCCATGAACATCGACCTTAATCTTGAATCTTCACTCTTGCGCTTGGGATTATCAATAGCCAATAACTATAACTGGGATCACGGTATCGCGATTGCCCCTCGCACACTCGCTGTAGTCGAAATGCCGAGCCACGGCTGTTAGGGGAGTTGGGAAGTCACGGGGTAATCTCCATTCGATTTGCATGTGCCATGGCCAAAAAAGGGGCGAATTGACCCGATTGTCCACCACACGCCACTCGGTAAGTGCAAGTGCGCAAGTGCGAGTGCGCAAGTGCAAGTGCGATAAAACGAGCACGAGACAAAGACAAAGATGTGGTCTATGGCTCAAAGAGGGACTCAACTTCGTCCCTGGTCACTGCCTGTATATTCTCAACAGTTGTGAGTGCTGCCGAGGTGCCATTTTGGTCGTGTTGTACCATGGACTCGAAGGGTGAGGATTGCGCAAGGCGAGCGGCTACCTGCGCACTCAGTGCACAAACCTCAGGAGTCGTTAGGCTCTGACTCTCGCGGACCAAGCGTGCCGTAGCGAGCAAACTGAGCGCAGGAGCTTCTCGAAGGCCGTCTAGAGCTGACGCTGACCACAGGCAGCCTGACCCTTTGCGTGCCTCGAGCAGGTTCCACGTCTCCTCTACGCTCTGCGCCTCACCAAAGCACTCCTTCATTGCCGCCTGCTCTTCCGAAGTCCACGGCCCATCACTTTCTTCCTCTGGCAAAACTACCCCACTTGAAGCCATGACCTCCTTTGACGCCTCTTTCATTGCTGGGTCGGTATGCCACTCGCAAAAGTGATTGAGCGCGGCATCGAGGTCCTCAGGAGGTGCGTCCGGGGGAAAGGCTGCAAGGTAACGGACAAGCTCCTCGGCTGAGTTCTCATCGGGAATCTGATGAGAAGCTAGGCCCAATTGCATCATGCAATCAGAATCTACGGCAGCGCCTGTGAGACTCAGGTAGGCCGAAACTGGGAGATCCAAGCGTTGGTCTGCAGCTGCAAGGATCGACATCACAGGGCCATCAGGAACCAGCCCCTGCACGCGCATATAAGCAGCAAACAAAGTCAATTAAGGCATACCGAGTACATAGCAAGGCTACATTTCGTTATATGTAAGAGAAATTATCTGTGATCAAAACCAAAGGCGCGACTGGTGATGGAATGTGCACATTTCTTGGGCATGATAATCCTTACCACGCACGCCTCAGGAATGGAAAACCGCATCGAAGCTAGCGCGACTCGTCGCCCGGTGTTCGCGAGTCCAATTCCTGCACCATTAACGTCACCATTAAGAAAGGCCACAACAGGCTTAGGGTGCTCAGCCACAGCCGTGTACAGCCCGCGTAAAGCCTCGTAGAGTTGCGGTGCTTGATTACGGTGTTTGGCTAGCCAGTCGATGTCCGCACCGCCGCAGAATACGCCGTCTGAACCGCGCAATACTACCCCAGACACATTTGTATTTGTCGCCCACATGGCAAGATAGCGGCGCAGCTCACCAGCAGAATCGAAATCCAATGTGTTGAAAGCCTAGGATAGCGAGAGCTAATAAATTAGTTAAATTCAAATAGGCGTGGGTATGGTTGGTATTACTGTCAGGCTTACGCTGGTGCGGTTAAGTTGCAGTACGCGCACGCCCCCATTCTCCAGAACAGACGAGACTGCGCTGAAGCAGCGTCGCATTTGGCTACTGTTGGTGCTACTCTTCGTGGACGGACGTTACTATTCTATAGTTTGTAAGGAGTGGAGTTGCTACCGCGAAGATAGTCGGCTATGTATATATTTATACTGTACAGGTAAAAAGTAAGCAAGTAAAAAGTAAGTTTAGCGAGCGCTGAAGCGCTGAACGAGCAAACACCAACACGCGAATACAACAACGACAAGGGCTTCGACAGCCCCCTGTAGTCGGTAAGGTAATACGTAGCAGTCGTCTACACTTTCAGCAAGGGTACTCTTGCTGTAACTTATCAGTACAGTTGGTTCCGGTTATAGGTGCGGGGGAAGTATCGAATTTTAACCCTTTTCACCCCCATGGGCACGAATTTTTGAGTGGTAGTAAAAAACGTACGATTCAACGGATTCTTATGGGTAGTTCCCTTAACGTGACCCAGATAGGGAAGAAGTTGAAACACGGACTTTTCAGGGATTGTTTCTTGGGTGCACCAGAGTGAACGAGAAACCGGGAAAAGAGCCCAATAGGATTGTTTCGTTTCTCATGAAACGGGCCTGGAAGGCGGACTGCTTGTTTCTGTTTCCCTGGCGGAAACGAAACACCTGGAATTCTCCGGTTTCTTTCGGGATTCGTTTCCATTCCGCCCCCAAAAGCAGGTGTTCCTCAGGAGAGTGTGCTGAGGATTAGCCCGGATCATAATTTAGTTGGTGCGATGACGAAATTTTTGATCGATTTCGGAGTTCGCGTACAACTATGTGGGGTTCCAGTACAGCCATTCGCTATTTGCCTCTTCTCAGTGCCTAACGATTCCACCTGTGGCGCTCCACGTAAGGAAGAGATGAAAACGAGATATCCAGCTAAATGTTAAGAGAAACAGCGCGCGAAGCCCGTATATTTCGTTTCTAGAAACCAGAAACGCCCAGAGCGGCACTTTAATAGATCAACGTAGTTTGATGTTTTATGCTACCACGACCAAAAAGTGCCTCCCAAGAAAATGTGTCTGTCTGTGTGTCACATCACATTTTATCTGGATAACCTCACATGCGTACTCTTAAATATTTACGTACTGTACTACATGTTCGTACTGTACATGTACTGTGCAGGTACATGTTCGAACTCGAACTCGAACTAATAAAAACCCAAATGGCACAGAAGCCAATGCTTCGGGCAGAAGTGAACGCGCTTGCGTTGCGCGCATGTCAAAATTATAAGGAGGATAGTTTGCGTATTGTAGGGTTGATAAAAATAATTATACCTTATATATGTAATTTTTGGTGCCAAATAAGTAATTTTATAGGAAAATAAGTAATAGATTTTGCCACCTTTTCTGAAAAAATTGACTTTGAAAAATCGGATTTCCGAAAAATGGTACTTCCTCGCCCTAATATATGGTACATACCACCTGTTATAATATATGGGAGTACATCACTAAATCAGCTCTCGTTCTCATTGTTTAGAATTGGCAGATAATTATTGGGTGGAAACATCTTTGCGGGGCCCGAAGGCCCCGAGGGTATTAGGTGGTAGTAAGGAGCAAGGGCAAGTGTGAAGGTTGGATAGATCGGTACAGATAAAGATAGATTGATGTTGTAGTTGTTGCGGTTGTGGCGTTAGACTCTAACCGATGTCTGTTAGCGGCTCGGTGCGTCCGTTAGCCGTTTCCAACGCCGCGCTAGACCAGTCACCAGTCAATAGTAGCTAAGTACGGAGCTGGGACTAGCTAGCTTGTCTCTTGTCCGTCTTCTGTCGGATGTCCGTAGGTATACGTAGCATCCAACTGTTGTGATTCCAGTTCCGTAGGTGCACGCAACGTCCAACACTCCCACCCATCTAGCGCTTCCATCTCGGAAAGAGCTCGATGCAGGAAGTTGTTCATGTTCTTGTTCATGTTCTTGTTCTTGTTCTCGCTTGTGCCCTTTGCCATTGCGCTGTGGTGCCTGTGCTGCCGCTCGATGTCGTTGTCGGCTATGATGTCATGAGGTAGACTTCTTCATTTCAAGTCTTCTAACCTCTTCGTGTCTTGAACATTTCACCTGAGTGCTTTGAGCTTCTCGAGGTCGTAAATGTGGCAGGCTTTTCGCGCTTTTGCTTCGACTGGTCCACAGTGATACAAGTGGTCCACGTCTCAGCGTGCGTGTCGTCGTCGTCTGCTGCTGCTGTGTTAGCGTCGTGATCAATCAGGATGATTAAATGCTCCCACCGCAGATTTGCGCACAAGCGATGCTGCTCTCGATGATGTACAAGTCGTTGATGTCTTGTTACGTCAGCAAAAGCTTCCCCACTTCAGAAAAATGGCTTGTTCTTGATGATATTCTTCGTCGCTCAGCTGCGTGAAAACTGCTTGATGACGATCAGCTTGATGCTCCTTTTCGTGTCAGTCTTCCTCAGTAAGTTGATGTGAAGTTCATTCTCAAAACATTCGAACTCTTGTATCTTTCAACGTGATATTCGAAGTTGATGGTGCGATGTGCTCGGTTCTGTCTAGCCATTCGTTCACCAGGTCTTTGATGTACGACTCTTCTGCAACTGCTTGCATGTTGAGTGCCATCTTGAGAAATCTTGCCCAGTCTTTCGTCGAGGCACAGCTTAAGGTCTTATGACTGCCTTAGCTTGCTGTCGAATCTGTGCTCCTTGTAACTTTTCCTTGAGTCTGACTTCTTGCTTGATCTTCATGTGCCGCGATCTTCTTGTCCAATCCTCGTTCAGTAGCTGTGCTGTGTGTGTGCGCACGCCAGCCCATAGTTGAGATAATTGAATATTTGGAAGTTGTGGTCGTTGGACATGAGAGGAAGGTGAAGATGCTTCTTCAGAAGACGAGTCACCTCGTGCGTTGCGCAATCAAAGCAAGTGCGGAATGATTCAGGAGGGAGAGGGGCATTGGCCAAATTCCTCGGAAAATTTGCAAAAAGCGAGGTATTTGTGGGTGTTGCGCACTCCGCTCAACTCAGAACAATAAAGAGGAAGGCGCGCGAGCAAAGAAGCTCGTGACATGCGGAACACGAGGTCCACTCGGCAGAGGTCAAAGTGTGCCTTTCAGCGCTCAAGGCGCCTTTTGCTCTGCCTCTGAGCCATAAAAACTTTGACGGGACATGAACTCCTTCCTCGTCCGCGGAGTGGCAGTGAATAGAAAAGCCACCCCCTCAAAAATGCAAACGGGCCGCTTGTGGCCTAGCGGTCCCTCCCTATCATAGAGTTAAACCCATATATCTTCCATCAAACGCCACGTACGCTAGTCGTGGTCGTCCTCCAGCGTTTTTCGAAACCCTCGCAAGGCCCTCCACCTTGAGAGCAAGTCGACCGCGTATACCCCGAAGTGTGCAGGTTCCGCGCTAGTGATCGGCAAGATCGTGCTGACAATGCTTGTAGCTGCTGCAAAAATAAGTCAATCCTCCATTGTTCGTACTGTACATGTTCTGTACGTACTGCGTACGAACTCGAACTCGAACTAATACAAACCCAAATGACACGGAGGCCAATGCTGCGGGCAGAAGTGTACGCGCGTGCGTTGCGCGCAAGTCAAAATCGTAAATAGGAAGTGTGTAGAGGCGAGGAAGTTTGAACCCCCCCCTCTCTGAAGTGGGAACTGTTCATGAAATAAATTTGGGGCCAGCCTTAAGTCCCTTCTGCGTCTGCTTCTGCGTTGAAGAGGGCGCGTACGTATGTTCTGAAACGTTGCCACGTTATCACTGACATCAACTACGTTGATCGCGGTGCGGCGGACCCGCGCCGCTGCAGTTGTTTCTTGGAAACGAAACACGCGCAAAATCCGGGTTTGTTTCCTATGCTTTCTTTTTCCAGTGTTTCGACTTTTACCCTACTAGTAGCTAGCTAGACCCAGAACCCAGAACCCGGAACTACTACAGTACCTGTACAAAGAATCAAAGGTCTGCGAGACAAGAGAGACTTCTTACTTTTCACTGGCAGTTCAGACTTTCAGAGTTTCCAGATGACAAGAAGTGGTTAAGGCAGGAACAAGATTGATTCAGAACTACAGTAGGTCGCCGAGGGCAACACTGTCACAAACTACTACGACGCCAATTAAGTACGCGTATCATGTCAACTCCGAAAATTGCAATGTCTAGTCCCTGAGTGCTGCCCTTTCTTTCAACCGGAAGCTCTTAATTCGCCTTCCTAATTCGGCAGCAATCTTACAGCGGATCCATTTATTATTTCAAGCCGTGGCATTATGGACTCATTTACGATTGAAAGCATTACAATTCCGTCGTTTAGTCTCAAGCACAAAGCTGCACAGTCAACAGGCCAGTTTGCTGTATTTGAGCTCACGGTGGAAGCAATCTCCAATGGGACCCGGCTTAGGTGGACTGTCCATAGGCGCTACACAGATTTCGAAGAACTTCATAATAAGCTAGTGCGTTCAGGCTATCCAGGGTTGACTGACCTCCCAGGGAAGCGCCTGATGGGAAATTTGTCAACGGCCTTCCTAGATCAACGCCGAGAGGAGCTACAGCGTTATATTTTAGCGACGGTTCAATGCACTGAGGCCACTCGATCGGCTTCTTTCATGGGCTTCATTGGAGCTGTTCAGTTCTTGGATCAAGGGAAAGCGGAGCTACCCGGCAGCGGCGAGGGCATGACTGCATTCCCATATGCTTTTAGAAGCGGCCGTTACAACAACTCGAGGCAGTCTAAGCCTGCCGATGAGCCTTCTTGCCGAGTGCTTCCATGCACCGTTAGTTGAAGTCATGTGAATGGCAAGAACTCAGTGATGAAGGTTGCTCTTAAATTTTACAGGTGTTGCGGCTGTAGTACCATGCCTACTGCTATCGAATTTCCATCATAATTTCCTATGGATCCCAATTAAGAGATGCGATCATTACCGCCATTGCCATGTCCGTCTTCTCAACAGGCGCCTTCTGTATTTCTGCTCCTGTGTGTTACAGCTTATTCTTTCCTTGCGAATTTAGAGCCATGCATTTGCTTTTCTAGTTCAATTAACACTCTCCCGTCCCCGTAGCAATAGAAAAGAAAGCCAAGTGCATACACCAGACGCCAGTTGCCTACTATATCATTCTAGCCTATAGCTCCAGCTCCATCTTGGCTGGGAAAACGGTGGTTTTAATTTGGACGTTGGGGGTTGAAGGTAGCGGTTAGCGGTTGCGTAAAGCTACGCGATATCTGACGTATCAACATCAAGTGATTTATCTCAGCAATGAGCTACTGTAGTTGCTGTTGGCAATGACAAACGGTGACTTACGTGAGTTATTAGACACTTCAATCATAGAGATCTGAGATCTGGCGTTGTATATTGAAGAGCAATGTACAACCAAATTCGCCACAGATAAGCACTTAAACCTTAAACCCCACTTGCACTTGCCACTTGATTACTACTAACCATAACCCCGGCTCCTTAAAAAATGCCCATAATACCGAGTTGGCTCCTGCGCCTTCCCTGCCAAAAGCTCCATCCTATCGCCAATCGTCAATCGTCAATCGTCTATCGTCAATCGTCTATCGTCGCGTCCATAATGAGCCATGAGCCGTGCGAGAAGCCGGTCGGTGGTCGGTGATCGGAGGGGGAATTAGCGAATTGCGGGCCCCGCGTAAACTCTTAAACTCTTACGAAACGCACCGAAGTACTTCTCTTTTCGAACTGCATCCGCGTTTTCTGACCGCAGTTACGGAAGGTATGGAGATTTCGGATGATCATGTAGATCTCGCGTTTCGGACCATGCCCGTTATTCGCACCCAGGCCGTGATGCACGGTGGCGAAATCACAAAAGAGGTGACGAGCGAAGTTGTAGGTAGGGCGTAAAGCGACGAGCGATTCGTGGAAAGTTCTGCGAAATAAGCCAGAGATCCACGGCAGTAAATCAGTGTCAATTGTGATTTCATTCGCATCATCAGCCGTCGCAGCGAGGCCAACAAAAGAAATTGGGAGTACAGGGGAGACCCCCGGAGTGGGAATGGATGACGATAGTCGATAGTGCTATTATCCTTATTTCCACCTTTACAGGGAGTGATCAGCCGCACAGAGTTCCTCCCCACTTCGGAGGTCTGCACCTTCTTTCCGAGTTCTTTTGTTGTTGGCCTCGCTACGACGACTGACGACATGATTGAGATCCCAATTCACAAAAATTTACTAACTGAAGGGCCGAAATTTATAATTAGAGGGTCAACAGGCAGAAGCTCATAGCAATGCAGCTCACAGCTCACACTGGAAGAGTAGATAATCGTAATCAACCAACAACTAGGCACGCACACGCCTAGGTGTAAATTACGGACCGCAAAAACGTCTACGAGTTTACGGCACGTACCGAAGTACTTTTCGGAGAGGCGAAGTTACGGCACGAACCGTTCATTCCAGACTGCAACCGGGTTGAGGTGCGATATCCGGATGACCACGCGTATTGGACCGACAATCGACAGTAACCACAATGGCGTAATATCACCAAAGCACCAAAGCGCACACGTCCAAGCCCAAGTGACCACGGGAATTTTTAGATGTCCCGGCCCCCTCGGGCCGCCTCCGTCGTGGACCGAAATTCTTCGATTATTATCCCCACCTCTTAGCCTCCTAGTTCCGGCCCCTCGGGGCCTGCGTCATAATACAGTGCCAAGGCATTTGCGGTTAATGGTCTACATTTATAAACGGCAACTTACTAACTCGTTCATGTGGGTGTGAGAACAGTAGGGTAAACGCAAAACAATCGACGTGGTAGTTATGATAATTCAAATCTAAAATCCGATTGGGCCCATGTACTTCGCCCTAAACCCTGAGGCAAAAACGGTGAGAGAAGTAAGTAAAAAGACAGCACAATAGAATTGTCGTACAGGTCCCCAAGAGGAGAAAGATAACCGCAAGTGCGAGTGCCATGCTCAAGGGAGTTCCCTCGTGTTGCGTCGTCTAGCCACCCTTCTACTCCAAGACGCTAACGTGCCAAAATAGCTCATGTCGCAGCCTACTGCCGTACTTTCGGTAGTCCGCACGCAACAAAGTTGGCAGCTAGGAGGAGTAGTCCCATATCCTGATCGTCCCATCTTCACTGCCAGTTGCGTAAGTGGTGCCATCTAAACGATGAAAACAAGAAGAAATGATTAAACCAGCAGCGTTAGAAGGCCTAGAATATACATCAACGCTTCAGGCCATACCAGGTGAAAATCGAACGCATCGCACTGGTCCATGGTGTCCCTTGTGGCACTCGAGCTCGCTGCCTGTGGCGGAGTCGAATACCCGCACTTCGACGTCGCTTCCACCCGCAACGAACACGTGACCCTTGGGGTGCAGCGACGCACCTCCCTCGTGCAAAAAGTTCATAGGCATGGTGTGCGATTGCTTCAGCTCGAAAGTATGCGCATCAAACAAATTTACTGATGATCCCATTGACACGGTCAAGATATCTTCACCTCCTAGCGTTCTGGTAACCTCCATGTCCTGAACTTTGGAGCGGGATGTGCCCCCTAGCCGCTTCACATGGTCCGTCTCTGAAAGGTCGGAACGCTCTGCTGCATTACCTCCCATAAACGCATGAGTTCGTTTGGAACAACGCAAGTCCCAAACATGCACTGAACCGTCCGACGCTCCCGTGATGACTGTGTGAGGTTCCACGCCCCAGACACACTTGTTGATGGTCTCTGTGGCCCCATGGGGGAACTCAAACTTCTGCTGCGCGGAACCGAGATCAAAAACACGTAGGAGCCCCTCATGCCCCCCAGTCATCAATGATTGGCGGTCAGCGCTAAAAGCTACGCTCTTTACGATGTGCTTGTGAGCAAATTCATGCAACTCCTTGCCCGTTATCGCGTCCCACACCTGTAGAGAGCAAGATTCGAATGAAGTTGTCACAACTTCAGTCCAGACGAAGGCAAGCTCGCATCCAACTCTACCACACACCTTCGCAGTAAAATCCGCCGAGCCAGTGGCCGCGAGTAGTGCCTCGGAGCACAATTTTGCAGTCCACACTGCACCTTTATGACCCGAGAATGTTCCAATCCAGTCGCCCGATGAGCCATGCCTTAGCATGGGAAGCTTATCGTGGCAGGCGGAAATTAGAAACGAACCAGCGGGTGTGACTGGCGAAAAGGCCACTTCAGCAATTGGTCTTGTGTGGCCCGGACATACTATGGGAACTACACGGGAGGCTGACAGGGAAGCCATTTTTCATGCTTATCCTTTATCTTAAATGGAATTTCGACCGTGGTTCGTTCGTTCGTGGTCGTCGTTTTTTATGTACCTATACAGTACTCGAACTCGAACTAATACAAACCCAAATGGCACAGAAGCCAATGCTGCGGGCAGAAGTGGGAATGCGCGTGCGTTGCGCAAACAAAGCAAGTGCGGAATGATTCAGGAGGGAGAGGGGCATT
>Ga0307930_1001794_pt1 | contig 16806 bp, 13 predicted proteins | sample OrgLakmetageno46_FD_203161 | JGI IMG/M metagenome (GOLD analysis project Ga0307930, IMG submission 203161) | Saline water microbial communities from Organic Lake, Antarctica - #46 | ecosystem: Environmental > Aquatic > Non-marine Saline and Alkaline > Saline | place: Antarctica: Organic Lake...
GCTTCTATGATCTGGCACCTCAGCACTCGCCATGACTAAAGCTCGACAGAACTTGCGCCTGCACTCAGCGCCAGTGCCCTAATTGACTCGCATTGAAGGTTGATTTTAGATGTGGTAAAAGGATATACCATGACGCTTTGAACAGAGGCCTTGTGGTCAGACTTAGATGTTAGCAAGGCCACGTGATCATACTAAGGCGTTACCGAGGCAAGGTGGTCATACTAAGGCATTACTAAGGCCAGGTGGTCCGACTAAGGTGTTACCGAGGCAAGGTGGTCCGACTAAGGTGTTAGCAAGGCAAGGTGGTCATACTAAGGCTTTACCGAGGCAAGGTGGTCCGACTAAGGTGTTAGCAAGGCCACGTGGTCATACTAAGATGTTACCAAGGCAGGGTGGCCATACTAAGGTGTTACCGAGGCAGGGTCGCCATACTAAGGTGTTACCGAGGCAGGGTCGCCATACTAAGGTGTTAGCAAGGTGGGGTGGTCAGACTAAAACGTTACCGAGGCAGAGTGGCCTCCCTAAAATTGATCCCTGACGGGGGGGGATTTCGGGGGCGCCGCACGTCACCACAACGTCACTTCGTTGCTCAGTTTACGTTTGATTGGAGGAAATCATTTAGCGTAGCCTCATCTCTCGTCTCAGCCGGGCGGAGCTAAGGATAGCGCATGGGAGCTGCCAGACAACTTGAAGCACTTAGCTCAATCATATCACGGTAAGATTCGCCGCGGGCTGCAAGGCTATTGAAGGCTCGGGGTTGGTACTGCACAACGAGATAGGACCGCGTTAAGGACCGGCTGACCACACAGCTGATTTCGAGACAAAGCCGGTGCTCGCGTCTAGACCTCCTACACGTAGTAGTAGAAATCAGCCACCCTCCGAGCACGGTGCCAGCCTCGCGACGATCTTGCGGAGGCTGCTTGTGCCGGCAACAAATCGCTTGCAGGGTTCATTGAAGAATATGGCGTCCCAGTCCGTGCGTAGTGATGTGGATCCAAGAGGCATATCACAACTTGAGGCAGAAAACAAGCGGTTCGGGTATGATCGTAAAGAATTGAGGCAAGATCTCAGTACCTTCCGCGAAGAGTACGAGTCGCGGCGAAAAGATATCAACGGGAAGGTTCTGCCTACCGAGGGAAAGGCTAATTGGTTTCGACCTTTGCTACGCAGAGCCGCAGCTGTAGCCGAAGTTCAAAACTCGAAACCTGGATCGGTGCGTAGCTGTGTGGACCCGAGGGGCATTTCACAATTAGAGGCAGAAAACAAGCGATTTGCAGGTGATAGAAAAGAATTAAGTCATGACCTTAGCACGTATCGTGAAGAGTATGAATCGCGGCCTAAGGATGACAACGGCAAGGTTCTTCCTACCGAGGGAAAGGCTAATTGGTTTCGGCCATTACTACGCAGAGCCGCTGCTATTGCTGAGGTACGAAATTCTGAACCAGGCTCGGTGCGCAGTGCTGTGGATCCGAGAGGTATCTCACAGCTTGAGGCAGAGAACAAGCGCTTTGCAGGTGATCGAAAAGAGCTAAGTCATGATCTTACCACTTATCGAGAAGAGTACGAAGCACGGCCTACAGATGCAAACGGGAAAGTTCTTCCAACCGAAGGGAAAGCTAATTGGTTTCGACCTTTACTGCGCAGGGCTCTAGCTAAAGCCGAAGTTCAAAACTCGAAACCTGGATCGGTGCGCAGCTGTGTGGATCCGAGAGGCATTTCTCAGCTAGAGGCAGAGAACCGGCGCTTCAATGGTGACAGGAAAGAATTGAGTCACGATCTTATCACTTATCGCGAGGAGTATGAAGCACGGCCAAAAGATGCTCAGGGAAAGATACTGACAACAGAAGGAAAGGCAGATTGGATCCGGCCCTTACTCCGAAGGGAAGCGGCGAAAGTAGAGGCTCAAAAGTCGGAACCTGGATCAGTGCGTAGTTGTGTGGATCCGAGAGGCATTTCTCAGCTTGAGGCAGAGAACCGGCGCTTCAATGGTGACAGGAAAGAATTGAGTCACGATCTAAGCTCTTATCGTGAAGAGTATGAGGCTCGGCCCAAAGATGCCAATGGGAAGGTTCTTCCGACGGAAGGAAAAGCAGACTGGATAAGGCCATTGTTGCGCAAAGAAGCCGCAATCGCTGAGGTGCAGAATTCGGAACCTGGATCGGTGCGTAGCTGCGTGGATCCGAGGGGTATCTCACAGCTTGAGGCAGAGAACAAGAGATTTGCAGGTGATCGCAAAGAGTTGAGTCATGATCTCAGCACCTATCGCGAAGAGTACGAGGCGCGGCCGCACAACGAGTTTGGTCTCGTGAATCCGACCGTGCCGATGAACGCACCTGGTAACGCGGCGGCGCGCAGCGGCCGCAAGCCACTTCCTGCGCCTACGGATTATGAAGCGATGGGGTCGGTTGCAGGCAGAATGCCGTCGACGTCTGTCGCACTGCTTCAAGAGCACGAAGAACAGCGCCGCGCAAAAACGCATGAGTTGCTTGCCGCGGAAAACGATGCCTACCAAGCGCGCCTGAACCGAGGGCAGGTTCGCCGCTCGTCGTTCAGCAAAGCTCGGTCTACCCTCAGTGCAGACGATGAAGACGATTGGACTGACCTCTCTCCGCGTGAAGACACAAAAGAGGGTGTCAGCGACGGAGGTGCATTATCGCCTACGAGCCCAGACTATGCCAGTGCACAGTTTGTGCGTCGAGGAGTCAGGAGCCCAAAAGGCTCGCTTGATCGATCCAGCCCAGCTGGTAGTTTGACCCGCGGCCACAGCTTGACCCGGCGGGATGAGTCGCTCACTGCTATGTTTGTCCACGCGGGTGCCTCGCCAGGCGCTGTGGGGAGCCCAGGCAGCGCTGGCAGCCCTCGTGGAGAAAACAAAGAACGCGCGGAGATCGCTGCTCGGCGGGTCGAACTGAAGCAGCGAACGCAGCAGTTGTTGCAAAAGCGCGCAGAGGGAAGAGCGCGTGCTGCCAGTGCTCAAGACAGCAGATCGCCAACACTCGGTAGCCAAGCCTCCCCGCAAATAGCAGACAGCGACGTTGCACCTTTAACGAAGAAACCTTCATGGAAAGACCGCGAGCAACGCGTGTTCAAAGCGCTAGGTTTGAGTTCTTCACAGCCAAACGGCGATGCAGTTGACGGATCCACTCCAGCCTTGCCTACATCTCCAATCAATTCAAGCAAAGCTCCAGCTGAAGATGAACGAAGGCATGTTCCCTTTCTCTCAGACGCAAGAAACACTAAGGCGCAAGCAGCTGAGAACATGGTGAAGAACTCAGCTGCAGATGAGTTAGGCACAGGCAGTTTCATGGAAAAATTGATGGAAGAGCGCGCTGCGGCCGACGACGAAGAAGATCAAGACGTCAAGGACTGGGCAGCTGCAAATTGGGGCATACAGGGTCGAGCTGCGCCACGGCCATCTTCATCGTCGCAGTCGGGCAATGGATCCTCGAGCAGGAATGTTGACCAGCAGGGAGGAGGTGGATCAACTTGGAAGAAGGCTAACGGGCATGTGACTTTGCTACAAACGCGCGACCGATCGCCACGCTCTGGCTTGAATTCGTCGGCTGGGGGCCCTGGCAATTTGAACCGAGGGAATTTGTTTGCTGCCCAGCACACGCCTCTGCGGCGCCGTGAGTTGTTCTCTACTAGCCGCACCAGAAATGCCGCTGGTGCCTCCTCATCGCTCTCAAGCGCTGCCACCAGCTCAAATTCTACAACACCGTCGAGAGTTCATAAACCTTCAAACGAGAACACGGGAAGAGGAGGAGGAGCAGACAAGGAGAAAACAACACCAGCTTCAAAGGACTCGGGCCATCCAGCTACATCTCCATCTAGCGGGTCGCCCTTGAAGTCGGGCAACTACGTAGGCGAGAACGTGAAAAGTTTCCAAGCCGCTGGCCGCGACGGCGATGGAGGTTTAAGCGCCGAAGGTGACAAGGCGCGCTTAGCGTGGGAGCAGCGGGTGAAGGCATCGAAAGAGCGGCGCACCAAGAAAGCACAACCTTTGGTGTCAACTCACGCGAAGCAGGTGGCGGCAGTGGCAGCAGCAGCAGCAGCAGCGCAAGAGCGGCCAGCAGAGGCTTCCAAAGGCAGAAGCCGAGGCAATGCTACCCGTCTTGGTGGCACTGCAGGCCTTATCATGGACGACAATCATCGCAGCGACAACAGGAGTGGTGCTGGCGGCAGTAGTGGCGGTGGTAGCGGCAGAGGCGGTGGCCGTGTAGGCAGCGGTGAAGGCAGTGAAGCACCGCGGCCCAACGTGTGGCAACAGCGGAAAGCAGCTCGGGACGCGAGACTCGCTCAGGAACGCGCGGTTGCTGCTACTGCCTCGGAAGCAATTGAAGCTGATTTACCTGCACCTTCAGCGGGCGAGATCAGTAAGAGCAGCAGCAGCAGTAGCCTCAGCAACAACAGCAACAGCGGCAGCCGAAATCGTCTGTTGTCCTTTTTCAGCGGTGGTGGCGGCGGCGGCGGTGGCAAAGGTAGTGCTTTAGACAATTCACCCATTTCAGTAGTCTCAGCCGCTTTCGCGAGCATCAGTGGAAGCCACAATCGAACAGGAGCAGAGGCAGCAGCCGCTGCCCCACCACCGCCACCACCACCAGCTAACAGTGGCACTTCTAGCAGCGGCGCTCGCGGGACCAACGAATACGTCAAGGACAGCGCCCCAACCACAGCCAGTGAATACGTGGTTCTGACCCCGCCCGTGTGGGCCTTAGGCGGCGACACCAGCCGAGGCAAAGCCGAAAACTTGAGCCGCGCCACTGCCGCGGGGCGCCGAGCCGGCCTCAAGGAAAAGACCGTGCATTTGCTGCAGCGCAAGCAAGAGCGCAGCGCGCCGCGCCCGTTGCCGCCCGGTGCGTCTCCGCCTTTGACCCGGTCGCCCGAGCTGAAAGCGAGCAGCCCCAACAGCAATGCCAACAGTGGCAGCAGCAGCAGTGGCAGCAACGCCAACAGCAGTAGTGCGAACTACGTGGCACCACCGCCGTCTCCGACTTCACCTTCGTCACCCACATCTCCTGTATCCCCTTCCTCATCACCCTCCTCACCCAACAAGGCCGCCACCAGCAGGACATCAGCACCGCCAGCGGCAGAGCGATCTTCTAATGCCCGGCGCACTGGTCCCCGAACAGATACGGCGCACACCACGCGCGGGAAAGGAGTTGAGGTGCCGCCTTCGTCCTTGCCCGAGTCCGAAGTATCCCCAGGGATCGCCGGGACCGGGACCCAAAGCGGTGTGTCGGTGTGAATCGGCTCAGCGTACCCTGGGGTATGCGAATCAAAAATGGCGCGAGTTCACCTCTGTATATTAACATAACATTAAACATTAACAACACAAAAAACAAAAATCTATCTATAATTCAAAGACAAGAAAATACTAAATAGCAACACAGGAGAAGGGCTGAAATTCCCGTTTCTGCGGAATTCCCGCGCGATGGCTAAAATTTTCACTTCACGTGGCAATAGGAGCAGTGTTTGGTTTATTTAATTGTTGGTTGGGGCAGGAAAATGGCGACCGGGCCTATATATTAATATTTTCACATCTCAAATTTAGAACTAAAATACAAACCCCAAATAAAAATATTAAATTTATATGACAAAGAACTCGAACTCTGGTAAAGCTCCGGCGTTTTCCTTGGATCTCCGTTATATCTCAGGCCAGCTACATCAGAACTCTTCTTCTAAAGTGAAGTTGAGGTTCGGGCTAAGGGACGCAGCGACGTGAGGATGTTCGCCATTTAGCAATCCTGTGCCAGCGAAACCATTACCAGCGGCTGGCAACGGTTGCTGAGGCGTTTGTAAGTAATGAGGTCCTCCTCCTCCTCCTTGTGGGTTGCCGTCCATTTGCAACTGGTGATTGTTCACTCCTGTCAGGGGGGCTTCTCGAATCGCGCTGGGCGTGGGCGTCGCGGGAAGCTGTGGGTTCCCTAAAAGAGCTGCTGCTGGCGTGACTTGCTGCTGCCTGGCGCCAGCATTCTGCGACTGCCGCGCCCATTTCTTGGTTTCCTCTGCCCATTCTGCCTGCTGCCGTCTCTGCTCTTCGGTCCATCGGTTGCGCTCCTTATCGACGGCCCACAACTGCGCAGCGCCCTGTGCACAGTGAAGACGACATGATTACGACACACAAAGAGTGAGCACAAGAAGGCACCCATCATTACAGGTCTGCATGCGTGAATACTCGAATGCATCTTTAGCGAACTATGCCTGTGTGCAGTTCAACAACGCGAGATTCTAGCACGCTAAGCTGCAGCGTACGTACCGATTCTGCTAGGGCTTTTAAAGCCTCGAGTGCAAAGAAGTCCGCTTCTTCTGCGACCTCTTCATAGCGCCATGCAGCATCAAAAGATGGTAAAGTGCCAGTTCTCAAGTAATTGAGCACGTGCCGAAAGCGAACTCCATCTCGGTCAATGAACACGTTGCCCTGCCAGGAATTATGACGAAGGAAAAAAAGCCGAAGAGGGTTATGCTAGGGACAGAATGGCTGCATTGAGAGCGTTTCTCAGTGACGGCAAGAGGACGAAATAAATCAATTGTTAACTCCGATACAATGAGTGATTAAAAGTGAACAGCAGCAAAGTGGTCTGAGGTTTGACCCGTGGTATTCAACGTTACACACCTGAGCATCAGTAGGTTGATGGTGGCGGCCACTGAACATGGAAGCAAGCATCGAGTCGGGGCATTGCGTTAACGTCTCACGGGTAGTGCTGTAGTGATGGCCACTGTCGAGAGTGAACATAATAAAAACATTATGAGCAGAATTAGAATGTCAGTTGTGGAAGGCATTACGGCTGAACACAGTACATTTGTCTGTTGTGCTGTTATTTTTAACATCAAATGTGAAAACGAGAATACGAATGCACATGGCGATGGCTCAGTAGCTTGATCGTACCCAACATTAAGGCTGACGGATCCGAATGAGTGCGAGTCCATTCAATGTGGTGTCTTTTGACGTATGTCAGTGGCGGTAGCTGCAGGCTCTCAACAGTTAGGAAGAGCTAAATTTAGTGCTACAGTTGATTGCTTGTTTCGACGCTTTCTGTTTTCTGTAACCAAACGGTTACATGTTATATGCTAAGCTTAAGTCCAAACTGTCACCCCTCGAATCCACGTCACCAAAACAAAAAGCAAAAACGCAAAAAGCAACACGAAGACGAGACAGACAGACAGACTACTACAGCTCAAGCAAGTCAACACCAAGTCGAGCCAACTACCAGGCCATTAGCAGAAGTCGAGCCGAGCTCGTCTGCTACCGCATCTCTCGAAAACATTTGTGGAATCTAGCATCGTCTACAGCTAGAATTCATCGTGGTGCTGCACATCACAAGATTCAAACTATGAATGCGTTAAGATGCCTGCTCCTTTTCTTCACGGCGTCAAGCGCGTTGCAATTCAACAACATCCCAGCACCGCGAACGCAAGTCAGCGGGCGGCGATCCTGGCTCGGCAACGTTGGCACGGTGGTGGCGACAGGCAGTCTTGTAGCAGTAACTGCGCCGCAGCCAAGTCTCGCGGAAAGCCCACCACCGATCGAAGTTCACGAGGGGTTCGACATGGTTCGACGAGAGATGAGCGAGGGCGGAGTAGCCAAGTAAGTGCTCCTTTTTTACGTTTCTACCAGGTTTGTCTCATCTCATTTCTGAATATCAGGCTAGCCAAATTTGTGGAAAACGAAGAATGGGACGAAATTCTCAAATTCACGAAACTGTACGACCTCAGCTTCCGCAAGGTTAGAGCACTACTACTTCATAAGTATCCAAAGTTACTCTCTAGTCCTACAAATGCGAATTTATAAATTGTACCACTGCTTCGGGCTATGCAAAGTATATCGAAGTGAGGAGCTCGTCTTTCCTCAATTTATCACTCAAATCGCCTTCACATGTAGGTGGAACTTTACCGCGTGTGCGAAGCCTTAACTGACAAAACGGCCAAAGCCAAAGCGAAAGAATTGCGGTCTACGCTGACTTATGATTTAATTGCTGTAAACAAAGCTTCGCGCCCACAATTTCGCAACATTGCGAAGCCTGCGTCCGAACAGGTGCGAATGAACGCACGGTTGGGATTGGAGGAGCACAGAGTAATGATAGGTGCATGCATTGCCCACTTGAAGAGACGTCACCATCCTTCATACTCTTTCACCTTTTTATTTAAATACACCAGGCCATGGCTACTCTAATTGCTGATCTCGAAGCATTCCTTGCGCTTGAGCCTCCGCTGTGAGGCTATTATGGCACCACTTATGGCAGAGACCAAGCGCCCTCCGTTCGAAGACAGCGCAGCGCAACTAATTAAATCGCTTTAGCTCTCATTGATGGAATAGTTCTGTGTGTACCATACAAATGCTTTCGCTCAGTTGCGGGGTTGTGTTCTTCGTTATGCCAAGTACTGGATGTAACTTTAGTGCTAGTGCTAAAGACTAAAGATTCAAGATTCAAGATTTTAATAATTTTCAATTCAACTCGCAGTGTCGCAGTTCCGATGCCGATACGCCGATACTGTATGTAGGTATGTAGTTATGAGTGGATTGGGGTTCTGGGGTTACTCACTAACCAGAGCAAAAAGAAGAAATCCGAATCGACAACCAATAATATGTGATACAAAATGTTGAAGTGGGAATGAGTTCCCGCAGGAAATACACCTTCTTTTTTTTTTTTTTCAAGTATGGGATGTCGCGATTGCGGATACGAGACAACACACCCTTTGTGCTAGGTGCGAGCACAGCAGTACAGATTTTGACTTGCGCGCAACGCACGCGCGTACACTTCTGCCCGCAGCATTGGCTTCTGTGTCATTTGGGTTTGTATTAGTTCGAGTTCGAGTTCAGTGCAGTAATTACTATCGCTGACCAATAAGCATTGGCGCGAGAACGCTGCACACTTCAGGGCCACCTGCAGACACTGGACGGCACCGTGGCCGAGTGGACTGCGACCCAGTTCCAGTTCCACTGTTCCCGGTACTGCGGTCGCTCCTGCGGTCGTCATGGCTCTCGAGGTGGTCTCCATCCAAGGCCGCATCCAGACGCCAGGTGAATGAAGACGAGGAGTGCGGCTGAGGTGTTGAGGTCTCAGTGAAGGGCCGGGTGCGATGAAAGTCGCGCAATTCTAGAGCTCTTTCGCATTCGTTGACCCGGTTCAGGAGTTCAGCCACCCGGCCATCGAGCTCGGCAAATGCTTTGCGGTCGGTGCTTAATAAACCCGAAGCAAGTGCATCGTCTGCCAGCAAATCGCGCAGCGCCGCGCTCAGAGTTGGGGGCTTCTCATTGGCAGTGGCACCAAGCACGCCTAGGCCTTGGTGCCAGCGCAACCGGGCAATCAAATCTTGCACCCCACCACCCAGGACCCCTCCAATTCCACCTCCTTCTCCCGAGTCATTTGCCTCCGTGCCGCTCGCACCACCAGCAGCAACACCAGCAACACCAGCAACACCAGCAGCAGCAGTAGCAGCAGCATTTCTAGCAGTGGCGGTAGAAGCATCATGGTCGCGCGTTTCGTCGTACGCGGGGCCCAGCCAGGCACATGTAGACCACAGGAGCCTCCGCCACCGCGTGAACCGCTCACGATGCTCTTCTGGCATGGAAGCGTTCTTTGCACTGTCAGCACCTGCAGTTGCATCGCTAAGGTCTTTGAGGACCGCATTCGGCACGAAGCACCGGTCATTGTCAACCATCACCAGTGACTCAAGTGACTGCGTGGGCGATGATGACGGCGGTTTTTGCTTCACTAGCGCAAAATGATTATGGCTCGACTTGGCACAATTTGCAAGGAAGGACACGACTGCATATTCGGCCGCGTTTGCATGCGAAGGTGTGTACAAGGGTCTTTTGATGTTGCCATTACTGCTGCCGGTACTGCTGCCGTGGCGTGCGTCATCCGAAGCAAAGAAAGAAGGCGTGCGGGTGCTCTTGATGGCCTTGGACGATGCAGCACGCTTCGATGAAGGCGAAGAATTCGCAGCTGTCGTTGCTTCAGCACCTTTTACAGTGACTGGTGGTGGTGTCCCTTCCCATGTTTCGGCAGCCGCCAGCGCAGTGGGCACGGACTTGAATTTGGCTGGCTTAAAGTTTGGCTGGTTGGCGTACGCTGCTTGATTTGCAGCTGCGGAAGCACCTGCTAGACCTGCTATTGCTTGTGGGGACGCATAGTCGAGGTACAAGCAAACGGCGGCGTCGACTGTGACTGAAAGGTTGTTGTCAGTGTCTTTACTGAGCTCTCTTGTGCTCTTAGTGCTGCTGTGGTCGCTGCTGCCTTGGTTGGGGCCCGGCTGTAAGCAAGACACTTTGTGCGGATCTGGCACCGGTGGACGACCGGTGTGTGCCTTGGCCTTGGAATCTAGCGCGCGAGCGGCGAGGGCTAGGCCAGCTGAGGCAAGGTTGACGCGCGCACCAACACAGGGCAGCGCTAAACTGGTGCCGAGAAGCTGGTCGAGGGCAAAGAGCTACATGTACGGAGGATCAAAGGTTGGTACAACGGAACAAGAAATCAGTGAGAAGACATGACATACAGATAATCAAGCGAAAGACGAAGGCAAATGGTATGGTAGCGGTGGTGAAAGTGTCACAGAAGAAAGGGAATATCATTTGAATAATCCGTATAGTACGTAACAGCATTGTGAGGGATTTTCGACGACAAACACGTTTACAATTTTTATCTTTGCTCACACCTTGATTTCTCGGTACAACGACTCGTCATCAAAGTGGCCGTTGTCGCTGTGCGTAGCTTTCACCATCACGCGCGCAGAGCTGAGATCTCGAGCCATTCCTCCTTTCTTGGGGGGAGGCGGCGACGACGAGGACGTTGAAGATGATGAAGAAGGAAATTTCTCGGCCCATGGAGAAGTAATTAAGTTGTTAGCATGACCGACAAAACGAAGGCCACAACCGTGGATGCCTGCACCTCGAAGAAAAGAGTGACTGTAAAGCTGCACAGTGCCAGGGACGACCCACAAAGACGGAGATCTTGTTGAGACGTCATTTCTTTCTGATAATCCATTCTTGGCACTGCCACTGCTGCTACTGCTGCTGCTTACGTGATTCTTTTCATGCAATTTTGGGGATTGTTCTAGTCCGAGGAATGGTTCCGTGAGAAGTTTGCGCCATCCAACGAGAGCATCGGCGCCGTCGCGGCGTTGCGTGTCGAAATACAATATTGGTGGGGCCGACGATGGCTCTTTGCTTTTGCGCTGTCGGAGGGGTGCGGGGAGCTGCAGAGTCAAGCCAGTGGTGGCCAAAAAGGCCGCTCGGCGCGCTACGGTGATTGGCTGCAATGAAGCACGCGTGCGGACCGCGAAGAGCGCGTCGAGAACCTGGAGTGCATTATGCATTTCACTTAGTTCCAGCCCTCCAAAAAAAAACACATAAGAGGAGACTTCTTAAAATCGTGAGCATTTGGATTTTGTGCGCACATAAAGAGTGAAAGATGGCAATGGATTGACTTATAGAAACTTGGTAAAAGAAATAAATGGGAATCCACTCAATTACACGCCATCCTAAAAGTACACGAGCTTATCTCTGTTTGCTACTTACTTGAGACATGCGAGGTCGCTTCAAAGGATTCAATCGAAGGCATTCTGCCATGACTTCAATCATGCCTGGATAACTGCTATCAATGCGAGGAGCATTTCGCACGAGTGACCTCAAGGGAAAGTCATCCTCTCCACAAGGATCACAGGCGGCTGCAGTGCTCTTGTTGTCCAATTTTGATGTTGCATAAATGGACGTGACACAACCAAGCTGCTTGTACATGTTGATGCGCTGTATACGAATGGTATTCGCAGCAGGCATATAAGTACACATGAGAAGAAACAGAGCAAGAAGAAAACTTGAACAAATACTCGAAGAACCCACCAAATTCAACAGGAATCTTTCAAAGGAAAGTACACGAGGGAACGTAAATGCCATACTTTAAATTAATACGACGAAGAAGCTACCTGCTGGTCGTAGAAATTCAATAGGCGTTGCCCGACCACATAGACATCCATCTTGGTGGAGAGGGTTTGGCATTTTTGACACTCGGGCGCGAGATGGTTGTGCCCCTTGCCCATGTCGCAACAAAACGCAATGGGGCGTGCAGGCATGGTCCATCTGCGTTGAAAGCAAAGAAAACAAATGGAATCACATACATGCGCATTCATACGCATACACAGGAAAAGAAAGTAAGGTACATCATAGAATTTGACCAAACCATGATGATAGAGAGAATAATTGTCTGGGTAGAAGCAATAGCTTACGCTGAAATGTTTGTTCCAACATAAAAATACAGCGACGGCAAGCACACTTACCCTTGTTCAGGATTGTCGCCCCCAAGAATTATGGCGTTGTCGAAATCGATAAGCTTCAAGATGGGTAAAGTCGGGTGGGTTATGATGTTGCTCCACTGCGGCATAGAGGAGAACAAAACGTGACGAAAATGGCAAAATTAAATAGGTTGCATAAAAAAGACGATCACATGAATGAGCCTCAGTAGACTCAAACGAATAAAATTGAGATGCAGCGATGATGCATAAATATCTTGAATTAACAAAAACGTGACCAAACAATGGGACTCTTCCACAACATCACAGCCTCTTCAGCATCACTCATTCATTCTCCTTTCCTTGCGGCCTACACTTAACCACACCACACTAAACCACACCTTGAGGTCTCCATGCACCACTGCCCCGACTGGCGACTCGTGCAGCGCTACCAACGCTGTTACCAGCTCAATGGCAAGGTCAATTAACCCTAGCTCCGTGGGTGCTTCGTAGGAGGGAGACAGCCGGTCATCTTGCTTCTTCTGTTGTTTCTGTTTCGGAGGCGGTGACTTGTGGTTGATGGCTACTCCCTCAGCAAGCTCCTGAGCAAACGTGAAGTCAAAACCACGCGCACTTGACCACGCTGCAAAAGACCTCTGTTCTTCGCTATCAATTGAGCTGTGATTGGAAATGCCGAAGTTGTCGTGAAGATTGTCGCCAGTGCCGCTACTGCTGGCTAAACCTAAGGGTTGTTGATCTTGTTGCTTGAGTGGCCCGCACAGTTTCAAGACACGCGCAATGTTTGGGTGCCTTAAGTGCGACAAGAGTTCCAACGAAGGGCGCACTACCTGTGCTGTGTCAGGTGACAAGGCCACAAGACTCCTCTCATGGGACGGGAGCTCATGCCAATTTTCGTGCTCAACAAAACCGTATTGTCGCTCAAATCGGTCCAAAAAGTGAGTCTTGACGCGTGCGTACACGACTCGCAAATTTTGATCATCTCTGCTTGTGTTCAGACTTGGTTCAGTGCCCATCAATATCGTGTCTGTTGTCGCGCTTTCTACCTCCTCTAGCGAAGGTGAAAGCGGTAACGGAGCCATAGGCCCATCGTAGCGTTGGGCTTTTAGGGTGGCAGGAAAGGTGTCTTTCATCCACCCTTTCCCAGCCCAAGCCCCCCATTGTTCGGCAGACGCTTGTGCTGCGCTGAAATCAGCGAGTAAACCTTCCCCGCAGTCTCCCCGCACAAAGGCAGGCTCCGTAAAGCGCGGCTCGTCCAAAGGGCCAAACCCATGAATTTGTGGCTCGGAAACGTGCTGTACGCCAAGTGTAGACGTTTCTGTTGCGTCTCGTAGACTTCCTGCTTCAGGAGAAGCTTCGGATGTTGCCATTGCTCGAGAGCCACCAAGCGCTTGTTTTAAATGATCTAATGAAGATGTTCACAATTCGTACAACATCAGGTAGTGAAAAGAGAGAAAAAAATACAATGGTTAAAATATAATGCCAATTTTTGCACTTTAAATAGCATACATGTGGGGGCCTTTCAAGTCAACAAAAGAACTTGAAACTCAACAAAATGTGGTATGCATCTTCAATGCTCGCCATGTACCTACGAGCCAAGTTTCGAGTAATGCCGGAGACGAGATACCCGCTGGGCAACCGAATTCACTTCGTCTTGCCAAGTTGCCATTGCTCTCTAGATGCCCACTAGAAAATGTTGCCTTGATCCAGTCCAAATTCTTTGAATCCATTCCAATGCCCTTATCAACACTATCATTGCTACCCTTGCTGCTTCTGCTGCTTCTGCTGCTACTGCTGCTGCTATGTACATGGCGTCTTAAACTCGAACATTGCACGAATGCATCTCCTGAAACATGCCCACCGCGAAGAGCCACTTCTACGTCAATTTCATCAACTTCTGCATCACCTCTCTTTGCGCTATGGTGCTCAAAAGCATTTCCACCAGCATCTGTGGTACCAGGGGTAGCTGCGCGAACACTGGCAATTGCCGCCTCTTTGGCACGTGGTGAAGCAGCAGTGTAAGCATTCGGCGGTTTCGCCCATACCCAGTCCCAGAGGCTTCGATGGTGCTTTGAAGTCGCTACTGCTGCGGACTGCGTCACTGTGAGCCGCCCTTGGTATCTAAGGAGCAAGGAGAAGAAGGTGTAATGCATATGTGTCGCGCAAGACATCAAAAATGAGAGGAACCATATTTAAGAATAACAAATTTATATAAAGACAACCCAAATCTTCCTTACTTCCAGTTGTAGCCGTCCCCGAATCGAAACGCTGTGCCGCAATTTTCTGTCATAACGCGATGTACGCGCACCTAAGTAGCACACCGCCATCAAATCAAGCACTTATTTGGTGCATATGTTACAATCACGCATCCCTTCATATACTTAAATCTAGAGGAAGGAAATAAACTCCCAACAAAGTAGACAAATATCCACATCATACGGTACGCGAAATATTTGCTCTTCATATATTTCGCGTAGAATGCGTGCAGAAATGGAAACCTGTGGGTAGCCGTATCCCGCTTCAATGCCTTGACTGCAGGTACGAATCAGCGAATCTTTCACGAGGACCAGCACCATATCTTGTTTGGCATTTTGACTTCCCCCCCCACCTCCCGACGCAGCTACTCCTTCATGAGCCCATCCGTGAATGAGCGTGCGGTGAATGGTTACTGTGGCACCTATTCACACGTGAAAAAATGTTTTTATGAATTGGCTGGATATTTGATTGCCCGATATTTCTTTACAACTACGGAAGATTCGCAAGCAGCGAAGTATTGAATAAACATCATCGTTATTATCACCGTTGATGTCGATGGCATCGTCAGCGCCATGCGCAAACGTGCAGTCTTGAATCAGAGACCCTTGCCGTGCTTCATTTTTCGACCTCTTGTGGCTCCCAAACACTCCTTTGAGATAAATTCCATCGCTATCGTCCACATCCTCGTCGGTCCAAGCACGTGAACCTATTTATTCGTACGAAGGAAAGTACAACACTCTGGATTAAGAGCAGACTATTAAAAGCCCAACCTGCGTGCGTACTTCAAAGGCAAAATGATACGATACCAATCATAAGAAAAGGAGAAGGAAAGCACTTAAACATATCATTGCGAACGCGGTCGATCTTTTTGAGGTACCTGAAGGAAGGATTACGTTGTGACTTTCACCCTTGGTGGCGCTGCTACTGCTGCTGCTACGAAGGTGATGGTGGAAACGAGCAAGGGCAGGGATTTCGACTACATGGCAGCGTTGCATTGTGACCGCACTTCGGCGGTGCTCACCCCCCGTGTCGACACGACTTAAGAGCACGCCGCGAAGTGTCACGATAGCATCGGAAGATGCGATAGCCTAGAAAATGAATATAGTCTCAAACGAACGAAGATATATTAAATCACAACGGACAAATAAAGGGAAGTAATAGAGTTGAGAAGATAAAGAGGGATATAAATGCTGCGCATTCAACAAATCGAAAAACCTTTCCAGGGCAGTCTACGATAGCGCCGCCAATTAAAGTGAGATGAGGTGGCCCGTTGACTGAGGGAGCATTTGCACCGAGATCGCCTGCCCGCAATACGGGGCGAGACCCGGAATGGCCAAACACCTAATTTAGCAAGAGAAAGTCATCAAAGCACAAAGCAAGTGCATTTGTCAGCTGAACCAAATCACTCGGTCGTCTCTAAATGAGAGGTGCATGATTCCCATATACCCGATCGACCGGACCAAGGCCGCCACCACCGGTGAAAATCGTGTGCATTGCTACCAAGCGAGCACCGCCTTCGACTCGCAATTCGCCCCACGCTCCAGTTTCGCCTCCTCCTTCTCTTGCCTCACTGTTCTGCTGCTTCTCTTGACTACTGCTGCTGCTACTACTGCTACTACTACTACCACTGCTACTGCTTCTGCTGCTTCTTGTGTTGCTTGATGCTTTCGTCAAGGCCCATGCAGCACCCGACACCGACGGCGCAAAACCCCGAGGTCCATAGTGGGCTGACGACATCAAAGCTTGGCGGGAACTTCCTCTCTGTTCAGATTTGGTTTTAGAATCGCGATTGTTCAAGGTGTGGCGCCATCGTTGGTCTGGCCGTGGTGTTGGCATGAAAGTTACTGGCTTCCTTCGGTCGCCGTACAGAAGAAGGCGGGCTCCAGCTTTCACCACCAATTCAGCGCCAGGCTGCAAATAAACCGTGGTTCCCTCCAGTATCTGTATTTGGCATTAATGGAGAAGGATGTACACATAAAAATGTAATATTGCATATAGCATCATAAAATGATACCTAGTTCTTCAGCGCGAGAGGTGAGATTTATCCTCAACCATAGATTAATGCACACTTGTCTAAAAAGCATCTCTTATATCATACCGTAAGCGAAGGCCCTCCGCCCTTAGGGTCTACAATACTGCTACTGTTTTGCCCGCCCACTACTAATCCACTGCTGCTTTCCACTACAACTTCTTCATACGGCCCCCATACGGTACGATAAGCGTCGAGATTGCCACCCATTACATAGCGTACCGATTTCACGTCGTTCTGGTCGCTGTGATCGTTGATCATAGCACTGCTACTGGTTC
>Ga0307930_1001795_pt1 | contig 16793 bp, 19 predicted proteins | sample OrgLakmetageno46_FD_203161 | JGI IMG/M metagenome (GOLD analysis project Ga0307930, IMG submission 203161) | Saline water microbial communities from Organic Lake, Antarctica - #46 | ecosystem: Environmental > Aquatic > Non-marine Saline and Alkaline > Saline | place: Antarctica: Organic Lake...
TGCCCCTCTCCCTCCTGAATCATTCCGCACTTGCTTTGTTTGCGCAACGCACGCGCATTCCCACTTCTGCCCGCAGCATTGGCTTCTGTGCCATTTGGGTTTGTATTAGTTCGAGTTCGAGTTCTATACACGCAAGAATTCGAACCAGCATACTATCATTATCATCAAGCATGGTACTTGTGGGCCTTTTACCGAGGCCATTGTCGTATTTCGGATTCACCTAGGTGTTTCGTGTTTTAGTGAATTACTATAAGATAATTCCTAGTTACTGCATAAAGATACATTTCCACACGAATGGTGGAATAAGTAGACATTTGGACACAAGCAACTTAGAAGCACTGCCGAATTAGGAATTAAACTCCAAGCTCAAAGTACTCTAAAGGGCTCATGCCCACTCCTACTGTACCTACAGTATCAATTAGTACTGGCCCATTTTTACTCGCAGCTGTCTAAGAATTTAAACTGCGGTTCCCCGCACAACTTTGGTGAGGTAGTTGGTAACACCCTTGTGCTTCCAGCGTATTGCAATGTCCATTGCAGTGTCACCGTCCTGAGCCAAGCGACAAGTGAAAGTAGAAGAATGTAAACACGCAGGTTTGAACAGATTGGGAGAACACAATAATCACACACACAAATATGAAAAGACGATATGGCGACTTCGCTAATCAAATGGTAGGAATCCTACAATCAATCACATGATTCCTCACGTCTTCCTGGGCGTGCACGTCCGCGCCTAGTTCGACGAGAAACTCGCACACGGCCAAGTGGCCCTTCCAAGCGGCCAACATCAGCGGCGTGCGGCCAAACTGTAACGTGAATTAACGTTGCAACAGAAAATAGTAATGGCAGGGCAGGACAGGGTGATTAAGATATAGCATCCACATGCCATTTTGGGCACGAAAAGAACCATGAGGACGCAGGTGAAATATCTACACCTACATGATATTTTGGACTCGAATAGAACGATGGGGACGCAGTTGTAATATCTACACCTCCATACTATTTTGGGCTTGAATAGAACGATGAGGACGCAGGTGAAATACCTACACCTATGTGGCCTTCCTTCTTTATCGAGAAAAAAAGGCAGAAAAGTTAGACTCACGAAGCAGGTTGCGTCTTTATATGCGCCGTGTTGCACGAGGTAGACCACGATCTGCAGGTTCCCAGACTCAGCCGCGTACATGAGCGCTGTTTGTCCTCCCTGTGCAAAAAATGGGATAAAGGGAGAGAGAAAGAGAGCAATAACTTAGATAAAAGGTAACAAAAGATACTTAAAGAAAATATTGATAGGACAAAGACCTCTCACTATTCCAATGTTAAGGCTAGAACCAAATCATAAGCTACCCTCTCCTTCAATCCATTTCTCCAAACTCGTCAACACCCTACAAATAGAGATCAATCTCTCACCTTGTCGTGCTCTTCACAGCGAACACCCTTGTTGCAAAGGTGAGCCACCGTTTCCATGCACCCTCGTTCCGCTGCATGCATCAACGCGGTCTTTTTGTACTATTCAAATTAAAATAAAACAATTTTACTGGGTTTGAGAAGACAAGCCATCTAATAAGCACTTTGGCTAATTCCTATCTCATTATCCTTGAGACAGCGAATAGTTAGCTGCAGAGTCATTAGGGTACGAATGTGACAAGAGGGGCACGAGTGTATCAAAGAAGACTGCTGTAGGATACATACGTTATCTTTATTGTTCACGTTCGCGCCACGGTCGATGAGATACATGATGACATCCAAGTGTCGGCCTTCGCTTGCGATGAGCAGCGCAGTGCGCCCATACTGCAAAGAGACAGAGAGAAGGATGATCGCACAAGGCAAAAATACCGATAAATTATGATACCAACCTCATCTTTGCCATCAATTTGAGCGCCTCGCTTCAACGACAGCTTCACTCCGCGCAATTGGCCACTCAGCGCGGCATCCCGCAGTGCACTGCTCTCCTTGTCGATGTGAGCTTGCTCTTCGTGTTGATGTGCAACCGTCTCTTGTGCAGCTGCGAAGCGATCTTTCGGGGCACCACCGAAGGGGCGAAAAGCCTTCTTTAAAAGTGAAATCCCTGCCTCTCCGAGACCAGAGTGACCTGCCATAGTTTTATTTTTGACTCGCAGGCGTCGCTAGAGCCTTAGCCGAGTTACCGAGTAACCGGTATAACGGTATGCAACCGTGTTGGCTGAGCACAACTGCTGCAAAGCGCAAAGCTGCAAAGCCGAAGAGAGAGGAACCACAGTACCGTATGCCCGTACGGGGTGGCTCCAGAAGCTCATCTAGCTAATACTGTACTACAGATAGAATCACGAGGATCGAGGATCGAGTATCGAGAGAAAAGCATTCAGCATTCAGGACAGCCTACCCTTCTTCCTCCAATTCTCTATTCGCGCTGGTCCACGGTTATTCCGCTCTCCTAACACCTCAATCTTTGTTGGAAAATTTATAGCTGTCATTCGAACTCTTCTTAGATTGGATTACATTGTACTCCCCAATTGCAAAGAAACAACAACAAACAAACAGCAAAAAGCTGCGTTTTGATGAATCCTTCAGAACAAGTCTGACTACTGGCCTCTGTTATGCTGTGTGTTTACTGTTGCTAGCCCAAACAACCCACTACTGCATCCCTGAGGGCTTGTCTGATATACAGGTAGTTTCGGGTGTTAAGAGGTTGTCAAGTTTAGAGATCAACTAAAAGACTAAAAGTCGTTAAGAGCGCGAGGGCTGAGGGTATATATTTCGCCCTTCTCATTACTTATTACCCAGAACTACCTGTACCTCAGATTTCTGCTTCCATATCATTCCCCATGTGACTCTTCTTGAGCTTTAGCTCTACACTTCAGCGAAACCTCAAAGGCATAACAATTTACTATCCACCTATATAGCCTAGACGGGCTGAAGTGAGAAGCAATTATACGTATACAGTAGCAGACATGGGCAGCCCTTATTGCTTATCACAGAACCGAATTCAGTGGCTTAACTATTTAAAGAATATCTTATGGCACGTATGCTTGCCACTTCGACTGCGGCAGCGTTTTTGAATTAGATTAATCCATGGTTAAATGTTTTAAATGCTGGTACAACGCCCGGACGCCCGGTTAAGTAGCTTGTGCTTCCTATGCGGCCTGCGTTCAAAGTCGCTCCATGATATCAATCATATAGCACGTGAACTCCAATTCCGAGATGTATAGTCTTAGTGCCGAGGTGAGATGTGCAAGATATTTCCTTTATCAATGAATCTACTAAGTAGTAGCTGTCAGTCAGAAGTTTTTCAAAGTCGAGTGGAAAAAGTTATCCTTGATTTCTTGGTGCTTATATACGAATTGTTGTACGTGCATAACACCACCACGATGATCCTACAGATCTGTACATCAAAGAAATTCTTGGCCACTGAGGTCGAACATCATTCTCGACCACCTCGAGTGTGCTCAATGATGAATTTAGATTGCTTGAATCCAAACGGAAACTTCTTTTCGGAAACAACCTTGAGCTTACTTCTGTGTTCATCAGAAGCAATAAAGGGTACCCCTCTACCAATTGATATTGGCACAACGGTGACAGTGGCGTCGTCGACCAAATCAAAATCCATAAATTGTCGAATTACATCGCCCCCTCCATCGAGATATATGTGGCGAAAGCCTAATGATCCAATCTTTGCAAGGATATCAGCTGGGTTTCCGGACATGCGTGTGATATTCGCCCCTGAAGCTTCGATTGAAGCAGGAATGACAACTCGGCTTGCATCTCGGCTGAGAACGAATACAGGCTTGGTCCCGTACCACCACATACGTTCTCCTCGATCTGTTTTTAGATCTTTCACCACATCGAATGTTTTCCGTCCCATTACGACAGCATCAACTGACTCGAGGAATTCCCTAAAGCCGCATGTTTCTCCCTTTGGTACCGCGGCGTGACATTCTTTGAAACAACTCACACTGCCATCTTCCGCAGCAATGAAACCATCTTCGCTTGTTTCAACGAATACTGAAACATGCATTTTATCTGCGATAATGTCACAATTTTTCGTCTCAATGAAATCCTTGAATGAGTCGAAATCTGTCACAAACTGCTACCAACATACTGACACCATGGATTATAATCCGGAAGGACTTGATCAAGGAATGGAGCAGCCTTTCTTCATGGCTGCTTTATTCAAAGCTACAACGATAGCACTTGTCTCGGCATCTCTATTTGGAGTAGTTAGGAAACAGCTTTTTCTTGGGCTTGAAGAAGGCATCAAAGCTGCGTTACTAGGACGGCTTGTCTGGTTCTGGGGAATAGCAACCCTCTTGATTGCATTATTTTCATTCGATTGAAGAATTAATGACATTGGAAGGAGATTGGCAAGGAGAAGAATTGGATACCTTTCAGCGTCGAGGCATGGTTTGCGTGTATTTGCTAAACTACACTCTGGTTTCGATCAGTTCAAATTGAAGTTGTATTCTTCCGCTAACGTATAGACCGCCAAAATAGCGCATTTCTCAATATAATTTTTCTCTATGGGAATATGGTCTCGTCTAATTTATGACCTCTTGAGCAAAACTTCATAGAAAAACCTCATGATGCTGAATAAACCTAAGGCCTTGATTTTATGTAATTGCAAAGCATCCCTAAATCAAAAAATCTATGGGGGACTCAATACCACTTGAAATCAGATACAACAATCTTCAGGCGTCTTACCCTCATTATGGCCTTCTATTTCTAGAGAAATTGACTCGAATTATAATTACCTCAAGGCACTAAGGGCGCACTCTTCGCGCATACGGCCATACGGCACCTAGCGCAGTGATCTATAATCATATACTTTTGTGCTCCATCCCTTGAAAGTATTTTTGAACAATAGCTGTTCAAACATTTATATGTAGATATATGTACAGAGTGTGCAGCTATGCAGTGCAGTATCCTTGACTATTTATAATTACTTAGGTGTTTGTGTTGCCTCGGGAAGGTGGTTTACTGAATTTGGTATCCCAAGAGAATAAGAAACCAGGACGGCCTTAAGTATTTAAATTAGATGACTAGATTCGATTGTCCTTCCTGCCCTCTACACACAACACACTATCCTCTTTATAATTTTGACTTGCGCGCAACGTACGCGCATACACATCTGCCCGCAGCATTGGCTTCTGTGTCATTTGGGTTTGTATTAGTTCGAGTTCGAGTGCTCCTCAATTGCAAAGGAACATCAGCAATTAGCAAAAAAAAGAAGAGCTGTAATTCTGTGAAATTTCCAGAACTAGCCTGAATGGGCTGAGCGCCCTTCTAAATAATCCAGTGTTTATCTTTTACTCTCATGAACCCCATAGTAACAATTTTCTAGAAAGACATAGGCTTCGAGTACGCCCACTCCGAAATCTTAGTTCGAGTTCGAGTACTCCTCAATTGCAAAGGAACATCAGCGATTAGCAAAAAAAAGAAGAGCTGTAATTCTGTGAAATTTCCAGAACTAGCCTGAATGGGCTGAGCGCCCTTCTAAATAACCCAATGTTTATCTTTTACTCTCATGAACCCCATAGTAACAATTTTCTAGAAAGACGTAGGCTTCGAGTACGCCCACTCCGTAATCTCCACTCCTACCTGCCATTTGCTACGGCACGCTATTCCTTGATATTGGCCGGAATCTCTTTGCACTCAAGAGCTTTCTTTCTTAAGCGACCGGCCCCATATCATTTCTGGGCATCCATTCGGCCGAGAGTGCGCTACCAAACCAGTAAGCAATGCCTTGGCACACGAGTCATAGACAGCCTTAAGGAATTAACTACAAGTTTACTCAATATTTTCGACCTGCATTCCTGATCCAGATATCCATTCCACGAATTTGGCAACCGAAGAGGTTCAACTCATTAAGGGCTCGCCACGGGAAGTACACCGATTTTCCTCTTCCATGAGGTTTTTACCTGGACTCGCACGCGCAGTCGAAGTCGCCAGACACCGTATATGGCGACAAAAGAGATAGACTTGGCACACAACGATCTAGTTGGCGCAATATCTTACAAAGTTACAGTCCCCGAGGGAACAAACATCCCCGTACGTCTGTACAGCTCTACAGTAGTGTACAGTAAGCAGTCCGCCCCTGGAGGGCTTGAAGTGGTTACCTGGCTTGAGGGGGTTATCTTGCATGCAAAAGGAGTCCACCCCTTGAGGGGGGACAGAAATCGAATCACAGAACTACATTTTCGTGACAACTCTGACACTCTGACAACCTCATCACGAAGTTGTTCAATGGCTGCATTAGGTGACAAGGCGAATGAGGTCGCTGGAGAGTCCTCTCCTTTAGCTTCAGGCAATGGAAACGGTGGTGTGCTTCAACATAGTGCGGTGAATGTGGGCATTAATGGTTTTGGCCGCATTGGGCGCGCCGTTTTGCGCGTCATTCTGAAAAAGGGTACTGCAGGCACGCCCTTGCGCGTTCGGGCAATCAATGCTCCAGGCAAAACTGCGGTAAAGTACACGCGCTAGTATTGAAATTTCACAGTTTTGACTACGACTTATAAGCTCCCAAAGCATTTTTGATTTATAATGTTTATGATATTGGTGCTAGGGACATTATTTTTACACAAATCGTTACTTGCCCCGCCGGGTTTTCGTGTTACAGGAGTACGTTTGTTACGCTCTCAAATACGACTCAGTCTTCGGCCGCCTCGATTCTTCCATCACGGTTCCTTTAAGAATGACTAGATTTTTGTACAGTCGCCTGTGAGCTAAATGATTATTTACATTATGCATAGCTCATGTTCGTCAATGTTTTTCGTACGCATAAATTTTGCGTCATCGAATAGGCCTTTTTGCCCTGACTTTGTTAACACCACTGCACTCAGGTCGAGCCAGCGAAAGAGGGCCATGGTATCATCATAAATGGCGAGCGCGTTGAGTTGCTTGATAGCCGTGACCCAGAACAACTCGACTGGAAGGTGCGTTTTTTACCCTCTCGAGCTACGCTACCCTCTCACTCAGTATATACTGCATTTCTCTATCATTAAATAGGCAGCCCACCGTATCCCAGAACGCATCATTGAATGTCAGAACAGATTATCGTCTTTTGAAAGATTTTGAAGGATTCGTTGCTTATTCTCGGCGCTGAAAATTGTGAACAGGCAGCTGGAGCAGTGTACGTTGTTGAGTCTACCGGTGCCTTCACGAAAAGTGCTCAGGTACGCTTTTTTTGTGAGCCCCTCCTTCTTTATAACACTTCATCCTGATATTTGTGACTCAAAACGATTCATCGCACCTATAAATCCCACTTGGCTCGTTAGTATGTTTTTTCTTCACTTTATGAATTCCGTTGATATTCGTCAGCGGAATAGGAAATTGACCGTCCCCACTGTGCCCTTCCCGTCGTACTGTACATGTATACTAGGCTCGCGGCCACTTGGGAGCTTTGCGTGGCGCCAAACGTGTGGTCATTTCCGCACCTGCGAAAGACGACACCCCCATGCTTGTGATGGGAGTGAACCATACCCTGTATAACCCTGAGGTGAGTGGTGTGGCATCATCGCACTATTGTGCCCCGTGCGTGTTGCTGGCTCCTGCCAACTTCGCAGATGCACACAATTTTGTTTTATTACATCTGATTCACTCTTCTTTTGCTTCATTGTTCCCTTGAATACTATTAACTGCCTCTTTTCACATCAATTCGCATGATATATAGATGCATGACGTGGTCTCAATGGCGAGTTGCACCACCAATTGCCTTGCTCCTCTAGCATCCGCAGTGCATGCGAAGTTTGAGATTCTAGAAGGCCTCATGACCACGGTGCGTGCTTGCGTGTGCGTTTGCGAGGATTGAAAGATTTGAATACCTGCATAAGGCCTTTGATTAGTTGCAAAAATAAATGTAAACATCAAAGTCATAGCTAAGTATTTCTGATCATTTAGTTTGCGATTCACTTCGTTTGCCAACGCACGATTGCGTCATCGATATTGAAAGGTGCACAGCGCAACAGGCTCTCAAACCGTAGTTGACGCGAGCCCCAGCGGCGGCAAAGACTGGCGCGCTGGACGATCCGCCTTGAACAACTTGATTCCGGCCTCGACGGGGGCTGCCACCGCAGTGGGTAAAGTGATCCCAGAACTGGCTGGGAAATTGACTGGAGTGGCTGTGCGAGTGCCCACGGTTGACGTATCACTGGTAAGTGTGCATAGAGGTGGACACCAGAGCCCTTCTCCCTGAGAACCGTTTATTCTACTCACTGGTGTATTGCTCTTCTCTTTCTAGTTTGTTTATGATGCAGTACTAATACAATCCCTCATCCCAATCCACCTGCTCTTCGCATGTCCTTGTGCGTACCTTTTCCTGTAGGTGGACTTGACGATTCGCACGCGTGAAGCTTGCACCGGTGATGAGCTCCTTGGCCACCTCTCGAGCCTGGCTGAAGACCCTTCAAATGCGTTGTTCGGTGTGCTGGGCGTGACCCACGACCCTGTGGTGTCGCAGGACTTCGTGGGGGAAAGCAAATCGTGCGTGGTGGACGGCGCAGCTTCAGTGTCCTTGAACCCGAACTTCCACAAGATCGTCGCGTGGTACGACAACGAGTGGGGCTACTCGTCTCGGATTGTGGACTTGCTGGAATTCATGGCCAAGCATGAGCCAGAACCATAATGCCACGGTGCTTAGTAGTATATATTCAAAACCGGTGGCAGAAGGCACATCGACACCGACGGGCGCGGCGTGAAGTTTACCGAAGTAAATCCAGAAACGAACACATCATGTGACTTCGCTAACAATCGCCAATACCACCTCTCTATAGGAATGGGCATCGAAATTTGGTCGAACTGGCTTGGGCCAGCCATTTAGGACTCAAAAACACAACACCTCCCACATACATCAGCAGTCTCAGTCTCAGTCTACATACAGTCTCGGACGGTATATCGCAATGCACCACTATGCAGTGCAAAGAAAATTAGTTCGATGCTAGTAGTGCTAAAACCGCAGGACGCAGGACCACAAAAAAGCGATATAAGAGTAACAAGTACCAAACGCTTGCTTGAAATAAAAGATGTCTTAAAAAACTTATTGTAAAGGGCTCCCGAAAACAATTTTTATCTCTAACTGTTAGCCTTCTAATTCCGGCCCTTCGGGGCCTGTCTCAAAAGGGGGCATAATCAAACACATAATAGCCGCACAAACTAGCCCTCGTTGCGCATGCTCGTCGACTCAGAGTTCGGAGTGAGCATCGGAGTCCTTAGTTGAGGCGAGCGCTGAACTAAACGCCTCCAAAACGTCACGCCGCGCTGTAACAATTCACAACAATTGGTAAAAATAAGTCAGACTGTAAAACTACGCGGTGATACAAGTATACGCAACTCTATTGAAGAAAAGAAGGCAAATAAATTTATACCAATTACAATGGACTCAACTTGTAAGAAGTAAAAAAGAAACACAGTATCTTACCGTAAAAAAGCGGGCGTTTGGATTCTGCGATACCGCGACTCAACAACGAGTCAATTCGTGCGTGCTCATCGGCTAAATAAGCCGTGCCTTTTTCGCTCATTTTCTCGAGGGTTTTCACGCATAATTCCGCAATATCCGACTGTGCCAAGTAAACTTGCTCACCGCTAGAGGAGGAGCTGCTTCCGCTGGCATTATCTTCATGGTTGCTATCGTGTTGCAGTCGCCTCGCTTCTTCTTTTGCTCTGGAGACATATTCGAGGGCAACGTTTTGACCGTTGTCACCACTACTGCTGCTGCTCTTGCCTGCCTCGAGGGTAGATGAAGCCCTACACCAACAGCACAGTAAAGGAATAACAATTAGACGACCGTATTCCTTGTAAAAGTATGAGTAATATGCCGCATGTACCATTGCATGAGCATCGGTGCGAAGGACTCCAGGGCTGCGGGGGGTGGGCGAGGCCGCTTCCCCGTGGCGCGTTTTCGCCCCACTAAAGGGGGAAATCCGGTCGCTTTGGCCACCGCAGCAATCAGGGCCGAGGAATCTTGGGCTTTAACCTCGGTGAGATGTTGGCCCTTGGCCTCAGGGCCCGACTGTGTGCACAAAGTCATACATGTGAACACACACATGCGCACCAAATATGAATACAAGGTAATGATATTTCGGCTGCGTCGATTGTGCGCACAGAAAGTCTCATCTTTCGGTTTTAAAAAAATGAATGCATGGTGTCAAAGAAGGTTGATGGCAGGTTTATATGGGTGTGTGTGCGTGTTGCATGTTAAAGAGCGTTACCTGAAACAGCAGCAAGCCAGGGAAGTCGCGCACGCCATGAGAATAGGCTAAATCGCGCTCGGTCTTCGTTTCCACCTTTGATGAAGGGGGGGGCAAGAAGAAAAACAAACCCGTCGTGATAATCCGTCGAAATCAGCGATGAAAATGGTCCCCTCTTCTCTGTTTCCATCGTCATTTTCATCACCATCGTACTATTTGGTGTCCCACCTCGACTTTCGCAATCCGCAACTGCCCTGCTGACTCGCCGTGGTCGAACGCGTGGCCTAGCGCTTCCAAACCACGTTTCGCCTCGTCAGACTCGGACCATGGAGTCGAAAATGACACCAGTAGCCAGGTGCCTACAGGGCCGGCCACTGCCTTTTCGAAGGCCTCCAACCCTTTCAAGCGAGTCACGTGCTTTTTGTCGGGCAACACTTCGAGGCCCTGTAATCCTGGCAGGAGCTTCGTGGCTTTCGCTAAAATCGTGTTGCTCAAACGGCCGTTGTAATGGACCTTGTTGAGTATAAGAAGCATGCAAAACATAGGAAGTGGCTTGCTATTCAGTGTTAGGTCGAGATATACTTCTTGCTCTTTCCAAACATCCGAAAGTGAACATTTCATTCCCAACACTTCAGGCTAAGACGCGACAACGACTGTAATCTCTCACGTCAAGATACCACAAGTAATCCTCATTTTTAAAAACTCTCCATGTAGAAGTAAGTCTCAAACAGACTTGCTATTCGCCATATACCTCAAATCACCACCACTGCTTACCACATAAAAAGGCGCTGGCGTGTCGGAACTCGTTTGGCCTTTGGCAAACCACTTGAAGACGGGCGCTCCGCTCACTCCGAACCGTTCCGCCAAGCCAGTCTCGTTGTCACCTACTTGGCAAAAAGAAAGCATACACATATAAACGTCTTAGATGCCGTTGAGAAACTCGGACGCAAACTTAGGTTTATTGCAGTATGAAAGCAAGCTACTAACATTAGCGAACAGGACAAAAAGAGCATTCGCTTGAATGAGAACGAGCACCGAATGAGAGCAGGAAGACGACGAACCGTTGAGGCGGGCAATGCGTAATTGGTCTGAGGGCACGAGCACATCGGCAGTAGCTTCAATTTCCGGTCCCATGGACTAGAATTACACAGAACAGAAGCACCACAAGAAGGGGGTCCAATGAAAAATGTGCAAGTGACTGGGTCTAAATGAATAAAGTCTAACTGTTCAGTCCAACTTCTTTTCGAAAGAAATATGCGAGTGCGCGAAACTACCTTGCAATTTGCGCAGATATCGAGGTAAAAGTAAACGAGCACGTTCGTTGAGCCGTCGAGTACTTGATCCACATTCTAGAATCCATCAAGGCAGCAAGAACAACACATGGGCACACAGGATCATAGTGGCCAGTGAAATTGATTTTAAAAGTGTACGACTGTACGTGCTATTAGCGCTCAGATAGACGATAGGAGCCCAAGTAGATTGGATTGTCGAAATGTGCATCACATCAAGGTTGCAGCTACCTACTATCCTTACCGCAGCAGTGATGTCCACGACTTCCATAGCTGCAAGGGAGAGTATCTATAGAAGTACATGAAAACAAAATTAGTCCAATAATTCAGACAGAGAGCGCTCACGATGTAGCTATGTCTAGTCCAATAACGCAGTACACGATAAACTAGGATTTGTTTCGAGCACTAATTCAAAATATCTTGGCAGGGCTTATCATGACTTAAATGCAATGAAATAGCTAATTCTCGACATTCAACCTTTGCAGCTATAACGAAGCTGAGCAAAAACGCCTTCCATTTGAACATCATCGAGACTTCTTGGAGCCCCTTGATGCCTGTTTCTTGACTAGCCTAGCTTTCTCTACAGAGCTTCAGAGTGCATGCATGCATCATGCATCATTCGAATAATTTGACGGCGACTAACGAGAACTAATATAATGACGTAATAATATGAGTTTGAAGAACCGAACCATCACACAACACAACAATGGCGAGCTCTTCATTTGCGCTAGGCATCGAAGGCCTAGTGCTACACGAAAATGTTATATCTCAGAAAGAGCAGGCGGATTTGGTGGCTGCCGTTGACAAGTGAGTTTGACTCTTTCCTTATCCTGATGCTGATTTGGTGCTGACTAGCTAGGACTGGAATACTGCATATTTACTGTGCAAGCTAAGATTGGGTGCTTGCTCGATCGTCTGCTCCTCGTATACGTGTTCATCGATGTGCTTAACGGCACTTTTGCTTTGTCCGTGTATTGGGGGGCTGATTTCGCAGATGGCTAGAGGTGGGCCGCAAAGGTCTGTTGCCTGGCAAGACCTACGCTCCAGTGCCGCTCAGTTGGGCTGCGGCTGGCCAGTCTCGTGAAATGCTTCAGTTTGGTGAGACACAATGCTCTCTCACATCCTGAGGAGCACAAGGATTAAGTTGTTGCAGGGCATCGTTGAGGCATGCCAGTTCTGTTCTCTTTTAACGCTATCACTTGAATTGCTGCCATCAGCGAATGGTGCTGACTTGAATGCGTGTTTTTTTGTTACAGGCGCTTACACGCACTCCAATCGACTTGAGCTCTCCACTAAGGTCGCCACTCTCCCACCTATCCTCTTGAACCTCGTTCGCCGTCTAGTAGCTTCGGGGCAACTTCCGTGGCCATCTCCACCTTGTCTACCACAGTCTCAGGCGAAAGTTTCGACGAGTAAAGATGACGTTTCACGCGCGAGTCCTGGAGCGAGCTCCTCCGTTGATTCCAAACCCGATGTCGACAAGGCTGCTGAAAGTAGCAGCAGTGCTGATAGCGATGCACCAGCAGCGGAAGACTCCTTCGAAGGGGTGTCGAGTTGGTGCTGCACTGTGAACTGCTATTCTCCTGGGCAGTGGATCCCTCCACACATTGACAACCCGAAGGTGCTTTTCACCCTTAACACTTGCAACCTTCGCTTTCTCTTTATCACCTGGTGAATTTATTGTAATTCAGTAGGCAATTGCTTCAATACAACACCTGTCGTAACTCGTTTCTCATTTCTTTCATTTCTATTTTAATTTCTTATGACTTGTCCTTTCATTCCTCGCTTCCTTTGACAGTTTGCGCGGCCTTTCGCCACTCTTTCGCTGCTCTCAACGCAAGACACATCCTTTGCCCCACTTCCACCGCCGGTGCTGAAGGTGAGCGATGCAAATGAGTCCTCTGCAGCGCCTGAAATCGAGGCGACATCATCATCGTCATCATCAGCAGCAGCAGCAGCAGCAGTTGCGATGGAAGTGGTCACAGATTTGGAAACGAAATCAGCAGCATCGCCTGCAGTAGCAGATAGACCAAGCGCAACAGTTCAGGTGGCCTCGCCCAGTGTAAACACGTTTAAGGAGGCACAAGGAGCACAGAGGCTGCCTCTTCGTCCTGGATCCCTCCTTGTTGTTGGAGGCGCGTCTGCCGACAAGTGAGTTCTTATGAGTGTTTGTGTTTCGATGTTGCGCCATCACTAAAATAGCATTCTATCTCAGGAAGATGTTAGCACTAGCTAAGCACTACGTGTTTGATTTGTCACCATGCATTCAAATAGTGTTTGGCCTCTTCTATTCTCTTCAACGCCTCTATGATCGTAGGTGGACCCACGCGGTGCCTCCCGTCTCGGAGCGCCGTATTTCCCTCACTTTCCGGCGCCTTGACCCGAAGGTCGCCGCCGCTGCAGCCGCTCAGGTGGCCGCTGTGGCCGCTGCCTACGCTAGCAAGGGGGAAATGAAGCGACGAGCGAAACAAGCAGCGAAAGAAGCAAAGCAAGCCATGAAGCGGGACCGGAAAGCTGCTTCTGACGCCGCTGCTTCCCATGATGGTGGTGGCGACGCATCTTCTTCTTCGGGCGCAAAGTCAACTCCCGTGCCAGCTCTGATGCTTCGCCTGCTAACAGCTTTGCCCCAATCTGTGAAGCAAGCTGAGACAGCCAACGATGGCCCAAATATGGAAGAGAGCCACCACCATGCGAGCTCCAGCAGTTTTGCTCAATCCTCTCATCATACTCCTGAAGTGACCACCAGTGATATGGTGACCGATTCGTCAGATCCATCACCTGATGAGGAAAACGTCTCCGTGGTGCGGAGACCTCTCATAGAACAGAACCACGTGATGCGGCTGTACGACGCGATTGCTCCACAGTGGCACGGGACTCGGTACCGCTCGTGGCCCAAAGTCGACGCGTTCGTTGCCAGTTTGCCTCCCGGGTCCCTGGTCTGTGACGCCGGCTGCGGCAACGGTAAAAACTTGCCGGCTTGCAACGCTTATAGGCCTGCGAATATTGCTCCGCACCGGAGCGCCACAGCTCGAGCAAATACCTCAACTGGAGAAGGAGCAATAGTAGCAGCCGATGGTGAAGCGGAGAGCTTGGGTGGAAGCAAGGAGGGATCAGCGCAGCAGCCGCAGCCTCGACGAAGGGGGTGGGGGCTCGGGTCAGACTTTTCTGCGGAGCTGGTGAAGATTGTGGCTTTGGAACGAGGGATGGATGCGTTGGTGGCCGACAGTTTAGCGCTACCTTACCGCACAGGGTAAGGATTTGGTGTTTCTGACTTTATATGCGCCTACATAAGTACGATGCATCGTATGAAAGCTTGCTTCGACAACCTTAATCTTTCATTTTTTTACGTCAACCTTTCCAAATGTTCACCTCGCTGGCAAATTTTGTCGTTTAATAAAGAAAAGCTCACTTGAACTATTGTGCTCTCGACTTTTATTAGGTGCTTCGGCGCGTGCTTGAGTATTGCAGTCTTGCATCACATCAGTTCCCACCCAAGACGACGAAGGCTCATGTTCGAGTGCCTGCGCGTCGTAGAGGTCTACGCGCACACTGAAATGAGACTAGAAAACGTGGCCTCTTCAATTGCTTGATATTCTTATTTTCTTATTCACAATGAGGATAAACTTTTTTACTTCAAGCATTGTCTTCATTGTATGGCTCCTCGTTCTGTGACGATGGATGTATTTCGTGCGTGTGCATGCAAATAGGTTGGTGGGTCTGCGTTGTTTTATGCTTGGGCTCAAGATCAAGAAACTGGCTTTTCAGGCCATGAATTCGTCGAACAGGTAAATGTCTGTGTCTGTGTGAATCAGCAATGCAGTGTGAAACGTGCGAGATTTAGAGAAATGGAGAAGAATATTGTTCTTGTGTGTTCAACTCCTGTCATGCTATCTTCTCTGAGAGTGAAAGTGATGGCTCGCTTGAATGATTGAAGTCGCGCAGTTTCACTTTAACTTTATTGTGCGTCAAAAATTACACTACTAGGACGTGCTCGTGCCATTCCATTTGCGCGCTCCAGCTCCGTATGCCAAGGCTGAAACTATTGAAATTACCGAAAGTGCCGACGGGGTTCATAAACCTGTCAGCCCACCAGTTGCTACAGGACCTGCTCAGCCTCCTCGAGTTAACAAGCGACGCTTGAGCCCTTCTTCAGGCGAAGTCCAAAGTAACCATGGTGATGCGAGCAGTAACACGAACGGCTCGAGCAGTAGCAGCACTGGCGGTTGCGTCACGAACTGTTGCGACAAGAGCGTCGATGGAAGCGAAGCCGAAGCCGAAGCATCCGCAGCTGAAGGATTGGCAGAATACAACGCCACCAAGGGATCCTTGGTTTTCCAGCGGTAAAATCAACTGCATTTCTAATCTTCGTTACTGCATGTGCTATATTCCCTGATACTGAGAGTGTACATAGAATACTCTTACTGTCTTTCACTCTATCTTCATCATCAATAAATTCGATCGCGACAATCACTTATCCCTCCTTCAGCAGCTCCCGCAAAAATCTTGGTTTTTACTGCCACTGATTTTACCCTCTTTCCTCTGAAACATGACACTTTGTCTTCCATCGCCGGGGAAATTTGTCAGGTACTGCCACGTTTATCGATCAGGCGAATTGACAGAACTTGCAAAGAGTTTGAACGGGGATATTCAGCCTTGGGTGGAGGTCCAGGAGGAATATTATGACACAGGGAATTGGTGTTTAATTGTCAGAAAAATTTTAGATGCACCCAGCGATTGATATGGGATTCAAAGAAGTCTCGTACGGTACATTGCCTCTCGAATTAATTTTTGATGATTCAGGAGGGGGATGTGTTTGTGCACTCCGCAGAACAATCAAGAGGGAGGTGCGCGAGCAACGAAGCGCGTGACATGCAGAACACGAGGTTGACTCGGTAGAGGTCAAAGTGTGCCTTTCAGCGCGCAAGGCGCCTATTGTTCTGCCCCTGAACCATTAGAGATTAGAGGCTTTAATGGGGCTGGAACTCCTTCCTCGTCCACGCTGTGGAAGTGAATAGAAATGATCCCCTTCAAAAATACAAACAGCCCCATGCAAGCGGGCTGCTTGTGGTCTAGTGGCCCCTCCCTATCTTAGAGCTAAATCCATAAATTTCCATCAAACACAACGGTCGCTACTCGTGGTCGTCTTCCAGTGTTTTTCGAAACCCCTGCAAGGCCCTCCACCTTAAGTGCAAGTTGCCCAAACAAAGAGAGAAGTCCTGCGCTAGGTCTAGTCTAGTCTAGTTAATACTCCCCAAAATACAAAGAAACACCACTGTGGCAAATAGCAACAGAAAAATGTAACCTCCAGAACAAGTCTGACTGGGCTGAGTGTCCTTTTGCGTAATGCAAT
>Ga0307930_1001800_pt1 | contig 16777 bp, 9 predicted proteins | sample OrgLakmetageno46_FD_203161 | JGI IMG/M metagenome (GOLD analysis project Ga0307930, IMG submission 203161) | Saline water microbial communities from Organic Lake, Antarctica - #46 | ecosystem: Environmental > Aquatic > Non-marine Saline and Alkaline > Saline | place: Antarctica: Organic Lake...
ACCCCAAATGCGCTGTCGTCACGTACAGGTTGGGCGACGTTACGACGGCCGACGAGGATATCCCAGCCACGGTAAGGGTCCCTGCGCTAGCAGTCAGGGATCCCAGAGCTATAACCGATGTACTTGATTCAATCGTTGAAGTCGTTGATATACTATTGATGAAAAGATTTCCGGCGCTGGCGGTGATAGAACCAACAGCTATCAAGGAGGAGCCCACCGTGACAGCAGCAGACGTTGTAATGCCTTTCACAGTCAAAATACCAGCACTCGCAGTTATCGAGCCTAAAGCCACCAGTGAAGTGCTCAAAGTAACAGTCGATGAGCTCAAAATCCCATCGACTGTGAGCGTACCCGCACTAGCCGTGATTGAACCAAGGTGGGCCGTTTTTAAGAATAGGTTTGTCAAGGTTGTTGTCGATGAATCCGAAATGCCGGTGACGGTGAGCGTGCCAGAAGAGGCAGTGATTGACCCGAGCATTGCTGTTGTCAGATACATTGTTGGTACGGTCACTACAGCTGTAGAGGAAATGCCGGCGACGGTCAGAGTTCCTGCTGATGCTGTGATGGAGCCAACATGTTCGGTGACGTGAACTGAAGGTAGGGTGACAACACTTGTGGCTAAGATCCCTTGCACTGTCAAAGTACCCGCGCTCGCGGTAATTGAAGCCCCAGCTACTAACGAGGTACTTAAAGTGATGCTTGCAGTGCTCAATATGCCCGCGACTGTCAAGGTACCCGCAGATGCTGTTATGGATCCTGCAGCCACAACTGAAGTGCTCACTGTAATAGTCGATGCGCTCGCAACTCCAGCGACAGTGAGGGTGCCAGCGCTTGCTGTGATTGAGCCCAGGGCAACAATTGAAGTACTTGAAGTAATGGTTGCAGTGCTCGCGATGCCGTCAATAGTGAGCGTGCCCGCACTTGCCGTTATCGAGCCCAAAGCCACCAGGGAAGTGCTCACGGTCACTTGCGATGTGCTCGCAATGCCCTGCACTGTAAGGGTACCCTCATTCGCTGTGATTGAGCCCACATGACCAGTGGTCAGGAACATGGTTGCTGCAGTCACCACAGTGGACGAAGCAATACCACTGACAGTCAGTATTCCTGCACTTGCTGTTATCGAACCCAAGTGGGCAGTAGTGACGTAAAGATTCGGCGCAGTAACCACAGACGAAGATAAAATGCCAGCTACGGTAAGGGTCCCTGCGCTAGCTGTAATGGAACCAAGGGCCACAAGTGAAGTGCTCGCTGTCATAGTCGATGAACTAAGGATCCCATCCACTGTTAAGGTGCCAGTACTTGCTGTAATTGAACCTAAGTGGGCAGTAGTGATGTACAGATTGGGCGAAGTAATCACTGCAGATGAGGAAATACCAGCCACCGACAATGTCCCAGCGCTAGCCGTTATCGACCCAAGGGCCACAAGTGAAGTGCTAACAGTAATTGACGACGTGCTTGCAATGCCCTCCACTGTCAGCGTACCCGCACTTGCAGTAATAGAGCCTGCCACAACAATAGAGGTGCTCGCCGTAATAGTAGACGTACTTGCAATACCCTTGACTGTCAATGTACCAGCGCTCGCAGTTATCGAGCCCAATGCGACTACTGAAGTACTTGCAGTAACTGTCGACGTACTCGCAATACCTTTAACCGTCAGCGTACCAGCGCTTGCGGTGATCGAGCCCAAGGCCACAAGTGAAGTGCTTGCAGTAACGGTCGATGTACTTGCGATACCTTTCACTGTCAATGTACCAGCACTCGCCGTTATCGACCCAAGTGCGACCAATGAAGTGCTCGCCGTGATCGTCGACGTGCTTGCAATGCCCTTAACTGTTAGGGTTCCTGCACTCGCGGTGATCGAGCCCAAAGCGACCAACGAAGTACTCAAAGTAACAGTAGAGGTGCTTGCGATGCCCTTCACTGTTAGCGAACCAGCGCTTGCGGTAATCGAGCCCAATGCGACCAAAGATGTACTCAAAGTTACAGTAGAGGTGCTAGCGATACCCTTGACGGTCAAGGTACCAGCGCTCGCCGTGACTGATCCTAAGACAAGAAGTGAAGTGCTTGCAGTAATCGTTGAAGTGCTCGCAATGCCCTTCACTGTCAAGGTTCCAGCACTTGCCGTTATCGACCCAAGGGCAACAAGCGAGGTGCTTACAGTCAGAGTCGATGAGCTTGAAATACCTTTTACTGTCAAGGTACCCGAACTAGCCGTTATTGATCCCAAATGAGCAGTCGTGATGTAGAGTTGTTGCGAAGTAACAGCAGCGGAAGATAAAATCCCCGAAACCGTTAGTGTACCAGCGCTCGCGGTGATCGATCCCAAAGCGACCAATGAGGTGCTCGCCGTAATGGTGGAGGTGCTCGCAATGCCCTTGACGGTCAAGGTGCCGGCGCTCGCAGTGATCGAGCCCAAAGCGACCAATGAAGTACTCAAAGTTACAGTAGAAGTGCTCGCAATGCCTTTCACAGTAAGTGTACCAGCACTCGCGGTAATCGAGCCCAACGTGACCAATGAAGTACTCAAAGTTACGGTAGAGGTGCTCGCAATGCCCTTGACGGTCAGAGTGCCAGCGCTCGCAGTGATCGAGCCCAATACGACCAATGAAGTGCTTGCCGTGATGGTGGAGGTGCTTGCAATGCCCTTGACAGTGAGTGTACCAGCGCTCGCAGTGATCGAGCCCAACGCGACCAATGAGGTGCTTGCTGTGATCGTTGAGGTGCTAGCAATACCTTTGACAGTGAGTGTACCAGCACTCGCGGTGATCGAGCCCAGAGCTACCAATGAAGTGCTGACCGTGATGGTGGAGGAGCTTGTAATGCCTTTCACTGTCAATGTACCTGCGCTCGCTGAGATGGACCCCCCCGTAATGATCGAATTCGAAATTTCAATCTGCGTTCCTGTCACTGTTGCAAAAGATGCGATACCTTTGACCGTAAGCGTACCAGCGCTTGCCGTGATCGAGCCCATAGCGACCAGTGAAGTGCTTACCGTGATTGTTGATGTGCTCGCAATGCCCTTAACGGTAAGCGTACCAGCACTCGCAGTGATCGAGCCCACTGCGACCAAAGATGTACTTGCAGTAATTGTCGACGTACTCGCAATGCCCCTGACTATTAACGTCCCAGCGCTTGCGGTAATCGAGCCTAAGACAACAAGTGAAGTACTAGCCGTGATCGTCGAAGTAGAAGCAATGCCCTTTACTGTTAGAGTGCCGGCACTTGCTGTAATCGAACCTAAGGCAACCAGCGAAGTGCTTGCTGTGATAGTGGAAGTGCTCGCAACACCTTTGATCGTCAGTGTACCAGCACTCGCGGTAATCGAGCCCAGGACAACAATCGAAGTGCTCGCAGTAATTGTAGACGTACTTGCGATGCCTTTGACTGTCAAGGTACCAGCGCTTGCCGTGATCGAGCCCAAAACAATAAGCGAAGTGCTTGCAGTAATGGTAGACGTGCTCGCAATACCTTTAACTGTCAGAGTTCCAGCGCTTGCAGTGATTGAGCCTAAAACCACAAGAGAAGTACTTGCAGTTATTGTCGATGTGCTTGCAATGCCCTTTACTGTTAATGTACCCGCGCTCGCTGTGATGGACCCCAAAATAACGAGAGAGGTGCTCGCTGTGATCGTAGATGTGCTTGCGATACCCTTGACTGTCAATGTTCCAGCGCTTGCGGTGATCGAGCCCAGCGCTAGAAGGGATGTGCTTGCAGTGATTGTTGACGTGCTCGCAATACCTTTAACTGTCAGGGTACCCGCGCTTGCCGTGATCGAGCCCAGTGCTACAAGTGAAGTGCTTGCTGTAATCGTCGATGTGCTCGCAATGCCTTTGACAGTCAAAGTACCCGCGCTCGCGGTAATCGAGCCTAGAACAACAATTGAAGTGCTGGCCGTGATTGTTGACGTGCTCGCAACGCCCTTCACTGTCAGGGTACCCGCACTTGCAGTGACAGATCCCGCCACAACAACGGAGGTGCTTGCCGTGATCGTCGAAGTAGAAGCAATGCCTTTCACTGTGAGCGAGCCTGCGCTTGCTGTTATCGAACCCAATACCACCAACGAAGTGCTTGCTGTGATCGTAGATGTGCTTGCAATTCCTTTTACTGTCAACGTGCCAGCACTTGCGGTGATCGACCCGAGGACGACAAGCGAAGTGCTTGCAGTGATGGTTGAAGTGCTTGCAATGCCCTTCACAGTCAAAGTGCCAGCACTCGCGGTAATCGATCCTAACACAACAAGAGAGGTGCTCGCCGTAATGGTCGACGTGCTTGCGATGCCTTTGACTGTCAAAGTGCCCGCACTCGCGGTAATCGATCCTAACACAACAAGAGAGGTGCTTGCCGTAATGGTCGACGTGCTCGCAATGCCCTTCACTGTCAATGTGCCCGCGCTTGCGGTGATCGAGCCCAATGCTACGAGTGAAGTGCTCGCAGTAATCGTAGATGTACTCGCAATACCTTTAACTGTCAAGGTACCAGCGCTCGCCGTTATCGACCCGAGCGCAACTAAAGAAGTGCTTGCGGTTATCGTAGAAGTGCTCGCGATGCCCTTGACTATAATTGTACCCGCACTTGCAGTAATTGAACCTAGGACAACCAACGAAGTGCTTGCAGTGATGGTTGAAGTGCTTGCAACGCCTTTGACCGTCAGGGTACCCGCACTTGCCGTTATTGAACCACCTACAACAATCGAAGTGCTCGCAGTAATTGTAGAAGTGCTCGCAATGCCCTTAACAGTTAGTGTTCCAGCGCTCGCGGTAATAGAGCCAAGAGCCACTAAGGAAGTACTTGCAGTTATGGTCGAAGTGCTTGCAATGCCCTTAACAGTCAGGATTCCTGCACTCGCTGTCACCGAGCCCAAAGCAACAAATGAAGTGCTGGCCGTGATGGTTGATGTACTGGCAATACCTTGAACTGTTAGCGTACCAGCACTCGCCGTGATAGAGCCCAAAGCAATAAGCGAAGTGCTCGCAGTAATTGTGGAAGTGCTTGCAATGCCCTTTACCGTCAAAGTGCCAGCGCTTGCCGTTATTGAACCTAACGCGACCAAAGAAGTGCTCGCAGTAATCGTAGAGGTGCTTGCAATACCTTTCACGGTTAAAGTACCAGCACTTGATGTAATTGAGCCCAAGGCCACAATTGAAGTACTTGCTGTGATAGTCGATGAGCTTGCAACACCCTTGATTGTTAGCGTCCCCGCGCTGACAGTAATTGAGCCCAACACCACTAAGGAAGTGCTCGCAGTAATGGTCGACGTGCTTGCAATGCCTTTGACAGTCAAAACTCCCGAACTGGCAGTAACAGAACCGATAGCGACTAAGGAAGTGCTTGCCGTAATTGTGGAAGTGCTTGCAATGCCTTTCACCGACAGTGTACCAGCGCTTGCGGTAATCGAACCCAAAACTACCAACGAAGTGCTTGCTGTGATCGTAGATGTGCTCGCGATGCCTTTGGCAATCAAAGTGCCAGCGCTTGCGGTAATCGACCCAAGGACAACAAGCGAAGTGCTTGCAGTAATGGTTGAAGTGCTTGCAATGCCCTTCACTGTCAGCGTACCCGCACTTGCCGTGATTGACCCTAATACAACGATAGAGGTGCTCGCCGTGATCGTAGACGTAGAAGCAATGCCCTTCACAGTCAATGTACCAGCGCTTGCGGTGATCGAGCCTAATACTACTAAGGAGGTACTTGCAGTAATTGTCGACGTACTCGCAATACCTTTAACCGTCAGCGTCCCAGCGCTTGCGGTGATCGAGCCCAGCGCTAGAAGGGATGTGCTTGCAGTGATCGTTGACGTGCTCGCAATACCTTTTACTGTCAGGGTACCCGCGCTTGCCGTGATCGAGCCCAAAACAACCAACGAAGTGCTTGCAGTAATGGTAGAAGTGCTTGCAACACCTTTGACAGTCAAAGTACCAGCGCTCGCCGTCATTGAGCCTAACACAACAATCGAAGTGCTCGCCGTAATAGTCGATGTGCTCGCAACACCCTTAACGGTTAGTGTTCCTGAGCTAGCTGTAATTGAGCCAAGAGCAACTAAAGAAGTACTTGCAGTTATAGTCGAAGTACTTGCAATGCCCTTCACTGTCAACGTACCCGCACTGGCGGTAATCGAACCCAAAGCTACGAGCGAAGTGCTTGCCGTGATAGTGGAAGTACTTGCAATGCCTTTGACTGTCAGCATACCAGCGCTGACTGTTATTGAGCCTAAGACCACAAGTGAAGTACTTGCAGTAATGGTTGAAGTGCTTGCGATGCCCTTGACAGTAAGAGTACCAGCGCTCGCGGTAATCGAGCCTAATGCTACCAACGATGTGCTCGCCGTGATTGTGGACGTGCTTGCAATACCTTTGACTGTCAAGGTTCCTGCACTTGCCGTTATAGAACCCACTGCGACCAAAGACGTACTTGCAGTGATTGTCGACGTACTTGCAATACCTTTCACCGTCAGAGTGCCAGCGCTCGCGGTGATAGAGCCAACGGCAACCAATGAAGTACTCGCCGTGATAGTAGACGTACTAGCAACGCCATTAACAGTCAGCGTACCCGCGCTTGTAGTGATCGAACCCACAACAACAAGCGAGGTGCTTGCGGTGATAGTAGAAGTGCTCGCAATGCCCTTCACTGTCATAACTCCAACACTTGCAGTAATTGACCCACCAGATATAAGTGAATTCGAGATTTCTATTTGTGTGCCAGTAATTGTCGCATGTGTCGCGATACCCCTCACTGTCAATGTGCCCGCACTCGCTGTTATCGACCCCAATCCAACAAGCGACGTGCTCGCCGTAATAGTCGACGTGCTCGCAATGCCCTTGATTGTAAGAGTACCAGCGCTTACAGTAATCGAACCCAAAGCCACCAGTGAAGTGCTTGCTGTGATCGTTGATGTACTTGCAATACCCTTAACAGTCAAAACTCCCGCGCTGGCGGTAACAGAGCCGAGGACAACCAGCGAAGTACTTGCAGTAATGGTGGAAGTACTAGCAATGCCCTTCACTGTCAAAGTGCCGGCACTTGTCGTGATAGAGCCTAGGACAACAAGCGAAGTGCTTGCCGTAATCGTCGATGTACTCGCAATACCCTTGACAGTCAAAGTGCCGGCGCTCGCCGTGATCGAGCCGACAGCGACAATCGAAGTGCTTGCTGTAATGGTGGAAGTGCTTGCAATGCCCTTCACTGTCATCGTACCCGCACTCGCCGTCATCGACCCTAATACAACGATAGAGGTGCTCGCTGTAATCGTAGAGGTAGAAGCAATACCTTTGATTGTAAGAGTGCCCATGCTTGCCGTCAGCGATCCCAATGCGACTAAAGAAGTGCTTGCCGTGATGGTCGACGTGCTTGCAATACCCTTGATCGTAAGAGTACCAGCGCTCGCAGTGATCGAGCCCACGGCAACTAGTGAAGTACTTGCAGTGATGGTCGAAGCGCTCGCAATGCCCTTCACTATCAATGTACCAGCGCTCGCGGTAATAGAGCCCAAAACAACCAACGAAGTACTCGCGGTGATTGTAGAAGTGCTTGCAATACCCTTCACTGTCAAGATACCGGCACTCGCTGTCACCGAGCCCAAAGCAACAAATGAAGTGCTGGCCGTGATGGTTGATGTACTGGCAATACCTTTAACTGTTAGCGTACCAGCACTCGCCGTGATAGAGCCCAAAGCAATAAGCGAAGTGCTCGCAGTAATTGTAGAAGTGCTTGCAATACCCTTAACGGTCAACGTACCAGCACTGGCAGTAATCGAACCCAGGGCCACCAGCGAGGTGCTCGCCGTGATAGTGGAGGTGCTTGCAATCCCTTTGATCGTCAGCGTACCAGCACTTGCTGTAATCGAACCCAGTACGACCAAAGAAGTGCTTGCGGTAATAGTTGACGAGCTTGCAACGCCCTTGACAGTCAGAGTTCCAGAGCTCGCAGTCATTGACCCAAGTACTATGAGAGAAGTGCTTGCCGTGATAGTTGATGTGCTTGCAATACCTTTAACTGTCAGCGTACCAGCGCTAGCTGTAATTGAACCTAAAGCAATTACGGAAGTGCTCGCCGTGATCGTCGAGGTAGAAGCAATGCCTCGTATAGTTAGCGTGCCAGCGCTTGCTGTGATGGACCCGACAACAACGAGAGAGGTACTCGCTGTGATCGTAGATGTGCTTGCGATACCCTTGATTGTCAGAGTACCAACGCTTGCCGTGATCGAGCCTAGGACAACAAGCGAAGTGCTTGCAGTAATGGTTGAAGTGCTTGCGATACCCTTGACAGTCAATGTACCCGCGCTCGCAGTAATCGAGCCCAAGGCAACCAAAGAGGTGCTCGCCGTGATGGTCGATGTGCTCGCAATGCCTTTGACGGTCAAGGTACCAGCGCTCGCCGTGATCGAGCCTAAAACAAGAAGTGAGGTGCTCGCCGTAATGGTGGACGTACTTGCAATGCCCTTCACTGTCAGTGTCCCCGCACTGGCTGTAATTGAACCAAGAACCAGCAAAGATGTACTTGCCGTGATCGTCGATGTGCTCGCAATGCCCTTTACAGTCAGAGTACCCGAACTAACGGTAATCGAACCCAATACCACCAGCGAGGTGCTTGCAGTGATAGTAGACGTACTCGCAATGCCTTTGACCGTTAATATACCAGAGCTCGCTGTAATTGAGCCTAAAGCAACAATTGAAGTGCTTGCGGTTATAGTTGACGTACTCGCAATACCCTTGACGGTCATTGTACCAGCACTCGCAGTGATCGAGCCCAGCGCAACCAGTGAGGTACTCGCCGTAATAGTGGAAGTGCTCGCAATACCCATGATTGTCAGGGCACCACTGCTGGCTGTTATCGACCCGAGGACAACAAGCGAAGTGCTTGCCGTTATGGTCGACGTGCTCGCAATTCCCTTAATAGTTAATGTACCAGCACTAGCTGTGATGGAACCCAAAGCAACCAGCGAAGTGCTAGCTGTGATCGTAGATGTGCTCGCGATGCCCTTCACGGTCAAGGTACCAGCGCTCGCCGTGATCGAGCCTAGGACAACAAGCGAAGTGCTTGCAGTAATGGTCGATGTACTTGCAATGCCCTTCACTGTCAAAGTGCCGGCGCTTGCTGTAATCGAACCCAAAACAACCAACGAAGTGCTTGCTGTAATGGTCGAAGAGCTCGCAATGCCTTTAACGGTTAAAGTACCAGCACTTGCGGTAATTGACCCTAACACAAGAAGTGAGGTGCTCGCCGTAATGGTGGACGTACTTGCAATGCCCTTCACTGTCAGTGTCCCCGCACTGGCTGTAATTGAACCAAGAACCAGCAAAGATGTACTTGCCGTGATCGTCGATGTGCTCGCAATTCCCTTCACTGTCAACGTACCTGCACTAGCGGTAATCGAACCCAATACCACCAACGAAGTGCTTGCTGTGATAGTGGAAGTGCTCGCAATCCCCTTGATTGTCAGCGTACCGGAGCTCGCTGTAACCGAGCCTAAGACCACAAGTGACGTGCTCGCTGTAATCGTAGATGTGCTTGCAATACCCTTGACAGTTAGAGTACCAGCGCTCGCGGTGATTGAGCCCAATGCAACCAATGAAGTGCTCGCCGTAATGGTCGACGTGCTCGCAATGCCCCTTACCGTCAAGGTTCCAGCACTTGCTGTTATCGAACCCAGCGCGACCAAAGAAGTACTCGCAGTAATCGTCGACGTGCTTGCAATCCCCTTCACGGTTAATGTACCAGCACTTGCTGTGATGGACCCGAGAACAACAAGGGAGGTGCTCGCTGTAATGGTAGAAGTACTTGCGATACCCTTGACTGTCAATGTCCCAGCGCTTGCGGTGATCGAGCCTAGAACAACAAGCGAAGTGCTTGCGGTTATAGTCGACGTGCTTGCGATACCTTTCACGGTCAATGTACCCGCGCTCGCGGTAATCGAGCCCAACGCAACCAAAGAGGTGCTCGCCGTGATGGTCGATGTGCTCGCAATGCCTTTGACAGTCAACGTGCCCGCACTTGCTGTGACGGAGCCCAATGCGATTAATGAGGTGCTAGCCGTAATCGTTGATGTACTCGCAATTCCTTTGATTGTTAGCGTCCCCGCGCTGGTTGTGATTGAACCAAGAACCAGCAAAGATGTACTTGCCGTAATCGTCGATGTGCTCGCAATGCCCTTTACAGTCAACGTGCCCGCACTGGCAGTAATCGAACCCAGGGCCACCAGCGAAGTACGTGCAGTAATGGTAGACGTACTCGCAATGCCTTTAATAGTCAGTGTACCTGCACTCGCTGTTATCGAACCAAGGACTAGCAATGAAGTGCTAGCAGTGATGGTAGATGTACTTGCGATGCCCTTGACAGTCAAAGTGCCAGCGCTCGCCGTAATCGATCCAAGTACTACAAGTGAAGTACTTGCAGTGATTGTTGACGTACTCGCAATGCCTTTGACCGTCAGTGTACCAGCGCTCGCCGTTATCGACCCAAGAACTACCAGCGAGGTGCTAGCTGTGATCGTAGATGTACTTGCGATGCCCTTGACAGTCAAAGTACCAGCGCTCGCAGTAATAGAGCCAAGCACAACTAGCGAAGTGCTTGCCGTGATTGTAGAAGTAGATGCAATACCTTTCACAGTAAGTGTACCGGCGCTAGCTGTAATGGAGCCCAGTACAAGTAGAGAAGTGCTAGCAGTGATCGTTGAAGTACTTGCAATGCCTTTGACTGTAAGCACTCCAGCGCTCGCAGTGATTGAGCCTAGAGCAACAAGCGAGGTGCTTGCAGTGATCGTCGACGTGCTCACAATACCCTTCACTGTCAAAGTACCGGCGCTCGCTGTAATCGAGCCCAATGCAACCAAGGAAGTACTCGCAGTAATTGTAGAAGTGCTTGCAATACCCTTCACTGTCAATGTGCCAGCACTTGAAGTAATCGAACCCAGGGCCACCAGCGAGGTGCTCGCTGTGATTGTTGATGTGCTTGCAATCCCTTTGATCGTCAATGTGCCAGAACTTGCTGTAATCGAGCCGACAGCGACAATCGAAGTGCTCGCTGTAATGGTGGAAGTACTTGCGATACCCTTAACTGTCAATGTGCCAGCGTTTGCTGTTACTGAGCCTACATGCAACTCGCTTACGTAAAGATACGGAGTTGTCACGGTTGAAGACGACATGATTCCTCTTACTGTGAGGATTCCTGCGCTCGCCGTAATTGAGCCCAAAGCCACCAGCGAGGTGCTTGCAGTGATGGTTGACGTACTCGCAATACCCTTTATAGTCAAAGTTCCAGCGCTCGCCGTAATTGAGCCCAAAGCAACAAGCGAGGTGCTCGCAGTAATGGTCGACGTGCTTGCGATGCCCTTCACTGTCAATGTTCCAGCGCTTGCAGTAATCGAACCTAGAACAACCAACGAAGTGCTTGCCGTAATTGTAGAAGTGCTTGCGATGCCTTTCACGGTCAATGTACCGGCGCTCGCTGTAATTGAGCCCAAGGCTACCAAAGATGTACTCGCCGTAATAGTCGACGAACTTGCAATGCCCTTGATAGTCAAAGTTCCTGCGCTCGCCGTAATTGAGCCCAAAGCCACCAGCGAGGTGCTTGCAGTAATTGTTGACATGGATGCAATACCCAAAATTGTCAAAATTCCAGAACTGGCGGTAACCGAACCCAGCGACACAAACAACCCAGCCGCACTAACAGTAGAAGTGCTTGTGATGCCGCGCACAGTAAGGACACCACTGCTAGCCGTTACTGACCCGAGAGAAATCAGTGAGGACCTCGTCGTAATGGTCGAACTACTCGCGATACCTCTAACCGTTAAAGTCCCTGCACTTGCTGTAATCGAGCCCATGGCCACCAAAGATGTACTCGCCGTAATTGTCGACGTACTTGCAATGCCCTTGATGGTAAGAACGCCCTTACTCGCAGTAACTGACCCATGAACAACAAGAGAAGAACTTGTGGGGTAACTTCCAAACGTATCTCCGCCGATAACAACATCATCGTTGAGGTAAGTGTAACCATTTACGCGGAGACCACCAGCTGATATTGTCTGGCCGGCTACTGCCACCATGAGGCCACCACTGGCGATTGTTTGCCCTCCAACAACGTCAAGTCCTCCTCGCCGAACAAGAGTTTTAGGCTCGGAACTAACAACGAAAACTCTATCGGGATTGTCCGCATCGGCATCCATGATAGCTTCAATGAGGCTGAATGAATACGGGAAAGCAATCCCTGTCGGATGTGCGAGCGCTTCTACGGAGAGAACACTCACGTTTTGGGTAACTCTCTCATTGCGATTTCTCACAAGAAGGGTTGACCGGTTCGCAACGTGGTCGTATATAATGGCACCGCCATTCCCGACAGACAGCCCGTGCTTGCTGACGTTCAAACCTCCAGCAGCAACAGTCATTCCATGCTCAACAAAAAGGCCTTCGTCTCCATATACTGTGAGACCACCACCATCAACAATTAATCCTCCGACATTTGCGCCTTGCCCTCCAAATATCTTTACTTGGCCATCGCCTCGAATCCTAAAGAGCTTGTTATCAACGGTAGGTGCCGTTACCATGAGAAGATTATAGTCGGAGCGACTCGTCGTACGTTTCGCTGAAATTCGAAGAACGTCCTGATCAAAAAGCTGAGAGTCTGCAGTCACAGTCAACACACGCTTGTGCGGGTTGTCACTATTCATGGTACTTGGGTCGTCGGCTACAGTTAAACCCCCTGCTAAAATTTTCAGACCATTCTGCTCAATGGTTTGGCCACCAAAAGTAACAAGCAAGGCTCCTGAACTCGCTAGACCGTCGCCACGCACTGAGTACACCTCAAGGTCGTCAACGGTGAAGTAAGCAAGACGAAAGTCGGATGATCGGTCCTTATCAGCTTTGATCTCCAACACGTTTCCTGTGTAATCTGCGCCCGACGCGCGCACCGAGAACGCGGGAAGTGCGTTCGATGTGAACACTTCGTATGCGGCATCAGTACACGCTTCTCCACTGAAGCCCTCTTGGCAGTAGCAGAGACCTGAGGTGTGATCGCAAGTCCCTCGTCCGGCACACATGTCATACTCAGTGGTAGCTTCACCAACGATGTCAAACAGCTCACACTTACGGGTGTCGTCATCACCGCCAACCACAGTCATGGCACTCACATCACACGAGAAGTCCGACAAAGGAGGGTTGCCGTTGTGGAAGTGAATGTTATTCTCTTTCGGCTGCACAAAACATCGCGAAAAGATAATGAATGAGAAACATAATAATGTCGATACAGTTGCATCAACGACTCAATGCTAAGCGACTACTCACCAGGCGTGGCCATCTGATAAAAGTCACATTGAAGTCAGATCCGCCACCAGCCGCATCATATGGGCCTGTAACACATGACGATTCCTGCACATTCTCCATTCCTTCGAAGGCAGAGGTGCACTCTCCCTATTCACATACAATTTCGAAACGTTATTCAATTGTTGATTTAATTCAAGCAATAAATGATGATTTTAGGAAGAAATTCCTAGCCTTAATGGCTCAACTTACGTCAGAGCTTTTACCATACTCAGCTTTCAGCTCAGTAGAAAAGCCTAAAAATGAGATGCGGAAAACTCCGGCGAGGCCTGTGCCACCACCCGAAATTCTGATCGAGATAGTCCGATATCTGTGGAAATCAAAATGACAAGCTTTCAGGACAGAGATGACGCGAATAAATTATTGAAATCAAGGAAAGCCAACGAATCAATCATCGAGCAATTCAATCGAGCTTACTTTTGATTTGACGTGGTCGGGTCGTCGTCCTTGGCGCATATGCGAAGGCTACAGTCTGGGCCGAAAAAGCCCCAGTCGCAGTTGCACACCGTCACGTGGTCGCCGTCCCAGTTCCCGTAATCTGGGCCCACGCCATCACCACCCACTCCCGGTCTAACAATTGGCAAAAAGAGCGAAAAATAAACGGAATGAGTGCACATCGAGAGCATTTAAATTGCTACAAAAACCTACAATCTGAACTATTCAACGGCAATGCATACCTGGCAGCGTAGTCATTGCCTTCGAGACGCGCTAGGGCTCCGATAGTCATGCACAGACCGTGGTCGCTGCAATCGTTGGGGCAGCTCGTGCGTTGGCAGGCGCTGCCGTAATAGCCGTCGAAGCACTCGCATTGCCCAGTCTCGTAGTCGCACAAACCCGCGCCGGAACACTCCGCCTAAAATAGCAAACACATTTAACATTTAGTTGAGGCACTGGCTCCTTAGCGAGCGCTTTACGCTCTCTTAGTGCAGGCAGATAGCCAGCTACGGGGAAGGATGAAGCCAACTGCAGATTGACTACAGTTGAAAAGAGTAGGCATTCAGACGTAGAGCAGAATGGGCAGAGACTAGCACTGGCGTTAAAGAAAAAAGTTTCGCACCAGGGAGTGAGCCTCGTCATCGGCGTGCGCACGGTCGGCCCAAGCTCGAGCATAAGCGCAGGAACGGCGGGAGCAGTCCGCAATTACATCCCACCCGTCGTTGCTGTTCGAGCAGGCAATCGAGCAAAGAAAACAAGCAATCAAATAAACAAATAGGTACACAAGCAGAAAGTGCGCATCGTGATTAGAGTAATATTGCGCGGTAGCAACAACATCTGTTGCAGCACTGCAGCACATACTCCAGCACAACACAGTTGCGCGCAGCCAAGTTTCAAGCAAAAAAGCACACGAGCTCGACCCTCACGCCAGCCACCGCAATACAATAGATTGCACGAGTGACTGAACCCACACTTTTCTAGTTGGAATAATACCAACTGAAAGGTGCTGGAAGTGCTCACTCTGGTCATCAAGGGATCATTCATTGAGACGCACCAGAGACAAACATTGTCACTGCCACAATAACCGTGGCCTGAACACTGGTTTGGGCACGCCGCAAAAACTGTTTGTAGCAGCAATAAAACGCCAACTGTGCAGGTGACCCAGGGGCCGAAGCGCATAGTGCCGTAGCTTCCAGCGACGGCCAACTGCTTTCAACACATCCCCATGGGCGAAACTCTCGATGGCGGCTGCCGGACAAAAAAGCACAAAAACAACTTGTGTGCGCAACGCGGAAAACTGGGAGTTGGGAAGCGAACCAGAAAAAAAGGCGTAGTTCGAACCACCCTGTATATGTGATTTGTGATTTGTCGAGCGTCAACAAAAGGAAAGTGTAAAAAATGCTAATTAGCACAATAGCACGCAGTCTTTCAGTCTTTCTTAGTTTGTCGTATACTTAGAGCCGCTGAAATTGAAGAACATGGAGATAGAATCACCGAGTGATGCCAGTGATCCATCCGAGTTAGGTAGCGCGCTTCGTCAGTTGGTTGATGCCCACTTGCACGCAGCGTCTGTCGACGTGGATACGCTGGAAGAGCTCACCCTTTCTGTGCAGGTGGAATTCAACATTCAATAGTGCACGTCAGAGCCGACTACAAAGGCCTATTCACCTTGAATTAGATCAACTTCAGCGACATTTGTGCTAATCCTAATGTTGCTCAAAATATTCTTTTATTTCTGCGCCTTATTCCCCGTGTGGCTTGTTTGATGTTTGTGCTATTCCGTCTTGATGTCGCTACTATCAGGCCGAGTATAGCGGCCTTGCCGATGCTATCCGAAATGTATCCGAATTTTTGGGCCCAGATTCGAAACTCCAACGTCAGTCTTTTCGACTTTGCCCTGCTGAAGATCTCAGAATTTTGTTAGCTCCTGTCGTCTAATTTATGTCCACCCAGCCTTTCCGTGATCATCGTTTCAATTTATAACGCTTACTTCATCAACCACCGCCGTGACACCACCTTTAAACTTTAAAAACAGATGATACCCTAGCCAAGGTGCTTCTTGAAGTCGATGATGTCGACGCCGCCACTGCTGCTCTGGAGGAGGCTACAGCCGCTCTTGAGCTGCGCATTCAGGGCTTAGGTAAGAATAACACGAGAGTTAAAGAGCTTCTCCTCCGCATCGTCAATACTCAATTCCTGGCAACAAAACTCACGGATTGTCCCTCCGCTTGCAGAAAGAAGAGCGGAAGAAGCTTAGTGCCTGCTTGGCCTCTGTAGTTGGCGCACACGTGCATCGCAATGGGAATCTTTCTCTGAGATGGACACGGGAAATGGTATCGCGCCATCTTCATAGATGACTAGACTAGGAAGACTAACTTACTCCTACTTCCTTCTTGAATTTCAAGAGGATTCCTTGCGCTGTAGCTCACATGTACTGGTTATTCACAATGGCATCTGATTTCGGAAATGTGATATCCGCCGGGACATGCGAGAACGAGGTAATGTCAGATAATAGCAGAATTTAAAACACACGGGAGGAACTGCGCGGATTGCAAATAAAAAGCGCCCTTGCTTTTGCGAAAAAATTACAAAGCTAGGACTTTAGGGCGATCACAGGGGAATTCTAAGATTATAAAAGGAAGTGAAGTGGGGTTTAAATCCCCGCCGTGTAATATCTATTATTACTAATGGCGGAAGTGTTTTCCCCCAAGTGGCAAGTGGCTTGTCACTTGTCATATCAAATTAGCGTATTCCAGCTGGGACTTCGATTTCTTAGTTCTTAATCAACAAGTTTCTCAAGCGGGGCAGACTAAATATCTCGGATATCAGATATCAAGCGCATAGAGGACCGAGGTAACGGCGGTAATAAGAATGGCAGTGCCCGACCCAACCCAAGCCTTGCTATGGATTCACAGCTGTGAATCCAGAATCGTATTGTAGGACTTCAAAAGTGGCGACAATATCCCACGGTCCGTCTGTGAGACACAGTCATGCACGGTGGGCATCAGGGGAGGGAACGGATTCCTAGGAACTTC
>Ga0307930_1001802_pt1 | contig 16767 bp, 14 predicted proteins | sample OrgLakmetageno46_FD_203161 | JGI IMG/M metagenome (GOLD analysis project Ga0307930, IMG submission 203161) | Saline water microbial communities from Organic Lake, Antarctica - #46 | ecosystem: Environmental > Aquatic > Non-marine Saline and Alkaline > Saline | place: Antarctica: Organic Lake...
TTATTGATAATTGGTTTAAGCCACCTGAAGCGTTCCTCTTGGACTGTATTTGCCATAGATATACACATTTTCTTAGTTTACAGAAAAGGGCCAGATGTGTTTGCATATTACCTACAAGCATTGACAAAACTATTATATGTGATACTTTCTAATCAGAAAGATGTAATGTAATAATATAAAAGGAGAAGGTAGGTGAATCCTATAAAAATTGACACGCCTCCGCTTCGTGTCAGACTGTTCGAAAAGCTTTGTGACATTGTTTTGGTCACAGCTGCGCAACCGCTGGTGTTGCCGCTTGTCATCATCTTACTTGTTTGGAGCCTGGGTGCGACTGGCCGACCACTGTACCGTGCGACACGGATTGGTCACCAGGGTATCGAATTCAAGGTTTGGAAGATCAGAACCTTGCTCCCAAAAAGCGAAATCTTTGCCTGGGGTGGAGCCTTCGTCAGACAGAAGCGTCTGGACGAACTGCCTCAGCTGTATCAAGTGTACTTCGGTACACTAAGTCTTTTTATGGGTTTTCGGCCAATGACACCGAGTGACGTGGCTGCAATAAAAGTGTCGGGGCAGGACGTGGAAAGCGTCTGTCAGGCTCTTGGCCCCAGTGTGAGTTGCTTGAATGCTATCCGCCTAAACAAACAAAAAGAGCATGTATACCTTGATGCAGTCAACACAGCCAGTCAGCGGCAAACTCTACGAACCGTCATACCCTTTTACCGACATATGCTGCTGCAGACCACTTACTTCGTTTGCTGTTCAAATAATACGGACCGCAACGGAGTTCGAGCAGACAGCTAAATGGTGAGAATTGTCAGTCCGGAAGAAGCCGCTTGATCCTTGAGCCGTCAGTTACACTGGCGGTTTTTTTTATTTGCCGTTCACTATAGTTACTGACTATGTAGTGACTCATATTGCCTCTGTATGTCGTTAGCTACGTCGCCGTAGTAACAATAGGCTCAGTACTGAACCAGCAACTACGATCAAGAACGTATACGTCCAGCCGATGGTAGCGTGCAAGGTGATCATACACATCAAGGCAAAGCCTCCAGCCAACAGATTTACTGCATACAAGACGCGCCGTTCGGTTGCTGACTGTGCTTGGGCTAATAAACGCGGGAAAAGGATTCCTGCGAATATGAAAGTTACAGCCACCAAGGTAAGCACGAGCAGTTTACTTTGCGCAAATATATCAATACTGGCAAGCAGGTATGACACAATCACTAACAGTAGCAACAGTAGCCAATCATAGGACTTTGGTAGCAGCGTAGAGAAGTATCCACCAATCGTTCCAAAAAATAACGGTACCAACAAAAATACTGAGAAGAATATCAAGTTCACTTCTAGAAAAGCGGCGGTTTTATAAAACAAAAGATATTGCAGCCCGAAGGTCACCAATCCAAGCCAGACTGAAAGCATTACTTTACTCAGCTGAACAGATTTATTACGACGCATCACAGTATGTATGATCACAACAGTAATCGCTGCCATAACGGCAAAAATGGTGTACGAAAATGGCGGTAATGGTAGCGTAGTTACGAGGTGACGGAAGGGTTTTTCATCTGATATTGCAGCTGTGTTGGCTTGGGCTGCAATGCTATCTTGCGTTGCTTGGTCAAAGTAGGTGGTAAATGACTGAGCATTAGGAGCTGTGGGCGGCTCATGAATAATTGTAATATCATGCGGGTTTAACCCACCGCCGAGGTTAGTGGTCTGCAGTCGTTCTATCCAGCCCCGAATAACAATAATGTCTTGTTCAGTAAAACCGTCTGGTTTATAGGCTGTAGACATAAAGCGCTGTGCGTTTGGCTGATTGTGAAATGCCCAGGTGTAAATAAACACATTGTTATCAAATGTTTCCCGATCGACACCACTGGCAACCTCTAATGTATGCAAGAACTTCACTGCCATTTCGGGTCCACCACTGATCTGCGGATAGTACTGCTCTAACACTAGGTACCCTTCGGGATTTAAACGTGAAATATAGGTCGCCAAAGCTTCTTTGGTGTACAACAGCCCGGTTCGTTCGTCAGTATATTTTGAGAGCGATGAATTGATACCCTCAATGGCCACCGTAATAACATCGTAGGTAGTGTCGTTGAGAGTCAGGTAGCGACGACCTTCTTCATAAACTAATTCATAGCTGTCTTTGGCTGGTAGAAACTCTGTAAACAAATTGGAGTCGTACATTTTATTTACTGTGCCGTCAATTTCTACAGCCTTTATATTTGCGTCATCAATGTACTCGTGCAGTGCTTGCACGTAACTCCCTGCTCCAGCACCAATTGATAGCACTTCTGAACCAGGCGCATAAGCAAGCTTTGGGATACGCATCTCTAGTAGATCAAACCACTCTTCTTCTCGATACCGTTCTTGATTGGCGGCACTGACGCGATAGCCGTTATTTTTTACCTCCAAAAAAGTCAGATTGTGACCATCACCCCGGACATACATGTCAGAGCGCCCCTTCAAACTAGTAAAAGACGCGGTTGGCTCTATACCTGACACATCATTTAGGCACGCTGCTTTGTATCCATAAGAAGTCCCCGTAGGTGAACACTGAAGTAAAACTGGAATCAGCGTTTCTCTCATAATCCCGGCAAAACCAACAGACAGCAACAAGGCCAGACCAAGAATAGATAATTTCAGCTTAGTCGCTGGTGTATAGACAAAGGCATACAAGATCAGTAATCCGGCCACTAGTACCAATAGCGGCTCTTCAAGGTACTGCGACACTAACCAGGCGTACACCCCCACCCCCACAAAGCTACCTAGCAGCTCAAGCGAGTAAAACTCGTTACTCTTCATTGCGATCAGATTAGTTATCTCTCGGAAAATCACTGCGAACAGTAGGCTGAGCGATATAAAATCTAAAACAAACGAGTTGTAGTAGTAAAAAACAAATTGCTGGAACAAGAACAAAAATATCAGCAAAAATGGTGAATAATTGTCTAAAAATCGGTTGTATTTCTGCGGGATAACTTCTTGCGTAAGTAAAAGTAATCCACCACCAAGCAACATTGCCTGGATCAAGAGCAGCCCTTCGTGGAATAAATACACGTACGCCAGCAGTCGTGACTCCAACTGAAACAGGAACATGAAGATAAAGGCGATAAGAAGCAGGCGGGCGTAGGGATTTTGCATGATAAGAATTTAGTAAACGATAGTTAATACCGTGTTTATCTTTTGGAAAATAAGTAAAAAAGATAGATAAAAGACAGCATTAATATACCAAATAATATAGAAAACAGATATACCCAGCCAATCACTGCATGTAACGAAATTACCATTATTGTAGCAGCTCCGCCGCCGCCCATATTAGACGCGTACATAAGTAGCCGATCTTCACTAGTGGTTGCCTGTGAAAGCAAGAGCGGGAATACCATCCCTGAAAACACAAACAAAACGGTTAGGAGCAGGAAAACAATGATTGGTGACAATGAAAGCGTAGCAGAAAAGAGTAGGTATCCCGCCACGACAGAACTCATCACAACCAGGCTGACGGCGTGCCACTGTCTAAGCTTGTACGAGAAATAGCCGCCAAGAGCCCCAAAAAATAGTGGTATTAAGAGAAAAACACTAAAATAAATTAGGCTCGTCCCGATAAAGGCTGCTGTCTTGTAATACAAAACATATTGCAAACCGAAGGTAATCAGTCCAATTCCAAACGCCACTGGAAGTTGTGATGATTGTTCAACTGCACGTTTACTATAAGCCGCCAAGAGTAAAGTAAGTAGCCCGACTGATAACAGTATTAATAAATAATACTGCCGGGGAAAGGGTAGCGTCGTCACCAAGTGACGGAATGGCTTATCGTCAGTAATGATACTGGTATTAGAAAAAGCTGCTAATGTAGCTCTTTTATTATCTGAAAAAAATAGATCATAAGTCTGTGTCCCATCAGGCGTATGCAACACGGTAATGCGTGCTCCTGAGGTAACTGACGCTCGGGTATTATTTTTATCTATCCAGGTTGTAAACTGTTCCGTGTCAGCGACACTAAAACCATCTGGTTTATAGATAGCGCCTAAGAAACGTTGAGCGTCTGGTGCAGCACTAAAGGCATAAGAATAGAGAATGATGTTTTCTTGCAGCGCCGCGGCGGCGGCTGGATCAAGCGCCGCTTCAAGTGAACCGAGTACCTTATGAATCATTGCATCACCCAGCTCTCCACTGATATGAAACTGCTGCAGCAGCAAGTAGCCATCCGTATCTAACGCATCCACATACGTACGCAACGCTTCGGTGGTGTAGACCAATGACGTTGACTCATCTACAAATGGCGCCAAAGTGGTGTTAACTGACTCAACCATCATACTGATAACGTCAAACTTTGTATCGCGCGTCTCAAAAAAGGTGCGCGCATCTTGATACACGAGTGCAAACGAACCTACTTCAGGTAAAAAATTAATGTAGGATTCTTCTTGATAGAGATCCGAAATAATGGTATCAATCTCGACAACTGTTATATCGGGATATGATATGTAACTCTGAAAAGTAAGGACGTTTGAACCGGTTGACGCTCCCGCAGCGGCTACCTTGCTACCTGGAGCATATGCCAAAGGAGGAATTTCAACATCGTGGTATTGCTGCGACAGGTTCGTGTATGCCTCACGAACTAATGAAGTTCCTGAATGCAGGCCACTGTTATAAACCGACAGCCGAGGTGAATCACTACCGGTATTTATAAATACATCACTACGACCGCTTATGTTTGCAACTGATGAAGTGAGTGTAAAGGTATCATTAGTATCGATACAAGCAATTTTATAGGTTTGCGAGCGGTCAGGACACGTGATCAACTCAGGTAACGAAAAAGTAGAAAATATGTACACCGTACAGACAACCAAACCGCCGAGCGACACATTTACAATCGGCCATGCCTGCTGCCACGCTTTTGTGTACAAGATGTACAAACCTATTCCTAAAACTGCACCAATAATTAACCATTCCTCAAGCAAAAAAAACGATAACAACACTAGCCCAGCTGCCCCGATAAACGACCCTAGTAGCTCAACCGCTGTAAACTGGTTCGGGGGTAAGTGAATGTTTTGCGTAATCAATAGGAAAAGTGCTCCAAAAAGTATTGTTAGTATTACAAAATGGATAACGAGGCTTTGCGTAGTTACAAAAATCACGAGGTACACCAACCAACTACCCATCACTAACAGGGGTAATAATTTTAAATAGTATGCTTTGTAAGCTTGAGGTAGAAATAGTACCCCTACCAAGGCTAAGCTAGCACCGACTAGCGCGGAGGAAAGAAGGAGTACACCTTGGTGAAACATAAAGACATACTCGGTCAGTCGTGTAACCAACTGAAAAATAAACATCGACAAGAAGGCTGCAAAAAATAAAGATGTGAATTTACTGATGTAAACAAAGTTAATTGGAGGCATAAGAGAAAGGTAGTAATAATCATACCGCACATTGATTGCGATATACATTAGTAATAAGTAGTAATAAGTACGAGTCTCAATAAAATCAAATAAGATGACTTAACAAAACAATGTGTTTACAGTGACAGAGCCAGTCAGCCCAGAAGCTGGTAGATGAATCTGTTTGTTATATTTGTAAGCAAAGGAAGCATGTACGCGTGTAGTTCAGGCCACCAATCTTAGATCTCACCATCTCACTAACCAGAAAAACTCTGGTAGTAATTCTGAGCTGTTTGTAAACACCCAGCAGATAGGTTTTCGGGGAGCAGTTCACAAAAACCATTTGCCTGCACATCTGAATGATGGTAAGAAATAAAGTCTTTTACCGCACCAGTAACGCAGTTAGACTGGGCGACCTCATCTGGTCCAAGAAGGCATATAGCTTTTGCTTTTCCAGGGTCACTCACAGTGAACCCAGAAGCGTCTCGTCCGAGACTCTGGTAACAAGTTCTCACATGATTGCTGTCGGCCTGTACGCATGCGTCAAACACGGTGGCAAAGTCATATGAAAGCTCTTTCAACATATACGATGTCTGCATGAGATAACACTGTTCTTTATACTTTTCATCTACCGCATTACAAGGGTAGAGTAAATCGTCATCTTTTAGATATTTTGAAAAGTGATCAACTTCATTGGCAATAACGTTTTCCATAAACACTCCCCCGTAGCAAGAAGAGCGCTCCCATCCCCCATCAAGACCATCACATAACTCTAGTGCAGCGAACAACTCATGTTCTTCCACATACATCAATCCATGCCCCAGACCGTGCACGCAGTTGAAGTAATTAAACGAATACGTGTCTTTCCCCGGTAGCTCATTGCAAATACTATTCAGCTGTTTGGGTACATTATCTATACCCATCTGGGTAATAACTGCTTCCATAATCCCGTGGTAATATCCTGACCAACAAAATGTATCACCGTAGTTGTAAGCCTCGGCAACAGTGGGGAAAACCGCTGTAGCAGCTCTTCCAATCACATGTACGAGCTGATGACAGAGTGAAATGACTTGCTGATCGCCTGCATTATACGCAGCTTTGGTTTCAACAAAAGCTGTTTCAATACTCTTAGTTTGGACGGTATTGGTTAGATAATCAGCATAGCAACCATACGCATCACTAGATCTAGCAGAACATTCCGCTAAAGATGTCACATCGGTTTCAACAAACGCTATCCCTTTGGGTGCCCGCTCATTCTTGGCTGGAGAAGAGGTCGTGGCTTTTAAATTGCTTGCTGCGATGTCAGGATTACGCGTCTGATCTTTTAATTCTACTGGTTTAGGAGGAAGTGGTACCCGCAACAACGCTTCATCAACCTTGGTACGCGTCCCTGAATCCTCAGCATGCTCATGTGTATGCGAATGAGTACCATGGTTGACCAAGGTTGTAACTTGAGATCTAAAATAATCACTTTGAAAAACAAAAGCAATAGCCCCAAGAGTAATAAGAGTAACTGGGACGAGAAAACGATACGATTTCATACCAAAATAATACCATTTATTATATACATAGTATTAAGATAGTGCAGTGCACAGTAATGATATACTATCGCCATATGGAAGAATCTGAACACGATCAACGAGAACGACTTATTACAGTATTAGGCGCACTAGAAGACCTCACCAAACGACAGGTATCACTGCGGTTTATTTTTCTGCGGGCAATTGTGTATGGCGTGGGTACTGTTATCGGTGCGACCTTACTGATCTCAATATTATCTTATTCATTTATGGAAGTTTTTGGGGTTGAGGTAATTGATGAAAACGCGGTAGAAAACTTACAAGAACAAATTGGTGAATAAGTTCTGGTGTAGATAGTCAGCTCTAAGCACAAAAAAATGGGTGATTCTTTAGAATCACCCATTTTTTTTACCTAGCTACTCTACTTACGCAGCCACCTCTTCTCGCTTTTTCTTCGTCACTGCTTTGGTTGTCGATTTCTTTTTCAGGTTAGTGCGACCTTTTTTCTTGATGTCAAAGTCGAGCTCCCCCTTCTTCATACTCACCTTTACGGTACCTCCCTGAACCATTCCTTCACCGACCATATTGTTAGCGACAGGGGTCAGGATTTTACTTTGTATCAATCGCTTGAGTGGACGTGCTCCGTAGCGAGCGTCGTAGCCCTCGGCAGCAAGATACGCGTAGACTTCTTTACTCAGTGTGAGTTTGATTTCTTTCTTTTCCAGTCGCTCTATCACGTCTTGGACTTGAATCTTAACGATATCAGCAATCACTTCTGGCGTGAGGAGATCAAAAGTGATGATTTCGTCGAGTCGATTGAGAAACTCTGGTCGAAAGTATGACTTGAGACTTTCCATAACCTTGTCTTTGGCTTGTACAAATTGTGCTTCGTCTCCATGATCATCAGCGAATCCAAAGTTCGACATCCGGTCGATGTGCTCGGCACCAATGTTTGAAGTCATGATGATAACTGTGTTTTTGAAGTTCACTTTGCGACCTTTCGCATCAGTTAAGTGGCCGGAATCGAGCACTTGCAAGAGAATGTTGAACACTTCAGCATTGGCTTTTTCGATTTCGTCGAGCAAAATCACTGAGTACGGACGGCGACGAACTTGTTCAGTTAGTCCACCATGATCGTCGTGCCCCACATAGCCTGGAGGCGAACCGATCATCTTAGACACGCTGTGACTTTCCATGTATTCTGACATATCAATCCGCAGCAACGCTTCGGGGTCGTTGAACATGAATTCAGCCAGAGCTTTGGTCAGCTCAGTCTTTCCCACCCCAGTTGGACCAAGGAATAGGAATGAACCGATCGGTCGATTAGGGTCGCTAATACCGGCACGCGCTCGTTTGATAGCGTTTGTCACTAGATCAACGGCTTGATCTTGTCCGACCACTTTTTCTTTGAGGACTTCGTCCATGCGAGCTAATTTTTGCACTTCTGCTTCGAGCATGCGCGATACTGGAATACCTGTCCATTTAGCGACCACGGTTGCGATATCTTCTTCGGTTACCTCTTCTCGAAGAAGCTGCCTAGTGCGCTGCTGCTTCTTGAGACGATTTTGTCTAGCCTTTAGGTCTTTTTCAATACCAGGGATAGTTCCGTAGCGGATTTCAGCCGCTTTGGCCAGGTCAGATGCAGCTTCGGCGTTGTCGGCTTCCATACGGAGTTCTTCAAGTTCTTTTTTATAGACTCCAATTTCATCGAGCGACTCTCGTTCGTTATTCCATTTAGTTTCGAGATTGGCTGTGGTTTCTTTGAATTCTCCAATCTCTTTTTCGATTTCTTTCAGACGCGCCTTTACCTTTGCTTTGTTGGAGGTAATTTCAAGTTCTTTATTGAGAGCCTCTCGCTCGATCTCGAGTCGGCGGATCTGTCGGTCGGTCTCGACCAATTCCTCTGGTTTGTTCTCTAGTGATATCTTTAGTGATGAAGCCGCCTCGTCGATCAGGTCAACCGCCTTATCTGGCAGAAAGCGATCGGTAATATAGCGGCTCGATAAATCTACCGCTGACAAGATAGCGTCGTCGGTGATGCGCACACCGTGGAAGAGTTCATACTTTTCAGCTAGACCACGCAGAATCGCTACCGCATCTTCGTGGTTTGGTTCATTAACATACACTGGCTGAAATCGACGGGTCAAAGCTGGGTCTTTTTCGATGTATTTTTGGTATTCCTGCAATGTGGTAGCGCCAATAACGCGCATTTCTCCACGCGCAAGGGCTGGCTTGATCATGTTACTCGCATCCATCGAACCATCAGCCTGACCAGCACCAACGATTGTATGGAGCTCATCAATAAACAAGATAATTCGTCCGGCAGCACTCTCGACTTCTTTCATCACTGCCTTGAGGCGCTCTTCAAACTCGCCGCGGAACTTTGTCCCAGCTATCAGTAGACCGAGGTCCAGCGAAAGGATTTCTTTTTCTTTAACACTCTGTGGTACTTGTCCAAGCGCAATTTGTTGGGCGAGACCCTCAGCGATAGCAGTCTTTCCAGTACCAGCGTTACCAATCAGCACTGGATTATTCTTTGTTCGACGCGAAAGAATCTGCACCACTCGTTGGATCTCGACATCGCGGCCGATAACTGGATCGATTTTGTTCTCTTGCGCAAGTTTGGTTAGGTTACGAGTGTACTTCGCGAGCGACCGGTACGTTTTTGGAGCTGTAGCATCAGCGATGTCGTTTTCACGAAGATCGGTGATAGCACTTTCAACCATTTTTTTCTTAACGCCGGTACGCTGCATGATCTCGATTGCTGGGCCAGGGTTTTCTAGCGCTGCCACAAAGAGGTGCTCAACCCCTACGTATGTGTCACCCAGCGTCTCAGCGAACTTACCCGAAAATTCGAGGGCTTTGGCGAGCTCCGGTGTAAGGTATAGCTGATATCCTTGGGATACATTGCTCGACATTTCTGGCATCTCAAGTGCCTCGAGCAGCAAGTCGGTAAAGGCAATAATATCAATATCCAGTCGATCAAGGATCGCCACGACCGCCGACTCGTCTTGCATCGCTAGAGCCGTCAGTAAGTGGATTGGGCTGACATGATTTTGACCCCGCTCAATAGCGAGTTCATGAGCTTTACGAATAGCTTCTTTGGCTTTGGTGGTAAAATTGTGAAAATCAGGCATGTTTCTATATGTTTAGTCTCATTATACGGTAGCTTGGGTTATCGGTCAGGTGAGTTGTGCAGTCAAAGCAGTCATGCCGTCTATTACGCTCCGTATGTATCTATATTGCAACAAAAATGCCTGGGAGTAAAGAAAAAGTCCGCAAATTGCGGACTGCTTGGATCTTATGTCTCCGGTGGCAGGACTCGGACTTCGGAACCCTCTGTTTCGACGCGGCCGATGAACGCCTTTTCTAGCATTTCGCGGAGTATCCTGATCTCCTCGTCCCGTTTGACCAGATCCTCCCGCGCCTCAGATTCTGCCCGAAACAGAGTGGTGAACGCTTCGCCAACATCGTCCAGCTGACGCTGCACAACTTCTCTGTCATCCGTCAGTTGGCCGAAATACTCGCGCCACTCATCCAATGCAGCGTCGCGCCGATTCACTTCGACGATCAACTTGCGTTCTTCACGCTTCGCTTGAGCCAGCTGCTTATCTGTTTGCGCGGCGACTTCTCGCGCATCAGCCAGAAGATGTGCCAAGTCCTCCATTTCCTGCCGCAACCGCTGGTTTTCATCCTCCAGATCTGCGTTCTTCTTGTATTTTGCCATTCCATCTTTCCTTCTTCTTCAAAAAACTTACTCGCGTACATTAAACATTTATGGGGCTTTGTCAATATTGACTCATCTGCTCTATATGGTCTTTTAGCGTGTCGGTGAGAGACTCCAGGTTTGCGACGGTTGTATCTGGCCCAAGCGTTACGCGCAGGGTCGAGGTGGCGCGGGTGGGGTCTGTGGTGGTTTCTTGTACTACCATGCTCGCTCCCCCGCCTGCTCCGCTACAGGCTGATTTAGTACTGACAGCAAACCCGTGCTTGTCGAGGACGACAGCGGCAAATTCGGTATCAAGGCCAGGGATTGAAATATTGATGTTGTTGGCCACCCGGTCTTCACCAATAGCGCCGTTAACGCAGGCTTGCGGAATTTCCGTTTGAATGTGTTTTATTGCCTGATCTCGCACCAGCGCCACCTGTCCTGCGCGCTCGCGCCAGCTCGCCTGAGCCTCGTTGATCGCTACTGCCGCGCCGACGATCCCTGACACGTTCTCGGTGCCTGGGCGCAAGCCACTTTCCTGACCACCACCGTGCACCACCGGTGCGATATTTGTTCGTCGACCACGCACCAGCACTCCTACCCCTTTTGGACCACAACACTTGGCTGAGTCAAGTGATATAAAGTCCACCGCCAGAGCATCAAACTGACAATTCACCCATAGCGGTGCCTGGGCGGCGTCGAGATGGAAGGATATCTCCGTGTCATACTTGACCTCTGCCTCATGTAGGATCTTGTGAATGGCGCGACTAGGCTGAATGGTGCCAATTTCGCTATTAATTAGCGCAGTAGCAAACAGTACGACTGATTCGTCTAGCAGTGTTCGTAAATGCTCGAGATCAATTTTCCCAACCTCACTTACCTGCACGTATCGCACAGTAACCCCACGTCGCGCAAGCGCGGCAAATGCTTCTCCCACTGATGGATGTTCGATCTTGGTTGTGATGACGGTCATAGATTCGTACGCACGACCCTGTTGCGCAAGTGATTCCACTACCCCGAAAATGGCTAAATTATTACCCTCGGTGCCACCACTAGTCCACGTGACATACTCTGGTCGTACTTGTACGGCCGAAGCAACGGTCATACGTGCCTCTTCTACCGCTTGTCTGCTCGCCTGCCCTTCTGCGTGGATAGCACTGGGGTTACCAAAATTTCCCGCCAAATACGGAACCATAGCTACATACGCCTCGGGCAGCAATGGAGTGGCTGCCGCCCAATCGAGATACACTCGTGTAGACTTGCTCATACGTTGCATCATGCCATACCAAACAAAAAAACCGAAGCATTACGCTTCGGTAAACACCAGAACTTTCACCAGCATCGCGATTGACCCAACCACGTAGAGCAAGGTCAAAATTTTCACGATGCGATATTCGAGATTATGATCAAAGTATGATCTATACACAAATGTGACGAAGCTGGCTGTCAAAATAGCCCCGCCCGCAGTGGCCGCTACACCTATCCACAACCACGTTTGCAGTGCCGTAAACATCTCAACCATGAAAATGAGTGTCACAACATACACTGGACATAAAAGCGTCAACAGACCATCTGCAACTGCAGGCAGTACTTCAATACCACGCTTTTTTGCTGACCGGTAGACAAAAGCCACACACAGCACAGAGAATATTTGTAGCCATACAACGAGTTCCATGCAGCAACCTCCTTTTTTCCTCGCATCAAAGTACCACAAACCCTTTAAAAACCAAGCGTTTTCTGCTATACTCGCCGTACTTTACCAGCTTTGACGACTCTCCGCATCTGTGGCGTTTTCTTTAATCGCATCAATACATGGCAAAAAAATCAAAATCAGTAGCTCCTAATGTAATCAAACGACCGCCAGTGGTGGTGGTTATGGGTCACATCGACCACGGAAAATCAACCTTGTTGGATACAATCCGTAAAGGCAACGTCGTCGATACCGAAACTGGTGGTATCACCCAGCACTTGTCGGCCTACGTTGTGCCGCATACAACCAGTGAAGGTTCAGATGAAACCATCACCTTCCTCGACACTCCTGGGCACGAAGCCTTCCAAAAAATGCGTCTCCGCGGCGCTGATGTGGCTGATGTGGCGATTTTGATGGTCTCGGCCGAAGACGGCGTCAAACCACAAACTTTGGCGGCACTAGAATCGATCAAAGCAGCCGAAATCCCCTACGTCGTAGCGATTAACAAAATCGACAAGCCTGGAGCCAACATCGAACGAACCCAGTCGAGCCTAATCGAAAATGAAGTCTACATCGAAGGTATGGGTGGTGATATTCCGTGGGTAGGTATTTCTGCCAAGGCTGGTACCGGCATCAGTGATTTGCTAGACCTAGTCATCCTGACCGCTGACCTGGCTGACCTTACCGGTGACACCAACGCTCCAGCCAAAGGAAAGGTGATCGAAGGAAAAATGGACCCTAAACGAGGAAACACCGCAACGCTGATCGTGACAGAAGGGACACTCAAGAGCGGTGATTTTGTCGTCGTTGGCACTACCTACTCCCCTGTGCGAATCATGGAAGACTGTGAAGGCAAGACGATCCGCGAAGCTTCACTCTCGACTCCGGTCGGAATTGTTGGCTTTACCGATGTTCCACCAGTAGGCGGTGAATTTATTACCGTCAGCACTAAAAAAGAAGCCGAGGTGATTGTAACCGAAGTCGCAAACGCGGTACCGGTAGATCAATCTATCAACCGCAAGCCCAACCAACCGGTGGTACCAATCCTCATCAAGGCAGATGTGCTCGGGACCATTGAAGCTATCCAGCACGAACTCGACAAATTTGAATCAGACCGCATCATTGTAAAAACTATCGGCGCTACCGTCGGTGATATCAGCACGCTGGATGTCCAAAACGTTGGAGCGACCTCTAATGCTATTATTGTTGGCTTTAATGTAAAGGTTGAACGAGCAGCTGAAGATGTGGCACAGCGGCTCGGAGTTGAAATCAAAACCTTTGACATCATCTATGAACTAGCGGAATGGCTACAAACTGCGCTCAAAGATCGCACACCAACCCAAAAAGAAGAAGTTGTCACTGGTTCAGTGAAAATCCTCAAGCACTTCAGTATGCAAAAGAACATCCATGTTATGGGTGGTCGTGTCGACGAAGGGGTAATTAAACTTGGCCAAAAAGTCCAGATTCTCCGTCGAGAGATTGAGATTGGGAAAGGAACTATCAAAAACCTCCAGCAAGCCAAGTCCGATGTGAAAGAAGTCTCTGAAGGTGAATTTGGACTCCAACTAGAAACCAAAGCCGAGATAACTGCCGGTGACTACCTCAAGCCGTACGATCTTGTCGTCACCTAATCATATGGCTGCTTCCGACAAACACGTACGATTTACCGGGATACTTACCGAGCTGGCCGCCCGGTTTATTCAAACCGAAGCAAACACTGATCCACTCATAACCGTCACCCGGGTAGAGCTATCAAAAGACTGGAAACGAGCAATCGTGTTTGTGACTACTATTCCAGATGGTCGTGAAGGTGACGCAATGATTTTCCTCAAACGCTCTGCCAGTGACATGCGTCAGTTTTTTAAAAAACACGGCCGCATGAAGCATATCCCCCACATTGAATTTATGTACGACGCCGGAGAAAAGCATCGTCAACACATGGACGAGCTGGTCAAAACAATCGCGGCTGAAGATAAAGCGACACAAGCAGAAGAAAATAAGGAAATATAGTATTTTTCCAATTGAGTACAAAAAACCGCGGCTTCCATGAATCCGCGTTTTTGTGTTTACTGCTCCTTGCTACGAACCACCTGGCAAAGCCTGGCATGCGACGCCGTCTTTGTTACCATCGAGTCGGTTTACATCATTGGCGAGACCACCAGCATTCTCAAAGAAGGTCTGGGCCTCGGGTTGGGTAGCAAAGTCATCACAGTTGTATTCGTCGCTAAACTTAGCACCCGGCGTCCCTTCGGCCACCTCATTCCCTTGTCGGTCACGTAATACGCGGGTCATGAATCCTCCATCCTCATCGGTCGCCAAGTTCCCTTCAGCGTCCCGTTCAATTTGCGATTCTGATACTGAACCAGTTTCCATCATTGTTCCCAGGTCGACATCGGTGTTAGCCATCTCTAAACCAAATGCACCAAGCAAGACTACTCCAATTCCAAGCATCCACCACCGCAATCCCTCAAAAAAGAAAGCCAGGAGCGCAACCAAAACCAGCAACCCTCCAATAATATATAATCGAGCTTTTTTACTCGTTCTCCAATTTCCTCCTTTCATACAAAATGATTGTTAATATATAAATACAGCACTACTTCTTACCGTCTGCCAGATGATTTGCTGGCGGCGGCACCGGCTTTGGGTGCGGAGCAAACGATGGTAAAGCTTCTCGCTTTTCTGGAGCATTAGCCAATAAGCTCGCTGAGTAGGCAATCAAAATACAACCAAGCCCAACCACCAGGACCGTTGCAAACGCTTTTCCAATAATACCTTCCAAGCCAGGGAACCAAATAGCAAGCACCCCAAGCAGAGTCATAACGACCGTTACCACAATGAACGTATAGATTGCACCTTTTCTGATCAAATTGTATTTCATAACTGCGCGTTACATGCTAAAGTAGTGTTTCAATTATACACCAAAAGGTTTGTAATTATGTCCTGGTGGCGAAGCGGTTAACGCATCGGTTTGCAAAACCGACATGCGCGGGTTCGAATCCCGCCCAGGACTCAAGAAGCAATCGTCAGATTGTTTCTAGTTCTGGGCTTGCAGGTTACGAGAGTAAGCGTTGCAAGGAGTCGAAAAGCTTTTGAGCTAGATTTGATTGAAGGAAAATCTGGCCAAAAGGTGTACTGAACTCGTAGAGTTCGAATCCCGCCCAGGACTCAAGAAAAAGCCAAGGCTTTTTCGAAGAAGTTCTGGGAGAAGTGCGCCTGCGCGCACTTCGTCGGGAGTCGAACGGCGGAGCATGTTGCACGGAGCGTAAGCGAGTACAACAAGCGAGCCGCGTCCAGCTGCGCTGAAGAATGAAATGCTTCATTGCGACAGCGGGACGAATCCCGCCCAGGACTCAAGTTGATACCAATGAGTGCACAATGTCGGGATGGTGGAATTGGTAGACACGCAGCACTTAAACTGCTGTGAGGAAACTCGTGCGGGTTCGATTCCCGCTCCCGACACAAATCAAAACGACGGTGGAATTGGTAGGTGAGAAAGCCTGGGAGGCTTTTAAACCAGCACTTAAACTGCCGTGAGGGTGAGACAGTCTGGGAGACTGTCGAACCGTGCGGGTTCGATTCCCGCCCCGGGCACAAAATAATCTAGTCGAATTTATTCGGCTCGATTCTTTTGTCCAAGGGATCGAAAAGCTTTTGCGGTAGATTTGACTGAAAAGAAAATATATCCAAAAGGTATACTGAACTCGTAGAGTTCGATTCCCGCCCCGGGCATAAATTAACTAGAGCAAGAGAAATAAGTAACACGAACTCAAAACAAACCGCTCCGCATACCATAGAGCAACACAATCGTTATACCCAATAGCAATCCGCAAATAACAACTAGTTTTAGCCACCACAACTGAGCAGTTGCACCAAATAGAGAGTAACGATTTCTAGCCACCCACCGGTATCCAACACGTAAAAAACTATTTATTATCGGCAACCGCCCAATACGCGCTAACCATCGCAAACTTTTATATTCATCCAAGACAGCGAGCACTGAGTCCGCATTTTTATACACAATTCCATTTGCATCAACTACGTGCATTTGCTGCAACGCTTGCTCTTTTGATATGTCGCTCGGTAATGTTTGTGTATTTACATCTACGAAGGTGAATTTCTCTGCTTGGTTTGACGCACCTACCTTGGCTTGAAATGCCTGACACATCGGACATTCACCGTCATAATACACCGTCTTTTTTCTGGATTTCATATATGAATAGGCTAGTTGCATACTACAAGAAAACTTGTATTACATATATGAGTATTGTACACTCTGCTTGCATCAATGCGCCTTTAGCTCAGTTGGTAGAGCAGCTCCCTCTTAAGGAGACGGTCCAAGGTTCGAGCCCTTGAAGGCGCACAGCAAAAGAATCCCTAAGGGGATTTTTTGTTTGTGCGCCTTCAAGAAAAAGTCTGGGAGACTTTTTCGTAGGGCTCGAAAAGCTTTTGAGTCAGATTGTGAGCAAAGCG
>Ga0307930_1001808_pt1 | contig 16750 bp, 18 predicted proteins | sample OrgLakmetageno46_FD_203161 | JGI IMG/M metagenome (GOLD analysis project Ga0307930, IMG submission 203161) | Saline water microbial communities from Organic Lake, Antarctica - #46 | ecosystem: Environmental > Aquatic > Non-marine Saline and Alkaline > Saline | place: Antarctica: Organic Lake...
CGATGCGAGCAGACTACAACGGTGCTCTAGCGTGCGACCTTGAAGATCTGAAGATGAGTTCCCCGGGCGGGGCTTGCTGGTGCGAAATGGACGAAGGTTGCAACATGATTGTGGTGGCAGACAGTGGGAACCACCGCCTGCAGCTTTTAGATTTAGATTCGGGGACGGTGCGCGTGTTGGCTGGCCGAGACAAAGTAACGGCGCCCAGTATGGTGTGCTACCACAATGGGTGGCGGTGGTGCAGTGGGCCTCAATCCAAGCAGCCGCCCTCGCCGAGTACCTGGCCTTTACCTCTATGGTACCTCACCAGTGCTAGTAGTGCTGGGAGCAGCAACAGCAGCAGCACCGGAGCTGCAGCAGCAGATGGAGGCGACGAGGACAACGACAGTGACGACGCTATTGCTGAAGCTGCGGCTCTGGTGTTATGGGAAAACTATGAAAAAGAGCGCGAGACTGTAGAAGAAGAGTTCGAAGAGCAACAGCGGCTTGCTGGGGGGCGGTGAGCTTGATGTTTGTACCAGGCGAAATCCTTTGAATTGTGTTCGGAGTGTATTTGAGCATGCATAGCTTTTCATTTAATCACGATTTTGATCTGTTCATTGACCTGTTCGCAGCTTATTGTGTGCTCCTTCATTTACTTTCAACTCACTATTTTGTTGCGTTGGCTTTACTTGCAGGCTCGGAGAAGAAGATTTAGAAGAAGCGTTTGAAAAACTGTACGGGTCCTTCCGAGTTTGGCCTGTGAAAAACGGCAAGGTAAAGCAAGCTTCGTATGGGAATCCTAGCACACTACACTTGTTTCATTGATTGTACCTCCTTTTTCCACACTTGCTTGCTTTACCTGGTGTAATACGTTAGGTCACCAACGCTCTGAAACGCGTTGAGTTGTGTCTGGGCGTGCTTACCAAAGAAGCGGTCAGCAACTGCGAAGCTTGCCTCGTCACCAAACAACCTCTGCGCTTGACGGAGTTCCCTATCACGGTAAGCTGAAATATGCCAATCAGATATTGCTGTTATGTTATGCATATAAAAAACAAAGATTATAGTGGAACCTTGAGTATTATCAATCCGCTGCATGCTGTGCTTTTCACCGATATCTTGATCCCAATAGGTGACTCGCATACCTAAGACGCACCTTGTCGACCGATTTTGGCTCCGGGGCCGGCCTTACGCGGACCTGTGCGTTACTTATTTGTGTTATGATGTGGACAGAAGTTGTAGTTGTTTTTGCTTGCTTCCGTCTCGATCTTGAATGAGCTTGGTCTCGTTGCCTTTGCTCTCAACTGACGTACGTTGCATTAACCTTTTCAACTCACTCTGACAGCATTCGTCTATGCCCATCCTATTCTATGCTATGCTATTTTGTGCCAGATACGCGCTTCTCGCAGCAAGCAAAGACGTGTCAAGGTCGCATTGGAGTTTGCCGCCGCATCGCCGGTTTTTGGCGGTCTGTGAGCCACTGATGGGAAAAGTCTCGGTGCATGCGTTTTGGCCCTCACAGCACGGCGTAGAGTACTTCGTGCCCATGGTGATTGCAAAATAACGCAGAAAATAAAAGCGAAGCCATCAGCTTATTAAATAGCTTTTTCAAGTGTGTCCATTTTATTTCCTTTCTTTCTGCTTTTTCTTTTCAATGTGTCGCAATCCAGTCTTTTCCTGCTTTGTCTATTCCTTACTACCTGCTTTGTATCATGCACATGCCTGTATGACTTCTGGCTTACGTACATGTATGTGTGTACACCCCTAGGTGCGCACTTTAGGAGACGTCGGCGGCCGAGAACTCCCCGGTAAGCCGGGTCTGCAGCTCGACAACCCGACCGCGATTTCCATGTCGCCGTTCGGCGATTTGGCGATTGGCGACTGCCGCAGTGGTGGGCCCGCTTTAAATGCGGACACGGCTGACGACTTTGTGCCACACCAGCGGTTGCTGCTGTATAACGTAGTAACGGGGGTAGTGGCAGCAGTCTTGACCGAACCGTTCAAACCAGTTGACCCTCCTGGAGGGGGGAAAAGCGTCAATTCCATCCGGAGTGGGGATTCCTTGCCCCCTTCCATCGCTAGTGGCAAGTCCCCCGTGGGAAGTGGCGGCGGCGGTGGTTCGCTGAACGACGGCAAAGAAGACGGCGAAGAAGGCGAAGGAGGAGAAGAGGAGTGGTTCGCGACGGCCCCAGCGTTGATTCCTTGCATGTGCCCAGACGGAAGCCTCTTAGCGATCCATGCCGAAAACAGCCAAGGCTGGCAGCTCGACGCCCCCAAAGATGCGTCGAAAGGTCGCGGTGGCCCTTTCCTGGGCAGGCTGCCCCCACCCATTGTGAACGATATTATATTAGCGCACTTGACCTACCGCAACGCGGAGCAGGCTCGAGCTTGCTGCCGGTGGCTGCACGATTGGACCAAGGTAAGAGGGGAGGAGCTTAAGGAATCAGGGGGGCATTTCTCTCTTACTTATCTCTCTCTTGTTCGTAGGATTGCAATCTTGGAGGAATGTTTCCCACAATTTTCTTCCCCGTTTTGGGGCCCTCGTATTTTTGGTAGACTTCTCCACTTTACTTTCTTTCATTCATTACGTTATTCTTGCCATTCCGTGTGTACCACAACAAAACAATCAAACAGGCGCGGCGGGATACGTGGCAGTTGTGGCCGCTGAGACCTGAGGGCCTGTGTCGATTGCACAAGAGCTTCCTGGACTGGGCTCGGCTAGGCGATGGGCGCCGCTTCGCGTCCCAGCACCCTCCTTTGCAGGACCCGGTCACCCAGAAGCCCCTCTGCGGAAGGTACTTGCGCGGGCGCTGCGGCGCGGGCGACTTGTGTTCGCACAGCCACGCTCCGCCCTCGATTCGTTTGGACGTGGTGCACCGGCGCTACGAAGAGAAAGTGTTTCGGGCCGATGCACGGCATCCACTGGGGCTGAAAGTGAAAGAAAGCGGGCCACTGGAGATTGCGACTGTGGAGCGCACGGGGCAAGCAGACAGTGGGGGGTGTTCGAGCGTAAGTGGTTGGCGGGTGCTGGCAGTAGGGAACATCGAAGTCAACAGCTTGAGAGAATACCACAACGCCCTGAGAAACTGCTCCGATCATCCTGACGCATGTCAGTGGGAGCCTGGGAAGGTATGAATAGATGCTGGGATTAGCTTTCCGATAAACACAGCGTATCCCCTCCACAGCTATGTACTTGAAGAACCGTATTGCCTACCTCTATTTTTCCCGTAGATCTTTTTTTTCTATTGATTTCATTCTCAAACATTCACTCAAGTCCCCCTCCCAATTATCACCTCATATTCATTCCCAGGAGTCGGAATCAACGTGGTCGAGCCGTCGCCCGATTGAAGTGGTGTGCCAGGACTTCAAGCCTCTGCGCCCTTACTTCACCGTGATTGAATGGTCAGGGCTAGGGGGGTTCTCGTGCGCAGCGGCCGAGTACTTTGGCCTGCCGTGGTGGTGGGCGCACGAGCTGCAGGTAAGGGGGGAGGGGTACATGTAGTACATGTGTATAGTATGATAATTCTTCAAAGTATATTTTAGAGTTCTTGAGACAAAAAAGACGGAGTGGGCCATTCTGAGTGGGAGTGTGCAGAAACAAGCCGCCGGCTTTGTTACCACAAATCATGGGAGTTGATTCATATAAACCAAAGTAGAAAGACGTAGGCGACTTTTCTCTTCTCTCATTTCGATCATCCTCCCCCTAAACAGGTGCGCGAGCTCTTTTTAGCCAAAGCTGGTCTATATTTGTTGGACGAACGCCGAGACGACACTTCGAGGGGCTTAAACACGAATGCCATGCGCACTGAGAGGCCGAAGCCCTATCCAACTCCTTGCTTAGGATTCGATGCTTTTGTGGAACTGATGACGGTGCTCACTGAGGTAAGAAGTGTACACATCTTATTTGTAATGCATTTAATGCTTTAGTACAATTTGGTCTAATTTATATCACGTAAATTTTGTTCAGAGTCTGGCATCTTTAGTTTCTCAGTCCCTCTCTCTGTGCTTTTTGCTCGTTCTTTCTGAATAGGTGCGCTTTGAATTGACCACTTTTCGTGTCGTCTTCCGGAGCGTGTTTCCTCCGCTGCCTACACACCGGACAGCTTTCAATCCAGGTGCACCGCCGCCCGCCCTATCGGCTTCTTCACCCGCCAAAAGGGGGGCTACTTTTGCCGTGGGCCGCTCGATGCCTGGCGCTGACGGTGCAGGCGTTGGTGACCTCAACGGCCGGTCTCTTTCACCGCTTCCACAGAGGAGTGGCAACAACAGCAGCAGCAGCAGCAGTAGGGGCAGCAGCAGTGGCAGGAGCAGAATAGGCAGCAACGACAGCAACACACTAGTTACCATCACTGAAGATGGAAATAGCAGCAGCAACGGCAACCGCAACCACAGTAGTAGCGAACTAGAGCGAAACCCAGTAGTGGTGAGCGAAGGAGAAGCCGTGTCGGTGCCTTTGAGTTGGCGTGACGGAACGCCGGTAGCCCACAACCTCCAGCAGCGCCGATTAGGAAGCAATACAAGAGCTCCCGTGACACTTGCTGTAGCTCACCCAGGTACTCCATTCGACGCGTCAACTTCTTCTGCTCCTTCAAGTAAAAGCCGAGGGCACTTGATTTTGCCGCCAGCGGCGATCCCGCCTGAGCCTCGCGGCCTGGGATTGAACCCCCTCGAGCGGCATTTACAGACGTTTGACTACCAAGCACGCCGCTTGGATGCTGCGATGAGTGCGTTGTTCTGAAGTTGAAGTTCCTGTCTCGCCAACTTTTACTTTCTGGTTCTTTTTGTCTTTATATTTTTACTAACAATTGCTTTGTTCGTTGCTGTTGATTTTATTTGCTAATGCTGCCTAGATAACGACTAAGATTTAAATTCAGATTGATGCTAAACCTGCTTTTTTCATTCAAAAAGCAAATGGGAAGGGTTATTTCTGGATGCAGTTTTGAATTCAGATATAGGGGATTCGGCTTCTGGCTTCAGCGCCTTGGTGTAACTTCTCCTTTTTAAAAATATCACATTACTCTGGTATCTATTTTCTTCTTTAAAAAAAAAAAGAAAAAAAGAATATAGATATATAATTAGAAATCCGCGTGTGTTATATATTATAGCGAAAATATCCTGCATTAGCGAAGGACAACCGCACGAAGACCAAAGGCCACACAGGGCGTTTAAGTTACAAGTAATATGTGATGCTAAAAATCAGTAGGTGAATAAAGTTTCTCCCTGCCTCCCCTTTGATTAATGCCTACTTGCGAATGGCGCCCGACAAGTAAATGTTCCACACCAACGCCACCATGTTGCTGAACAGCACGCGGTACTGCAGGGGCACCACAGCGAAGCTCAGGGCGTTGGCCGCGGGCCAAATCTTCCAGTTGGCCAGCATCGTAGGCCACAAGTCCGCGCTTACCTGCAAAGGAAGAGTGTTGCATCGTGCAAACCAAAGACAAGGAGTTATGATCAGGTCTTGTCTCAGTCGGCGAAGAAATTTACTACAGTACAGGTAAAGGTAGTGCAATAAAGATGAGAGCGCATCGAAAGACAGAATGTCGACCTATCAGGGCAAGAGCATCACGCATGTTAGTATGCGCATGCAAGTGCGTACCTTAGCAAAGCCTTGTGAAAGAAGCGCAGGCACCCCTGTAGCGAGGAGCGCGCCCTCGGCGGCCGAGTTGATGAAGCCAAAGAACACGAAAAAGCCAGAAAGCACCAGCGTGACACCCACGGTCTGGTCAAAGAGCGTCTGCGCAAGCACTAGTTGCCACTTAGGGGTAGTTGGTTTCGCGAAGTACGGCAGGCGTGAAATTTTGTCGACCTGTGTGGATTCAGTTGCAGGCACACCGATTATTGTGAGGGTAGTGGTTAGATTCGCCTTGAAAGATCTCAAAATGATATATCTACAGCTTTCTTGCTACAAATATGTTAAATCCAACACCATATCTGCAAGTTTCGAGGAATTTTTTCAGTACTCACAATGCCGAACCAATAGTGCATGACAGGCCCGAAGTACAGGAACTGCGCGGCGCCAAAGACGGTAATGCGCTTCAGATCCAGAGCAGTGAAACCTGGTGTCAAGCGCTGGCAAATCACATCGCCAAGGGCAGCGATGAGAAAGCAGGTCCAACACTTGGTGAAAATAGGCCGCTTCTCCAACTGAGCGTTGTAGGCATCCCAAATTCCAGAGCCACCGCCGCGGAGGTCTGCAGCGCCGCTCGCTTGAAGCTTCGTCAAAGCGGCGGAAGTGCTGCTACCAATCAACGGCGACGGCTTCATGCGAGCCATAGCCCGGCCATTCGAGATTGCTTGCGAGCCTGCTGCGGTAGGCAACGCGAAGGCTCTCGCGGCTGTAGCTGAGAGAAAGAGGCCAAGAAACTTGAGCGCAAACATGATGGATTCGTTCCTTCGACACTACTTCTTGCTTCGATCTGCAGCACTATGCTGGGATGATTGATGAGGCAGAGCAAACAAGAAGAAGCAAAGATGAAGCACAACACAAATCACAAAAAGGGACAGTTCGTTGAAGTTGTTTCCAGATCCGTTGAACCTTCAGGTGTATTCCTGTTTCCAGAGTTCCAGTTCCCTGTCGTCCTCTTTTTTTTAAGACCTGAAACTAACTAGCTACACCACTACACCGTACTTACACACTCCCCGCCCCGTCCTCTTGTCATCCTTGACCGGTGCTTCGTAGGTTCGTTAGGCTCGTTGTTGCTGCCGAAGTAACATTGATTAGTGGGCAGCGGTAGATTAATCAGCTCGCCATAAACTCAAAAGATAGCCCTTTTGACCTCGTCAGCTAGTTTCTTTGAGCCTTCATTCATAAAGCTATGCACCCTCATGAAGCTGTAGCCCAAGCCATGGGCGGCGGCTCAATGCTAAATGGCGCGCCGCGGCCTGAGGGCGAGGAGCTCGGCGAGGTGCGAATCGACGCAATTTTACGATAGCGATTGTTATTGAATGGAAATCTAGAGGCAAGCTCGAGCAAATGCTTCGAGCGGTAGCCAGAACGGACCTACCACTCACTTTTATAGTTTTTATACGATCTTCTCTTACTAGACCAACAATGTTGTTTATAGTGATAGGCCATCTATAATTGCTTAATGTTGCATTCGGTATGTCACTCTTTGCTAGATTACCCGGCTTCTAGCAGAACATCACGAATTCGGGCTGATCTTCATTCCGCTCATCGTTACCTACTTCGTCGTACTCCGCTGGTTAGTGCACGCTAGCTTCCCAAGAGTTTCGATTCAAGCCTCGAAATTTGCAAACCTTTTTGGTTCTTTAGTCACTTAGTCGAATTAGTGTGAACCGTCCCTTCTTGCAAACTCCGCAGTTTTTTCAAGAGCTGGACAATAAGCGAAGCTACACGCAAGTATAAAACTGGCGAAAGTTTCGAAGGGGTAAGTCTCACTAATTCCGTTCGCTAGGCTCGTATCTAAATGCACTGTCACCTTAGTTTAATAGCACGTGCTTGATTTCCTGGCCTCACTAGCTTCTCTCTCTTCACATGTGTTGCGTTCAGCGATACACTATGGCATTTGACCGTCGGAACCAGTTAGAATCACAGCTCAACTGGGCTACCTCACGAGGTAAGCTAGCATGGTAGAACGAGCTCACTTGTTTGCTCAAATGCCTAAGGTTGAATATTTGCCTCGATTAAGAATTGAAATAAGTTCTACAATCACTGTCCATTTTGTGTGAATCCATCCTTTTCTAGCGATAGTACTAGTAGTTACTAAAGATACTAACTTTAATTCAATATACCTTGTTATCTTTATCTTTGCCGGTGTTGGATCTGCTCATTGACAACTATACTACGACCAGGCGACGAAGGCGCTTCTTCCGTGCTTCGTTCGCAGCTCGCAGACCTTGATCTTGAAATCGACAAACTTGAGGTATAACACCACACAGATTCTGATAGTAGCGGCCCGTATCTTCGTAATGATCTTGCGATTGATTTTCTTTATTTTGCATTCCACTTTAGGCCATATTTTTTTCTCTTGTGTTAATCTCCTCCTTTTCCCCCCTTCTCTGTGCTTTTTACTTGGCATGGTTGTATTAATCTTGCTGGGATATGTTGTGTGGGTTTCCAACAGGGCAATGCGAGTAAAGCACGACTAGAAGACAGCGACCCAAAACAAGACCTTCCAGGCGCAGAAAAACTGAACCGGCGCAACACTTCGCGCTCGTCCGCTGTTGAGGGCTTGTGATCTTGCGATACACTGCTATGTGCGCATCAATGCGTGCGAAGGGACGGGACTGAATTCATTGACAGGAGCAAAGAAGCGACTTTTTTGGGGCACTAAGATTATGTTGCTACTGCTACTAGAATTATTCTCGGAAGCTTGCTGACTAGGGCTGGGGGCGGGAGTATCTGGCGACACTGGCAAACGTCTCTTCTTGCTTCTTGACACTGGCCGGTGCTCCTTCCCATAACGAAATTGAATCTATATCCGCTCAAGACTTAACATAAGGGAATGAATGTTTCAATACCCAAAGAAATACCCAGAAGCACCAACCAAAAACGGGCGCTGGATTCAAAAAGCAGTATACAATCTCCCCTCCTATAAAAAAAATTTTTCGCCCCCGCGGCTCTGGCTTCGCCAGGGCCATCGCTCGCTTTCCTCCATACCTCCATATATCTAGCTCCAGGGAGCTTTAATTGATTAGTATTCACTTTAGCAGCTATAGCTTAATTCCGAATTCCCCGCTATGTCTATTGCGTATAAAACGAAATGAATTATCACCCTAATAACGACTGGATAATGGGTTGGTATCTAATTTTGATTTGTGTTTTTAGTACGCAAATACAACATTATAACAGCTGCGACGGAATTCGAAGTGAAGGCAGAAGAGGGCAGAGGGCGAAGGAGGAAAGCACCCGCCTACTTCTCAGCGCACCAGATGTCTCAAATGACCCGGGTTCGATAGCACACCATCCCAACCGCACAACGCGAGGAGGAGAGCTTGGGCAGAAGAAGCAGAAACAAAAGAACAAAAGAAAGAAAAATATTTCTGTGCACCAAAAGCTACATAGTAGGCCCACGTGCCTCGTCGCTTTTTAAAATTTGAAGTCGCCGTACTTCTTCTTTTTGGCCTCTTTTTCTTTCTCCGCTTTCCGCTTGCGCTTCCGTGCTTCGTCGTCGTCGTCGTCGCCACCACCACCACCACCTTGCTTGCTCAGCAAGGCTTCGGCCGTGGAGGCTACCCCCGCCGCAGCCAGCACCGCTGCATCCACCGTGCCCGCCATGCTCGCTGCATTGCCACCGCCGGCACCAGAGAGCGTGTACTGCTTGTCGGCCCCGAAAAACTGCCCCGCGCCCACCGCGGCCGTGGATTCCGGCACCACGGTGTACAGCGTCTTGGGTCCCTCGTCGCCGTAGCCCGCGCTCATGGCGAGGGACGAGTCGGGGGTTTCGGCGCCCGCGCGCTTGCGCAAGTCCACGTGGCTGTCCGGGGTCTCCATCCCGCTGAGGCCGGTAGTTGAGCCCCCCACAGAGGCCATGCCGCTAGGGGTGGCGGCCCCGCTCAAGTCTCCCAAATCCACGGAGGCGGTGCCGTCGGTTTCGTCGTCCCCACCGCCTTGTTGCAGAACAAACCAAAAACAAAAACAAATCAGTCTTCGATACCTTGATATGACATGGAGAATTCCCTCGTCAGGCGGCATGGAAAATCATATGGTTGTTTCCGAAACACACACCTTCTTCTTCGTCCGACTCCGGCTCAGGCTCGCTGTCCGACCCGAGCGCCGCCCAATGCGAGCGGTCAACGGCGGCTTCCCCCCCGTGGCCGTTGGCACCGTTGCCGCCGTGTTCGCCCTCTTCGGGGGTGGCGAACACGTCGCCGTACAGGGGCCGGCCGTACTCGTCGACGGGGGGTTTCCCCCACTCACCGGGCGAAAACCCGAAGCGGCACCCGGGCGGCAGCGGGGCATTCAGACCGGGCAGCCGTAAATTCGGGTATGACGGTGGGGGGCCGTAGCGCTGCATGTTCACCAGCCAAGGCGGAGGCGCACCGTCTGGAATCGCCAAAGCTTCTTTGAGTTTTGACGACAAGGCCCCAGGAGCTTTCTCTCGCAGCGTGACTTCGAACTCTTTGCCTTCGTAGTACAGCTCGCCGTGGTGGGTCAGTTGGGGTTTGGTTTGAAATTTGAAAAAAGCATCGTGAAGCACCTATACAGTAAGAGATGCACAAGCCAGTAAGAGAGAGAGGGCAAGTGTGATGAGCTGTTTGAAGAACATGAATGGACGATTTTGATCTAAAGTACACAACAAATAAGCTGAAACGGCTCAATCGAGGAGGTAAGGCAAAACGAAGGACTGTTTGAAACGGGAGGCGTGTACTTCAGCCTTAATGAAATGAGCTTCACTGAACGGAGGACTTCATTTTTCATTTAACGCCTAGGAAATTTATTTCTGTTTGCGTCTATCTAATAAGGAAGCAGGATGACTAGGCACCTGGTAATCGATGTCGATTTTGCCCATTTTTGGAGCGACCCGCCCCCGGCCCTTTTGTTTGGCGCTCTGCGCTGCCTCGGCTTCTAAAATCGTGGTGCGAATCTTCTCGATCCCCGTGGTGGCAATGAAGGCGGGCAGCGCGAAGGGGGCCTTTTCCAGGCCGCGTTTTCCCTGGAGGTACTTGCGCTTGTGGCACCAGTGCCGAGGCACAGGGACAGTGTTGCGGTAGGCCTTTGAATCAAACCACACGCATACGCACAAAGATACAGGAACATGTCACAGAGAGAGAAAACAAATAGAGCAAACGCTGTGAGTGAATTTCAATGGAGGCACGGAACACTTAAAGGCCAATTCTTCAACATAGTAACGAATGAATGACTACGAAAGAAACATCTGAACGAAGGAACGTAGCCACATCCTTTTGACACCTCCAGGATACACGTGTACCCTACAAACATATGTACAGCATTCCTACTCCCAATTCCATCACCAATCCGCCTACCTTGAGGTGCACCAGCAGCCGAGGGTCTGCTGAAGTGACGTCGTGGGCTTCTACTACGTCTGGGCGATTCACGAGCTGTTTCAATTCCGCTACGGACAGCCGGTTGGCTTTTTTGCGAGCTTTTCGGCCCAATCCACCTGCAGCGCCACCGCCGGCGCCGTCCTCGTCCTCCTCCATTTCACCCGCGCTGCCGGCGCCGCCTGCCGTAGCGGTATCACCACCTCCAGTGCCGCCCGCCGCAGGAGATGTGCTCTCATTGTTGGTGCCGCCTTTGTCTTTCTTACCCTTGCTGGGCTCTGGCGGCGGTGGCGGTGCAGTTAGCTCTTCCGCAGGCAAAAACTTCTCAAAAATGGACTTGAACTCTGCAAGCTCAGGGTCAGCAAGGTCCACTTCTGCTGACACGTAGTCTACCTTTACGCCTGCTGCCGCCGTAGAGGCTGCGGCGCCCTCTTCATCCTCCGGCTCGTCAGGCAGCGGTGGCGCACCTTCCTCGACTACGTCGGCGACGCTGTCCTTTGTGGGTGGTGCTGGGGCGGGGGCCTCCTTAGCAAGGGCCTTGGCTTCCTTCTTCTTAGCTCGCTTCTTTTCATTCTTCGTGAGCGGCCTATCCTTCGGAGGCATGTCCTTCCTACCCGCGCGTCCCGCGTCGCCGCCTTCGATTTGTTGGTGCTGTGTACTACCGTGAAACGCGACAAGCGACGAGGAGGATGAGAGGACAACGGAGATCTAATATGATATTTTCAAAAATCGTGCAATTTTTTTCTTGCCGATGACGAGGTCATTATTTTATGTCTCGTCTGTCATGTCGTCATGTCGTCATGTCGTCACAAACAACACTGCCCGCGCCCGGAGTAAGTAGGCATCATATACATTGTAGCTCGTGTGTTCGGGCTACAATTGAAGAGCGACTAGACTAGCCTCAGCATCGCGAACTTTGAAACATGCGCGCCACTATCTTGTGCACTCTGGTAGCGGTGCCGGTTACTAGCTTTGTCCCTCAAGTCAATCGATTTCCTCAGCAAAGGTTCACGCATGCAATGAAGATGCGGCGGGTGACGTTGGCTTCGTCACCTGCTCCTGAGTCAGACGCCATTATGTCAGACGACCCTATGATTGTGAGGCTCGAGGAAGAGTGTGCCAGAATTAATGGCATCAACTGGAATTCCGATGTGGGGCTCATGCAGCTTTTGAATCCATCCAAGGTAAGGGTTTGTGAAAAGAGTGCGTGTTGAGGTAGCACGGCATTTCAATTGAAATTCTAGCCATGAACGAGTGCACAAATTCATTTCACAAGGAAGGTGAAGTTATCAAAATAGTATTTTATCTATCCTGAAGAGTGGATGGGCGCCTAACTCGGTAAATCAGTGCCATAGCATCAGTGAAGAAACGTTGAAGGGACACGAGCGTACGTGTAATGTGCACCGCTACTTGGAGCTGCCATTTGCCGCCGTTGCCTTCTTCGCCTTCTCATCCATCCACTTTCATCTTCCATTTCGCTAGGTTGTGAACTTGGAGCGGGAGCTTGAGGGCCTCAAAGCAGAGTTGGCAAACTTTCAGGGCGATGCTGAGGCCAGGGCTGAACTTGAAGCCACCATCGACATGAAGAACGACAAAAAGGTACGGGTGGGTCAGCGTGTATGTGTGTCAGTGCGATTCAGTGACTCAATCTGAATAGCGCGAATGCAACTACTTCTCAGCCCACTAGATTCGGTTTATACTTGACATCGAGAAGTGCCCATACGCTGCTTCCTCTTGTTATGCATCTTGATGTTTTACGCAAACCTTCGTGTGCAACATTTGTATCCAACCCATACCCGCCCTTTTATAACACCACAAGGTAATTGAGATGCGCGGGGTCATGCGGGACTGGCTCAAAGCGTTGTTCGTGTGGCAGTCGGTCTTGAGCGTGGTGGCGTGCGGGGCGGTGGCCTACGACGCCGTGCCCTTTGCTGGCCACCTCGAGCTGTACGTGCAAGTTCTGGGGTTTTGGGGCATTTGGCTCTTCACCATCCCCAGCTTGCGGAGCCGCAAACCAGGCGGGATCTGGGGCATGTCCGCGCCCGAAAAGAGCGCTCTGGACTTGGCGTTTTTGTTGACTCCCGTCGCCAACCTGGCCCTCCCCAGTTTGCACTGCAAGGACCCCGCCCTCATCTTTTGGGCGAATTTGGTGGTGACGGGGGCCTGCTACGCGTGGTTTTTCGTGGGGCCCGGCCAGAACGCTGCTGACAGCGACGACAAAAACTCGGACGCGTCCTTGCCGGAACCCATCAAGTTTGCGCTGCAGGTACGCACATTGTGGGCAGAGTGTGTGCGTCGGGTGGAGCGTTGCGGCTTGTGTACGTGTGCGCGTGTGTTTTGTCAATCGATAGCAAGTGTGGCTGCATGGTTTAGTCGGAAGCACCCTCCCGGCTTCTTTCTTTGTTTTAGCGTGTTGATGGAGAACCAAATATTGCCTGAAATGGAAAGTGGTGGCCTACTTGCGTGAATGACTTCGATTTTCGTTTCTTTGCGTGCCTCGTGCACTGGCTTTCGTGGGGCTCTTTTTTAGGCCTTGGATTTCGGCGGTGGATCAGAACGAGGCATGTCGCAAACCACCCGAGAAAAGTTCCAAGCACGCGAGCAAGAGCGAGCCAAGCAGAAAACGGAACAGCCGTCTGACAAATCCGAATGAAGGAACAACTTTCTTATAAGTGGCTTCTGGTGTACGATTCTGCTGTATTTTTGGACAAAAGGCATGGGCGATCATTGAGATAGAGAGATCTCAGAATTTTGCTTTTCTGACCTCCATCGATGTGCTTAATTGGAAGCTTTATTCTTGGCCTCGCTCCTTCGCTATTAAATATATAAGAAATTCACTTAAATCTATAGCAGCACTATTACCGCCCCATATACCACTCCTCATTTCCAGAGGCAAGAAAAGTCTCCATGTACATCTACGCGCGAAATTATCACTTATTTAAAACACAGGACAACTCAACTGGGTGTTGATGCAGTTGCAAGTTGCGATGTGTGTGCAATAGATGACAGTTCTCAAGAGTAGCAAAACCGGTTCACTGGTTCTTATTTGGAAAATGGCGCACCGATCTCCCATTGATTTTGAAGAGTAAGAGCGGGATTCGCAGCAAGCAGTTGGAAGGGGGCTCCGTGGACAAGGAAAATAAAACAGCAGTTGAGCAAAACTAGCCAAGAAGTCGGCTATGCTTCACCTATACAGTCCTTCCGGACTGCAACCAGGTCCCCATCAAATGGAGTGAGGAGTACATGAAAGCCCTTGAGTTCAAGAAATGCTCTGACTTTGGCTTCGTGCAGTTTCTTTTGTATCGCGCGAGTAATCGATTTTTTCGCACTGCTAGGTTTTCTCGCTCTGGGCACAAACACCTCAACAATCAAAACATCGACGGATACCTCAGCCCATGGAAAAGTGTGCAAGACTGCCATGTAGTTTCCCTCCACGTCTACCGACAATAAGTCGATGTGCGGAGGTAGATCGCCATTCTTTGACCGCAATAATTTATTCATCGGTTCGCACGGCGCCGCATACGCCGCGTAGCCGCCTTTCGCTTGGATGCACGCGTCCTGCGGGGCGCGGCAAAAGTTGCGCATGAAGGTTCCATTAAGAATGGTCGAGTTGACGCAACACCCAGCTTTGATGATGATATCTCGAGGGCGACTAATTGTCAGAGCACACTCTGCACACGGCGTGGGTTCAATCAGGTAGCCAGTCCAATTTAAATGCTGTTCGAAAAATAACGTATTGGAAGCGTGCACGCCATTGCTTCCACCAATTTCAACGTACACGCCGTTGAAGACCGGCTCAGGGCGAGCGAAGAAATGATTGAACAGAGACAGGTCAACGTAATTGTTTGCGTAGAAAAAGAAGGCATTTGGCGACTGCGAACGTTCGCTGCTCGTGAAATCAAAAAGTGATCTGCCAAATGAGAGCCAAGGCGTAGCATTGAAAGGTAAAAAATTGAATCGTTCACGAAACGCTTTCTCTAGGGACGTGGGGTATTGAAGAATATCAAAGCGTAATTTGATGGCAAGATTGTTCGCACAAGTGCGGGCTTCAGTCTTACACGGGCGCTTTTGGATAGCTTTAAGGTCAGCTTCTCGTGTCTCCTTCACCGCGTAGCTTCGGCGACATTCGTGCGCGTAGCTTAAATCGACGAGAAGATACGCTGCCGCAAACCACAAAGCAACAGCATAAATCTGACTATGATAGTGGATTTTCATGTCTTATCAAAATCAATTTCAAATCGACGACCCGTTAGGTGAGAAGAAATGGCACTTTAACTTGCCAGAGGCTTGAGAGCTGAACGACAACTCTGGTTAGCATGAATGGATTTAAAACTTGATTTATCCGACAGGGTGCTCGGCCCAGTCAAAGAGTCTCTAAAGGTTACAAATGCCTACTACTGATAGCACTGCTGTATTTGAATGAGCGAATTTTAGCTAAGCCAAGTGTAGCTAAAATACTCTGGCCCACTCACAGCACAGCATTATTTACAACATCTAATCTTATTACTACTTACAACCGACAGCCGACAGCCGACAGCCGCCCGGCTACATCTGTACAGTACATACCACTGTCAGGAATCAGGGTACATGTATGTGTACAGTACACATCTCCACATCAGGAATCAGGAGTCAATTTTGACGCAGGCCGCAGGCCCCGCCCGAAAAGGCTATGCAACAGGCAGAAAAACAAAAGCATAGCTTCTCGTATTAGGAGAGGAGCCAATACAAGAAGGATAGCGAAGGGCAAGGGCAGAAATAGCGCATTCCCGGAGGTGAATCGTTTTTGCACATGCAGCTCGTATCTGCGCGTTTCATAAGGCTCCTTCTGGCGTCTAGCCTCCGATGAAGTCGGCGGGTACTGAGTGCCCATTGTGCTTCACGTCCTAGGTACACAAGGAAATTCTCTGGGCCATTTTGCCCCAGTGGGGCACCACCTTAATGTAGACAAGACAAGAGCGTAGTAGAGTTCTCCTTTAAGGTGATTAGATACACGTCTATTTCTACGCATATTACTAAAAGCGCCAAAGGCCGTCGATGTTCTGGAGCAGCGATTGCCGACGTCGGAGTCCGAAGTGAGCGAGTAGTGGATAACTAACTAAACCTAGATACACAAAGCTTCTATTGAAACTGGTTGTGCCGGTATCATCGACATCGAAGTCAGACGTCTTTTTCCCAGTATACTTCTGACGAGGATATGGAAATACATCACCTTATTTCATAAAGGGCTTGACTTACGTCAGAATCGGCCAGCATGTCAACCGCCACGGCCCCTCAGCCCTCAGCAATCTACTTTCTTCTGTTGCGCACCTTATATGAATTGGTTTTCACAGGCGACTTAGACTAGACCAGACTAGACTAGACTAGACTAGACTAGACTAGACTAGACTAGACTAGATGACTAGACCAGACTAGACCAGACCAGACTAGACCAGACTAGACTGGACTGGACTGGACTGGACTGGACTGGACTAGGACTGGACTGGACTAGGACTAGGACTAGGATGTTGATGTATGTGGGAGGTGTTATGCTATTGAGGAATTCCCCCTTTATGGAGGAGGTTCGACTTACCGGACTAACGAGATTAAGAGAGCGGGCGATACGTTCTTATAATCTCGTTAATACGGTAAGTCGGGCCTCCCCCACAAAGGGGAAATTCCTCAATAATACATCACCTCCCACATGCTAAATGAAAAAACTTTATCAGAAGACAAGAGACATGAATTGCTTATCATTAATAAATATGGAACTGCCTGGATCCGGCACTGGCCGCTGGCCGTTTTGACACATGATACTTGATCCCGA
>Ga0307930_1001810_pt1 | contig 16741 bp, 19 predicted proteins | sample OrgLakmetageno46_FD_203161 | JGI IMG/M metagenome (GOLD analysis project Ga0307930, IMG submission 203161) | Saline water microbial communities from Organic Lake, Antarctica - #46 | ecosystem: Environmental > Aquatic > Non-marine Saline and Alkaline > Saline | place: Antarctica: Organic Lake...
GAAAATCATCAACAAATTGATGGGCCAGTTGCTGGACACGTTGAAGACCGGCGACACGATCAAGTAAAGGCAACAGTTAATTGTTGAAGTGTGACGTGGGCAAGTTGAAGAAAGCGAGTGGGATCGAATACGTTTGCAGTTTTTACATTGCCACAACATGTTTCACCCACCGGTTCTATCAGCTTCGTTCTTGTCTTTTTTCTATGATTATCCAAATAACTACTTCAATTGCTTAAGGTTTTCGGGTGACGCCATTTGCGTACTTTATGAGCCTGATCGTGGCCTCATGGGTGCAAATGAAGGCGGAAATGAAGACTCGCAGCCCGGGAGCGAAACCGGCACCTACCAGGATTTGGGGGCGATGCGGCATGCAGCGTACAGGGCTGTTTCAGAAGGGCTTGAAGCCCTCTTCGACGATTACACGGTACGAAGGTTGCGTTGCCAATTCCTTCTTGCTAAGTATAGTTTCAAAGTATGCGCTGGCACTGAGGTGTCTTCGTTCCTTCTTCTTTATGATCATTACTCTCACTCTCGGATTTTCCATGCATGTATTGTGCCTCATAGGTCCCGGTGTCGGAGCTCGGAACTTTCGGCGACTCTTCCGACGACCCCGTCAGCACCGACGGGATCAAGCTCGCGCTACATGTGGCCATCACCGCGGGCCAGCTCCAGTTCACCAACGTGGGAGGCGTGTTTGGGCGCTGGGAAGTGTTGCTCGCGGGCCCGGCGATGCTGGCCCTAGGCCCAACGGCCGATCGAGCCCCCACTGATTGGTGCACCGTGCATCCTGAGTGCTGGGCGCTTCTGGAAGGGCTGAAGGAGGCGCCTGGGCAAGAGGGCTCTTCTTCGTCTAATCCTTTCATCGGGCAACACATGGGCCCCGGCGCGGGCTGTGACGAATTTCAGTCTCCTGACGACGCAGGGTTTGTGCGAGTCACGATGGAACCAGGCAGAGTGGAGACGGTCTCCGAGGAGCACAAGATGAAGTTCAGCGGCAGGCTAGGGGACTACCGCTACCCGAAAGGTGCCACCGCGTTAAGCTCGAAGGAATGGGGCGAGACCATGGACATGGCACACCATTTCTTGGGGCGAGAAGCGGTCGAGGGCATGCATGTTGCTACCTTGGAAGTGCTCCGAAGGTATGCGTGGTTTCATGTGTGGTTACATATTATATTCTGGGTCATGTGGTCTTCGTCGTTGTATAGTGGGTCTGAGACACACTGATGTCTATTATGATGGAATGTCCTTACGAGATGACTTAAAATCAAACCTCTTTCTTCATCACCTTTCCTGTGCCACATACAGGTACGTGGCCCCGCTCCTCCAAAAAGCCATCAAAGTAAATGCCCTGTCGGCGATCAGCTGTTTCACAGACGTCTCGGTGCTGTTTCTGGGCATGTCGGACGTGGACCTGGGGGCTTTGCACCCTACAGGGGGGGATTTATGGGGCCAGCTGATCATGGCCACCACCCAGGAAGTGGTGTTTGACCACGAAGGCGCGGTGAGAGCCAATTGAGTGTAAGCTAAGAGCATGGGGTTGCTGCTGGCTCTCGTGTCTTTCGTGTACCTATAAATGTCAAAGAAGAGTGGTTTTGCGTGTTTCTCTGCCCCGCCTTCGCCTATTTTTTCGTCATGATCGTTATCAACCCATCCTCATCTTGAATCATGCCTATGCGCATCTTCTTCTCCACGGTGGCTGTTGCTGTGGTTAGGTCAACAAATTTGTGATGGACGACAAAGGCGCTCTCATGCTCTGTGCGTGGGGGTTACCTCCTCTGAGTCACGCTGATGATCCTTACCGGTGCACCTCGGCCGCACTCGAACTTGCTGATGCCTTGCATGCGCTAGGCGTGAAAGCCAGAATTGGGGTCACCACTGGGAAAGTGTTCGCAGGCGTGATTGGGCCCAATTACCGATGCGAGTTCAGCATCTTAGGGGACGCCGTGAATTTGGCCGCCCGATTGATGGGAAAAGCACCCTTTGGAGGGGTGTTGTGCGACGAGCCTACTTATGAGTCTGCCGTAGGGAATGGCTCGACCTTTGAAACCTTGCCACCAATCAAAGTGAAGGGCAAAGAGGCCATGATTCCCATCTATCGCCCTCTTTGGGAGGGTGACGAGGCCACCTCGAGCAGCTCATCCGATGCCGCCTCTTCCTCTTCTGGGGCACCAGGCACCACCACCACCACTGGCAGTGACGGTACCAACAATGGTTCATTGGGAGCTTGTTCTTCGTCATCTTCAATGGAACCGAACCGTCGATCTTCCAGTGGGCCTCGTGAGCGAAGAAAAGCAACCGCGAAAGCAGACAACTTCAACAGTGGCGCGTCTGTCCTCGGCACTGCTACCCACATTCGAAGCACCGAGAGGGCGATGATTGCAGCGACCATGGAGCGATTCTTCAACGGTGGCAGTGGTGGGGGCATGTTCCTGCTCTCCGGGGACGCAGGGAGCGGGAAGTCGGAACTCGCGAAAATGGTGCTGAAAAGCGCGAAAGCGTACAAAGCGCGCTTGATTGAGAGTTTAACGCCCAAACACAAGGGCAATGCTCGGGACGTGCACGCGAGCCCCTGTTTGGAGTTGAGCCAACTGTTGAAAGGCCTCTTGTCGCCCGACGCGCCTCTTAAAGACGACAATGACGAAGGCGAAGACAAGAAGAAGAAGAAGGACAAAGACAAGAAAGAGGAGCTCACGCCAGAGGAAAAAGCAGCCCTGAAAGCCGCCACAGCAGCCAAAGCAGCAGCTGCGCACAAGAAAGCAGTGGAGTTAGCAGAGGCAGGTCTAGGCCCTCCGGTGACGGTAAAAGGATGGCAACTGCGCTTGCAAGCTGCTTTACAGGGGCAACCGCCAGAAGTGGTGCAGTCAGCACACCTCTTTGACTCGTACTTCCGAGACTGGTGTGGAGTCACTTCAGGAGATGATGAAGAGGGAGCTGCCGCTAAGAGCGCTGCTGAGGCAAAGACCACCATTGGTACTACTGCTTCTGTAGAAGCATCTGCTTCATCAGGCGAAGGTGATTCCAAGAGTGAAGAAGCTTCAATACTTAAGGAGAAGGAAGAAGAAAAGACCAGTACAGAGCCGGTGCGCCTAACCAACCGCCGAGTGTCGTCAAGTGAAGAAAAGTCGATGGTCGACTTTAACGACTACAACGACGACGCTCACGACGACGACGAAGGCGGCGCCGACGCAGCAGCCCGGCGAGCGGTGCTCGAAGCGGTGCTGGAGGCGGCCTTGGCGAAAGAGCCCCTCATGCTCTTCGTGCATGTGCGCACCGGCTCCAGTTTATCGGCCAACGCGATGCACCCGGAAACCTGGCCCTTGCTCATGTGGCTTTCGGCCTACGCGGCCGCGCGCCACGCTACGCCTCTGGGTGAAGTGGGCAACAATGGCAGTATCAGTGGCAGTGCGCCACCACCTGCGTCGTCGTCGTCGTCGTCGTCGCACCCGTTGGCAGTGGTGTTCGTGAACCGGCGAATTCTCGACTTCGGCGGCCAGCGGCAGAACGATGCTGTGGCTGAAGTGGTGAGCAACGCTGCGAAATGTGGGGGGCTCCTGCAGCTAGACCCCCTCGATGCGACTGACCGCAGCAGCTACCTGTGCCTAGCCTTGAAAGTTAGCGAGTTGCCGTTGGAAGTGCACGCGTGGGTGAGCGGGATCGCCAACGGAAACCCTCAATACACCGAGATTTGCGCCAAGGCGCTGGAGAAGGCGAACGTGCTCGACTTGATTCACGAGCCTGCACTGAACGAGGGGGAGCAGAAAGAAGCGGAACAAGAGCAGCCAGCAGCAGCAGAAGGTCGCGTCGTAGCGCAACTGAAAGCAGGTGCCGATTTGAGGAAAGTGGAGCCCCCTCCCAAGATCGCAGGCTTCATTCGCTCCACGCTCTCGTCCCTGGGCCCTGAGGAGCGCCTTTTGACTCAAATCCTGGCGTTGTATCCCCATGCTGCGCAGCCGAGCCCCGATCCTAGCGCCGATTCTCGCTTGCCACCTCGCCCCACGGCCGAGGTCTTGCGAGCAGGCTACGAGACAGTTGCTCCCATTGATGCTTATCGTGTTGACGAAGTCCTGCAGCGACTCAAGCTTTACGGTATACTCACGGAAGTGAAGGACGAAATGAGGCCGCAGCGTGCGGAGAGGCCGGTTGAGGAGAAACTTGAAGAAGAGGAAAAGGGAGAAGAAGGGGCCCTTATTGCGAGACCAGAAGAAGTTTCGAGTCGGCCTGTGGCTTATGCGCTCATTTGGCCGTTGCTCAAAGATCTCGCCAGCGGGATGCTTCTGAAGAATCAAAAGGAAGCGATTTTAGACCGGCTTGGTGCTATGGTCTACCCGTTATAGCTGCTTGCTATGTTACCAAGTGTTTTTTTGTGTTTTTTGTGTGTGAAGCTTTTATGTAATATGTAAGGACTATCTCTTTAATTCGGACTCCCAAACATCCACTTTGGTCCTTTTTCATGGCCACAGATAATGGCTTGATTCTAGATTCCCGATGGTACATTGTATTTTTTATTATTCATTATCACCCAAGGGTGCGATTCACGTACCCGCGGGAATCACGCGCGAGGTCTTAAAAATTCACTTTACGCGGTATTTACGCGGCATTTACGTGGGAATCACGTGCGGTATATATACGGCAACATCCTCAAATACACGGCAAATACGGGGGATTCGGTGTTCTTTTTGGTGGTGGGGGGTCGTCGTGTCTTCAAGTTTCGTGTATGGTGCGCTTGCCTTTCTCTTTATTCTCCCTTTCTCTCTTCGCGCCCTTTCCTCCCACCTTGTGCTTGCGCCTTCAGCTGCAGTGTTTATCGCCATGCACCATGGATGTGCGCATACAGGCAAGTGCGAGATGTTACTGAAAATTTCGAGTAGATTCCATGATGACGCCACTCTATTCTGAGCCGATTCCTGTGACGGAAATCGCGTCTGATTGGTTCAAATATCACTTTCCGCGTGATTCCCGCGTAATTACGTGCATGAATCTTACCGTATCTTATTACCCTAGTTATCACCACCAAATCGAAATCGAAATCGAAGCCCAGTTCCCCGGAACACAAATAATGAGTGTTTGTGTTTTGTTTTTGTTATATATAATGGCAAAGTTCCTTATCACACAGGATTGTAATATCTGGTATCTGCATGCCCAAATTTTGCCAATTGATAATTACCAACGCCAAAAGCCAAGTAAAAAAACTTTGTAAACACGGGGCATTTACCTCGGTCTCGGTGTATTTGAACTAACCAGCCGCCGTATCACTCTTTCCCTATTTCTACGGGGACTCCCCTGTGCCTGTGAGGTCTAATTTGTTCAGCGCCATGGCTGCGAGGGCTTCTTTCCCCGCCTCATGCTCGGGAGAGCCCTCCGGGGCGCAAAAGTACTGCAAATCTTTGATGATGGCCTCTTTCTCCTCGACCGTGGTCAAGTTCCAGCATCCTTCGAGGCAAGTCACTTTGACCTCCTGTGGGAGGGCCTTGTAAAAAGCGATCCATTTTTGCTTGGCAGGCTTGCCCATGGCCTCGTAGTTTTCGGTTGTCATGGCCTTCATGTCCACCACTTCAAATTCGTTGATTTTGTCTGGGGTGCGCCCGAGAGCCAGGCTGAAGAAACAAATGAGAACAAGAAGTGCAACGAGAAAAGAAAAAAGGTTGAGCCAGAGACTACCAAATGCCAGAACTCTGCTACTGGAATTTAATGTTGAAAGAGGCGAAGTAAAGCATAAATTCGTAGAACGCATTTCGAGAGCCTGGTCAGAGAGCTTACAATCGCGCGAAGATGCTATGACGCTCTTGCGGAGTTGACACATTCCAAAAGTAGGCCAGGGTGGAAAGGCGGTCCCAAATGTCTTCCAAATGGCCAAAAATAGCAACCTATTCCACCACCAAAAATATCAAGGAGTGTCGACAAGGAGTAAAACACAATTTCAAGTTGAGACAACGCCAAGGGGGGGTAGTTGGGAGAACAATGAATGATGGATTGGTGAGCATCGTTCGTAACTGTGCTTACCATATGCTCCACAGAAGTCACATTCTTTTCGTTATGAGCTCGCAGCATGGCTGTTTTCGCTTTAGATTTTTCTCGCACTAGCCAAGGATCAGCTACGCAAGCCTTGGAAGCTACTTGATAGGTTTCATACCTAATGTGATTCACGCACCAAGTACTCGAGTGATGTGCCACAACAACCGAAGTGGTGAGGAAGGAGGAGGGAAGTGGGAGAAGACCAAGAGATCGAATACATGCAATGACATTCGCCACAATCCACAGTTCCTAGTCCTAGCACTTACGTGCCCGTTTCGTCTCCCATTGCTGACAGCGCGAGTGCTTTGCGGTGATAGCCTTTCATGAAGGCAGGGGCAATTTTAATGCAGGCCTCTGCATCAGCTAGTGCGTCTTCTGGATTTCCCATCTTCAAGCGCGCAGCGGCTCGGTTGGAATACAGAGCTCCCTCGCTGGGATCCAACGCGATTGCCTCCGTGTAGACCGTCTCCGACTCCGCAAATTTGCCATTGCCAAAGAGCTGATTGCCTTTGGCTTTCAGTTCGGCAGCCTTTGATTTCGAATCATTATCGAAGGTTGCCATACCTGCTGAACTCGTTGACAGTGTTGCACCTAGCTAGAGCAATACTTGAAGGCACTCTAGTATACTTAGTTAGTAACGATTACTATACCGAGCGAGGGCTATGGTCTTCTTTTACATGTGTGTGTGCTATATTTATGCTGCTGTATTTGTAAAAGCTGCCGCTGTCTTCTGCACCAATCGATGCTTGTCTTCTGAATTGGCCGCTTACTATCTCTGCTGTGGTGCGACTACTATCTGTAATAGAAGCCCGTAAAGGTGAATCTGTAAGCTTAGCTACAGTAAAAGTGTAGGTGCAGTAGTAGAAGCTTCAAGCGAGTAGATTAAGAGGTGAAATCACCATATTGCCCGTGCTGTGGATCATAGGTAAAAGCTGATTAGCCGAGCGCGAATCAATCCTAGCGTGGCAAACTAAGAGGTCAGAGTTCAGGCTAGAGGAACCTAGAGCCTAGAGCTCGCTGAAGGAGAACTAGTTAGGTCTATAGACATTAAAATGATTTAGACAAAGTCGAGCTCTTGACAGTCTTGGGCGCCTAACACGGGCGAGGAGGAGGCTTTGGAATGGTTGATCCTCCTCGGGTGTACACAGCAACAGTACGCGTGCGCAGTCGCACTGTAGCCTGTGCTGTGGCCTGCATTGTCAGTATTCTATGCCTGAGTCAGTGGGTTTTCTTCGGCGGAGAGCCACAATTTGACATGAAAATGGCTCAAAAGCTTGTCGAAAACACCGTCGAAGAGAAGTACGAAGTCTCGCGTTCGCAGCTCAACCAGTGGTTAAGCTGGCAGGCACCACGGGTTCCAAAGAGTCAGAAGGCGCACCTAGGCCACTGGACTTTTTCTCGGGATCGCTGCGTGGTGTCAGAAGACACTTTCTTGACCCTTGGCATGCGAGTGCCGAAAGCTGCATCGTCGACTTTGCAGGACTTAGTGGAGCAGTTGTCGGCACCGAATCGCTTCGCAATGAGTCGCGTGGTGCAGCGGCACGAAGGCGAGCGCAACAACCGCGACTCCGAAGAGGCTCGGCTTGTGGCTTACCTTTCAACCCTGCCGCGGCGCACCGTGCACACTGCACACTTGCCTTTCCTCAACTTTGAAGCCCAGGGGATGCCTCGGCCCATTTACTTCGCAACCATTCGAGACCCATTCCGCCGCCTCTCCTCGCACTACGGTGCGTGTTCTGCTGAGGTGTACTTCGAAGTAGTAGGGATCTCATCTTTGTCTCTTGGGCTCTTCTCAGATTACGTGCATTTCGGCCCTCGGCCCCTCGTGGTGAAGCTGTTGCACCAACACACGAAAGTTGAGTCCTTCGAGGCTTGCTTGCATGCTCACATGGCGGGAAAGCGAAAGAACCCATCACACTTTGACTGCCTTCAGACCGCAGGTATGTGAAACGCCAAATCAACTATCTTTTCATGGAATTATTGCGATACGCGATGTGATTAATGCTGAACTATCACCTCTTTTTGCTGGCTTGTGCAGGGCTTCAAATTCGTTATTTTTGTGGCATCAACACTTTTTGCCGCTACCCCTCCCCTGCGACGCTGCAGCGAGCCCTCGCGAACATCGAAGCCCACTTCGCTGCAGTGGTGGTGGTTGAAGAGATGATGCTCAGTTTTCGAGTGCTGGAAGCGGCTCTTCCGTCGCTCTTTCGCGGCCTTTCGAAGAGCTACCAACATGCACCTCTGCCGAGCCCTGGAGCGATCCTCGACGGCAGTGCCACTTTTGGGTCTAGTAGCAATGGTGGCGGGCGCACGGGTGGAGGTGGCCATGAGCTGCATGCTCGGACAAATAGCGCGGCGAAAGCGAGTGGAGGGACTCTAAAAGACCCCCTCGCAAAGAAGTTCGTGATGTCCATACCAGGCATGCAGCTCGAGTACCAGCTCTACAACTTTACCGTAGCTAGGCTTCATGACCAAGCTCGCGCTTGTCGCATCGGGCAGTAATCAACGGGCTATACTTCTATATATATATAAAAGAGAACGGGCCTTCCTTGAGATCCGAATCGAAGCAAAATTCCTTATCTCTGGCTTTAAATTCCTTGCTCGAACTCGAACTAATACAATACAAATACAAACCCAAATGACACAAAAGCCAATGCTGCGGGCAGAAGTGTACGCGCGTGCGTTGCGCGCAAGTCAGAATCGTACAGAGAATAGTTTGCAGAAGGCAGGAAGCATAACACTTCCATCCCCTCTAGTTTGGAAACTGTTCTGCTGTTCATGAAATCATTTTAAAACCTCAAACCTTACCTTACCCGTGTTTAGTATATATTAAGCCACATAATATGCGCGCACCCGCTTAGAGAGGGGGGGGGTCCAAACTTCCTCGCCTCTACAAACGCCTTATTTACGATTCTGACTTGTGCGCAACGCACGCGCGTACACCTCTGCCCGCAGCGTTGGCTTCTGTGTCATTTGGGTTTGTATTAGTTCGAGTTCGAGTTCACCCGCACATTAACATTAACCAATGCGTCAACGTGGAACTCATCCCCGGCCCCTGGCTTAAACGTAGAATTGTTTTTGTTGACTACGCTGGCTTTCCTGGCCTCTGAAGGGGGTTGATTGTTGTCTGAGACCAGAAACGGCATAACGGGGTGGCTCTTTCTGAATCGACCCAAACTTTGTGATTAGCATCATTTTTTATCTGGGTCGAATTGTTTTTCACATCCCTGTATATCGTAGTAGCGCTAAATTTCCATCTTCTTCTCTCTATTTTGGCGCAATTTCAGTAAATGACCTTAGGCCAAAGGCTCTAGGTGTGCTGCATCCAAGGTCGGCTACCAGGTCCATTCCGAGAGCTTGGCGCGGTCCTATTCAGTGTCATTGAAACTGAATTAGTCATCCTAGGAAAATCATCCTCCTAATTAGTGCTCTATGGCTACCTCCGGCGACGTTTTCCGGTAGGCTCCTAATTCACCGAGTCTCGTGCTTGTCCTTGGTGTGATGCGTGCGCTAGCCTAACTCTGATTAATGACTCTTTCGTTCTCTCTTTTGCTTTCCGGAATTGTTGCATCTGTAGATCGTACCAGCCCTCGGGAGATGGTCGCGACGTTCACTTGTTCATTTCAGCGGCATCAACCTTTCCAAGGACTTCGAAGCAATACGACCAATACCGATCGCCTGTAGTGCAATTGGGTGCATTCTCTCGAGCCAGCACGGTAAGGGTGTGCAAAAATTGGCTGGATTTAAAAATTAGTCAATCGCTTTTTCATATTTGAGATGAGGCAGTTCTATCTAGTTCTATGGTTGCCTTTTAGACTCCCTTCATCGTCACGTTCTTCTTCGTCGTCATCTTCTTCTTCTCCTTTTGTGTCCATGGTTTGTTTTTTCTTACAGAGTGTCATTCCTCGCTTCGCCTCCGATGGCAGCGGACGCGACAGTTACATGGGGGACAAGCCCCCTCCGTGCACCAGCTCGAACTTCAACCCTTACGTGGCGCCCACGGGCCAATTGCCCCCCAAGCCCTCGAAGGGCTTTCACTACGCCACGGGAACGCGAGCAGGTTATACGCCGAACGGAGGCGGCCGAGATTTGCAAATGTTCGTCGACGCAGGCGCTGCAGTGCCGCGCACGGGGTACCAGTATTCCGCGGAGCCGCCGAGCGTGAAGCGGTTTCAGCAGCCGACGGTCGCAGGGCGCACGGACCCGCCTCCCAAGACGCGGCCGAATGGGTCTGGGCGAGACCTCTTTCAGATCGCCATGGGAGGACCCCGCACCATCCCTAGAACCAGCGTCATGTTTTCGGAGCAGCCTCCGTCTCCCAAAGCAGCGCTGCCGTCTCAGCGCACGTCGCCGCCACCCAGGTACATCCCTTCCGGCAGCGGCCGCGACGGTTTCCACCGGATTAGCTTTGACGGAGTGGAGAACAATCCTGCCGACGCATTCGGCTTCGGGTGAGGCCTCAAGAGCTCTATTCCTGACCGCGTATCCCCCATTTCGATAGATCTTTCATTTCGTTGAAGGATTCTAAGCACTGAATTGATTGCGCTTGTTTTCTCTTCAATGCCCTCGGTATAAGCGCGTCTAAATTCTCAGTTGTGTGGGTGCTGTGTGTGTGAATAAATTCCCTCCTCAATGTGTATAGGCCGCCTCGGTGGGATCCTGCTACGATACATCGCCCCAAAACCAATTCGAGCACGCAGCGAAAGTCGATCGCGGCGCTGAGCCGTCCTCGCAGCGTGGGCGCTGGAGTGCAAACCACGGGTCTCTTAGTGCCCGGCTCGAACCTCCGCAAATACTAATCATCGTACTAGTCTAGCCCAAAACCCAGCTGAGGTGTGCACGCCATTACACACACAGGGGCTCGTGTCTATAGCCACACGCATTAGGTCAAAAAGCTGAAATAGCGGACGGCTGTGGTTGCTTTCCCTTACGCTAGTGGCTATTCGTGGTGCCTTCTGATAGTAGTAGTTTGAGAGGTGGTGATTGGCAGGGACACGGCGAGGCGGCCCCAATGCTTGAAGCTTTGCAGCCACAGTAACTCAGGGCCATAATTCACCTCACAAGAAAGGAACTGCACTCACCCATTTGCAACAGCTAAGTACCTGCATTGTTGTTTCCATTTGAACATAATTGAAATTAACCAAGCTCCCTTCATTGAGAAATTTCACATGTGACTTGACTTAAATGAGCTCCTATTTCTTATTTCTCATATCTTATTTGAATTCAAGCGCGGCTGGGGTCTGCTCTTTAATTCTTGTTGAGGAAAAGGAAAACGGGGTTCTTCTGTGCTTCTACTTCTTTTCTTCTGACTGCTGAATACAACACGGAACTGATAATTTTTAATCGCACTATATCGCGAAGCAACGAGTAGAGAATGCAACTTATAATATACTTAAATGTGCCGGATAGAAGCGCGATGAGAAATCAATCTCACAGTCACATCTATCAAGCCGATACATATGCCATATGTGCAGATACCGATCAAAGAGCAGCCATCTTTACGCCAGCTCCTCCCAGAGGTATCTCGGAGTAGCGACGAGGGCATGCGCCTGCCCTAAATAGCCCCATAAATCAGCTCCTGCGTCCTCGAAGGCCCTATCCGTGCACTTGACATAAGGGCGGGCATGTTCCATAGCAGCGGCGCGCGAGGCCACGTCTGAAGGCGCTTCTGCTCGACCTCCGTGCTGCGCCCATGCCCACACCCAGCCCCGAGACCGCTAGAGATTCGATAGACACAAACAGAGAGAGTGGCACACACGTGATGTCTAACTTCGTGGACAGATCAATGGAGAAGACTTGAGTGAAAGTAAGGTAATTGAGCCATTTCTAAACCGCGATGATACAAGAACGGTTGGGCAGTGCAGTAGCTCGTGTATTATCAATTGGTACGGATATGAGTTGTGATTTCTTGACTTCTTTTTGTTCACCTGGTGAGCCAAAAGCTGCAAGTACAGGGCAAGGGCCCTCGTTAAATTCCCGCATTGCTCGGCCCGTAAGGCCTTGGTCTCAGCAGCTTTCGCTTGAGCTCGCGCGAACTTTTCCTCGAGCTTCGAGCTGGGTCGACCTACCGCTGTGCTAATGGCGTCATGCGCAGCCCTCTCCAGGTCGTCAGCCGAATGTTGGGCTTCCGTGGCCGACTTCTCGGCTTCAATGAAGAGTGTGACTGCTTCGCCCAAGGACGCAATGTCGGCCTCTTCGTTGTTGCTTCCTCCACCTTTACCTCCTTGCCGAGGGTGCGTAAAGAAAAATGCTTCGTTGGTGTCTTCCCAGCAGAGGGCCGCGATCCACAGATTGGCCCATCTCACTTCCTCTGGGTCCACCTCGGTTAACGGCACGCCCAAACCTCTTGACGTGCCATCGCGATCGTCTCCCCACTTCACGTCGCAAACATATAAGTCTAAGGCTTGGCCGTCGAGCCCCACAGCTTCGAGCGCAGCCAAAGGCCCATCCTGGGACCCGAGCGAGCTCACAAGCGCAGGTGGAGCTGCGAGAAGAGCGCCTACAGCTTCCGCTAAGAGTGAACGCCACAGCTTCAAGTCGCTGCAATCGCGGCGCACCGGGACGGCACCTGCCGTGGAAAGCTCATACAGCGCCAGCGCGAAACAGCGCTGCTGGCACCAGTCTTCGTCGCCCTCTGAATCGTTCGCTTCGTCGTCGTCGTTTTCGCCGCTCTTGCCATCGTCGCCGCGCCGCTGCCGGTGTTGCCGCTGGCTCGAGCCTCGGCGAGGATCTGCCAAGCTTGAATCGCCTTGCTCCTCGATTTCGGCCTCGATTAGAGGTAACAAGTGCATGACGAGCGCGTAAATGGGTGCCTCCAAAAAGAGTGAGGCAGGTAGTGGGGTGTCACTAGGTTGGCGCAAGAGTGCTGCCAGCGACCTCTGAATCACCACCAGCTGAGTGCGTGGCGGCAGCGCGTCAATGAGAGGGCATGCCCCGCCCGTGCTAAAGTCGTGGTCTACTACCAAGCTCTGGCGCGCTGCGTCTGCGAGGCGAAAGACAAAGGTGGCCACGTCGCTAGTGCCATCGATAGTGGCAAAAGTCCGGCGTCTACGAGGTGATTGTGCAGTGCTGGGGGATACACGGACGGATACGGCTGCCTCGGGAGCTAGCGATGCCTTCGCACTGCGAACTGCGCGTAGAGCTGATCCCGCACTAGCAATGCGGGGGCTATTTTCGTCGAAGTTCTCCGAGTCCACTCCTTCTTCATGATCAGCCCATATGTTGTTGCAATTGCTCCCGGGCTGGCCCTGTAAGCTCGCTGGTGCTGAAGCCTGACGGAGCACTGCCATATCAGCAGGCTCCACGACTGGCGAGTGAGTCCCCTCTCCACTCCGTCTAAACATGCCTGTCGCGTTGGGCCCTAGGTCAATAGACCTTGTAGGCTGTTGAAGACGAGGAAATACAAGTGACAGTTAACGAAAAATGCTTTAAAAAACACCGCAAAGACCTTCTTCATACACCACCATCGAGAGCATCCAAAGTGGGATTCCAACTGCGGATGAAATTGAAAGTACATATCTACTCGAATTATCACCTGGTTGCGACGTCTGGACATTGCGAGGGCTTCACCAAAGACCGAGGAGCTGCCAGGCAGTGTTGCTGCTCTGCTGCTCCGCTTGTGGATGCTTCGAATCTTTCTCGGTGATGTTCTGTTCTGGTTTCTATTCTAGGATTCTACTTAGGTACGTCTGTATGTTGTTTGTTGTTTGTTGTCGGTCGCATCAAACTGAGAAAGAAAGGGTGCGGTTGCGGTGAAAGGGTGCTGTGAAAGGGTCGATCAAACGGTTAGAGCTGAGCCCTTCTTGGTTAGAGCTAAGTAATACATACCGTAGCAAGCTAGCCTAGAGTCGTTTTTTTTTCGTTTTACATAGCTTCTAGCTTCCAAGCAGTAGCTAAATCATACGTACCGATTCCACAGCTCCGCTCTACTTGCGGTGATAGCCTACGCTCCTCGTATCTGTAATACATTGGGTTACCCTTTTCCGTCGTAGCGTAGATTACCACACCGAACACTGCTTATTCCTCGCGTATTCATAATAACAAAAGAAACACGAAGTCCTCATATAAGTCCTTAACGATTCTATAGTAGCCAGAATCCCAATTTCAGTTCTAGCTAGCCAACATGGCGGCAACTGCTGAACCTGTAGCTCCTGAGTCGGCGAGTCCCGTGTCGGCTTCTGCGCCTGCCGACGAATCCACATTGATACGCCATGAAAGTGACCTTACCAAGCTGCAGCACCGACGCGAGCTAGGAGCTGAAGCTGTGTGGAGTTTGAGCACGGCCAAACCTGGCAACGGTGTCGAGCAAATTCGGGATGACAACACAGACACGTAAAGATACTTATAAAACATGTCCGCCTTAACCCTGTTCGCTGGCATATCTGCGAATCATTTCTCTTTGGGTTCAAAAGTGTATGCAGCACCTTTGGATTACGTTTGAATCGCAACGCATAACCTACACGCACATCTTTGCGCTTGAAAAATTATAGGTACTGGCAGAGCGACGGTGGGACGCCGCATTTGATCAATATCCAGTTTCATAGGAAGGTGTCACTGAGCGAGGTCTGCTTCTACTTGGATTATCAGCATGACGAGTCGTACACCCCCAAAAAGCTTTCGCTTCGCGCAGGATCAACCTTCCATGATCTCGCGGAAGTGCATTCCGTGGATTTGGCCGAACCCCAAGGCTGGGTCACCGTGCCTTTGTTCAGCGTTGATGCGAAGGGCGACCAAACGACTCTGCGCGCCTTCTTCCTGCAAATTTGTGTCGTAGCGATGCACCAGAACGGCCGAGACACGCACATTCGTCAAATTAAAGTCTTTGGGCCGCGAGAAACGACGCACACAGGAAGCTCGTTTACAACGACCGAGTTCACTCAATTTTTAGTCCTGCGATGATGGGATAGACTTTGCTTCAGTTTCATAACTAAACGCAGCGACAAGTCCCTCATGTTTTCTAATATCCATGAGCTAATTTATCTCGCAAAAAAAAATGCATTGCCGTATTGAGTTATAGTTCAAAGAAAACTTGATTCTTAAGCTCCCTTCCTGGCGCTGTCTCTATCTACTACCTAGGTAAGGAACCGCAAAACCCCAGAGTCCCGGAGATAATCTAGAAATGGGAATCCCGATGGCCCGATGTGGTTGTATACGCATAAAGGACGAATATTGATATTAAAGAAAGAGGATTATACGTACCTGTATCCATGAACCAGTAGAAATGAATTGCTCGTAATTAGCCGATTAGCTGAATAAATAAGTCCCTGTCCCTGCTTCCACTTCAATACTTCAATACTATCCCTCACAATTATACTAACCCTCACCCTCATATGGCCTCCTCACATAGGCTGAAGCTTTTACAGTGCGAAAATTGTATCTCATACACTACCATAGCAGGGCAATTGCCTCTTTCAAATCCCTAGGTCTTCAAAGGCCGCCAGCGTCGCTCGATGATGAGGGCCCTGGGGCTGATGAGGTGCCTCGCTCGGCGCAAATGCCCTCGGGAGCCGACAGCCCATCCTGGTTACGAAAGGATGAAAAGAAAATCAGAAGTGTTGAGTTTGCAGCCTCAGTCAAATAAGTTAATGCCGAAAAAAAGTAATTATTATAACACACCTGGCTCCAGTCGCCAGTTGAGTATCTTTTCGTGTAGCTAATCGATTGCCGCTGAAAGATTGCCTGAAGGTTCACGCTCTGCGCAGGTCCAAAGTCGCCAAATCCTTGGTCGAGGTTTGAGTTGCTGAATTGTTCTTCGATGGCAAGCTCTAACTCACTGCCGTACGCCCAGCGCCGCTCGGGTGGAGGTTCCACCGCCGGTTCGTTCGCAGAGACACTGGTGGAGGCTTCTTCCGCTCCTCCGTCTGATGCACTAGCCGGAACCTCATTTGCACACGACACAGAGGCTTCATGTTCATTATTGCTGTTAGTATGCACTGTCGATACAGGCTTCTTCTGCGCTTGCATTAGCACATTGGCTTGAGCGCTGTCAGTTTCGCCCGCAGTCGAATACGATGAGCTTTCAGCATCCTCAGTGCGGTGTCTCAATTTGGGTGTCTCAGCCTCAGGAGACACATCTTCACAGTCTAGCCTAGTCATGCCATACAAAACACTAGTTGCATCGGTAGTCGAATCCATGTCCAGCTCGGGGTTACTGCCTTGCTTCTTTGGTGTCGCATACTTCAGCAGTCGTCCTCCAACAGTAGGGCTACTGATTTCTCGTAGAACGCGGCGCTTGACTTCGGAATCTAGGCGCGCGCTGCGTTCTGCGGGAGATTCAGGTACTCGACGAGGACTTGCCCATGCTGGTCTTTCCTTGGAAGCCGATTGGGGATCTAGGACCGTGTCGCCGTTGGCCCGAGCGACCCGTTGCTTTACCTCGGAGCGCCACCGAGCGAGTCTGGCCTCCTCCGATTCAACCGAAATAATGTTCTCCATCGATAATAGGTTCTTTATGCTAGCAGGGGATAATAATACACAAGATTGAGCTTTTTAGAAGCTTTACGTACTTATTATTAGGGCAGTGAGTGACGGATTGCCCATTTTATGTGCCTAACATGTTCGTACAAACTCTTCTTCGGCTTCTTCGCAAAACCACGGTCGTTTGGCCTATCTATGACTTTCTTGCTCTAACATTTACGAGACAAAACAATAAACTCAGCTAGCTAAAACTCTGAAACGAAGCCAACGAAGCTAGCTGAAGTTCACGCTTCGCTCGCTTGCTTGAAATATG
>Ga0307930_1001817_pt1 | contig 16693 bp, 18 predicted proteins | sample OrgLakmetageno46_FD_203161 | JGI IMG/M metagenome (GOLD analysis project Ga0307930, IMG submission 203161) | Saline water microbial communities from Organic Lake, Antarctica - #46 | ecosystem: Environmental > Aquatic > Non-marine Saline and Alkaline > Saline | place: Antarctica: Organic Lake...
CGCGGGAGGAAGGTCTTAATTCGAAGCCAAGACACCTGCACGTGTTTGGCTTATGCTTGCTCTGCTTGAAAATTGGTGGAGAACTGGGGAGTAAGAAATTTGGGTCTGACCAATACTGACCATGCGATATAAAATTATACGCCGGACGTCCGGAACGAAACAGCGAAGTGTGCTAGCGGTAGTTGATATCTGGATATAACTAATTAATGGCAGTGTGATTGCGAAATAAGCTACTGTACGACCAGTGCGAACATTTGCGGCTTCCAGCAGCTGCCAGCTGCCCACTTATTGCCTTCATAGCTCATAGCGTAGCCCCGGCGGATTTGGGCTACAGGGGGCTACATAGCGCGAAGCTCCGGCCTCGGCCTCAGTAAAATGTCCTATTTCTTGGTTTCTTGGGTACTTGCCGATGGCCCAATACATGGAATCGCTTGAAATCAGTTCCAAATGCGTACTACGGACGTAGTAGGTGCCCCTTGATTGGCAGTGTTACTATTTAGTGTCTACTTCTGTTCTTGCTTTTGTTATTTACAAGCGCCATTTCAAAGCACGTGCCCCTTATTGAGAGGGGACCTTCATCTGGTCTTCTCGGCGTCTCTTTATTTACATTGCGCATCGACCTTATTCTCATTAGCCTCGTGCTTATCTCGCAGCCTGCTAGAAGTCGAGAAGCACTAATTCAGCGGCAAGCAGGACGTGATCCGAGGGCTCGCTCGCGACCGGAAACCCTACTGGGTGCTCAGCCTTAACGTCTGCCAGGGCGGGCAGCGGCTTCACGTACTGCACAGGACCCCAGCCGAGCTCCGACAGGAACAAGTAGTCCAAAGTGCCCGCGAACGGCTCGTCGGGCATGAAAGCCGACCATGCGTAGTTCGTGAACTGAGGCTCCCTCCCTGCAGGCTTGTTGGGGTAGTCGGCTTCGCGGTACGCGGATCGCATGGGCGCAAACAAAGCTTCCCATGGCTGCGGGGCTGCTGCTGCTGCTGAGGCTCTTGTCGCTGTGCCAGTAGGCTTTCTGGGCTTGATGGGGGCCGGTAGTGGAGGGTGCTGGGGGTGAATTAAGTCCATCAAGCCGTCAAGCACCAGGTTGTAAGTGGGCAGGTCTAAAGCACGCGCAACAGGGAGAAGGAGGAGGAGGAGAGGGGAGGAGAAAAGAAAACATGAGAGACTCATCGAAAGATTTATATGAAGTGATGCCTTAAATTTCCAAGACAACTGCAAGAGTGAAGAGGAAATGCGTGAAATAAACATATCACCGCATGCTAAAACAAGACACTCTATTGTAATGCACACTTCGTAAGGGCAAAAGACTCAGCACCAGCAACACTAGTGGAGGTAGTGAATTCAAGGTGATTTTGTCTTACTTGGTTTGAAGTTGAAGTCACCCGCCACGACTAGAGGCACGTTGTTTGCGAATCGCTGGGCGGCCTGCATGAGCAGCGCTACGAGAGCGTTCATCACCTGACACTTTTGGTTGGTGCCAAACATGCACGGCATGTGGTAGGTGACCACCTGAAAACAAATGCAGCGTGGATGGAGAGGCAGCAGCGTGGATGAATTGGGTCACTGGAGGAAGAATTCTTTGACTTTTCTTTACAATGTCTATAATTATGTACCGCAAATTTTCGACCCGAAGCGCGGTCTTGCAGTTTCACGAACACCGCCACGTTGTGTTTGCCCGCAACCAACTCCCAGGTAGCCCACCGCTGCTTGTCGGCAGCACAATTTGGGCCGAATCGATCTGGCGGCTCATCGAACTTGACCGTGTCACTGATGCGCTCCACCACCACCTATAATTAGAAATCATAATAATCTAATGATTATGGTGGTGTTCGTTTCTTCGATTTCCACATATCACACAAGCAGCCTGTGGGCATGTACCTCTTCCACAGCCATGGTTGCTCGAGGCCACATCAATGCCACTCCCATGTATCCATTAAAGTGGTTACCATAGGGTCCGCTTGCGCACGAATAGCCGTTGGCTTCGAAGAAAGGCAGCAGCTTACCTCCCCAATTTCGGCTCACCTCCTAATACAAACAGCCAAGGCGATGCAAGATGAATTGAATGGCGCAGCTTTGCGAATGTAATAAAAAGAATGGTGGACCAAAGGCGATTGTCAGCCTAGTTTTTATCTTTCCGGCCGAATGAGGGTGGTTCCTCGGATTATAAGCAAAAAGGTATCATGGTATAGTTTTTGCGCAGCCGATGCTGGGCTTCGAGCCTGCATCATCTGTGACATTTCTAAGCATTACCTGCAAGCAAATGACAGAACCTTTGTCCATTTCAGCTTGAATCTGGGCTTGCACACGCGCGAATCGCATCTGATTGTCGAGGTCGTCAGGAATGCTCCAGACGAAGTCGCCGCACAAGCTGTCGCTTAAGATATTGTAGGTTGCAACCCTAATTGTCGGACCCATCGAGCCTGAATTCATGCCGGCTGCGCTCACGTCCGCTTCCTTTTCTTCGACAATTAACTGTGCAGTACTGCAGATAGTACCACTCTCTATTTTTACTGCTTGCTGCAGTGTTTTATTATCATTATTATTTTTGTTCATATTATTTTTAGATTTCTAATTCTGCGAAGAAGAGGGTCGAAGCGTGTGGAGTGGTTTCCACTTGAAAAAGTCGCAAGAACCTTTCGCGGATCTTTCTCTCATCAGAAAGTATCAAAATTTTCGCACAGGCCGCGCGGGGCCGGAATTACGTGAGTAGAAGGCGAACGGGCAGAAAAACAGAGCACAACGCAAAGCGGCTTATTCTAGGAAGAGTGAATAGCTTATCAGTAATTAGGAAACAATGCCCGCTGATTGGCTTAGGGTTAGATATATGTGCTGATAGAAAAGGGAAGATCTATTGGCGCCTACGAAACCATCCGGACTTCTGCCCGCAGCATTGGCTTCTGTGTCATTTGGGTTTGTATTAGTTCGAGTTCGAGTTCGAGTTCCGGACTGCTGGACTGAAAGCCGGACTAGGGGCATGTGGCTATCGTGGGTTTACATGCTTTTGCTGCGCAGTGCAAGTGCGAGGGCGCGAGGGCCGGTGATGCCGAACTATTCCACTTCTCCGACAAGAAGTGATCCCCTTTCTGTAATTTACCCGTAGCCCGGAGCTGCCCGTTATCGCGCTATGTTTCCTTTCTTCCTGGCTAGGATGCCTGAGAAGTGCAAGCGCACTGGAGCTGGCTGTGTTCTAAGTACTTTTTTGAGACAGGCCCCGAAGGGCCGGAATTAGAAGGCTAACAGGTAGAGAAGAAAAGCAAAGCAGCACTTTTTCGAGCGGATAAACCCGCATATGCGTTGTGCGCGGTGTTAATATAGATTTACATAGCTGACGTCGCAATATTCATATATCCATATATCATACATAGCTATTATTTGTTAATACAACATATTTATGCGGCAAATGCCATTCCCAAGACACACAATTCGCCTTCATGGGCTGATCGTGCTCCTTGCGAGAAGCGAATAGGGCCACTGGGCACAGGGCACCGGCTTGTGGAGTTGATCTGAATCAAAGCAGAAGAAAGAGAATGACTTTATTGTGACCTGAACTGCACGCGGAATGCTGTAGCGCCGCAGGCCTCTGAAGTGGTTTCTCATATCACTTCTGCTCCCACTTCCACCTCAGGCTCTTCAAGTGGCGCTTCCGCCCCTGTATCGCCAGCTGGTGGTGGCGCCTCTTCAGATACAGCTGCAGGTGCTACCTCTGCTGCTACTGGTGCAGCCTCATCAGCTGCGGGCAGTGGTATCTCCGCGGCCACCGGTGCACCGGAATTCTCTGTCTCTGCGGCAGGTTCTGCGGCTGCCTCCGTTGTAGGCCCTACCTCTGTCTCAACGCTTGCTTCTTCAGTAGTCTCTGCAGGCTCTGTTGACACCTCCATAACTTCTGTTGGCGCTGGTGTACCTTCTCCTTCTTCTGGTGCCACTGCGCCACTGGCAGCTTCTCCTCCTTCCACAGGGACTGTTGCTCCGGCTTCTGCTTCTTCAGAATATCCTTCGCCCGCACTTTCACCGGCGCCCTCCCCGATACCGTCGCCAGCACCAGCATCATCGCTACCTGCTCCATCAACAGGCACTTCTTCTCCTTCTACTCCAGCAGCAGCATTACCATCTCCTTCCCCTTCGTTGGCCTGATCTCCAGCAGCAGCATTACCATCTCCTTCCCCTTCGTTGGCCTGATCTCCAGCAGCAACATTTTCATCTCCTCCCCCATCGTCGGCCTGATCTCCAGCAGCAGCATTTTCAGCCATATTGCCATACTCTTCTGCGTTGGCGCCAGTTTCGTTCTCAGGGACAGGCTCAGTAGCTGTAGCCACCGCGTACTCACCATCGTCAAACGTCAAGGCGATTTTGGCCGCTTCTGCCGCTAACGCTTCGGGCGAGCCCGGGATTTCGGGAATGACTTCTTCTTCGCCGCCGTCGTCCGCTTCCACCTGTATAGTAATTAAAAATAGTCACGCAAATTGGGGGACAGTAATTCGGTCGGTGAACAATGAGAAGGTAACGGGTGAACAGCCGGTGCATAATTGTTTGATTCAGCAAAATGTATCCGTTGAGTAAGCGTGAGCGTAATCGCAGATGTGCACCAACGCGTGCGCGAGAGAGAAGCTGCTCATCACTGCGAGACATAATGCTTCCAATGAAGAAAGAAAAAGGCACGATGAACGCCACGGCCACCTTTTTGGATTTGAAGCAACCGGTGCCGGTCGCCCACTGATGGCCTACTGCCACCACCAGCACCACGAACCAAAAGTACAGGAAGCAAATCAGCAGGAACATGAAATCCGTGGAGTTCACGCCAAACAAGTCTTCCAGCGTAGACTTCCCAGCGTTGCTGCTGCTCGCGTCGTCGTCGGTGCCACCCACGCTCTCGCACTCGAAACTCCGCGTGTAGTTGCGCACCAGCGCGCATGTGCCCACCTAGGAAAGCGTAACAATAGATGACGACAACAGAACGCAAAAGACTCTCAGGAAATGACGTAAGCAAATTAAGCAACAACAGCAGCAAAAGTGCAGTACCGGCAGCAGCAGATTCAGAAAAATACAGGTCTGTAAGTCGTGAAGTGGCAAGTATCAAACGTGTGCTTCTATTCTTGATTTTCTTCAGTCCTTTCTATCTATCTCTCTTACATCAAACGTGTCGTTAAAGTACGGTTGCCCGCTGCAGTCTAAGCCGGTGTACTCTTGGTAAGACACGAACTGAGCGTTTGGAGCGCAGGTGATGCGCCGAGACCGCTTCACGCCTTGCCTGTCGTTGCTTAAACTATCGTTTAAAAGGAAGGCAGAAAAGGAGAGGGGAAGAGAAATAGTGAAAGGAAGTAGACACCACGAAGTCTATATCAATGTACCTGCAGCACCTAATATGACAGTATTTGGGTTACAACGTACGAAAAGGAGAAAAAAAAACGCCTTTGTAGGAAATGTTGGGAGTTTGAGAGCTGAATCAAACATGTGAAACACACGTGTGATAGTTCCCTTGCCCCCAATATAAGGTTATTAAATTCACACCACACGCACACCTACCCGTCCTTGGTGGTGTTGTCGTAGTAGCCGCTGCAGCTGCCGCTCATGGTGAGCCGGGTTTCTTTGTCCTTCGCACTGCAGTTGGCCCCCGGCTCCGATCCACTGAACTGTTACGAAGAAAGTAGCGTAGCAGAAAAAAAAAAGGGCAACAAGGAGGCATCAATTGCCTGAGGAAAACAAACAGTAGGAAATATGCCTGGTGAAAAAAAGAAGACTTGCGGTTTTGTCTTGAATCGAGTATAGGTATAGAAGGGTCACAAATATATCTACACACATATGAATACTTTTGCCTTGACAGCTCACCATGGCAAATTGCCCGTTATTGTCCGCCGACGCGTTGTACGTGTGCATGGTCACAAACTTGTCGTCGCCAAAGCACGAGCAGCCAAACGTAAAGCCGTCGCTTTCGAAGGGCACAGACCGGTTCCCACTCCCAATCACTCGTTTCTGGTCGTAGATGCATTCGTCTTCGCCCGCCGCACACCCGCCGCAGGAGGAAACGTTGTATTCCACCCACGATAAAGTGGTGCCGTTGGCGTTGCACCTATACGATGAATCGACAGCAGCAGCAGCAGCAGCAGCAGCAGCAGCAGCAGCAGCAGTAGCAGTGGCAGTAGCATCAGCAGTAGCAGTAGCGGCAGCAGCGATGGCCAAGTAAGCGTGGAAGATGGCAAGATCCATAAAGAAAGAGAACACAAACACAAGTCAAATAGCTATTGCGAGCAGCTAGAGCAAAAATGAACATTTCATCCCAACACTGCATAGAAAAGTCAACAATAAAGAAAAGCGAAACCTAACCTAACCTACTTAACTTCAGAAGGACCAGGGGTCATTCTATATTACCAGTATTGCGCGCTGAGCGCTGTCATGTTCTCTCTCTTGCCGTCGCTGAGCACCGTATTCGGATTTTCAATGCACCCATAGGTTTTCATGTCTAGCGTTGTTTCGTCGAAACAAAAAAGGAGACCAACGAGGGGAGAATGTGAGAAGGAACCAGAAAGAAAATGAGCGAGGCTTAAACGCTACTTAAAAGAATAAACCGTACGTTATGAGAAGAAAATAAGTGAAGTAGCTCATCCTAGGTGTCTTGAAGATTAAAGAGCCAACATTTGAGGTGGCGTGGGGCCTCCTCAACTGTAAACTAATTCATACGGTTTCCCCCTATCGAGTACTGGGAGAGATTTGTCGGACGCACCAGGAAAAAGTGCATGGCCCGAATAGTAGGGCTGGTTTTTATGTAAGCCCCCGTCTTTTTGTAACACGTTTTCGAAAGGGCTCGTTGTATTTATCACTTCGGCGAGAGGACGGGTAAAGACAAAGGTATAAGTTAGTTGCGGGCGCAAATAACGACGCAGTCAAGAGTAGTGTCATCACTCACTTGGATAATAAGATTTTCCTGCGCATTTCGTGTCCAGAAAAGACATCGCTGGTGCTGCTGTGAGCAAAAGCACCGCGGCTATGGAACTTAGCCGCTCCATTTTTGTGAAAGGAGCTACCACCGCGCCCTAAAGCGTTAGCTACCCTCTTCGTTCACACTAAAGCGTTATTTCCAAGCCTCTATACTTGCAAACCAGCGAAACATCCAACCACCAACCACCACACTCCCGCCACCAGAGTGTGATGATGATGAGATGATGAGATGATGAGAATTTGAGAAACGGGGATTTTACCGTATTTTTTACGTGTTCTGGTTTATCTCCGACCCCGTTTGCACAGGAGCACAGGACACTGGACCACTGGACAGCAGGACAGCGAACTGCGAGCTGCGATCCGGAAGCTCAACACGAGCGTCTTGAAGGCGCACAACATGGTGCGTCTCTCAACAGTCGCGCAGTCTTCTATAGGCGATGCTAAAAATTACCCTATGAGTCTACGAAGCCGTCGGTTTAATTCCAAATAATTATGGTGATAAATGATGCCGAAAGAGGGTCCTAACGGCATCACGATCACTCCGCACAACACCTTCCTTTCCCAGCGTAGACGGGTATTATTTGATATGCTCTCTTTTACTCTTTGCTCCTCTGCTTTAGGTGGTATTTTCATGCGATGACACCATGGACGACGGCTCCCCCGCCAAATACTTGCAATGCATTTCCTACGCGTCGTGGACCACCATGGGCTGGCAACTGCTCGGGTCCCTTGTGGTGTGGGTGTTCGGCATCGGCGTGGTCGCGGTGCTCGCGAGAATGTACCGCGGCTTACCGACCCCGGACTGGGTGCACATGTGGTTTGGTTCCCCCGGGGTGAAGCCCGAAAACCAGCTCCTGAACGCGAACCTGCGCCTCATGCAGTTGATCTGCTCCAGCATCGTGATGATCACCTGGATCGTCAAGTCGTACCTGCGAGAAGCACCTCCGGGCATTCAAGCGATTGAATTTCTATGCTGCATGGTGTTTTTGTTGCACTTGGTGTACGCGCTCATTGGCAATGGTTTCTCGGTGGCGTATGCGCTGAGCTACGAGGGTTGGCTGGATGCGTTCACCATCACTCCACTCCTGATGCAGCTCGGTGGAGGGTCGTACCTGACCCTGGCCTATTTGCGGACCTACCGCATGAACACGGCCTTTGTGCGCCTGTGCGCGACCGGTGTCTTGGACGAAGGTTACAGCGAAATCACGCTGGTGTACATCAAGAAGCTCGTAGAGTTTTTCATGGTGAGTTTGTCAGCCTCCCTTCGCCCCCTTTTTAGGAAAGGAGGGTGAGCAAAACTTCTTTCGACTAAATTACCGCTCGCCTACCTGAAACCTGTGTGGTCTTGTTGTTGCTGCTGCTGCTTTTGCCATCTGATATTCTACAATACCTCTTTTCTTCACCTTTTCCTTCATCCTTTTCTTCTTTTTCTCAGGTGATCACCTACATCGCTTGCTCTACTTTTGTGCTGGAAGCCCTGGGCGACGTGCCCGGTTTCGAGGACAAGTTCATTGACACGGCCATGGGGAGTGTGAGCTTCTTCCAGAGCTGCTACTACGCCTTCATGCTCATGTCTACCGTGGGTTTCGGCGATTTCTCCCCCCAAACGGTGGGAAAATAATAAACATTTAGGAGCTCAAAATTGAGGTTTTTCAAGAGAAAGAAGAGTGGTTTGAGGGCTAATAAAGAGAAAGGAGAAATAAATGAGATCGAGGGAGTAAGAGAAGTGAGCACTCTTTGTCCGTACTTGCTTGCGTATCTTGGATTCCCCCCTTGTGTTTCTTCAGTCTCACGCAATCTTCCTCGTCGTCATTCTCTCTTGTTCTTGTTGTGTGTTTGCCACGCCAGGTGTTCAACCGTTTTTTCACTTTCTTCTTCACCGTGGGCGGCGTAGTGTTCTTTTCGTCGGCCGCCGGCGACATTCTGTCGATGGCTGCCACCGTGTCAGGGGGTGGGGGTGCCTTCCGCCCAAAGAAGAAGAAACTGTCTCCGGAAGACCGTGGCCACATCTTGGTGGTGGGTGGGGGCGTCAGCGGCGGCAACCGCACTTCGATTGAGTGCTTCCTGCGCATGCTCTGCCGGGATTCAACCACACCCGAGATTGTGATCATGGGGGACTCGATCTCCGACGACCTCAAAGCCATGTGCAAGGAACCTTGGGCGTTGAATTTCGGGGTGCAGTTTTTCAAGGGCTCCTGCCTCAAGCGCTCCGACTTGAACCGAGTCAAAGCTGGCGAGACCTCGATGGTGAGTGGTGGCTCGGTTTGATTGGTTGATTGATTGGTGGATTTCTTTAACGCTCTTTTGGACACTCTGTCTTCAACTTCGCAGATGCCCTAGGAATTCTTTTTTTGTTGTTTGATTCTCATTTGGCCTTTCTTCGTTGCCTGTGTGCACCCTTTACCTTTGTTCTTTTGTGTCCATGAACTGCAGGTGTTCGTGATTGCCGACTTCAACAATCCCGACACCTACACCGAAGACCACAACAACGTGCTGGCTTCTGCCGCTTTTCAGGTGGGAATGCATGAAACGAAATCATACGAGCTTCAGGAAGTCGCACTTTTTTCCTTCTTTTTTTTTTCTTTACTTTTCTCCTCCTCTTGTCTTGCTGGTTCTAATTGTAAGACTTATCCAATGATATATGCTGAGTCTTGACCTTGCATGTACCCATCTTCTGTGGTGTATACCTGTGCTCTCCCGCTGTTGTTCTGCTTCTAGACCCAGTTCCCCGGCCTGCCCTATCGGCTGATGGCAGTCGAAGTGCAGCACATGGAGCTCGCGGCGCACATGGGCCTGAACATGTTCAACTGCTACGCGATTGAAGGGCTCAAAGCGGCCATCTTGGCGTCGTCTCTGAAGTGCCCGGGCTTCGCCACGGTTATGCTCAATCTGGGCCTGCCGCCTATCGCGCCGCCGAAAAACTCGGACCCCAAGGTGGGTGAGGACAATGTTGAAAAGAAATCAACATGAAGAGTAAAAAAGAGTTGTGCACTGATGCACACTGAGAAAACTGCTCTTTTGCAGCAGATTTGAGGTACTGTTTTGTTGTTGTTTTGTTTTTTTCGCGTTTCGTTTCCTCTGTTGTACCCCCTTTCCGAGGCCCTATCTTATATTTTTAAAATATGGCCCTTGTTCGCAAAACGACCACAGGTGTCGGAATGGATGAAGGAGTACATCGCTTCCACCAAGCTTTCGACCTTTGGGTTCCGGCCAGCGCCGTCGTTTTACGGGAAAACCTTCAAGGAAGCCGCGCGCGAGCTGGGAAACAACAACATTGCTGCCCTCGCCGTGCAGGTTAGCCTTTAATTTATTCACCGAATAATTTGACGACGATGTAGATTTTAGACAATTGTGTGGTTCTTCTATTTCTTACTTGCTTGTGCAGTCTTTCAGCGAGGCTTTTGGCTGTATATAATACATAGCAGGTCTCTTGTACACAATTTTCTTCCAGCATTTCCTCTAATTTGATGATCTTCTTTGACTTGTTCATTTCTGCTCGTGTTGTTGTCGTTGTCGTTTTGAACAATTTTAACAAAAAAAAGGTGGACGGCTCGCTGCGCGTGAACCCAGGCGAAAGCGCGGTGATCAGTGAAGAGTCGGTGATTTTCGCCATGTGCGCCCAGCAGAGCGACCTCGACCCTTTGGCCCTCAACGGCAGCGCCGCCGTGTCGGTGTGGCTCAAGCAGTTTGGCGACAACCGCAGTGCTGGCTACTCGAAGCGCAAGACCGAAGCGCTCAAATTGGACCAGGTAAGACGAGAGAAATGCACGCAAGACTAATACATGCACGCATGACTTGTGCGCTCGCTCGCGTACACAAGGGTGCGTGAGAGGGAGAACTGAACTAAAATGCTTCTGGTTGTATGGCCTCTGAGGGTATGATCTCATGCTCTCGCCTTGGTGTGTGTCTTCGTATCGTCTTCTTTTTCGCCTTTTTTCGTGTATCTTCGTAGGGCAACGCGTTTGGCGGCAACCGAGGCAAAAGCTTCGGGGCCGGAATTGAAATGACCGAAGTGTCTCCGGGCTCGGGCGCTAGCAGCGGCGGCGGCGTCGGAATGATGGGCATGGTGAACCGCTCGCGAGGCGAGTCGATGGCGCGGCGGAACCACCAGAAAGTGCAACTGCCGTCGATGCGGAAACTGATGGCCGCGGCCACCACGACGAAAACTGCTGCCAAGGACAAGAAAAGCTTGCAAGCAGCGTCGTCAGCGGACCTTGATGCTGTGGCGCTCACTGCCGAGGTGCGTGTGTGCGCGGTCGTGTAGAGGGGGGAGAAATGACGCGACTCGGCGTTGTTTGATGCTCTTGCGGCGCTTCCTTACGATAGGGCTTAAATGATGTTCTTGGAAGCACAACAGAAGAGGAAACGTTGAAGATGTCTTCATTTCTTCTTGTTTTTCACTTTTCATACGGTGAAAGACTGTCTTCTTTTGGCATTGTTGTTATATCCTCCTGTTTTCGTGATGACTATTCTTTCTGTGTTGTGCATGTAGGCCGAAGAAGAGCTGCACTACCACCCCCTCCAACCCTCGAAAGAGATTCTGGACGCAGGCGGCCACGCGGTGATTTTGCTCCTGTACGAACAATCGAGCCAAGCTCCGCCGCTCTTTGCCCAGGTGAATGGGTGGACGAATGGGTGAATGGCTGCATGTGCCTGCCTTCTCGAGTGCCCCAAAATATGACAAAATGATTTTCTTGCTCAAATGCAAATCTTGCTCTCTGGGGCGCGAGTCATCTTAAATGAATAGGGGCACAGATGTTTTTATATTCATTTCGTCTCTTCAATCTCCTATTTCCCCCCCCTTAAAAGGTGGACGTGATTGTGAACAATTTGCGCGCGACCTCCGACTCGCCCGTGGTAATTGTGGGACCTTCCCACGACGAAGCTACTGACGGGCTCCTCAACCGCATTCGATCCAAGTGAGGCTGAGATTGTAAAGAGAGGCGCGCGGAAGAGTAAAGAGAGATGTAGGGTGCGCCTTGTTTTTTGGTGAATCCTTCTTCCGCTGTCTTTCTGATTTTTCATACTCGTGCTTTTCGGTCGTTGCTGTAATATCTTTTCTTCTCCTCACTTCTTCCGTGCTCTATGCACCGCCCACCTTCTTCCGTTCTATTCTATTCTACACGATGCAATCTAGGTACTCCACCCGCGTCGAAGGCAGTGAGGACGTCCCGAACGTGTTCTTTGTAGAAGGTGACCCCCTGAGCCCGTTGACTCTCATGCGCGCGGGCCTGCCGACCGCGGAACAAGTGGCGACGCTCGCGCCCGTGGGGAAGGTAATGCTTTTGATGCATGATGTGTTATATTAGGGGTTCTACTGTCGTTGATACATGTAGAGTGGAAAGCGGCGTGAAATGAGTGCAGCGAAGCTGCTCTTTTTTTTTTCGCCCTTCATCTTGTTGGCACACGCATGCGTGGCCACTTGTTTCCTCTATAAACGTTGCACCACATTATCACACCTTCACATCCCCTCATCTTCTCCTCATTTTTACCTCATCATCATCTTCACGAAGGTGGTGTATTCCGACGACGACTGCACGAATTTGTTGGCGCAAGCGGTGCTGGACAAGAAGCTCCGGGAGTGGGGTCGGGCCGACCTCTTTGCCACTTTTGACTGGGTGTCCCCTAACTCGTTTCCCCTCATGGTGGACCCTCCGTCGCCGTTTGCCACCGCCAAAGCTGCGCTGCCCGATTTCACCAACCAGGTTCAAGTTACACTGGGCTTGGTTTGGTTTGATTTATTGTTTTGAATTGCGATATCCGAGGAGCGCAGGACGATGGGTGTTTGAGAAGTAAACAAATTTCAACGCAACTCGGTTGTTGCGATCTTTGACCACTCGACTGACCCGTTTGTACCTCAACTTTTTGTCCTACCGCGATACCACATTAGGACCGTGCCTACGCGGCCAAGGAGCTCCGCTGCCACTACCGTTACGCTTCAGGGCGGGTCGTGCCCAAGCCGTACATTGCGGGCTGCTACTCGTCGGCTTACTACACGCCAGGTTTGTCTCGTATGAACGTGTAAGTGGTTTTGGGGGGGGGGCTTCCCACCGCCCTTTCCGCTATCGCGTGCATCGCGGCCTTTGCTTGCCCACGAACCTTGCGCTCGCGCATTATTCTTTTTCACAGAAGATACTTAGTTCACTTCTTTCCTCCCTTGATTGTCGCTCATTCTTCGTTTCGCTTTTGGCATCAGGCGTGCTCGAGCTCTTTGAAGCGCTCATCGATCCTTCCAAGACGGACCAAGTCTCCATGGCCTGGCTCGTGCCTCTGCCCGAGTCCGCCCTCAATAAGCCGTATGCCGAATACGCCAAGAGCCTCCTGGACGGTGAGTACAGGGGCTACGAACTGCCCACCTTTTGAGAGCCATGGCTGAAATTGCTTGACGTTTGGAAGTTTACCTACCTTAGGGATGCTCCTCTTTGGAGCGTTCCATTCTGAGTTTGATTGTGCATAAGGGCCATCTGATACCTGTGTCATTGCAAATACCCCTCTTCTTACCGCCAACTCTGCACGACCCTCTACACCCTTTTATCATTCTCAATATCACCTACCTCTGCTTCCATTCTCTTTCATCTCCCCCCACTCCCTCGCAGGTGGCGCGGTGCCGATGGGCGTGATGCGCAGCGGTGGACCGGTCGGCTACGTGGCGCTCGCCACCCCCTTCAACCAAGACCTGGTGCTCAAGCCCGGCGATGCGGTCTACGCCCTCGCGTCGATGGAATGGGCCCAAGAAAACCTCGGCAACTTTTCGGCCCCAGAAGCAGCAGCAGCAGCGGCCTCGAATGCTCCTCCGGCGGACACTTGGAACCCCATCGTTACCGTTGTGGCCACTCCTGACTCCGAGACGACAACTGCTGACACCACCACTGCGACGCCCCCCCTTTCAACCACCACGTCTCCAGCCCTTTCCCCCTCGGCGAGCACTGACGAAGCAGCGGCTGCCGCTGTGTAGCCCACTTCGCCTAGCAACTGACTACCAGCCGCGAGGAACCCGGGCATTCGCCTCCAGCCTCTGGGCAGCCCCCGGAGGGTGCAACCTGTGGGCCCAAGCGATTTACCGGAGGTCGGCCTCGCACCACTGCGCCTTTAGGGCCATGTAGAGAATTTTTAGCGCATGCAACACAATTATTAGTTGGTGCATATCGTGGAGATAAGGGACCTTATCTCGGTGGCCCATTCGCTAGGACGAGGGTAACATGGCGAAACATGTAGCCCTCTCTTTTCTTTTCTAGAAGTTGCTGTAGTCCTAAGTCTAGGGTTCAGGGTTTAGTTCGGAGCGCTAAAATCCACAAGTCCAGATCGAAATTTTCCATAAGCCATAAGGGTACGCGCTTCGGCATTCGGCGTACCAATTATGAAATTAAAAAGGCAAAAGCAGGTGAGTCGGCGACAGGACGACACAAAGCTAGGAAGCTAGGTGATCTAGAAGAGGTATGTTTAGCTGCGCGCCTTCTGTCTTTCGTACTCGTAGATCTACCCGCTTCCTTTGTTTTTTTCGAATCGTGTCTCCAGGTCTCCAGGACATGAACTTAGGTCCTTCTTGATCCAGTGTTTAAATAGATCACCGCGCTTTCCTTGTTCACTTCGTGTTGAGACCTAGGCTTTTGCCTTCTTCCTTGTTTTTTGAATCAATATATATATATTCACTAGGCATCAGAATTCAATTTCGCATTCGAGGGTACAGGCCGTGCAGAAACAGCCCATTGCTTGTCCGAGACAAACATGTGCGCCTGATTAGACTCTTAGGTTTAATTTGCGCTGCTTTGCTTTTCTTCTCTACCTGTAAGCCTTCTAATTCCGGCCCTTCGGGACCTGTCTCAAGGGTAATAGGGCCGTATGTGCGTATGAATAGAAGAAGGGCCATAGATTAACTGGAAGCTCAAAAGGTCACTTTCGGAAATCACCCTTCATTGGCCATAGCGTGCACAACTCGAATCAGGATTACCTCGATCCCTATTCATACGAATTTACACTGCATACCAAAAAAAAATACCAAATGGGGGATTTGGAGCCTAGAATTGGCCCTTGTCGCTCAAAATGTAGCGCAGCCGAGCTGTATATGCTGTAAAAGATGAGCGCTAGAACTAAGTTTCCACATCCATGGATTTACGGTACGTAACCGCATAATGCTTGGCGCATTGTGCTCTTGCGTATTGGTAGTTATGGCACGCCTTTCTGTTATTGGGTATTTTTGAGCGAGAGAGTCAAAATAACTCAATTCGCTCGAGCCACTGGATCGCTACCGTGACGTCCATGGCACGTGCCCGAGCGGCCATCGAAGTAATGATAGCGGTCTAAAGTGGCCCGCTCTTCCGTGCTCTGACAGTGTTGCCTAAGAGAAGAGCGAAACGGCTACAACGAAGAGACCGCTCATAGTAGTTGAATGAACCCCGAGCCCTGCTTTCAGTTTGGCCCGGGAGACTTCGTAGACGCCGACTACATGGCACCCTGTCCGTTAGTTGCTAAATCCAGTCCCTTCGTGGGGCTCAGAAAAAAAAAAGAGATCCCGCCCGCAGATGAGGGTGTCTAGGAAGTCTCTCAGGCAATTCAAAAGAAGAGTAGCCCATCCCCGAGCAATCAAGTGACCCCATTTGCATGAAACCTTCTGCCTGGAGAGGGCTTTGGCTTCCGAAAAGCCGATGTTGGAGGATGCTGTGTGCTTGCGAGCCATTTTATAAGCAACGAAGTCCAAGATGGGACTGAGGTCAGAGGATTTTTGCCTGTTGGGCCTCTATTTCCAGCTCTTCGGGGTCTGTTGTTGTTGACTTTTGGCTGGTTCGAGGATTAGATTAGATTAGATTATACTCCCCCAGTGTAAAGAAAAAAAGGGCAGAAATAACATGCTCTCAGAGGTGATCTATATTTGCACTTGTGGCATGTATCTGCGCGTTCCAGAAGGCTCTATCTGGTGTCTTCCCTCCGAACAAGTCGGCGGGGTCTGAGTGCCCGATGTGTTCGAGGTGCAATACAGTAAGTTACCGCGATTATCTCTTTGGCGCCCTCTACGTACTTATCAGTATCCGGTTGCCCGGCCGCGAGATTTTTACCACCTCGACCACCCTGCCTCGACCCCCTGTATCCTGAACTCCTGAACGAACGCGCTTCGTGCTTTAGACGAGAAACAGGCATAAAAATGTCTAGCTAGCTAGAGGTATCATAATACGAGTAGAAGTATGGGCAACGCATTCACAAACAAGTCACCAGAGGACTGGCCTGGTGACCCCACTCATCAGCCCGCGGGCGATCATGAGCTAGAACAATTGCATGCATGGGCTGACGCGCAACTAGCCCACGCCAGTGCTCACACCGCAAATGCTTTGGTAGCCGCCAACTCGTCACAAGGAAGTGCGACCTTGAATGAGGATGAGGCAGCTTCAGCAGCGGCAGAAGCCGCCCGCTGCCAGAGCGAAGCATTGTGGTCGCGTGGCTTTAAAGTTCAACTGCAAGGCACGCTGGGCATGGGAGCTGGCCTATACGCGACGAAGGTGTGCACTCCTAGCAAGACCTAGACCTGACTACAGACTGAAGCTACTTAGCTGATAAGTAAGCCACTGGTATTTGACCAGCTAAGATGTCTAAACTCTACAAGAATGATCTCGGATGATGCCTAGCTAGCTAGCTAATTCCATCTCTAGCTACAATACTACTCGTCTCTCTATTTGCAAGTTCAGCTTTGATGTGCAGCATCTTCACTTCATCTCATTCCATTACAACTACCGGTCTGACTCCATTTCCATCTGCAAATGTGCCCCAACGC
>Ga0307930_1001818_pt1 | contig 16690 bp, 20 predicted proteins | sample OrgLakmetageno46_FD_203161 | JGI IMG/M metagenome (GOLD analysis project Ga0307930, IMG submission 203161) | Saline water microbial communities from Organic Lake, Antarctica - #46 | ecosystem: Environmental > Aquatic > Non-marine Saline and Alkaline > Saline | place: Antarctica: Organic Lake...
GCACCCTAAAAGAAGTGCTTCAAATTAAAAAACAAAAAATGCTCTACCAAATCATTCATTCCATCGAACCTTCTCAGGGACTTCCACGAGCACACATGAACACACGCACGCACGCACGCACGCACGCCTCGATATGCACACGTGCTAATGAGAGCGTTGTCTATTGATGAGAAAGTGCATGTTTTTATTATCTCTAGGCAATCATGAAACGCTGAAGATCATAGATTCAAACGGCAATGCCGTGGCGATGGCCGATCCAAATGCTCGTGGACAACTCGGTCGAACGGCTCTCTATGAGGTGAATGCATGCAATCTCGCCCTTTCCTTTTGCCTCTCTCGTCCAAGATGCTCCACGTTTCTGTGGCCTTTTTCCTATTTTTTTTTTCTGTTGGCTGTTGCTCTTTCTCAATTCTTGCGACGCCTCTCGACTCGCGCGCCGCACGTGTGCTTACTCGCCTACATGTACTGATCCACTTCTGACCTCTTCAGGCTTGTTCGTGGGGGGACGCAGACGCAGTGCGCATGCTTTTGGGTTACCAGCAAGGCTGGAGCTTGCCCTTTGCGTCGGAAAGCGGCATTGGCCCTCTGCCCTTGCACTTGGGTCTCTGCGACAACACGGGCACGTCGCCTTTGATGGTCGCCGTCCAGGAGCGGCACGCGAGCGTGGTTGCGCTGTTGACAAACGCAGCCACTGCGAAACCTCACCCCAACGTCGCCGTGAGCTTGAGAGCTAAGCCTACTCCGTTTACCCATTCCGCCGCCAGCAGTGTTGGCAACAGCAACACTCCTTCAACGCCCGCGTTGGTGTTGCCTTCCGGGTCAAGCACAGGGCGAGGCGGAGGCGTGGTCAACGCGCAAAACGATTCGGGGTTAACTGCGCTGTCGATGGCGTGCAACATGGAAGTCGACAATCTCGACATTGTGCAACATTTGGTACGTGCTACATGAATGTGGCGTCACGTACAGCAGAGACTGCTGTGATAGTAGTAGTGGCTATATTCAATTATGAATATTAACAATGTGGCGCATGGAATTCAAGCTACGATTGTCAACAAGATCATTGCTGTGGATGCACCTGTACAAAATTAAGATTGAGCGCTTTCGCAGTACGCGAAAGAAGACTTCTTAACTTTACGAATGTCTATATCTGTCTTACCTTCTTCTTCTTCTTCTTCTTCTTTTTATCCCTTTCGCTCGCACTCTAATTCTTGTTCAGCTGCAGGCGCAGGCCGATGTTGGGCTCGCGGACAAGAAAGGCATGTCTCCGCTTCATTACGCTTGCCAACGCCGGCACGCTCTGCTCCTGCCGCTGCTCCTGCAGCAGTCCGCATTCGTGAATGCGAAAGACAGCGTGGATGAGCGTTCACCTTTGCACTATGCCACCGACCACTACGCTCCATCAGCTGCTATGGTATATATATTTTTCTCTACGTTCCTCTTTTCGCAACTGCTCATCTTCTGCAACTTGTTTAAAGGGCGTGAATATGGCAAGTGTACACCTTTTCGAGTTTTAGAGGCCAGAGGGTTGAGACTGATGCATGGGATATAGTGCACGAGAAGTCGGCGAATTGTTGTGTACGCTGTTGTTTTTGTTGTTGCCAGTTTTAAGTTTCAATTACGTCGTATAACTTGACATAATACAAGACTGCAAACTTGGGCCTTGCTTCTTATCTAAGAGAATTTTCTTAAGCATGCGCTTGTGACCACTTTCTTCTCCCACCATCTCTTACTTCCTTGACGCAGTAATTACTACACAACACACACGCACACACAATGAAATTTCAGGTGAACACTCTCTTGGCTGCCAATGCAGACATTCGCATTCGAGACAAGGAAGGCAACACGCCCCTGCATCTGCTCTTCCTGAAGAGGCGCGATCTTTTACGTGAATCGCGCTCGAGCAAGCAAAACAAATCATCCGCGCTGGAAGAAACGGTACATTGAGTATACGTAGTCATCAAACTCTCGAGTCAACATTTTTGCACCAAATCTGTGTTTGAACCTGTCTTTATTCAACAGAGATGTGTTCCTTTTCCATGAAGATTTGTGAAAGAAACAAAGAAGAGTAATTAGTTATTTAGTCGTAGTCTCGCAGTTCGTAAAATCGTTGCATGTGAATATTTACCTACGTGTGTTACATCTCACGTCTCTCTGTTTGAATTCTTCTGTGACTCTAATATGTTGCCATCTTATAGGTCAACTTAATTCTCACGAGGGCAAAAGAGCAAAAGGGTGCTGATTTCGTAGCACGCCTACTTTCGCTTACCAATAATGCCGGCAAGGTATTACCTTATTGAATGTCTTTTCGAGCAGATTTCGTTTTCAAGGCGCACGTTTGATTTTTTAATGTTTCTTTTCTAATTGCAAGACAACTTTTTGATGTCATATTGGCGATACGTCTTTACTAAATTGCTTCGTTCCATGTTCGTACGAGGTACCTGGTTCATCCTTATCCTGTGTGCAGGTATGTTTTGGCCCGGAAGACAAACGGCTTCATTTTGAACACATGCAGGCTTCCCTGGAAAAGGCTGCGAATGTTACTAAAACTATTGGAAGCGAAGCGGTCGATGACGAGTTGTTTCAAGACATCTTAACTCAAGAGGTAAAAGTTATAGTTTTTATGAAGTAGAGAACTCCACGTATATATGACAAAGGGGCCCATAAAGTCAAGCTATTTGGTCTGTTGTAAATGCATGGATACCGCCCAACTCGTCAATTGAGTTGATCTATTATCATACAACTTCAATCTCATCTTCGCGCACCTTATCCCGTCCTTTTAATTTGCTCCTTTCTCCTATCATTCCACCAACTTTTTCTTGATTTGCGCAGTCAGTGAAAGCGAAATGGACAGATACTTGCCGTGCGGCTCGCATGTGTGAGGGCCTTATGTTCTTCGCCCTCCTCGTTGCTTTCAGTATCGTAGTGGTGCTTCGTGCTGGTGCTGGTGGTCAAGGCACAGCTGTGCAATCGTCTCTGCGATCCATATTTCTCAATGGTCGCTTCAGCAGTGATGCGACCCAACAGTTCATTGAACCTGGCAGTCTTCTTCGTGACAACAATGATAACAACGCCTGCAAGTACAGCAGTGTGATGTCATCGCTGCAGCAAGGTGTTCCCTTTACTGAGGTTGCGTCAGCTGAGGAAGCGCTGGAGTACTTTGCGCGCATTCTAAGTGACATGAGCGAGGCAAGAAAAGTTGACTCACACACTGCGGCAGCAGCGTCGGTAGCTACGCCCGCGCAGTTTAGTAGCCGCGCTGTTGGTGTGATCTTGGGAGCTCCTATCCTCAAGCAGTGGCGTGTTGTTAATGACCGTGACAACAGTGGTAGCAGCGGCAGCAGTGATGATGGCACACCAGCAGAGCTTTGCGTTATGTCCCCGAAACTCGTATCACGCCCACCTTGTCCGCACGGCTATGCTTCGAATTCTCGCCTTGTTGACCTTCCTGCTCATTTACCGCATGCCTCAGTTCTCGCTCCCGCTTATTCATGGCGTGAATGGCCAGGCGACTTGCCTTGGAAAGTAAGCAAGGGTGAGGAATACCCCGCAGGTGCTTATTCCCTTGAACTGCCTCTGCCCGATGCGGCAGACGAACGAAGCCGCAGAGAACGCAGCAACCAAGAGAAAGGGTATGAAAATGAGGTGGACGCTAGTACACTTGTAAGGGAATTAGCTACTCATGGCTGGATTGATAGCGCCACCCGCGGCCTTTCGCTGGAGGTTGCCTTTTACAATCCACACCCACTCCGAGACCGCCTCAGCGCTGTGCAGCTTTTGGTAGAGATTCGTGATGGCATTGGTGTTCGCACCGCGCACCGATTGCGCACGCATAAAGTGAATACATGGAATTTTCGGCCGACGTCAGGTAATATTTCGTTGGAGTTGAGAGATCTATATACTATCAAACTGAACAGACTGCATTCCGATGACTTTTGGTTGTTGTTAAGTCTTTCAGACATTTAATTCTTTTAAACCCTTCTAAAATTCCCTCTTCCAGATAAATGATTACCTCATGTGGATATTCGAGAACGGTGTAGCAGCTATCATCACTTGTATGATACTTCACGATCTGTTTAACAAATGTCGCCTGCACTACAAAGATACTGATAGAGCTAAACTGCTAACTCGCACATATCTCTGGGGCGCTAGCTGCCTGCTCTTGGCTCTTGCTGGTGTCATCTTTGACTTCACGAACGGCATTTTCACATGTGCTTGGGCTGCTTGCTGCTTGCTTTTGGCTCTTGCTGGTTTGGTCTTTGGCTTCAATAACGGCTGTATCGCAGTTATTCGGCCTCGAGAAGTTGAACGCTTACTCAAGCTCAACCTTGACATTGAACGTTTACTCAAGCTCATGCTTGATATTTCATGCTTGTGCTTGTGGGCTTATATTCTATTTAAGGAGTCGGAGGTATGGATTGCAGTCAATGCAATCACGTGGGGACCAACTCAACAATATACTTCGGTGCAGAACTTGGTGGCACAAATATCTCATCAGGTGGTGCATAGCTCAATTATTAAACGATTTGTTCCTATGAAAATTATCATCTTGACCTCCTCAATTTTTGTGCTTTTACTATGATCAGGATTTTGGGATTGCGCTTATGATGCTCACCCTAACAATCAAGCTGGTCACCAGTAAACTTCACGCTTTCGGCAACATTACAATTCTTTTGAAAGCCATTTGGCACTCCATGATTTTTACGCTTGCCAGCTTTTTCGTGGTATTGATTATAACCTACTGCACGGTTGGAGGCGCAAAGTTTCTGGTGTCGCCAAATTCAGTGGGCTACCTAGATGCAATCATTGGAGAATTTTGGGCTTCGGTCGACGAGGGCGCAAAGTCTAAAATCTCTGACAATCAAAGTGAATACGCAAATTCGCTTCTATGGTGGCTCGATGTTGGACGAGTGGTTGTCGTGACGATGGTATTGATGAACATTATCACCACGATGCTCACGGAATCCTATTCGAGGGTCAAAGACAAAGCGGAGGTACCATCGTCAATTAAGTTTTACTATAGATAACACAATAACTCAAACTTTTTGTACCATTCTTCTGGCAGGCATCGTTGTGTAAAGAACAAGTTATCATGATTTATGAAGATGAGATTGAAAAACGAAGTGCGGACGCTGCAGCTGCAAAAGAAAAAGCGGAAGCTGCCGCTGCAGCTGCAGATAACGGCGCTGCTACCAGCGGCTCCGGGGACGAAAATGGAGGAAGCAGTCTTAGTTCCTTAGAAGTGCGTTCAATCCCTGCCCTTGCAAAGCACTTTACTTTGAGTGCTCTGGATGAAAACATTTTCAACCAAGCGGTCAATGACGTTATACCTGAGCTTGCATTCTTCGTTGGAGACATGCGAACGCTTGACGGTCATGAGCATAACGACCAAATTGCTGAGAAAATCACGTATACTTTTCAAGGACTCTGGCGGTGTATGGCATGCAATTCCTCCACGCTTGACGACGACAAATTCATCGTGGATGACAATAAAATGCCGCTCGATCATAATGATGATGCCTTTGCCGAATTGAAACGTTTTATTTGCAAGGTAAAGGTCTCATTTTGAATATTTTACTCTGTTAAAATTCTAGTTGTAGACCCTTTGCTTTGTCGTCGAGTCTTCGTTTACAAAATTCTGATCGACTCCAATCTCACGAATAAGACTATTGGGTCTCATTGTTAAAGGTGGGCCTTGAACAACCGGTAGTGATCGAAGCTATGCTAGCGTGTTTGGTATACGATCAACTAGGCAAAGTTCAATTGTGGCGCGCAGAGCTCAAGCAAGCGTTTAAAAGTAAAAACTTCTATGAGTCCATTGCCGACCAGCGTGTCCTGCTCCAAGCGTTGAAAGATGAAAGCCGCTTTCGCTTTCTGCCCTCCTTCACATCTCTCCAGGTATTGATAAAGGCATTTTGTGACTGCAGTTCTACTATATATACCTCGTTTCAAACCATAATGAGCTGTTTTTGTGCCCTTGCATTTTGTTTCGTCTAAGGGCGAGGCTCAAAGCCTGATTGAAGAAGCCTACGAGGCGGATTTCATTTTTGGGCAGATCGGGCAGCTCGAGTGCGTTCCAGCCAGTTTGAGCCGCCTTGAAAAGATCGCGGAAAAAGAAAACGGCAAGCAAAAAATCCTCTTCAACCTCCTCATGCAGTTGCTCGGGATAGTCGGTTTGCCATCCTTCAAAGGCAAGCTTCCGTTGTCCAATTGGCGCATGTTTTACAAGCAAATTTGTGCAATTGAGCGGCTCGCTGATGGAAGAAAGAAACACGATCCCGCGAAAGTATACGATGATCTAACTCAAGATGCGCGCGAAGACATGCAAGCGGACGAAAATGTCAATTTCAGTGAGTGCTCGCACCCACTTCAAAAGGCACTCCTTCGATTGTCAAGAATGCTGCGATCGACCAAAACCAACAAAAATAAATTTGACCCGCTAATTGACGCTGCCTTGGACTTGTCTGACAATGAACGCGGTCGTTTAGTAGATGAACTGAACCGGACTGGAATCAATGACGGATGGGCAATTCTCCTTATGCATTCTCCTAAGCTTCTTCAAAACGTTCAAAAAGACGAAACAACATCTGACAGCGAAATGCAGCGCCTGCGCGTTGGTTTGAAGGCCATTGTAAAATTGTACGATAAGGCTAGAGAAACACTGTCAGAAAACTCCGGAAGGAAATCACCAAAAAGTGGGATTTATGAAGTTGATTGCTACCATGTGTCTACCTGGGCTAAGAGTACTGTCAGGTTGCAAAAGATCACCGAAGACTGGGACCGGTACACTACCATGGAACACTCACGTCTCATGGGAAATTTGGGGGAGGCTACCGTAATTGTGAAGCCTATGATGAGCTGAAAGAAATATGGCCTGTTGTATTCATTGGCCAAACCATGAATAAGATTTTAACCACCCCGTGAATTATGCAAGTTTGTTCTCTGACCAACAAAATCCAAGTGGCCAATAATTTAGAGGCCTCCCCATTAAATAGCCACCGCAAAAGCCTAATCCCGGATTGCCAGAGTGAGGTCGAGTTATTTTTAATTCTATGCAGGTCGCAAGTCCCGAAGGACCAGAATTCGAGGGCCAGCAATGAGCCGAATTGCAACGCAATACAGCCACTAATCTTAGGTTTAACGAAATACCGTACTTAAAGACCCTCGGCACTCCATTTATAATTTATTAACAGATCACCAGCGAATTCCGAAGGACCAGAATTCGAGGGCCAGCAATGAGCCGAATTGCAACGCAATACAGCCACTAATCTTAGGTTTAACGAAATACCGTGCTTAAAGGCCCTCGGCACTCCATTTATAATTTATTAACAGATCACCAGCGAATTACGAATTTACCACTATAATAAGTTATATCATATATTTCAGCGGTAAGCGGGCATGCTATCCAAGGGATTATCCCAGTTCGCCTGCTTAGCTCGATATCTTTTCCTTAAACGATTTCCGAAGAAAGAACGAATTACGAAAGAGCGGAAGAGGAAGGCTTTGATTATTTAAAAGTTAAAAGCGAGAAGGCAAATTTCTTCTCGTACTGCAGGTGGTATTTTCAGAAGAAACCAAGTGATCGCGCATGGTAGCATGGTATAGTATTTTTGGGCACGAATTATACTCACCAAAATTGAAGGCCTTAAATGTGCATGACTGCCACATAGCTGCTCAGAAATTTTATGGGCATGGTCCAACTGAGCTTAAGCCTCTAGCCTCTGGGAGTACAGCTGAGAGCTGTTTTTCTCTTATAATTAATCCCTTAAAAAATGGTAGTGGCATTCTTTTTTCTGATGATCTTTAATTTCGCCCCCCCCTGGGGGCTTGGGGCCTGTGTCAAAGAAAATTAATAACCCTCGGTGACGTTTTGGCAGTGCTACGAACGTGTGAACGTGTGAACACCACTTCCAATTGTTCGTGTGCCTCCTGCAGAACGCTGGTACTTGCTTCGGATAGTACTGAATAAACCTGTGAATAGTACGGACGTACGGACACAACAGCATTTCTATAGCACGCCTCTCCTTGTAGCCGCCCGCGCCTCCGTAGTTCTCTCCTCACTATGCCAGCGAAGCTAATCGCTGCTTGGCTGATGCGCCTAATACTCTCATTGCGCGTGTAAAGAGACGCAGAAGCGCCTTTGATCTAGTTTTAAAACCATTTAACGAACAGATTTCACTATAGAGTGGGATGGAAGTATTATGCTTCTTGCTCTCTGAACACTGTCCTTTTTACGATTTTGACTTGCGTGCCCCGCACGCGCATATACTTCTGCCCGCAGCATTCACTTCGGTGTCATTCGGGTTGTAGTAGCTCGAGTTCGAGGAGGCACTCGCTTGTGGGTACAGAAGGCGAAGGGCAGGCACAACTAAAGGCTGCACTGGTAACTTCGCACACGTTCGCTGATTGGCAATGGAGAAAGGCACGCGTTCAGTACTGCATGTCTACTTCAGCGGTTCAACGGTCAACAACGCTTACAACAGTACTGCACTGGAGTAGTGGAAGTAGAATGGAAGTAGAAGTAGAAGTAGCAGCAGCAGCAGTAGTATACTCCCCGATTGCAAAGAAACAGCATCAAACAGCACAAAGCTGCGTTTTGGTGAATCCTTCAGAGCAAGTCTGACTGGGCTGAGTGAAAAACTCAGTATATCCGAGAGAAGAAATGTGCTGCTAACTAGCTGCATCCCGGATTATTCGATCGCCGGTTTAGCTCGTTGTCGTGGTTGTAGAAACGAGGGTAAGGATGCCCCTTGGTGATAGTAGGGCCATCCTCCTGAAAAACTATGCTGCTTTATTTTTATCTCTCCTTGTTGGCCTTCGAATTCCGGTCCCTCTGGTCCTGTGTCAATGGCAGTACCCCCCTGTGTGATACAGTTAACGAAGGCTACATCTATAGCTGTAAGTGCTGTAGTGCTGTAGAAATCCGTTGACGTCAGAATTCCGATAACCTTGTGTTCAGGGATGCTCCAACAGCTAACAGGTCAACAGGTTCTTCCGACCCATTAACAGGTTCTTTGATTCGCAAAAGGCCGTTGAAAGGTTCACGTCTGGACGACGTTCTCAAGAAAGATGCTAGACTTTGAATGCACACTGCCCCGCCTAGGTGTTGCTCGGCGGCAAGGAGCTGCTAATGCAAGCTTGATTAAACAATTCTGGAAAGGATTTCTCTGAACTAGCCGGGTAGCGAGCGCCCCCGAGTGTTAATAGTTGCCGTGTACGACAATGATTAGAATTTGGGCAGTGTCACTGTGTTTCAGAACAACCTGTCGACGGGCGAAAACGGTTCCCCTTCGACGCTGCTATCACAAGATCAACATAGTAACCAGTAACTACTCTAAGAAATGAAGTCGATGCCGAGGTCTATCGCCGCGCCTCTCCTGCAATCGAATCAACAGCATCCTTGTGCATGCGTTCACAGTGCGGGCAGTCAGAATAGAATATACCACTGTATCTGTACCAGCAGGCTGCTAACAGGTCCAACGGAACTGTAACTGTTAGTAGAAGCTGTTAACAGGCCTGTTGGAGCATCCCTGCGTGTGGTGCTCCAAGTCGAGGCAGTTGCTTGGCGGCTTTGGCGCATAGTTCACATTTCGGCAGCCTTAACGTGCTCAAAAACCACGGTGAGGTCGAGGCATAATGAGAAAGATGTGGCTACCGCAATGAGACCGTAAGTTGTGAAGGAAGCTCTCGCGCTCTCGCTCTTGGTACGAACTAATTACTTGCGTTGTTGTCCGTTGAAGTGGACATTTGGTCTTCTCCACGTGCTAAATCAGGGCAAAGAGCTGTGAGGCTGCTTCGCCTAACGCCGTTTTGCGCCCTTCGCCCTCAGGCAAGTCGAGGTCAAGGACCACGGCAGAATCAAAAACAAAATAACGACAAATGAGAGAATAGATAAGAGCGGGTCGATACGCTCATAGGTAGCTTTTGTTGCGTGTATCTGTTTTTGCTAGATGAGGAGTGGTTTGCTCTGGCTTGTTAACTTTCCTTCAAAATAATTTTCGTAGGGCGCAAAGGCCTCCCTTCAAAATTCAAACCTCTGTTGTGAGCTTAGAAGGCTTGGTATGGGCATTAAGGATTAGTCTAGTGGTCTCAGTTTGATTTCTCGCGTCGGTAAAGCGCTCTAGCTAGTCACGCGCTGGTATTTAATTCTCGATCATTCATTTAGAAACTCGCACCGCCCACTTGTCCAGCATGATGAGTGAAAAGAAAAACAAGAAAAACTCCATCGCCAACTGCAAGGTTTGCGGCAATTGTTACACTCTCGAAGGAAGCAAGAGTGCTCCCAAGCTCTCGGCTTGTGCTCGATGTGGCCTCGAATTTTACTGCAGTAGAGACTGCCAGCGAGTGCACTGGAAGGCCAACCACAAGCAGCACTGCATTGCAAAAGCTGACAGAGCGCCTCAACATCAGAAACCCCGTGAGGCATCGGAGGGCGCTGACTCCGATGCAGCCGACACGGAGCAAATGTGCGTCATCTGCCAAGACCAATTAGCGGATGCGCCGGCATGCACTTTGCCGTGCACTCACGCCTTTCACAGTGCGTGTGTGGAAGACCTGCGAAAATTTGGTGTGCAGCAAGTGTGCCCCTTGTGCCGTGATCCCCTGCCCCCTGGACTTGAAAAGGTCTTCGAGGAAGCCACCTTGCATTACATAGTGGTGCATAAATTGGTGGAGCGAGCCGATGCGTCTTGGTCGGCGCTCCCAGCCTCGGCACAGCGCCACCTTGATGCTGCGATTGCAGGATGGCGGACTGCGGCGGACGAAGGGCATGTTAAGGCGCAGTATTATACGGGGTTAATGTTGGATGGAGGCCGTGGCGTGGTTCAGAGCGATGTGGAGGCGGTGAAATGGTACACTAAAGCAGCTGACCAAGGGAATGCTGGAGCACAGTATAACTTGGGGTTAATGTTTGAGGGAGGCCGTGGCCTGACGCAGAGTGAAGAAAAGGCATTTCATTGGTTTAAAAAAGCAGCTGACCAGAGGCACGATTACGCGCAATATGTTGTGGGGGAGATATTTAGGGAAGGCCGCGGCGTGACGCAGAGCGACGTAGAGGCATTTCAGTGGTATAAACTGGCGGCTGACCAAGGAAACGCTCAAGCGCAGCACTACTTGGGGGTCATGCTTCAGAATGGCCGCGGTGTGACGAGAAGTGACGCGGAAGCGGTCCGGTGGTACAGTAAGGCGGCTGATCAAGGGAACCCTGACTCGCAATGTAACTTGGGGTTAATGTTTGAGAGAGGACACAGCGTTGCGCAGAGTGACGTGGAGGCAGCGCAGTGGTACAGCAAGGCGGCTGATCAAGGGCATGTTGTCGCACAGTGTAAATTGGGGGGGATGTATGAGAGAGGCAGCGGTGTGACACAGAGCAATGAAGAGGCAGTACGATTGTGGCGAAAGGCAGCTGGCCACGGGCACCCTGGAGCGCAGACCTACTTAGGGCTTATGTTTGAAAGAGGACACGGCGTTGCGCAGAGTGACGTGGAGGCTGCGCAATGGTACAACAAGGCGGCTGACCAAGGAAACGCTCAAGCGCAGTATAAATTGGGGTTTATGTTTCAGAAGGGCCGTGGTGTGACACAGAGCGACTTCGAGGCAGTCCGATTGTGGCGAAAGGCAGCTGACCAAGGGCACGTTGTGGCGCAGTGTAGCTTGGGGTTAATGTTTAGGGAAGGCCGCGGTGTGGCACAGAGCTATAAAGAGGCGGTCCGATGGTACAGTAAAGCTGCTGATCAAGGAGATGCAGTGGCGCAGTATTATTTGGGTTTGCTATTGGAGGGAGGCTGCGGCATGGCATAAAGCAACGTGAAGGCAGTCTAACGGTAACCAAGGATACTGCAGGTTGCGTCATTTATTGCTAGATAGCATGCTTGCTGGAGGCTGCGGCACGGCAAAGAGCTATAAAGAGGCCATTTGTTTACGTAGTATTTCGCTGGTAGATAGAGCTTCTTCCATTTAGTCTTCGAACCCTATACATTCGGGCCTTAGGGGTTGGTCTACTTCAATCCCAGGCTTTCGCCTTCAGGCTTTTTTGCATACACTTAATTTCTGCAGCTGGAATTTGTTGCTTTATACCGAACTGCACATGAAAATAGGCTAGCATGGTCGTTTTTAAATGAAATCACCGAAGTATAGAAGGACTCGCTAATGGTTCAATTCCAATTCCAATGGAGTCGCTTTCGCTTTCCACTCGAAAATCGAAAGTACCCATTTTAACGCATAAAATAAGCAATAGGGTTGATATTTCAAATGTCACCCCCCGATTAAACCGATTAAATGATAAATGTTTTACTTGGCCAGGTGGCCGTGTGTGCGGCGGATATTTGATGTGCGTATACGCGTGTCCATCTTACTATTTAAAAAGCAGACTCGATGTTTGCGTGTGATAATAAGTACAATCAAAGCAACTGCTTCTAGTACTTCATTGGTATGCGGCTAATAATTGGCTCATTGAAGTACATATAAGTGTCCATCTCCTATTTTTTCTTCGCTTCCACGTCCTTTCCTTTGCGCCAATCCACAAACTGCGCGCGCAAAGCCCGCAAAGAAAGCGATTAGATTAGAATAGAATATACTCCCCAATTGCAAAGAAACAACAACAAATAGCATAAAGCTGCGTTTTTATGAATCCTCCAGTACAAGTCTGACTGGGCTGAGTGTCCTTTTGCGTAATGCAATGTTCACCTTTACTCTCATGAACCTGTAAGATCAATTCTCGGAAGGAGGTATAGGTTTCGAGTACGTCCGCGATCTCCACTCCGACCTATCCTCTGCTATGGCAACAAAGAAAGCGAGAGCACAAGAAAGCAAGCAAATGAAATGTATCAGGAAGTACATTTCAGCATGACGCAAAGTACTTATGAAGAAAAGAAGCCGACACATCCTTCATATTGAGGGATAAAAAGATGGCTAGTCCATAAGGCTTCAGGAGCTCCTCCATCTAGGTACCTCCCATTAAACAGGCCACAAACCTTATCGAGCAGCACCGGCCATGCGGCGCCCTCGTCGTAAAGGGTAAAGTTTTCGTCGACCTTTTAACATTAAAGAAAATAGGGAAGGGTGTAAGTAGGCACATGTACAGTTTTGGTCGGCAAGTACCTGTATGGTAGCATATAAATTTAAGAAGCACCAAGACTGAAGCAGCTATTCAAGAATATCGGGCACTCCAGCAGAATACTAACAAATCCTGAAAATTTTCAAAATTTTTCCTAAAGTACTATAACTTTGCTCTGCCCAATCACATACTTATATCTCATACATAAACTCCTCATCATTCGTAAACCTCCCAGGTATTTCTTTGTGTTTAAAGGATACCTGTGACGTAGCTTTACGAATGATAAGGAGTGTATCACATAATTACATAAGGTACGATTCATGAAGTATCCGTAATAAGACAGTTTTACGCGAATTGATAATTAAGATGACCATCAACACCCCTGGCGATAGAAATGGTACAGGCATATGCGCAATAAATGGTGGAACGTTCGGCGGCAGCCAGATTTTAGCCGGATTTTAGCTGTGTCTTGTTTCCACTTACCAAGTCTGGATAAGTCCAGAGGCGAATGCATACACGTTCAGATAGTATCGAGGACGGACATAAAAAAGAGACCGGGAATCGACGTATTGCCGCAAGACGAAAATACCCATGATTTTTTTTTCCTCATTGGCCACTGTGAAGCGCCGTTATCTGGCTATAAATACGCCAGAGTGGCTATGAGGACTTCACACTGTTGATGTATGTGGGAGGTGTTGTGTTATTGAGGAATTTCCCCTTTGTGGGGATGGTTCAACTTACCGTATTAACGAGATTTAGAGAGCGGGCGATACGTTCTTACCGGACAATCCACAGGGTGGGCCCTAGTAAACGCGACTTTACGTCGCAGTCTGAGATTATTGTGTGGTAAATATGGGTGAATTAAGCGCAACAATTTGTGTGCCATTTGGTGCAGAAACCGTGGAGAACGATCCATGTACCGTCGGGACGACGAGAAATTACACTGCCGGGACGGGGAACAGGCAGAGCACTTCAGCGCAAGCCAAGGTGCGGAACAGGCAGGCTTTTCAGCGCAGGGTGGCTCAGAAGACGTCGAGGATTCATGTTGCCGAGCGGGAGACGTCCCAGGTTTTTGGAGCCGAGCCGAAGCCGTCGGGTATTTCTGGAGCGGAGCCTCGGCTCCGGGTCGCGCTTGCTGCTCTCGAAGAGATGGAGGTGCTAATGGCTCGCGCCACGGCCACACTCCATGCACTTCAGTTCCCTGTGCAACCTTCGAGGTGCCCGCTGCAACCATCAATGGGCCCTTCTCTCGCGGACCTTATTGCGAATTTGGCGAGAGACAGCTCTAGCGCACATTCGTGGTCCGAGGAGGAAGAACACAACGATATAGGGGCGCGAGCTGCCCATCGTGTGGGTGAAATGGTGTTGTGCGACGACATTAGGCACATCAATGTAAGCAGCGAAGACGAAGCGAGGAGTGGCCTCGGTGGCAGTGCCGAGCCATCGCGTGGAGTGTAGCGATGGAGCAGCGGGAGGCTCAGTGGGCTCGGTGGCCGTGCTGAGCCAGCGCGTGGAGTGTAATGAAGGAGCTATTGAGGAATTTCCCCTTTGTGGGGGAGGTTCGACTTACCGCATTAACGAGATTTAGAGAGCGGGCGATACACACCTGGACTTACCGGACAATCGATACACACCTGGCGTTCGTATGTCGCATTGCCAAGTGGAAGTCGTTGTCTTCTCGTGTAGTTTGCAGTTGAGGAGAAGAGGGAACAATCCGTGGAATCAGAATTTCGAACGGGCCGGATCTATCCATATCACCTCGAATATATTTTGGGGCCAGGGCGCCAGGGCGTGGCCATTCTGCGGTAAAATTATGCCCTCCTAGAGCGCTACAGGGAGGATATACCCCTCCCTGTATTTTAAATACTTCCCCTGTAGTCGCGAAATCCCCCCTGTAAAGGGGGCCAAAAACACTTCTGACGTAGGTGTGCGAATGATGAGGGGTGGGCCAAAAAGGGCCATGCCGCCTAATTGGCACCCTTCCCCTGTTTAGCTACTAACACTAGTCCTCGTGTAATCACCGGAACCCCCATTCAACCCGGGATAAAGCTAGCTAGTTGCAGCACAGTTTTTCTCTCGGATTTAGTGAGTGTGTTTTTCCAAGGGTTTTTCCCTCTTTTTTCTTTTTATACCATACTAGTGCCAAGGGTATCTACAAGCCCTGGGTAACATCTACTCTAATGTATATTGATGAATACCAATCGGATCACTGGATCCACTCTGCCGCCGGGTTCGACCTCTGACAGCCGAAACCACATTCAGCACCAAAATCTTCTGAAAACGAAATTTTTGCCCTTGCTGTGCAATTTTTTTTTAGTCCTCCCCTCGGGGGAGGCGCGAAAAAGGGCCATGTCTCGCTCGGATGCTACAGTAATAACGAAAACAAGTTAATATCCTTTAGGAGCTTCAGCTCCGTAGGAGGACTCTATACAATATTTAAATTGACCCGTGGTCCGTCCGTCCGTGGACAATTCTGATCTTCAAAATTTGGATTCGTTGGAATTTTTTTTTCAATAGAGTTCGTCCGATCGTCCGAAGGTTGCGAAGCTTTCGCCTCAAATTCTTCGAGTTCTACGCTAACTTTGAGAAGCTAAAGAGAAGATTACGAAGCTTTCGACTCAAACGCTTGAACCATAAGGGCATCAAAAAGATTGAACCTACAGGGAGTATTAATTGAAATCATATCTTTAATCTGATGCAGAAAAACCCCAAAACCACTACCCACACACTACCATAAAATTTCCATATAATCCCAATAGAGATACCACTGAAAAACGCGGGGATTTTCTGCAACACGAGGTCTACGCGAACTTTACGAGGCTCTCAATTCTAATGAGTGTGAAATTCGTGGTTGCGAAGCATTCGTTTCAAACGCTCCGAGGCGTACGCTAACTTTGTGAAGCTCTCAGCTCTAATAAGAAATTTCACAGTGTGCAATTCGGAACGCTTCGAGTCTACGTGATCCATGAAAATTTCTCAGCTCTAAATTTTACAAGTTTGAAGGTTGCGAAGCTTTCGTCTCAAACGCTCTGAAAGAGCTCTTCGTTTCGAACTCTTCGTAGGCTACACGAACTCGCGAAGCTTTCAACTCTAATTACATTTCACGGTGTGCAGTTCATACAGGACTGCACTACGACCTTAGTAATGCATCAAGCGCGTCTGATGTTGCCTCTCCATCTACACAGTTCCAGTGGAGTTAATCGTGTCTGACCATTTGGAGAACTCAGAATTCCTCTGCTGCACGTATTTCCAGCTCCGAGTCATCACTTGTCATCTTCCTCATTCGAAATACGACACTCAAATGACCCAAATACTCCTAGAGGAGTACATCTTTATATCCTCTAGCTAGGAGCTTCAGCTCCGTAAGTAGGAGGACTCTACAAGATTTATATCCTCTAGGAGCTTCAGCTCCGTAGGAGGAGTATACAAGATTTATTGTACGTCCGTCCGTACGTCCGTGGACCATACCATTGAAAAAACGGAATTCCGTCTTTCGCAACCAGTAGTCTACTGTCTACTGTAGTTTGGAAAATTTTCCATAGAGAGTTTGTCTCAAACGCTTCGAGGTCTACGCTAACTTTGCGGAGCTAAAGAGAAGGTTACGAAGCATTCGAATCAAACGCTTCGAGGTCTACGCGA
>Ga0307930_1001820_pt1 | contig 16662 bp, 18 predicted proteins | sample OrgLakmetageno46_FD_203161 | JGI IMG/M metagenome (GOLD analysis project Ga0307930, IMG submission 203161) | Saline water microbial communities from Organic Lake, Antarctica - #46 | ecosystem: Environmental > Aquatic > Non-marine Saline and Alkaline > Saline | place: Antarctica: Organic Lake...
CTCTCGAGTTATTCAGCACTTGCTTTGTTTTGCGCAACGCACGCGCACTCCCACTTCTGCCCGCAGCATTGGCTTTTGTGTCATTTGGGTTTGTATTAGTTCGAGTTCGAGTTCGATCTCAATGACGGTATGGATGCATGATTAGACTTTGATGTCCCATACCAAACAATTGTTACCATGAAGGGGCTGCGTATTCCTGCTGCCACGGATGCGAGAAAATTGTTCTTGGCTAAGGTCAACGCGACATCCACAGCGGGCCTAATCGCCAAAGGGTGCGTGAGGTGGAATGTTTGGTTTGACGGGGAAGCCGCTTACAGTACAACGCCGAGTGAAACTTGCGCATGTTACTACCTTCGTGGCCCGAACTCTTGCGGCTAATCAGAAAAGTGTTTCATATCTTATAGCTAGGTCCTTATGGTCGACGCGCGTTGCCCGATAAAGAAATGCTGCTCGATTCCTGCTAAAAATTTAGGCAAATACCATCGAACTCTGTAGAAGGCAAATGCGAAATTGGCCTCATGCGATCATTGAGGAAATTAAAATATCACAGAAATGAAAGCGAGTAGAAGCTATTTTGAGCCCCCCCCCGAGGGGGGGGCTGGATTTAGTAACTAACAGGAAAGGTGCCATCTAAAAGGCGTTAGCAACGACTTTGGTGTCGTAACTGTTGCGAGCTCGGGGGTATTTTAGGTCGAAGGCAGAATGCGGCCCTGAATAGTATTATAAAAGCGAGCTCTTCCTATCTCAGTAGCGGCATAGGGCGCAATAAGCATTGCAGTCGGTGAGAAACTTCTCTATTAGTTACTAACTCCAGCAGCCCAGTATTATAACATTAGCTGTTACTTGCAGATGGGTATACCTGGCCATGGACATCTGATTGGGTAAAATACATCGCCCTTGCCTCGACGCACCGTTCGTAGTTCTCCATTCATTACAAACAACGATTTATAATCAATTTCGTGGCCGCACTTGTCGGAGCTTCAGCCAATGAGCGAGCTCGGACCTTGAAACCCAACTCGAAACACTTATCCAAACTCAAATCAAGCAGTGGCGTATTCTCCGGACGGAAGTATGATTTCATGTCGTGTTCGCAAGTATGAGGACAAAAAGGAGGTGCGCACAGAGCACACGGAAGTTCGAGACTGCCATCTCCCTAAAAAGTGGAAAGAAGTAAAGCATGAACTCCTCTAGTCCTTCAGAGCGGAGGGTGGTTTCAAAATTATTTCATGGGCAGCTTCCACTTCAGAAGGGGGTGGAAGAATTGTGCTTCCTGCCCTCTACACACTATCCTCTTTACGATTTTTGACTTACGCGCAACGCACGCGCGTACACTTCTGCCCGCAGCATTTTCTTCGAACTCGAACTAACACAAACCCAAATGACACAGAAGCCAATGCTGCGGGCAGAAGTGTATGGCTTCTGTGTCATTTGGGTTTGTATTAGTTCGAGTTCGAGTTCGAGTTCGAGTTCGAGCGGGAGGATGGGTAGGGGGATAAACCAATTAACGCGAACAATTGGTTTATCCAAAAACTTCGTTTTTAGCTAAACTTTTCGTTCATATGTAAAGGTTCGGTTTGCAGGAGGCGCTCTCAATTTACCACCGTCGGCCACCGGTGCTGTAGTGTGCTGTGTCGGTGTTGGTGTCAAATGCCTTGTAAAAAGAATTCGTATTTTTTTCCTTCCGAAATTTTTGACAAGCCGTTTGATTTTTTTTTTTTTTTTTTTTTTTTTTTATTGCTTGTTGTGTTGGACTGTTCCAACACCACTGTTCCTCTTTTCGTGCTCCTTGTTGTGCTCTTGTTGTCGTTGTTGTCGGCATCATGAGCGCCGAGCCCAAGCCCGCAGCGCCAGGCGCGGAAGGCAAAAAAGTTGCCGCGAAAGCCTCGAAGTCAGCTTCTTCAGCAGGGGTGGCGCCAAAGCAAGAAGCGCCCCAGGCGAAAGCGCAAAGTAAAGCCAGTGGAACTCCGCCGCCGATGGAAGCAGCGCCCGGTATAACACTGTTCTTTATTTTTTTCTTGCGCTCGATATCAGAGGCGATGATGATGCGCATGAGCGTGTCATCGTAATTGTAAATATATGCTGTGGCTACCAGGCTCCACTGCCATATTGGGGGCTTTTTATTCAACGTATGATAGTATCCCATCCCATCAGAACCGTCACCAACGCCCACGCGTGCCCTATCCTCAAAACCACACGTCCATGTCTTTCCATTTTGACTCAACAGCAGGAGACAGCGGCATGACGATGCGCGGGCTCATAGGTGGGCCGTCGTCATCGAATGGCCCTGCTTCGGAGCTGCCCGGCTCCAATAAGGTGTGTGTGAACTGCTGCCCTGTTTCATGCGTTGGTGTGCTCCTGTGAATGCTCAAGATGGACAAATAGAGAGAGAGAAACAAAGAAAAGGTTGAGAAATTGACCGAATTCCTCTCAATAATGCTCCTTAACTCCCTATCATCCGTTATTATGATGACCACCTCCAATCGCCACCCGCTGTATCACTGATACCACTGCGACCACCCACCGCTGCTCTTTGAAAGTCTCAGCAGCAGCAGCAGCAGCAGCAGCCTGCAGCGAAAGTGCCAGCCTGGAAACTCGCGCTGAAGGCATCGGCTGCAGCAAGCAAAACTGCTGCAGCAGCTACGGGAGGCGGTGGTGGTGGTAGTTCCACAGGCGGTGGCGCTGCTGCTGCCTCTGCTGCCGCTTCTACGGCGGATGGCACTGCTGGTGCTGCAAGCGGTGGCGCACCAGCTCCGAAGGCCATTCCAGCCTGGAAATTGAAAAACATGCAAGCACAGCAGGCAGCGGCTGCAATAACACCAGCAGCAGCAGCAGCACCGCAGGAGAACGGAGACAGCGCCGGTGCCGCCATTAACCTGCCAGGCATGAACAACACCAGCAGCAGCAGTGGCGGCGGTTATGGATCGTCGGGCGCCGGCAATGCTTCTGAAGGCGAACTCTTCTCGGAGGTATGCAAACATTAATAGACGTAGAACGCTCCTCTTTTTTTCCCCTCTCTTTCAGATAGACAGAGCACACTAAATTATGCCGGTCGATGAAAACTCCTATGAGCCGTAAAAATGAACTCTAATTGAACCACTTCCTCACCCTCTTCCTCTTACCACTCCTTCCCACTTCATCTGCTCTTATTTTCTCTCCCCACTCCCCCTTGAAAGGACGACGACAGCGTTGGGATGCGAGGCGACTCGGCGAGCCCCAGCCGCACTACCACTCCGGTAAATGCGTGCGTGTAGGCGTATAGTACATGTGTTTGCGTACTTATGCGCTCGTGTGTGTGTTGCCCTGCAGGATGTGCTCTTGGTCTCCTGATAAACCTACACTTATACAACATCTCTTTCCTCGTCGTCGCATTCATGGCAACTTGCATTGCTTCCACTCTATTTTGCATCACTACCTTGTTCTTACGCACTCAGCTTGACATGCATTCCCTTTCTTTCACTCGTCTTCTCCTAACAACTATACCCCTTTTCACTCACCCATTCGCCCATTTTCATTCATCCCTCGCCTACTCTCCCCTTCCTGCATGTCCTGCCCAGGTGGACTTCGGCGCTGCCGCCAAAAGCGACGGAGGCCCCAGCGGGAGCAGCCGCAGCGGCAGTGGCAACGGCTCGTCCAGCCCGTACTTGCGCGAAAAGCCCAGCCTGCGAAAAGCGGCGCGGATGGCGATGATGTAATCAATATAAGCGTATACATATATTAGGGAGAAGCAGCCAGAAATTGAGGCGAAGAAAAAAACGAAACATGCGGATAAGGAGAGAGCTTGAGAGAAGGAAATGCACGATTCACTAATTCCCCCCTGGGAAAGGAGTGACTGCTGTCCTCTTCCCTTACTTCCATTTCCCTTTTCTTCATTCTATCCTCCTCCCTTCCCCTCTCTCTTCTCATCTTCCTACACATAAGGCTCAACCGCTACGCGCCTTCGGGAGCAGAATCAGCCGCCGGGCCGTCGGAACCGAAAAACGGCAACAGCCAGCCCGCGTGGAAATTGGCCAATCAGAACGCGGCATTGAATCGGTCCGCCCGCCTACAGGGAGGGGGCAATCAGGGCAGCGGCAGCAGCAGCGCCCAAGGCATGGCGTCGCCGCCTCCTCCAGCGCCTGCGCCCACGCCGGTACTACGTAGAGTCCATGTGATCTTTTTACGCGTTTGCGCCATAGCGTGTGCGCGTGTTCTAAACACGAATGCCTTTGCATCGCTTGCTGCTGCCTGTTTGTCTGCATTTTGGTGAAGTTCTACATGTGTGTTTTCATTGGCGCGTGTATCGTATCATGCCTGCACCATTAAATAGGAGTCTCATTTGCTGCTGAAGTTGCATTTTAGGATTTTTACTTGCTACATTCATACTTTTCTCGTACCTCACCCCCTCTTTCCTTCCCATGCTTTCCTTTTTAACCTTCCACATACCCCAAATCCACGCAACCATGCGCCCGTTATCAGATCCCGTCGGGCGGCAACAGCCGGAGCGAAACCCCGCGCTACTCCGACCACACCCACGGTATTTTTTGGGGTGCTCTTAAGATTGTGGGCGTGTCTAGGCAGTGTCTCTCTCTCTGTGTGTAGGGTTGGTGACTACTGCGTGCGTGTGATGACATTGCCAGCATTACCAGCAGTGTTTTAAACTAAAACACCTTTCTCATAACACCCACCCTTTTCAATTCTGATGGTTGAAGAGGCCAAAGTGAATTTCACTGTCGTCTGATGATGGCTGCAATAGTTGTTTCATTGTATCCTTTGTGTTTCCACACGCATTTACCTCCTCCTCTGCCATTTTTTATGCTAACAACAATGACAACAACAACAACAAAATCATCCCAACCCACTTAGGTACCGGGACCAACGGCACCTACACTGCCAACACCTCCGCTTTTAACAGCCGGCCGGGCACTGACATGAGTGGCACCAGCGGCACCAACACGTATTACGACGGCGATTCGCCGACGAGCCGCCCAGGCACCGGCATGAGTGGGCGGTGAGTGACTCCATTGAATTGACTCAATTGGGTTGGTTGACTGAGTGGTCGATTGATTGGCGCAACCATTAACGGATTAGTTGTGAGGGAGTGCATGCTGGTTTGATGTGGGCAAATGCGCATGAAGCTGGTTGAAAAAAAAGAAGAAAAGTCTTCTTGCCTATCACCTGAAGACTCCTGCGTCAGTTTTCTTCTCTTTTTCTTTTCTTTTCTTCTCTTTTTTTTTTTTTTTCTTTCTTTCTTTCTCTCTACGCTTTTACCACTCTCCACTTTTCTCCTTGCTTTCTCACTCCATTCCCATTATCTCTCTTCACTCCACCTGTGCAGCTACGACAGCTCGCGCCCAGGCACCGAAATGAGTGGGGCCTACTATACTTCCGACGACGACGACCAAGGAGGGGGCTATCCCGGCGGCCACGACGGGCGAAGGTCGGCGTCCTTTGGTCGCCACAGCAGCGCAGCTTCGGACACCGACTACGAGAGCGGAGGTGAGACAAGAAGAGGAAGGGATGGGATGCCATCCTTTCCTTTCAAGGTGTAGTTTTTTTTTTTCGTGTCTGTGTGCGTGTGTGGATGTGTTTAAATTGTTTTTTTTACTTCGAGCTCTCTCTACTCGTGATCCTACCTCTCATGTCCTTCATTCCGCACGTGCATTTTGAGTCCTCTTCACTGCACATTTGAGTTGAACCGTTTTTGTTTTTTTTACTTCGTAAGCAACCGCATCAAAACAACTACCCATAATTGACCCAATCAGGCATGACCGACATTTTGAGCGGCGGCGAAGAGAGTGACGCGAACCACGATCGCTTCTCCGACGACAACAACAACTTGACGCATGCAAGCGGCAGCAGCGGTGGACAAGGCTCGAATGCCAACACCCTCTTTGGCATGAACATCAAGAAAACCCTGAGCCGCCCTGCGGATCGTGTTGAGCAGGTGACGTGTGGAACACATGTGACTGTGATTGCTGTGATGTATGGAACACAAGCGTGCTTGTTGTAGCGTGTTACTGTGCTGTGTAGGGTAGTGTGTAATCGTGTCACAACTGTGACTGTGCAGTGCTCAGCTTTTCGGGTCTGTTGCCTACATGTTGCGGTGCGACTGTATGCTGGAGGATGTGTGGAGTTATTGAGTGAACATGTTGTGTATTTTCCTGTGAATGCACCCGAATTAAAAAAAAGAACGAGATCCATTTCTACCGTACTTGCTTGCCATTCCTGCATGCACGCCCATTCGTTTTTTGCTGCTCTTCTTTCACGGTTTCCTTCTTTCTTCCTTTCTTCTTTTCCTTTTCTATACGACTTCTACATGTGCAGGCGGAGCGCAAGGCGGAGCGCATGGATTATCGCCCAAGCGGCGACCGCCAGCCTTCTAGTGATAGCGCCTACTTCAGCAGTGGCAACGACAACCATGGCAACGTTTCGGACCCTTCGCGGAGCAAGCCCTCGGGCCCGAGCAAGCAACTGACCACGCTGGAGAAAATCATGGGCCGGGCAAACATGAACGTTGCCGAAGCAAAGAGTGAGTGAAATAGAGAGGGAGAGAGTGTACACAGGTGCGTGAGCAGTATAACTTCGAGAAAGAGAGCTTGGTAGCTGCTACGAAATGGTTGTTATGTTGTTGTTGAAGAAAGTAGTTTTCGTTGATGTGTGCAGTGCCGGGCGTGAGCGCAGTTGCAGCAGAGTCTTCTTTAGAAGTGTTTCTTTCATTTTTTTTCTAATTATTCTTTTCTATTTTTATTCGCAATATCTCACTTCGTTCCTTTTGATGAATTATGTATTCATTTTTGGTGTTGTTGATAGACTCTGGCAACAGTGAAGGCGCTCGTCCCGGGTCCAAATCCTCTCAGCAGCAGCAGCAAGCGATGGCTTCCTCCTCTCAATGGGGGGATTCGAGTGGCGGCACCGACGAGGAAGCAAGGATGGCGGCGGTGGCGGCCGCCGTGCACGGTGGAGGCAACGCAGGCGGGCGCTACAGGTGCCACTACATGCAATTGCTCTGGGCATGATTTTGAATGGCAGATATGTACTTCCTATTCAATACGCCTCTACTCATATCTTTGACTTCTTGCGCAACTTCCTGCCTTTCGGTATTGTGGTTGTCTTGTTTCATTTATTTGTTATCGCGTGACCCCTTTTGATGTTTCTGCCTGTGCTCTGCCTGGACGTTGCCAACATGTGCCCAGCAACAACAACGTCAACAGCAGAGATGCCGGCGGTGGTGGCGACAACAGTGAGAAAAACCGCACGCCCGCCGAGCACCGCGCATCCGCAGCGCGGGGGCAAGATTTGATTGCGCGGTAAAAAGTACATGTAGCTCACATGTGTGATTGTAGTAGTACTAGTTGTAGGACGTATTTGGTATTTGCAGTGCCATTCTTTTCTAGCACCATTTTCTGAGGTGAACACTTAAGTGGACCAAAAATATGATATGAAACCGTAGATTCCTATCATTAGTCATCCTTAACACTCTTCTGTAGTCTCTCATCCTTAATACCCTTGTCCTTCGGCGTAGCTGTAAAAGTAGCCTCATCTCGATGCCATGTACACCGTCCCGCCTATCTCGTAAAATGCACACAGGTTGATGGGCAAAAAGACGGCTGCAGCAGGTGAAGTGCTCTCGGGTGATTTTCCTGCTGCGCCGAAGGACAGCAACAAGCAAGACGAAGGAGAAGTAAGCAGTGCAAATCTTGATCAACCCGAGGTGAAAACCGATACGAGATATTTGACACGCAGGCGCTCAGACTCAATCTTTCGTTTTTCGTTTGAATGTTCGTCTTTCCCCATTTTGACCTGTGCCATTCCCTGTACTCTTTTTCCTTGGCATGTCTAATTTATCGCCAAACCATTTCTCATCTTTACATGCTCATATTCACGTTATTTACATATATGTATACTGTATTAGGTCGCGGAAGCCAAGCTGTCGGTCAAGGATTTGGCAGCGAGCAAATTCGGCGGTGGAGTGACGTCACCCAATGTCCCCGCTGCTAAGGAGGTAAAACACATGTGTTGCCAGTGGTGGTATTGGGTTATTGTAGTTTTAGGACGAGGAGGAGTAATTATCCTCATGCTTTTTTTTTTATTTAAAAAAATTGTCTGATGCATTAAGGTTCTTCCTTTTTGTGCCTTATGCCTCCTTCCGGTAATCGCATTGAGTTGCTTCACGAATGGCCACCTCTCTGTCTCTCGCCTCAAGCCTAAACTTTCTCTTTCATTCTCCCTCTCACACACAACTCTCAAATATAATATACAATTTAAACATGCCAGGTCCCAGCCTGGAAGAAAGCGAACCAAGCCGCCGCCCAAGATGCCAAGCAAAAAGCCGACCAATGGCTGCTCGAGAACCAGGGCATTGCGCCGCCAGCGCCAGCAGCAGCTGCTGCAGCTACTGCGCCATCCTCACAAGGTGCTGGAGCCGCAAGTGCAACAGCGGGCGCAGCGGCATCGTCTAGCGCCGCTCCCGTGTCTGGCCTTCCCCTGTATCCTTCTTCTTCTTCGGTGCTAGCAACCTCCTTTTCTGCTACTGCTACCTCGGCGGTCGCCAGCGTGCGCCGGGACGTGGATCGCCTCGCTACGCAGCGCACTGCGGCGGGCCTCAAGCCAGAGAAGCACGGCCTCGTGGACCTCCTCATGCTCAAGTCGACTCCTCAACCACCGAGTCTGTCGTCGTCGTCGTTTTCGCCTTTTTCGTCGTCGTCGTCGTCGTCGACTTATGGTGCCCATGGTCAGCAACAACAGCAGCAGCAGCAGCCCCGAGAGTTCGTGTACAACCCTACGCCGATGCGCGACCGACCAATCAACCAGAACAACCAAAACGTTGGCAACATGTTCGGTGCTGGTGGTGGCAGGGGCTATTCGTCTTCGGCTGCTACTACCGCAGGCGCAGGAGGAAGACACGACCAACAACAAGACGATGAGCCCGATGTCGAGCGGCGGTTCGTGTCGGTCTCCAACGGCTCAATTTACGTGGCGTCGTACTTCACCCTGCTGGACACGGGGGGGTTTGTGGAATGCTCCAACCTGAAGCGCAGCGCAACGTCGGAAAAAGTCGCGGATTTGCTCAAGTGCGCCGTGGAGGTGCGTCAAAGAGTTCGAGATAAAGGGGGTCTATGAGTTCAGTGTTGAGGGCTATGTACTGCTTGTGTAAGTAGGTGTATTTTGGGCGAGGAATCGCACTGAAGAACGCAAAGAAGAAGTGGGTAGAGAAGTCTTAACGGAGTAAAAATAATCAAAAAGAATTTGTTCATCGCGTCTCTCTCTTTCATCTGTTTTTCACATATCTTGTTTCACGCGTGTATGTATGTTCTCTACATGTGCCAGGTCGAAGAATGCGCCGAAAGCGGGTGCGGCTTCCAGCTGCGGATTGCTCGCGCTCTCCACGCCCCTTCTCAACGGCTACATGGAGGGTCCGGAGGAGGAAGGGGTCTGCACAACGGCAGCAGCGACGCCATTTTGCTGCGGCCGAGCCGTTTGGCGGAGTTCATGGAGTGGGCGTCGGTGGCGCAACAGGTAAGAGAGAAGAAGACAGACGCGGAGACAAAGAGGAATGAAAGAAAGGAAGAAAGAACGAGAAGGGTTTGCAAATCTATATCGACAGCATACTTTACAACTAGGTACACACCCACAATCAAGCATTCCATAGAACCTGACCATACAAACATTCATTTAGCCACATGAAATTCCTTGAAAACCACACCAACTCAACATCTCTTCCTTGTATCCTTTCCTTTGTATTTCATTCATGGCAATTCACAACCCCAACGGCAATCGAACATCAAATAGGTGGTGGATCAAGCGTCGGTCGCCGCCGAACTCCTCAAGCAAATGCCTTCCGCGATTCAACAGCGCAAAGATTCGAAAGGACGAGTGTTCAAACTGCCAGGCCAACAACAACAACAAGGAGGCGGTGCTTACGGCAGCGGCGACGGCGGCGACTACGAAAAGGTTTGTTTTTGTTTCTAAACATTCTTTTCTTGTGTGTCCTAAAAGATAACAAGAGTTCTTATTAATTTCATATATATTTTTTTGCAAAAGTAAAAACTCCTATTTATTACTCGAATTTAAATTTGTTTTAAAATAAAGTAATTTTGATTTCTACCTGTGTTTCCTTTACTCTTAGACAGCCCAACCTTTCCTACTTTCACCCATCTCCTTATGAATATACACCCTTAGGACATGCGCTACACCAACACCAAGCGAGACCTGTGGCGCCTAGAGCAGAAGCAGCAGCAGGCGCAGCAGGCTGCGATTGCGCAGGCCCTCGAACAGCAAGCCAGCCTAGGCGGCGTGGTGGCGTCGGGCGTGCAAGAATCCAACAAAATGATGCAGGTACGGTAGAAGGCGGGCGTTTCAAGGACGACACGAGAGCAGAATGCATGACGCGAGTACAAAGGATGGAAATAGGAGTGAGCGCTATGCACAAGGACTGCCATAAGTCGTACACAGCCCCTAGAACCCATTTTCGAGCGAAGGGGCTCCTACTTGTGCAAACACATGCGAACACAGGCGCCCTTGCCTCCCCTGTCCTGATTTGTTGGTGCGAATTATTTCTTTCCTTTCTTTACGTCGCCTTCTACGTCTTCTTTTTCCTTCTTCTATCTGCATGGTGATATGCAGGCGCTGTACGACGTGACCAACCGCAACCGTGCGCCTCCTCGCTATGCCGACAACCACGCTCAACAGCAACAACAACCTCCCCGAGTGCCTTTTACGTTCCCGCAATCCAACGCCAACGGTAACAGCTGCAACATATAGCGTTTCCATGCTTTTCTTTATTCTTTTTCGGGGGGGGTAAATGAACATTTTGTGCACTTTGTCTCTAACCTCTATTCTTGTTATCCTCGGCATTTCCTTTTGTGGCACACACACATACAATCCATTCCTACTTGTCATCACCATCATGCAATGAAATAAACAAAAACAACGACAACAGCAGACGGTGACGGCGAAGGCTCATCTCGGACGCAAGACGACGAGCTGATGGAAAAGTTGCTCCGGTTGCGCACCACTCCCCTGACACTCCCACCGCCGCCTGCGCCGGACCCTGAGACTGGTACAGGGATGGGCGCACACTTTTGTGAGCTTTTTTTCTTTCACGGGCACATTCTTTAGAGAGTTTGGTGGTGCTGTCGTTGCTAATTGTCTTATCTTTCAGGAAAGACGCTTCTCACAAGACTCCTTTCAGCTCGTAGATGTACTTACTATTAACAGTCAATCTTACATGTATATCTTATGATCTCATCTTTTGTTACGCATGGTATTTTTACGTACTGCTACCAATGCACATTTCAGGCAAAGCGCAACTGAACATCAACAGCGTGCTCGCCGCAACGCGCGGATCACGGATGGCGCCTTCTCCGGTAACCAGAATGCAGACATTCCACCACATCTAGATATGGCAGATCAAACGAATGTAGTGTTGAGGACAAAGACAGGGAGTATCTTTTGAATTTTATTCTGTTCATCAGAACTCTCTCTCTCTCTCTCTCTCATATCTCATCTTATTGTGGTTTTGTTGCTAGTCAAGCTATTTTACTTCAATAAACTCTTTCCTAATTTTCCTAATTCTATTCAAAAACACAATGCCACGACAACAAAAAAAAACACTGTAGGTGAATGGGGCCATTTTTCTGCGCAATTTTGAGCACAAAGACGTGCACAATTACACGGCGGGTTTGACCTGGCTCTCCGATTACCGCGCCATTCAGGTGTGAACATATGTGTATTATATTAGTTTGAGAGAGAGGAAAGGAAGAGAATAATCCGACGCTTCTTCTGAGCCATTTGCATGCGTGCATTTGAGTGGCGCTTCTGAGAACTTCCAAAGGCTCTTATCGCGCGTGAGAACGAGGGAAAGGTATCGAGGTTGAAGAAAGGACTGTAACAACTAAACGAACACACCAGAATGCGACAAAATTGCAACAAACGCAGAGAGACCAATCGCACTACATTTTTGCGTCTCCACCTATGCGTGTATGATACACGCACACTTATCTACGCTAACCCACCTTCTCATCCACTCCCATTCGCTCACTCACCCACCCACCCACCACCCAATCCTTTTACAGGCGGAATTGGACGACATGGAGTTCTCCACCGACCGCACGCTCGGCTACTTGGCTCAGCACAAGCACAAATTTTACACCATGGGCAACCCGGCGGCTTCCACTTCGGCTTCACCCAGTGGTGGTGGTGCTGGTGCAACGGGTTACGGCAACGGCCATCGCTCGAACCCTTCCCTGTACAGCGGCACCGACCCGCTGCAGACCCGCACCAGCGGTCCCCCAAAGGGTGGGGTGGCTGCGCATGCTCCTTCGCTCCTGAGCCGCCCCTCGGCCACGGTACCAAGAAGAACAGAACGGGAGTAAAAGCAGTACATGTTAATTCTTTTTGTCTCACTTCACCTAATTGTACATCTTCGTCATGTTTTATTCTTCATCCTTTTGCATGTGCTTAATATCACCAACTCTTGCCCTTTACCTCCCAATTAAATCAATGCAGGTGCCGCTTCTTGCGAACATTGATTCAAAGCAATTCCGCTTCGAAGTTGCGGCTGGCCGCATCTAATCAATCCACTCAAAAAAGAGCGCGCTGATATCGAGACAGAGCCAGACAAGAGCGCACTTCAGCGCTGATTTCTTTATCTGCCGTGTCTCTTTTTTTCTCTCTTTAAATAGTGCTCCTACATCAGAGACAACATAAGAAATTTCTAGTTCATAGCTTTTAGGCTACAAATAAAAAAGAAGAAACACTTCTGCTCATATCGAGGAGCAGGTCTAATAAAGTCGAAACCGTTTATGCTCTCCAAGCTCTCGGAAATATAGATGGCGGCTCGTTTTCGTAGTCACCGAAATGGCGTATAGCGTATATCTTATTTTCAAGATATCAAGAGGAAAAGACCTACCATAATACAAAATAGAAGGACCTATTTCTCGGTTCTCTCTATTGGATAAGATTACAATCCGATTTGCAAAGATACAACAGCAGAATACACACAGCTGTGTATCAATCATTCCTCCAGAACAAGTCTGACTGGGCTGAGTGCCTTTTTGCGTAATGCAATGTTCATCTTTACTCTCATGAACCCTGCAGGATCAATTCTCTGAAGGAGGCATAGGCTTCGAGTACGTCCGCGATCTCCACTCCGACCTACCCTCTGCTATGGCACGCCACTCCTTGGAGTTGAACAGAAGTTCTTTGCACTTTAGAGTTCCATTTAATGTCCGATCCCATGTCGCCTCAGGGCAGCGTCCATTCGGCCTTGAGTGTTCTACCCAACCAGTGAGCAACTGCCGCGGCGCCCGGGTCATAGGCTGTAAGTAGACATTTGGCAAAAGAAGAAAAATACAGGGCGGCTTCCCCTGATCCCCAGATCGAGGAACTTTCCAAGACTTTTCGTTGCACGGAGATCCACCAATCAAAGCTTGATGTGTCATCAATCCCGCATGATGGCTTCCTCAAGACTACAAAGCATTCTTGGAAGAACTCTGAAACACCACCCAAAAGCATGATTCGTTCTCAAAGTGTGCCAACTACGGCCTCCCAAGCTATGCGCGACCTTTCTTCTCCTGAATTGAAGGTCTTTGCCCTCAAAGATAAATCCAAGGTCCCTCTTCCTGATACACTGATACGGCTACAGGAGTAGAGCCACACCTTCTCAAAACCAACCACCGTACTTCATTTTGTTTCTGAAATTCTAGGTAGCATTCGCTCCGGTACCCAAAACATTACAGGCAGATGTGAAAGCACCCACACGGGAGACAACTAACAGTATTCCGACTGCTTCATCGCCTACTCTACCAGAAATGCAAGCGTGCTCAATTTGCTACGAGACCATGCAGTCAGACGTTGCTAGCACAATTAGCGCCCTCCACGCTGAAGTTCCTTGCGTAGCTGGAGTGGGCTTTGTATGCTGCCCTGAATGTCAACGTGCCTTCCTGGCGAATAAAATTCAGAATCGAGAGGTAATGCAATTTTCTTGTACGGTGATGCACCGTTCCAATCTTGGCTTCAGTGCAGTGGATTTTCCCATTAACGAATAGGTGTTTGGACCTGCACTTGTTTGCCCGGGCATTGGATGCTCATCATTCATCAAGCCCGAGGACGTAAAGCGTCTGCTGCTCGGAAGTGATTCTGCAACACGAACAGATACCGATGCGAATGCCTTATGGTCAGCGTACGAGGCTGCTTATGCCGAAGCGGAAAAGGTGCCTTTTAAGCATAAAAAAATATCAAGTTGTTGTTTAAAAAAATTAATACCTATTCTCGTTTAATTGTGTATTTGAGTAGGTTGGCGACGAGCGTGACCAGCGGCTACGTGAGCTGAATTTCTTTGATCGCTTCTGTGAAGATGCAGTCAACAGCATGAAGTTTGCAGCTTGGCGCGCGGGCGCTAACACTCGAAGGTAATTTCAGGCAAGAAGCACCCAATATAATTCGTAGACGTGGGAGTTGTTTCACTGCTTTTTTAAGTCAATCGATTTTTCTTGTTAACTCATCCTCAAATAGCGTTGCCATATTGACTTTTTTCGCCTGGAATTGGACATGCCTTCGATTTTCAATGCATAGTTGCCCAGGATGCCGTGCCATTATCGAGAAGAATGGTGGATGCAATCACATGACGTGCAGGCGGTGCCAGCACCAATTCTATTGGTGCTGTGGCCAGCCTTTAAGCTTGCAGCTCGCTCACAGCGAAGTCCTGTGCTGGCCGATGAAGTTCGTTTACGATGGGTCACCGCTGTGGGGACCGGTGCGAAAAATGAAAGCTAGCTAGAAAGTGCATAGAATTCGTGTCCACTTTTTGTCGTTATGGCACCCATTGGAAATCGCACTGCCCCAACAACATTTGACCGCCTGCTATCAATTATATAGGTGCTTCCAGTCCGTGTGGTCACTAAAGTCACAGCGGCAATTGTCATCATTTCTGCTGGTGTACCCGTAGCTGCTATTGGTGTGTGTCTGGGTGTTGCTGGTGCCAGCCTCGCAGTCCCCGTTATTGGTGGCTGCTTCATCGCTAAGGTATGAGGTTGGCAGATTAGGTTTGTCCTGACTTATGTCATTTTTTCAGGGGTTAGTGCTGTAATGATCCAAATATATTACACATAATTGACAATAAGATATGGCAGTATTCTGAAACAATCCGGTTACTAATTTGCAACAGGCAGCAGGCGTTGACTTGGACCCAAATAAGTATCGTGGCCCTGATCCCGACGTTTTGAAAGCAGGTGAAACGAATTTATGCAAAACTTCTCGTTTCATTCTTGCGCCACATATTGGTATCTGGAATTCAGTAGTCGGTTATGCTGACATCTTTGTATGCTAACAACAGGAATGGCGGAGCGCAACGAGGCCATTAGGCGAATTTTTCACGATGAAGCCGCCATAGAAAGGGGTACTCCTATTAGACGTGCACTTCTGCGCTAACGAGATAAGAGAGTAAGAAAATACAACCGATCTCCACAGCCGAAATCACAACATATACAACAAAGATTTAGAGAGCCAGTTTAGAGATACTTTCCCCGCGCCCACTCGAGAGCGCCCCGTGCATTATCCTTAGTGATTAATTCTATTTTCCCAAGGCTGCTTACGTATCATACTTTACGCCATCAGCATTTCTGCTGCATGAATCAATTCAATAGGCAGCATTAGTTTCCTTCAGCCGCCCTTTGTAATAAAAGAGATAACTCTACTTACAAAAATGCGCATTCCAATGTGAGTTTCGAGGGATTTCAGATATAATCAGAAATTTTAAGTCCCATGTATGTCTTTCAGTCAAGGATGAGGCCTAAGAATCAAGCAGGAGCCCTTTGAATTAGTACATGAAGAACGCCGGGTTTTCTGATATTTAAAAAATACCTACGGTACTTATATTCCCCGGGCGAACATCGCCCAGTTGTGCATCCTCAGGATTAATGTGTGCAACCCAATTAGAAATAAGTCGTGTTTTACCGGCTTTGTTTTGAGTTGCGTTATGTAACAGAGAGCAGGTCGGAGTGAAGATCGTGGAGAATATTGATTATGAGGGCTCCATGTGAGGAAAAGATTAACACTGGGCACTAAAAAGGGCGCTCTCTGCCCGAACAAAATTGCTTCTGTGGGCAACCCATCTAGAAAACCAGCAGATTGAGGAAATTTGGATTTTGGCTCTAGCATACAAACGTTGTAGCCCACGCCGAGCTGCATCAATGCGGCTTTTCTGAGCTAAAATCCATTGAAATGGCGAGGAATTACACGTGAGTGCGCTCTGAAAGACAGACTTCGACAGGTTGGCGCGGGCCGCGACTACAACGTGGTCAAGCACAGCTTCGTCGTACTCACTTAGACCGCTGGTGCCTCGCGGATGCGATAGCGTCGCTGTTCGCTCAATAAAGCTACAACATAACCGCTCAGATCAATACTTCTGCGGCATCTTGAGGTGGTTGGGCCATACCCAGTTCGGACAGTGCACACAAAAAGTCGATGATCTCGAAAACAGTTTGCCTCTAGAAATACCGGTTTTCTAGATGGGCTGCCCACAGATGGTGCTTTCCCCGAAATTTCCCGAAGATACTGTTGAAGGGGTCGATGCCTTTAGATGTAAATCCTTTATATTAAATGCAATTTGGTGGTTCGTGGTTCGTGGTTCGTGGTCGTCGTTTTTTATGTACCTACAGTACTACGTACTACAGTACAGAAACT
>Ga0307930_1001829_pt1 | contig 16625 bp, 4 predicted proteins | sample OrgLakmetageno46_FD_203161 | JGI IMG/M metagenome (GOLD analysis project Ga0307930, IMG submission 203161) | Saline water microbial communities from Organic Lake, Antarctica - #46 | ecosystem: Environmental > Aquatic > Non-marine Saline and Alkaline > Saline | place: Antarctica: Organic Lake...
TGCCCCTCTCCCTCCTGAATCATTCCGCACTTGCTTTGTTTGCGCAACGCACGCGCATTCCCACTTCTGCCCGCAGCATTGGCTTCTGTGCCATTTGGGTTTGTATTAGTTCGAGTTCGAGTTGTAGGCGCAGGATCCGGCATCCGACCTGCAAATACAAATTTACCTAGGTTCTATACCGCAAATACTTACATATTAAGACTTTCATCACTGAAGCGTATCATTTAGAGTATACAGCGCTAGAGCTAGGCCATGGCCCGAATTGGATGGGGAGAAATAACGTCTCTGTTTGTACGAGTACTTCTAGGGGCCACTCTTGAAAAGCCACATGAGAGCCCGTTTCTCTTTCTCAGTCAACCTTTTCCACTATATCTCTTTCTCTTTCGCTCTTTCTCTCTCTTCTCATGTGTGCTTAATCGTCAAGCATCGTAAGCATCGCAACCCCGCGCTTGATCCAGTGGATCTGCTCGTGTCGTGACGCCATTGGAATGCGCATCCACATGACGAAATTTGTGGAGTGCCCCGTGGTCAAGAGCACGCCTCTTCGCTCCGACGTCTTGTAGACCGGGCACGAATACACGTGCGCAGTACCAAACGGGCTGCCAGTGTACAGCTCTAGGCGCCCCTTGATCTCCTCAATGTCTTTCTTCGCTTTCGGCCACAAGTGAAAGCAAGGCATGGGCACGAATAGGACTCGAGGCAAGGATTCGTCAATGCAATGTTCTTCCACGTTCCACCGAGCTCCGTCCATGAACAAGCCCCAAATGAAGGCGCCGTCTTCCGCTTTGGTGACAAAGGACTTCTTTTCTTGTGCCGGTGTGAGGACAGCGAAGTCGAAATTGCACTGGTCAATCGGGATCTTGTACTTGCGCGCAAAGTTTTGCAGGGTGCCCGTAATGAATGCCTGGGTAAAGAAGAACCCGCTCACCCAGTACCGCGGCGGCGACGTTTTGAGGTTGAACCAATCCCTCAAGAACTCCAGCCGTTCCAGGAAGTCTTTGACCCAGCCTCCGAGGGACTTCAGAGATGGGTAGGCCACGCGCATCCACATCGCCGGCACTTTGCCAATTACCATGCTATTGCCCATCGCCTCCAAGTCTCCACTCATGACCACCAGTCCCTTGACCGCGCGCTGCACTTCTTTGAGGCTCGAGGCCACAGTCGCAATCACGCGGTTGAACCGAATCAGTTCTTGCACCAAGACCGTGTTCATGCACTCCTCGTACAGCACGGGAAAGTCCAGCAGCGCAACTTCAACATCATATTTACCAGGCACCTTGGCTGCGATGTCTGACCCTAACTCGAGCAAGATCTCGTCCCAACCTTTGCCTGCACCACCACCGGACTGAGGCTGCAAGCTCTGCATGGTGCCTAAGAGGTCCGAGGTCTCGGACAAGGCCGTGGAAATGTTCGCGTTTTCGTGCAGACCAAACACCTCTGGCCCTTCGCTGTAAGGCAGCGTCTTCACGTAGTCCCGGTACGACTCGAGCTTGCCTTGCGGAGGCGCGTAATAAGTGCCCGACGGGGAGAACTTGTAACTGTCGTCCAAGATGTGCGGGGCATAGAAATCACTGATCGTGTTCACCAAGCAACGGCGATCTTTGTCGTCGGTGCAGCGCCCACCGTAATTGCATTCTCCTGCCAGGTACGCTAGTGCGGCATAGGGCACTTCTTCGTTGGGTTGAAGTTCGTCGAGGAAGATCTTGAGCTGGTCCATGCAAATCGACATGTCAGGCCCACTGAACACGTACTTGACGTTCCACCCCAAAGGACCAAATTTGCGGCGCTCGATGAGGGTGGCGTGCAAGAAGGTGAGCCCAAACAGAAGCTTCTTGAACACGTCCGGTTTCGAGCACGACTCAAACCAAGATTCCTCAATTTTGGCCCAAGCGCCCGTGAGGCTCGCTCGCATGCCCTTGGGCGGCTCCACCGTCATTTTCACGCCGTTTTGCAGCACGTACGCCGGGAAGTGCGGGCTGGGCTCAGAGGTCAACCATAGACGGAAGTCCTTGTGGCAAGTGTCGGGGTTCAGCTCTTCGCAAATGCGTTCCAAAGTCGGCAGCCAGCTCACACTCAAGTGGCAATTCTGCAAGCACACCCAAAAGCCTTTCTCGATGGCCGCAGTGATCGCCGCTTCAGCGAGAGGACCCTGGCCTTGACCCAAGGAAATCGCGGTCATGGTTTTCATTTTGTTCATTTCGTCGGCAAGCTTGATGAGAGCGGTCATGGGGTCGGCCCCAGGGGTCAAGACGAAAATCAGTGGCGTGTTGCAGAACGAGTCGTTGTAGCAGGCTTGAAGCTCCAGCGACGGCGGCTCAATGTACTTGGTGCCCATTTCGTTGGCAATGAAGAGCTGCATGTCAGGAACCACCTTGTCTGGTCGCAGCGCCCTCAAAATGCACAAGAGCGCAAAGGCATCGGTGGTGAGCGGTGCAGTCAACTTCGCAATGAGTTCCGTTGGATTGTTGGACTCCATTACTCCTTGCCACGCCTTCGGCTGGGACATGAAGACCTTCTCCAAGAACCCTTCCAGCCCTTTCACCGTGTCCATTTCCAGGAGATCGCCCCATGCTTTTTCGGGCAGCCAGTCTGGGAATGGGTTGGGTTTGGGCAAATCTACCGCGGTGGAACCAGTTAGAACGAAGCGAAGCAAGGCAGGGTCAAGCTTCCCAGCGCCAATCATGATCTTGGTGCAGAGCAAGCACGAGAAGAGCAACTTGTCTTTCTCGAACAAGGACCGGCAAATGCTCAGATACAGGGTGTAGGTGAAGCACTCGTTCAGATTGGCCATGCGTTGCTTCAGTTTTGCCTCGGGAATCAGCGTCGGGTCGGCTTTTTCGGCGTTCCCGATCGCGATCTGGAATTGCCCGATGAACCAGTCCAAAGAGTACTGGTACATGGGGTCGATCACGCTCAGGTCAGCAATGCAGAAGAACAGAATCGACGCGTGTTTGGCCACCGGGGCATATCCCCGGCGCGTTTCCGCAATCACCACTTGGGCTTTCGCGGCTTCAGCTACTTTGGCCTCGATCACCACAGAGGTCTTCTTGGATTGCGCCAGAGTGTTGATGAGCACTTCATCGTCCAAAATGTTGCCCTCTGCGTTCTTCAGCAAGTTCAAGATTTGATCTTCGATGCCCTGTAAAGTCGCTTTGGACTCTGCGTCTTCGAGCACCAATCGCTCTCGCATGGCTTCCAGCGCCGCCTCCTCCATCGCCACCACAATCCCCTGCATTTGGTCCTCGAGACCCTCGGAGGTAGCCATGAAGTTCAGCAAGTTGACTTTCACGCACAGCTCGGGCGGGTAATGCGGGTTGCGGAGCTTAGTGGTGATGTAAAGCTTGAAATTGGTGTCGTAATCGACGGTCGCATCGCCAAGCTTGATTGTTGCACTGCCGCCCACGTACACGATTTGTTTCAGGAGTACGGGTTCAAGGACTGGGTCAATGGCCTCCATGACGTTCTCCAAAAGGACTGGGTTGCCAAACTGCAGAGCGGCTTCCACGGATCGCACGAAGTTCGACTGCGTTAACTTGAGCACTTTGAGGCCTTTCTTGCCTTCCGAGTTTTTCACCCACCGATTCGCTTGCCCCTGGGGGTCAATCATCAGCGGCCAACGGTTGCTCCGCTCCAACATGATGGCGTTTTCAATGGAGACATTGTCGTTGGGGAGCTTGTCAATCACCCATTGACGCACTTTTACGGGAGAGCCCAGGGTTTCACGCAAGCTAAAAGGGTTCGAGCAAGTGATGCCGCTGACGCGAAGCGAAGCGGACCATTTCGAGAGCGCTTCTTCGCGGTAACTGCTCACAAAGGACCCAAGATACGCCACCACACCTGCAGACAACATGATGTCGCCCGTGACGTTCTCGTACTTCTCGGCCAGCTGTGCCGAAAACTCCTTCCAGCGGTCGCGTTCTCCTCCGAGGCCATCCAAAAGCTGCCCAGCGCGCTCCAGCTTTCGAGTGCTGTCTTCCACCTGATCCGCGAGTGCTTCTTTCTTCTCTTGAGCCTCGTCTAAGCCAGCCTGCAGCAACGCCAGCTTGTCGAGGACTTCCTTGAGAACCCCTTGCTTCTCGGCTAACATCGCTGTCGACGCTGCCAGTGACGCCGAAGCTTCTGCCAGGGCCGCTTTCTTGGGGGCTACGTTTTTGGCCACGTCATCGTAAAGCATCATGGCGTGCACCCATTTGCATAAGCCTGCCGCGGCAACGGAGCCTTTCAGTACCATTTCAGGCGTGAAATCGTCTCGTTCGCAAAACTTGCCCACTTTCAACACCATGTCTGGATCCATGTTGTCCTTGTCGTAATTCACCAAATTGTCCAAAAACTTGGGATCCCCCAGCAGCTCCTTCTTGGCCGGGCCCCAGTAATCGTCGACTTTTTTGCCGCTGTCCGGGTCTTTCACTTTTTCCGCTTTGATGCCAAACATGATGCACATGGCTTCCATCGTGATTTTCACTCCGCCGGGGGGTTTGCCCATTGCTTTCACCTCCACGATATCGCCCTTGCTGAGGCTCTTGAGCGCCTTCAGGGCCCCTGCCAATGCCGGCAGTGCTTTAGCCAGATCGGCTTCACACGAAGTCTTGATGGCGTTGGCAGAGTCAGCCTGGCTTTGGCATTCCTTTTCGTCCACCTCTACTACCGCCTTCTTTTCGTTAGCCTCAATAGTGTCCTTGTCGATTTGCACGATCAGCTCGTTGGTCTGAATGGTGGCCTCCTTCAACAGCGGCTGCAAGTCAATCAGCTCCTTCTTCATCACGTCTACCTGAGACTGTGTGTCGGCGATTTTCTCGAGCCCATTGTCGTAACGGATCTTCGCATCCATCACTTCGGTGCGCTGCGAATTTAAGAGGCCGCGGAAGGTGCTGATCAGCTCCAGGTAAGAGGTGGGTGTAACGTAGTAAAAGCGTCCCATTTCAGCCTTGTACCGGTAGCTCATTTCCGTGACCAGAGACTGCATTTGCACGCACACGTTCACCAAACCAGCTCGAACGGGCTCTTCCATCTCAAGCTCGCTCAAAAAGCTCACCGCCACAGTGCGCAGCGCATCTTCAGGCCATTCCGTGAACCAATCGATGGTGCAGCAGTTAACCAGCGCGGGGAACATGCGCAGCCGCGTCCGGAACGCGTCCCCGATGGGGCTCATGCAGAGCACCACGTGCAAGTTTTGCTTGCACCGCCCCACGAAATACGCGTACATGTCGTTGGCATTGCCAGTGTTGACCCCTGCTTGTGCGGCCGATTTTTCGATGTTGGCGAAGATGGCCATCAACTCATCTCCAGTGAAGAGGTTCGCCACTTCGCCCGTGTTCAAAATTCCATTTACGTCTTCCAAAAAGCTCTCGTACACGATTTGCGTGTCATCAAAGAGGAACACTGTTGGCAAGTCCTTCTCGCCCGCCATGCCCATGATCAACTTCATGTCTTCGCGCCACTCATTCATCGCATAGCTCTTGGATATTTCAATCTGGAACAGCTTGAAGTCGGCGATCGAGACGGAAAGCGTGGTGAGGGACTTGCGCCCACTGCCGCCGACGCCCACCAGCAACGCATTCCCAGAGGGCTGGCTGATCACGCGCGAGATGCGAGAAATATGTTCAATGGCGTTTCCAAAAAGCACCAAGGCCATGGGCTTCTTGGACATCGAATTGAATTCCTCCAAATACTCCACCATGTTGGTGTTGAGCTTCACGAAGTCATCCACAAACATGTATTGCGGCATGGCGGCACCGGGCACCATGTAATTGCCAAACAACAAGGCTTGCTCTGAATTATCAGTAGGGTCGTGACCGCACACGTCACCGTGGTAAGACAGCCCATCGAAGTAAGTAACCACGCGCTCGGCTAGCATTTCCGTGAACCATTTGCGGTCGTCGTCATTGATCAAACGGTCGGCAAACACTCGCAAGCACTCGTGCGCCCAAATGCGGCAAAAGTCGACGTTTTTGGTGATTTGCACCGCGCAGCCTTGGGACACGCCCTGAAACACTTTGGAAATGTCGCGCAAGTTGAACAAGTAATGGCTCTTGGCGGGAGTGGGCCGCAAGTTGGCGGTAATCGTATTGTACACGTCGATCGTCGCTTTGACCATGGATTCCGAGGCCCCGCACACTTCTTCGTTGGAGGAGCCGTTCGCCAAAAACCAGTTGACAATGGTGCTGAAGACGCGGGTCAAACTTTGGTCGCTGAAGGGCACAAAGTTGAGCACATTGAAGTGCCGCATGTAGCGCTGGGTGATGAAAGTGCGCCCCCCTCCAGGAGGGCCCATGGCGGTGATGAACTGAATGTCGACCAGTTCTCGGAACACGTTCTCCTCGCGGTCGTACCACCCCGCATGGTCCATCCATTGCCGCAAGATTTCAATAGGCGGCTGGGCCCCATACTCTTCTTTGGCTGGCATGTTCAAATCGTCCACCATGACGATGCACTTCTTGCCTACAGGCGGGCCCAGGACACCTTTCCGGCGCTTGTCGAGCTTCCCATCGATGATGTCCTGGGTACCGTTTGCGCCGGTTTGCGCGCTGAAGTTCAGAAACATCGAGGTGTACGTTTCGTCCATGCCCTCGAGCAATTTCTTCTTCACGGACACCGACTTGCCGGTGCCTGTTTCGCCGGTGCACATTACGTGGAAGCCGTTAGTCAACAGCTGGTCCATCAAGAACTCGTTGCGAATGGTGTCCACCGTCGGAACCACCACGGAATTGTAGGTGGCCGTGGGGGCAATTTCAAAGTGGAAATCTTCGGGCACCCAGAACGACCACACGGCTTTTGAGGGATCGAACCGCACGTCGAACAGCGTGATGGGGTGGCCCGTGTTGCCACCGCTCCAGTCTGGCAGCAGCCCCACTTTGCGCTTCCCGTACGACTCCTGGTCGTAAGTGCGGTTTTTCGACAGAAAGTCCGCGTGGGCGACGTTGTCCGCGTTGCCACTCACACCTTCGCCCAGGCTTCGGATGTAATCGTTGAAGAGGCCGCGGCTGGGGCCGTCGATAGTGGCTCCCACTGACCACGTGAGCGCCTTCAGGAACACGCACTCGCACACTTTTTGCATGTCCCAAAAGAGTTCCGTGCCTTCGGGGAGGTTGAGGAAGCAGGTGAGCATCCGAAGCATGGACGCGATCATTTCCATGTCGGTCACTGGAGCTGGTTGCCGGCACCGCGTCTGTACGAAAAAGACGGCCGGTGGGTAAAGCCATTCAAAGAGCTCTTCGAAGTACTCGCGCTGAGGCCAGAAGAGCCCATCGGCGAAAGTCTCGAGGTTCCAAAGCCACACGTTGCGAAGAGGCCTCCACCCCACATTGCGGGTCTCGCAAAACACCATGCCCACGCGCGAAATGGTGGCAGGAGAAGCTTGCTCCAAATCTTCGGCTTCAAACATCATGGTCATCTCGTCGGACATCTTGATGATTTCACCGCTATTGAGGCACAACTTCTTGTTGTCGTCGAGCACGGTGTTCATGTTCTCAATCCAGACAGCGTCTACAGGCCCGTCGAAGATCACCCAGTTGCGGTCCGAGGTGGGGTCACGGGCGGCCGCGCGATAAAGCACCGGCAAAATCCCGTCCGACCACTCGTGGGTGTTTTCGTCGAAGTTGCCGTAGAGCTGGGACGACTTGATGGACTTGGGGTTCATGGTGAATGTTTTCACGGCAGGGAACTTGTGCCCTTGCGAGTTCACCAGCGTTAAGGCTTGCTTCAAGCAGTGCAGCCCCACCGTCTTCCCACTTCCCGTGGTCCCGCAAATCATGACCCCGTGCCGCACCAGCACCATCTCGTACAGCTCGCGAATTTTGTTGGTGTACGAGGGGATTGGGTCCATGCGGTACTCGCGGCCGGGCGCGACCTTCACGCCTTCACGGCACTGCGAATCAATGGCTGCCAAAAGTGGACCGTGGTCGGCCACTGGAAGCTCAATGCCAGGAAACAGGTCAGAAGTAATGCCCTTAAACAGGGGCAAGTCCTCCACTGTAAACTTGGGGTAATTCACGTCGTAGACCGACCGCAACACAATCTTGGCTTCCGACCAATTCGGGTCTTTGCCAACCTTGTCGAACATGGCGCCACACGCCACTAGAATCGATTGCACGGCGCGCATCCCGTAGTCGTAGTGCTTCTGCGAGCTGAGCTGTTCGGAGCTCAATTGAAGCACTTTCACCAGCTTTTGCGCGACGCCACGCGGCTCCCCGAACCCAAACGAGTACAGGCGGATCTCAGAAATGAGCGCGTAGTCGGGGACCATCATGGCGCAGGGGCGGAAGAGGGCTTTGAGGTTGTCGGGGAGTTCGGTGCGGCCCGCATAGCCCGGATTCATGGTAATGTACGCGTTGCAATTTTGGTTCAGCTCCATGTGAGTGCCTTCGAACCAAAACATCTCAACGCCTTGCTTCTTGGCGTTGTTGATGGTCAAAATCTGCTGCGCAATCACCGAAAGCACTTCCACGTTGATGCGGTTGAATTCGTCGAAGCAGCACCACGACCCACAGCCGGCAAGCCCTTTGAAAAACTTCGCCATCTGCAAGTAGTCCATGCTGTCGGAGCAGTTGAACACCACGCAATGAATGGCCACTGCTTTCGACAAGTCTTTCACTGTTTCTGTCTTGCCAGTGCCCGCAGGACCTTCGGGCGCGCCACCATACAGCAGCTCAATCGCTCCAATCATGGTGCGGTAACAGCGATCAGTAAGCGGTGTAATCACGAGACGCATGCCGTTCCCCAAGTACTCGTAGCCGTAGAGGGCTTTGGCGTTCACGATGCGGCACACAAGCGTGGTGTCCCCCACTTCCACGGCTTGGCCTTTCTTCCAGGACGGGTCCCACGTGTACCGGAGCTGACTCACCCAATTGAAGTCGTTGACCGACTCCACCTTGGCTTCACTCATCATGTCGATGGTGTCGCGCGCGTGCACGTCAATCACCACCAAGCACCCGAGCGTGGACATTTGCACTTTGCTCACCCCCTTGCGCACCAGCTCCACGATTTGAAGCAACTGTGGGTTCAGGGTTTTGTCCACGTACTCCCGAAGGCCTTTGGAGCCGCCGCTGTTGATGACGTCATTGACTTCAATGGTCCAGTACACGGAGGAGCCGCCGAGGATCACCTGCTGCGGCCATTTCAGCGTCCAGTCGGCGCGGTTGGTGACCTTGTAGTCGTCCAAGCCCAGCTCCGTTTGCGTCTTGAGGGTGCGCCACTGCATGCGCTCCAGCTGCTTGAGCCAGCACTCGACATTTCCCTTGTTCTCCACTGACTCTGGGTCAATGCACGTGTCCAACACCACTACTTCGCCTTTTGCAGCGCGCATCTCGGAGATCTTGAGGTCTTTCTCAAACTTGACTTTCGCAATGCCTTCAAAAGCCTTGTTCAAGTGCTGCTGCACAGCCGTGGGGTCCTTGGTTTGGGAAATGATTTCCAGAAGCTCGTCGTTGGACAGAAAGTAAAAGCGAGGGAAGTAATTGCGCTTGATTTCCAAGTAGTCTGCCAGGCCTTTCTGCACTTCGTCCAACTCGCTGTTGGCGCTGTTGAACTCGTGCTGCAGGCGCTTCGTCTTGTCCGCGAGTGTCAAAAAGTGCCCTTCGGCCGCAGTCGCTTGCTCCATGACGCCACGCCACGTCTTGTCGACTTCGTTGAACTTTTTGGCTTCGGTGGGGAGCTGACGCATGATGTCATCGGAAGCAAAGATCGGCTCCAAGTACATCCACGTGCGCTGGACTTTGATCCACTCGTCGAGCATGGCTTGCCCATACTTGAGCTGCTCTTCCCAGCCTACGCATTCGGTCATGATGCCTTTCGCGAAAGGAGACCCACGCATCGTTTGAGTCTTGACGATGTGCTCGTCAAGTAGGGCCAAAATGTCGTCCAAGCCACCGATGATGGACGTGCCACTCTTCTTGTACTCTTTCACTTCCATAAACAGAGGCACCCAGTCTGCTTTCATCGAGTTGAGCTGTTTCTCCAAGCCAAACTGCTTCGAGGCATGGTTGCTGATTTCTTCAATCACTTCAACGTGGTCGGTGCAGCCCATTTCAATCAGCTGCTCCAAGGTCAGTGCGTCATTTGGCTCAATGGGCGGCACGCCAAGCACGGTGCTCAGCCGCTCCCAGTGGGTGTGCGCAGACGATTGCTTCAGAGCAGGCGTAGCGAGGGCCACCATGATCGGCAAGTTCTTCCGGAATTCGCCAGTTTCTTCCCGGAGTCTGGAGGCGCACGCAGCCAAGTGCGGGTGCTCGTCTTCAATCAGCTTAGCCAGCTTGGCGCTCTTCTTGTACCAATCCATCACGTTTTCTTCTGCTTTCTCCGCGTTGATTTCCATGAAGGAGCCGTGCATCCATTCTTGCTGGCCCTCTTCGAAGCTTCGAATCATGTGCCAGGTGCGGTAAAAAGGGTCGAGCGACGTGTCCATGGTCTTAACCGTTGGCCACTCGCTTACCTCAACCTTGTACTTGCGCTCACGTGCGTTGAAGTCGGCAATGGTAGCCTTCGCGGCTTCCAAGTTTTGAAAGAGTTCAATGACAAATGCAGAGGATTTGTCCCACCGCTCGTAATCATCGAAGGCCATGGCCTGCGAAACCACGAAAGCAAAAATAGTAAGGAACAAAAGGTGAGTGGCTTATAAGGATAGAATGGGCACAGAGAGTGCAGAGAAATCGACCAGCATAAAAAAAGAAGGAGGAACGAAATAAGTCTGAGGACTAAACATCATGCCAAAAAGTGTCGTGCTCCCCAATACAGTATGCAAAGAGCGTGTTTCGTAATACCTTGACGAGGTCAGCTTCGTATTTTTGAAGCAACGTGGTAAATTTCTGCTTGTCGAATTCAAGTGCGTACTTGAGGTCAACCAACTCTCGCTCGGTGTCTTCAGTGAACTTTTCCAACAGTTTCAGTTTCGCTTCCACCTACAAGACGAAGTCAGAAATGGAGAAATGTGAGAAATCATTTAGGGCTATTATTCGTGATGATCCTTAGGGTTCTCTATTTTTGGCAAGAGGAAGAAATAAAGCAAGGTTTACTACTTCAAACATACAGGCAACACACAATGAGCACCAAAATATCAAAAGCAAAAACGTAAGCATCCCTCGCATATAATTCTCCCTCCTGCCTTACCGCGGGGTACAGCGACTTCTTGAAGGCAGACGCCGAGAGCGTCAAGCAGCCGCTCACCATGCGCTCGCGCATTTCGTCCAGCGTCTTGAGCGCTTGCTTCAGCCTCACTGCTTCGTCGTGGCAGTCCTGCACCTCGAGCTCTTCGCCTTGGTCTTGCCATTTGGACAAACTCCATGAGTGGTCCAGTGCCCACACTCCGTGCGCTGCGCTGTAGTGCGTCAGGCAAGCTTCCACCCCCAGCGCAAAATGCTGCTCAACGGCTTTGTCGATGCTGTCTCGCGCAACCGCATAGGAATAGTCGATCTCCAGCACTTTCGGTAGGCCAAGTTCGCGCGCTGATTGCATGGCGAGTAAATCCACGGTTTCTTTCAGGGCCGAAGCCAAGGAAGCGCGCAACTCGTCGGGCGTGGGGCTGAACACAAGCTCAGCAGCCACTACCCGGTGCACTTTTTCAAGCTCTGCCTGCGCCAAGGCTGCCTCTTTTTCTTCTTCCGTGAGCTCTACGCTTGTGGCAGCGGCACCACCTCCTCCTTCGTCTGCTGCACCACCCTTGTCTTCGCCTTTCTTGCCAGCAGCTCCACCTTTCTTGCCTTTGGCTCCCGGCGCAGGCGCTGCAGTCCCTGCTTGCGCTTCTCCTTCGGCTGCTTCAGCTTCCAAGGCCAAATGCAGGGCTTCGTTCCTCTCAAAGGTGAGCGCACACTCGAAGAGCCCTACCCCACGCCGCTCTCGGTTGATGGCTGCCGTGCCCTCCATGGCGGTGCGCACCGCCGCCGCCACCAGGGCCTCAAACGCTACGTACTGCCCGAGCCGCCCTAGCGTAGGGAGCAAGGCCACCCGCTGGTTGAACTCCCGCTCGCGCACCACTGCGGCTTCGGCCCGCATCCGAGCGCCCACGATGCTCTGCGTGGCGGGGTTCGGCGCTCGGCCAAGTTCGTCGTCGTCGCCCCCGCCCTCGTCCTCTGGGGGGAGCCTGCGCTGCTCCAATTCGGCGCCAGCCACGCCGAAGGCATCCGAGACTGCTTTGGCGGCGCCCTCCAGGGCCTTCTCGGCGCCCACTTTTTCGTGGGCTTGGATTTCAGCGAAAGCTTTGGCGGTGAACGCGGTTTTCTTTTGCGGGTGTTCCCACTGTAAAAGCGGGGTGTGCGCGACTCCATGCGCGGCCGTGGCCATCGCAATAGCAACAGGAGCGAGGGCGTCGGACTTCCAGGGCAACTTATTGGCAACGCGGTTGCGCATGCGCAAGAATTGCTTCACGCGCATGTGGTCGATCCAAAACTTGAACATTTTGCGGTACAAATACTGCTTGAAGAAGTTCATCCTGTTCAAAGTTTCAATCATTGACGAAGTTCAAAATAACAATAAGGTTCAAAAAGATCGATGGTGAGGGAGCAAGACAAAAGCAAGTAGCGACAAGCATTTTCCAATCCAAGTCTTTTTTCCCACTAACCGTTCGCGAATGATGTTGAAGCAATTTCGTTCGGTAAGCCACTCTCCGAGCTGAATGGTATCCGACGCGATGAACCTGGGGCCTCCCTTGGCCGTTTTCAAACTGCCTTTTGGTTGAGACGAGTCGCCTTCTTCGATGTCAGCAGCGGTCATGCGGGTGAGCACTGTGACTCCAGTGGCAGTCATCACGGCGTACGTTTGCTGCGATTCGGCGAATGCCTGGAGGAAAGAGAAACAAGAAAGAAGAACAAATGGAGAATCATGTGTTGAATGGGTAGAAAAAAAAAGAATCATGAGTTGAAATCCATTATTGCCATTCACACCCCAGCATGCATGTATCTTGCACATGTATACCTGCGGCACCACTTCCATGTCATAAGGCTTGTACCCACTGTAGCCCGGGTCGCTATGCACCAAATGCAAGAATTTCACGGGAAACTTGTGCGACTGCCTCTTCAAAAAGTACTGCGCGCCATCTTCAGCCGTGCGCAGGTCCGAAAGAAGCAGCAGATTCGCGAAGTGGCCGCTGGCGTCGGCGCTGCTGGCGCCTTCCCCCGTGGCCTTCTCCGCAGCCAGCAGCGCCTCCATGTTGGTGACTTTGCGCTTCGTGGGTGGGCTAGGCGGTGAGGCTGCTGGTCCTTGGTTGTTGCTCTGCAGCGCAACGGCATCTTCCTTTGACTCCACTTTCTCTTCCAGAGGCTCTTCGTAAGAATTGCTGAGCTTCCCACCAAACCCTCCTCCACCTCCATTCTGCGGGAGCAGGCCAGCAGGCCCCAGAGCTCTTTCCAGGGCGGTCCGCGGCTGTTGGGGCGATGCAATGGACCCTTCTCCGTCTGCACGAGGCTGGCCTGCGTCCAAAGCAGCTGCTAGAACGCTGCCTGGTTTGCGGTGAAGCTTCGCGCTCAAGGAGCTTGGGGGCGGGTTGCCACTCGGGAACACTTTGCGTTGCTGCTGAGGAGGTTGGCTCTTGCGCAGTGCGAAATTGTCGAGGGAGGCACCGTCAAACGAAAAGAGGCCCGAGGTGTTGCTACCTTTGGAACCTTGCGCTGGAGCTGTCACTTCCCGCATGTTGAGTGAAGTCGCTTGCGCCTGATTGCAAACAGATAGGTGAGTCTTCGAATGTATGCTGGCATAAGTCGCCAAAAAACAGCTCAGGGGCGGATTGTGATTCACCCCGCGATTATGAAATGGCGAGCTATTATAGGGGCAATTCTTGCAAGCACGGGATATCATCATTACTTGAATATGATTATACAGGTACACACCTTCCATGAGGGGCTCTCCGCGAGGGAGGCTCGCATGTCAGACGCGGTAGGACGGGCGCGGCCTCGGGCAGCCTGCCGGGATGGGGAGCCCCCAACTGACGCAGCGTCATTCGGCACGGAAAATTGGAGTGAGGGGCTGCGGCCAGGCTCCATCACCGCAGCAATGAGCTTAGATGCGCCACTCCCAAGCGTATACAATGCGGTCTCCTTGAATGTAGCGGTGGGCCTTCTCAGCGGGCTACCCCTTTCAGCCAGCCAACAGCTCAACGCCGGGGAATAAAAGATGATGTCCATGCTCCCTGTAAATCTTTTTCCCCCTGTACCCTGTACCCCCCACGTTTTTCCTTTTCCTTTTCCCCGTCCCCTTCCACGGTTCCTCGTCCGCCGTGACCCGTGAATATAATTGCAATCAGAAACAGACCTCTCCGCTTTCTTATGATTGTAAATACTTCCACTGAACCCCCACGGGAATTAAAGCAAGCGGCCTTGTGAACTTGGGATTTAAAATTTAAAGATGAATATACAAAGAAACAGGAAATGCCGGAACGCCCGCACCAAAAAATCCTGCTCCTACTTCTTGGAAATCTTTTGCGAGGAACTGCCATTCTTCTCACTGGTTCGGCAGGTTGCAAGCATGACGATCGTCTCGAGCAACGATTGCTTTTGTGGTTCCACGAAAGCCTCCGGTGATGTCAGTTCTAACATCACTAAAAATTGCCGTGCTTGCGCATCCCCCTGCTCTGCAGCCAAACGATACCATTTCACTGCTTCGACGTCCGACTGCTCGGTGCCGCGGCCTTGTCGGCACATCACGCCCAAGTAGCTCTGCGCGGAGGCGTGGCCTGCCTCTGCCGCTTCTCGCCATAACTTGACTGCTTTCACGTCTGATTGCTCCACGCCTCGCCCCTGTCGGTGCATCACGCCCAGAAAGCACAGGGCGTTGACGTTTTTTTGGTCGGCCGATTTTTTAAACCACCGCGCCGCCTGTATGTCATCTTGCTCCACACCTCTTCCATGCTTGTACAAGATGCCTAAGTAACATTGCGCACCCGCGTGGCCGTTTGCTGCAGCTTTGGCGTACCATTTTGCGGCCAGCTCGTCATTCTGCGTCAAATAGCGGCCTTGGCGGTACATGATCCCCATGTAGCACTGCGCGCTAGGGTTCCCGTTCTGAGCTGCCTTCTTGTACCATTTCACGATTTCCTCCGGGCTTTGCTGCGCTTTGGACGCCCCCATAGTGGCGCCCACCGCCCGACTCATGGCGGGCATGGCTCAAAATGAATGCCCCAAACGCCGGGGTACGGTTTAAAAAAAATAAGCTAATTACCAGAGAAACGAGTCGACGGGCTCGTGTTCAGTACGTCCAAGCGTCCAGTGAGGCGTGTAGTATAATGAGAAAGCGAGATAGTTCCTTGAGTTGGATGTGCACGAAAAAGGAGCTAAAAATGAAAAGTTGTTGAAAATGCAAGAATGAAGCGGGTTACTTTGATTGGTGGTTTTTGAATTAAGAACCTCCCGGCGTAGAACTCAACAACTCAACCGCACAATAAATGCCGAAAACGGAATTGCAAGTAAGGTGTGCTGCCATCCTGCTTTGAAGCTGCCAGCCGCATCAATTGAACGAACTGGGTTGGAGCAAGGCGGAAGCCACCAATATTTCTGTCGCACGAAAGCTAGAGTTACGCTGGTTCGTCAGTGCAAAGACCCACCACAAGCCACACGTGCAGTGTCGATGTCACCGGCACCTGACTGCCAGTATACGCGCACCCAGAACACCAGCCCAGAAGGCCCTTAATGCTTCGTCCGTGGGGTCTATGCTTAGCTACGTCGACTTTCAGCCCTGCCAGATGATTGCGGAAATGGCGTTAATTCATTGGCCGAAACTTGTCAAAACGTGGTTCACCAGTTGACCGGTTGGCCATTTGGATGTTTGATAATCATCCCTGTAGTGTTTGATGTATGTTTCATTCTTGTGTTGGGAAAATGTGTTGCTGTTTCCCGTCCATCACTGACATCAATGCGGCGACTATACCTTTGGTGCGTGCTCTTTCGGGCTATAGCAGGCTCAGGCGAATTTATAACGCCATTCACATCGAACGAGGAGGTAAAAGAGCGTAACTTCAAGTCGTGTGAATAGCTACCTCTTTGCAACTCCCACGCTTCGTGTTTTTCTCACGCTCCTACTTTCTGCATCTTTCTCTGTTTTGCCGCGGGACGTTGTTACGATTAACAATACGTCTTCCTTGTGCAAAAGCCCTTAATCCTTGAGGCTAGGAACAAGTACACCCTTCGTGATGGCCCCATCGGCGGAGAGCAGTACCCTTGGGCATCTCCTCAAGGCGACAGTTCCGGTGCCTTCCCACCCGCTGCTATCTTGGACGTAGGCCTACCCTCTTCTCTGGCCGTGCTGGGCGGACACACTGGCCCTTCAGCCTGCACATATACTTGGACCGTCGAATGGGTAGATGGCCCGAAGCGCGAAGCGATATTCGACGGCGTCATCGGTGGCCCTGGCAGCCGCCGGCCCGGAAATAACACCGACCATGGCAATGACAGAAGCTCAGGCCTAACATCGGAACGTGCCCCTGGGCTAGCCTCTAAACTATCGCCCGATAATGCAGCGCCCTACCGGGAGCAAGGTGCCTCGTCTTCATCGGCGGCCATGCGCGAAGCAACGGAAACTATAGTCCTTCAAGGCAGTGCCGGCACGACCTACCGCATGAATGTTCGCACGCAGGGGACGCGGCGCATCTCAGTGCAAGAGAGCTGTTCCTCGGAGATGAATGATAGCGGGGGCGCGAGATCGTCGCAGCA